>Ga0194047_10000015_pt1 | contig 159700 bp, 152 predicted proteins | sample JunL225m_MetaG_2_FD_160070 | JGI IMG/M metagenome (GOLD analysis project Ga0194047, IMG submission 160070) | Anoxic zone freshwater microbial communities from boreal shield lake in IISD Experimental Lakes Area, Ontario, Canada - Jun2016-L221-5m | ecosystem: Environmental > Aquatic >... | reverse complement strand
CCAGCGGTATGGCAGAGGCGCTGTGCATCTGGCTTCGGAAGACGCTGCGGCATGGCAGCCAAATCAGGAGCGGCTGTCACCTCGCTATACTACGCGGTGGAGCGATATTATTGAGGTGAGGGTGTGAGTCCGTTTTGTTTTTCCTTATCGAATTAAATCTGTTCAGCCATTTTCGGAAAATAATCATAGAATGTGCAGATCCACCGAAAACCCATCGATCTCACACAAAAATCTGCGTTTATTTTCGTTTACAGGAGCAATATTGTATCATTACTGAAGAGGTTAGACCAAGTGCCTCTTCAACATCTCTGACTCCAGTGTACAGTTCGCCAAATGCCTTGTCAATCCTGACCCCCTGAACTCATGAGGCAATCCCGTCCCCCGCTTGCACGCATGCAGTACCTGCACCAGGAGCTGCGCAACAACCACTATCCTAACTGCTCAAGAGTTGCAAAGTATTTTGAAGTCTCATCGAAAAGCATCCAGCGGGACGTCGACTACATGCGCGATCTGCTTCATGCGCCCATAGAGTACGACCAGAAGAAACGAGGCTACTACTACAATAAGCCCGATTGGGATTTTTTGCCATCCACGCTTCTTGAGCGAGGGGAGGCAGCGGCCCTGGTTGCCACAAAGAAAGTACTGGCTCAATGCGAGGGTTCGCCCTTCTACGATGAAATCAGCCGCGCACTCGACAAAATGCGGCAGTACCTTCCCGAGTCTTCCGGTGTCAATGAGTTCCTGAGCGTCTACTCATTTGAAAAGGCTTCTCCCCCTGCCTTTGACCCCCGCTTTTTTGCCATCATTGAAGATGCCATACGCAGCAAGCTCAAGATTGCCATCACCTATCGCGCCTCGTGGAATCAGGAGGTAACAGAGCGAACCGTGCATCCCTACATGTTTCACTACTCGCAGCTGAGGGATACCTGGTATCTTATCGGCTTTTGCGAACTGAGGAATGACATCAGAACCTTTGCCATCAACCGAATCAGAACGGTCTCATTGTCCAAAAAGCATTTCACCGTTCAGAAATCTTTTTCGTTTGAAACCTACATGGATAAGTCATTCGATCAGATTCATGAAAATGCAACCAATAATGTTGTCATCCGTTTTTCGCCTTTTCAGTCTCAATGGATAAGAGAGCACCAGTGGCACCCGTCGCAAAAGATTGAAGAGTTGAAAGATGGCTCACTCATCCTGAAAATGCAGGTAGGCGCACTCGATGCCATCAAGCGCTGGGTCATGCGCTACGGCAGCGAAGCCGAAGCCCTTGAACCTCAGGAACTCAGGGAAATGCTGCAGTATGAGTTGCTCACTGCTGGTAAGATGTACGAGGATGTAAGGGTAAAAAAAGTGGAAAGCTTATCGCTTTTTTAGAGATATCGACTCTTGTTTTAACGAATAACACACGGAGGTAGTATGACTGGTATTAATTATGTGCCGATTACCGAAGATTTTGAAAACTGCTATAATGCGGCTAAAAGGCATCTTCAATATCATGTTGCGGGTGGGCTTAAGTGGTATAAAGTACAGCCGCTTCAGCCCTTTCTTGAGCACATGGCCTTCTATTTTGGTAATCAGTTGTTTTTTGTCAAGTTGGAGGATGTTGACCATAAACTCGAGGAAACCAGTACTACCAAAGGGCTACTTCTCATAGCTGATCGCTGTCAAGGTCACGCTTGTATCATGCCTATGCGTAAGTGTCTGGGTGAATGGGCTCCTGCAGAAAAAGGTTGGGGTCTTCTGGATGCTCAAACAGGTTTCCCTGTTGATCCTTTTGAATTGAAGAGTGATGTCCCAATCGAAATGACGGATTGGGAACTCCATGACTTTGCTGTAATGATTGTAAGGGAAGAATTAGAAAAAATAGGTGTAGAGGTGATAGAGTGCTACAGCAACCCTGATGCTGATCCTTCTTTATGGTTTGTTGGCGATACCGGCAAGGAGTGGGTAGTAGTTCGTGCAGCACGATACCCTTTGAAAAAAGCTGCTCGCCCCCCTCATCTCATGGAAGTTCATAAAGCATTTGAACATGTTGGTTGTGTCGGATATTTTGCCTCCGTACTGTTCACAAGCTTGTCGGAGACTTTCGATCCTCGAGCTGAAGAAAATGGAAACATCGCCCCTTTGAACAGAGGCGAAGAAATTAGTTTTCAGTGTACCGAGTTTAAAGAGCTTAAATTTGAATGATTTGAGTGGGGGTAATCAAAAACATCTAATTGCCCGTACCCGTTTGAGTGTTCCCTTCCCAAAAGTATTGTATTGCTCACCACTCTTGAAGTTCTGGTACCAAGCGTTATTGGTACTGCTTTCCGAGGAACTCCAGTAACCGGTTGCAGAAAAACCGCCGACAAGCCTTCTTTCGAGGTAAAGCTGATGTAACTCATCTTTGCTCGGTAAATACCAGTCACTGAAGCCGCCTCCCCGGTATGCAGATGCAACTGCTGCAGCGGTGGCAGAAAAGGTTGCCAAAGGGTACTTAAGCAATATTTCCCGGGTATTTTCTGCCCCTTGACCTATCGCTGTGCCTGTTTCGGACAGCTCTTTCCATGCGTAATCACTCTTGTTTATTGCTAAATTCTCCCCGGTACTCCATCGGTAAAAGCCTGCATAGTTTTTTTTATCCCAGCGGTCAGTGTAATGAATAAATATATCCTCAATAGCCGCAATAAGCCCATGCCTTTGGCTGTCATCGAGATAAAAAACAATTCCACCTCCTATGTTCTCACCGTAGTTCACCATAGTTGATAATGTAGATCCCATAATCGGTAAGGTTACAATGATTTCCCCGGGTCTCAACAAAGCGCGTTCCATCCCCTGAGAATGCTGATAAAGAATAGTCCCAAAGCAGTTAACATCACAATAAGAGCCACAGAACATCCTTTTGTCGTCCGGTAATACACCCGGTTATACAGCGCTTTCTTCGGATTGGTAATCCAGCCATAACCTTTCGGTGCCTTCAGCCCAAGATTCTGCCGTGCATATCGCTTCCACGATGTGCGAGCCGCAATGCGCTTTTTCAGCGATGGTACCCGGAACCCGACTTTCATGGCATCTCCATCACACTCACCATCCCGTAACTAACCCAGTTCAGGACAATACCCCTGACCGGCTTGTCCCGTCGAGCATTTGTAAGTGCATCCGCGTAGCACTTGAGCTGGGGGTAGTAAATGTTGAACCGTTCCTCCCGCAAGGCATCGGTCGGCACCTGGTCTGACTTGTGGTCAATAACCCAAAGCCCATCTGCCGTTTCAACAATCATATCAGCAAATCCCGAGATGACTGTTCCATTGCTGTCAAGCGTAAGTAATGGTAATTCAGTTTGCAATGCCTGTGGTTTGTAGGTCATCCGAAGCCAAGCGTCAAAAGAGGCAACCGCTGCCGCAATCGAAGCCACCTGCTCAGGAGCAAGAGCTCTCTCTACGGCATCCGGGAGCATTCCAGCCCGCTCAGGGTGGCCTGCAAGAATCTCAAAAGCCCGGTGCACAATCTTTCCCTTTTCCATTGGATCATTAATACCGGCAAAATCAAGCACAAGCTCACCTCCATAACTCTCCTCCTTGCGTCCTGCAGGCACCGTGCAGGCAACATCGTGGAGCGAAGAGGGCGTAATGGATTCAGGAGTGAGTGCACTCGGCAACTCCTTGCAAAGAATAGCCCGCCGCCCGTATACCGGCAAGGTGCTGTTTGTCTCTTTGACAGCAATATCTATTGCTTCTTTGGCAAGAATTGAGCTGATCCTGCAGGGCCATGGTGTTGTTCCGACGACCATACTGGCACCTTCAAGCATTATCTTAGCCGAAGTTTTAAGTTCGGCCCAATACGTGCCGCTATCCTCTTTTTCCTCAAGATATGCAGGCCATTCAAGAATCAGCTTTTCTCGCGCCCTTGTCAGCGCCACATAGAGCACTCTTTTGGAGCTCTCTCTTGATTCAGGAATAAGGGCCGCTTTGAACTTATCATTAGTTTCACTCGCCTTGAATTTTGGATAGATTTCGGCAGTGGCGTGTTCAAGGATATTGTCAAGATCACTGAAATCCCGATAATCCACCCGTGTTGCCTCAAGTCGCGGAAATTCCCCCTCATCCAAACCGCAGACGGCAACCACCGGCCACTCCCTTCCTTTCGATTTATGCCAGGTCATGAGCTGAACGGCATCATCATCAATCACCGAAGCTTCAGGCTGTTTATTGCCATCCTTGTCGCGTTCGACCTTACCCTTAAGCCAGGCCAGAAAGGTTTTACTGTCGGAACCATAATACCCACCACAAGCCATGGCATCGCGGTTCCCAAGCATAAATTCCTGACACTCAGCCTGCAGGCGGAGGAGGTTTGCCCGTGCCTGCACGCCATCCTCCCATTCCGCAATTGCGCCATATAAATCGAGCTTCACTACAATATCCTGCAGTACGGCATCGACAGTCCGGTCGGGCGGTCCAGCAGCCACCTCATCGAGAGCTTCAAGCAGTGCATCCTGGAGCTTGTGCCCCTCAATCAGCTCAGCCAGTCCCGATTGCAGGGTATGCCTGCCAGTTTCAGTAACGTAAAGATAGAGTGCTGCATGGAGGTCTTCCGGGTCAGCAACATAACTGAGGGCATACCATGCATACTGTATTATCCGTGACTCAAACCAGTCCTCCTCTTCAAGCCGGCATCGAAGTCCGGCCTTGCGCAGAGCATCTGCATAAAAGAGCAGGCGCTTGTTGGTATAGCAGATAAGCGCAATATCACCCCCGCGCAACGAGCGGTATGCTTTTTGATCTTTATCCCAGATTGTCTGCTTTTCTTCTCCATGCAGAAGTTCAACAACTCTTTTAACCGTATGTGATGCACAAGCTTCTTTACTAAGCTTTACCCTTGCATCAAGCACTTCGAGAGCATCTGCAATGCTGCTTGTAAACTGGGCTTTAGGTGCCAACTCTGTATAGCCATCAAATATCTCTCTGCCGACGCTGTTGATCCATCTCATCAGGGCAATGGATGAACGGTAGTTCTCTTTTCTGGGGTCTGTGGCAGACGGGTTCTGCTTACAAAGCTCATTAAGCAGTCGCGCATCAGCGTTCTGGAATCCCATGATTGCCTGTTTCATGTCACCGACCACAATTGTCGGAACAGCTTTTTTCAGAGACCAGAGCAGAGAAAACTGGAGAGGGTTTGTATCCTGGAACTCATCAACAACAAGACACTCAACCCGCTCATTCAGTGCTGCCAGAGCATCCTTTTTTGTACTCAAAAGTTTATGTGCTTCAGTAAGCATATCGGTATAGTCAACAAGCCCACGGCTTCTTTTTTCATCAGCGTATGCGGTGAGCGACTCTGCTATAGCACTGAACATGGACCGGGCATGGTTTTGGGCATCAAGCATCGGTCCCGGATGCAAAGGCAGGGCATCGGCAGCTGCCATGATCGATCGTACCATGTCATCATACCCGGCAGGCAATTTCTTCGAACCGGGTGCGTAGGCCTTCAATTTTCGCAGTTTTTGCCAAAGCCCCCACTCTGTATCAAGGGGTTCGCTTGTTGCCGCTTGTGTCAAATCACGATAATCCCTCCAGAGCTGCTTCCGTACGCTGTCAGGTATGGTGCCTGACTTCGAAATATCAGCAGGAAAATTTTCCAGAAGTGCATGCACAGCAGCGAGGAGCGTTTCTTTCAGTCTTGAAGCATCCTCATTACGGCCGTACAATTCGGCAATCTTTTTCTCTGCATGAACGCTGAGTTTCTCGGCACCGCTGTCTTTGCCTATGGAGCGAAGCAAGCCGGTAAGTGTCAGGAGCCTTTTGCGGAATGATGTTTCAGCTCCGGTCTTGCTGTTGAAATCATATTTGAACCCGTCGCGTTCAAGGTTCTGCATTTTGTCAATAGCGCTCTCAGAAGTTGCAAGAGCTCTGCTCGCAAGTATTGCCTCCTCATCGTCATTCAGCATACGAGGGGATGGTGAGAGGCCAGCGTCAAACGCAAATTCAGTAATCAGACGGAGCCCAAAGCTATGGATGGTCGATATGTAGGCCTGATCAAGACCGATGGCTTCATCAAGTTTTTCATTTGCTATCAGTTCAGCCCGGATACGGTTGCGAAGCTCAGCAGCGGCAGATTCCGTGAATGTAACCGCAACAATTTTGTCAGAAGCAAGTTGACCGTTTATGACCCATTCAGCAAGCTTTGTCTGTATATACCAGGTCTTGCCCGAACCGGCACCTGCTGGAACAATGGTGAGCATCGGCAGAGTGTCAGTTCTGTTCATTGCTATCCTCCCTCGGTGTGGTTGTTGTAGAGAATTCTGCAGGGAGCTCTACCTGTTTCATGAACAGCTTTATCAGTGGCGAGCTGTCAAGGGCATAAGCCTTGATTCCCTTATTTTCCAAACAATCTTTTTCGTCTGTTTCACTGTTCAGGATGATAGCTCCACTCTTCAACTCATTGATTCTGGTTCCAATGAGTTCCATGGCTTTCACCGAAGTGTTGTTATGAATTTCTTCCACACCGCCAATGTTCGTCAGCCATCCTTTGGTGTTGGCAAGAACCGTCTGGTCATTCATGAGATAATAGAGCGTCCCGATCTGGCCTGCATTCTTGAAGTGTTCAAGTTCTTCTAAAGCTTCCTTTGAAATTTTAGCAGGCTCTTTTGCTCCACCGGTAATGATCATTTCTCTGTATAGTTCCGCCTGGTGGTCATAGCCGAGTGTCATTCTCTCTCTTCTGGTTGTACTGCCCGATTTCTTGTAATCAACCACCACAAGCCGATCACCCGATTTAAGAAGAAGATCGGCATTGCCATTAACAGGTAAGTCGTCGTGTTTTCCCTGCAGGCTTATCTCAGTAGCAACAACCGTTGCATCAATCTTGTCAAGGATCTCTCTCCATTGCAGAGCCGCCTTCAGGATTTCCTGCCCGAGGTGTTCCCGTTCTACCTTCCATTCATGACGGTCCAGAAAAGGGGTAATCTTTCTGACACTGTTGTCAAGAAGTTCTGGTAGCCTATTCTTGATGGTATCGGCTGAGGGCAACTCTCCAGGAGCAAACAGATGTTCGAATACATTATGAGCGAGAGTTCCCTTTGTCATAACCGTTAGTGTTTCCGGCTCCCATTCTCGCGGCTTCACCTTAAGCCGCTCTAACAGCCATGCCAGTGGTGACACCATCAGGGTTTCCAGCCTGCTCGGTGTTTCAGATTTCGGAGTTCCATCCTCATTCGGGCAAATCTCAAGCAGATTGCGCCCAAACGAGAGGTCTTGCTTCAAAAGCTCCCGTGGCGGTTCAGGCGCAGTCGCCGCCGCAAGTGCCAACCCCCGCGCCTTTTTGCGTTCTGTATTACTTTCCAGGTTAACAAGCAATCTCTCGGCACCGCCATCTCCGGCAAACAGTGCCCCCGCAAAAGTCAGGCTTGCAGAAGGCGAAAGCGGCTTGCCAAGCGCATCGCGACTCGGCACAAAAAAGGTGATGTTATCAGTTGCGGCACTGATCTGGCGTTTAAAAAGTTCTCTCTGCCTGCCATTGCGCTCTTTCGTTGTTTCAAGCTGCAGGCCCAGTTTCTCATGCAACTGGAGCAAGTCACTATCGGTAAAGATAATTGATCCGGCAGGTGTCATCGGGTAGTGGCCATCAAAACAACCAAGCACAAAAAGCCGTTTGACTTTTCGCCAGGGTTCTGCCTGTTCATAAAAAACAGCAATCCCTTCTCTGGTCGCAGTTGAAGTCGTTGGAGCAATAAGTGTTTGTGGAACAGCCCGCGCTTTCAGTAACGGCCATGGTATTGTCTCCGTATGCTCAAGAAGCCCAAGAAGTTTCTTGCATAGTTGCTCAGCCCGGAAGCGGTGTTCATCAAGCGCTTCATCCCGGTTAAGAAGGGCAGGGAAATGCTTCAGTCTCTCTTTCAATTCTACTGGCTTGTCAACGCGCTCCCGAAGAAGCAGCAGCATCCTGCTTTGGTCTGCATTGAACTTATCAGGTTCATGCAGGTCAAACCGGAGTTCAACAATCTTCTGGGCAAAGCTGTTGCCCACACCATTATCCCAGGGCATGAGCGGTGAGGAAAGCAAGGATGCAAGAGCAATAACAGGAGCCGGCTTATTGAGGCTCAAGAGCAGGTTGAGCACCGCCTCACCCCCCAAGTCACGGCTGTTATAGGCGTCATGGAGGCCCGAAACCGGCAGTCCCGCAAGCTCAAACACCGGGCGAACCGCATGGCTGTAGTGCTGGTCAGCAGGCAGAAGCAGGGCAATATCAGCCGGATTCAGGGTCGGGTCATCCGCAAGCGCCTTCTGTATCATCCCTGCGGCAACTTCAGCCTCCTGCAGGTAATCCCGCACCACAAGCCATTGCAGGGTGTCATCAAGAGCAATCTTTTCCGGCAGGGTAAAGAGCTCCTCCTGTATGTATCGCAATCCACTTCCGCTCTTCCCCTCAGCTCTCGTAACAGCTGCGTCAAGGCATGTTTTCAGAACGGTTTCTTCACCTTCTGTTGCCGTCGCATTAAGGTGAGCAATCAAAGCCTCCTGCCACCGGTTCAGGTGCAGCCACTCTCCCGTATGGTACACTCGCATTGAGCGTAACCTCCGTTCCGGAGGCGCCTGCACTATCTGCTGAATCGTAGAGAGTTGTGGCGGCAGCATGCAACCCATAGCGTTGTGCAAAGCCATAAGGTCCCTGATGTGCCGCTGCAAACGCACAGTGCCCTCAAGCCTCTCCAGCCCGTCAATCTTCCCGTCAGGGCCGGCAGCCTCAAGCAGCATAACAAGATGCTCGCCGATAATGCCGATGATGGATTTCTTTTCTTCATCCTTGACATTCCCGTACGACTTCCCCCAGAACGCATCCTTCAGCTTGTCAACCCCTTCAGCAAGAAGTGTCTGCCAGTCAGCGTTGTCAAGAGGCAATATGCAGCTGTTCCGGGCATGCACCAGCAGTTCCGGCCATGCACCGGCAATCACATCAGTTCGCCCGCCCTTCTCTGCCACCAGGCGCTTCAGCTTCAAGGCAGATGCGGTATCGGGAGTAAGAAGAAAATGAATCATAGGGTGCACAATCGTCTGATTATTGAAATAATAAAGGATTGTCTACGGGTGTTGCTTATCTGATCTTCATCAATACGTTGGCTTGGGGGTCAGGGAGAGAAAAAAAACGTTTTTCTGTCACGTTATTTCTTTCAGTATACAGCACAGAAAGCAATAGTGCAAAACCCTGCTATATCGCCATCGAATCCAGCATCTCCTGCGCCTCTTCGCAACCCTGGTCAGCCGAGAGCCAGAAATATTTTACCGCCTCAGCCTCATCCGCTTCCACACCCGTTCCGTTCAAGTACATCATCCCGAGCCTGAATTGGGCGTCGGCATTTCCCTGCTCGGCCGACAGCCGGTACCATTGCACAGCTTCCTCATAGTTCTCTCTTTCACCATCGCCACATTCATGCATCGAGCCAAGGTTGTACTGTGCAAACTCATCTTCCTGTGCAGCCGCCAGCCGAAACCATTTCTCCGCTTCATCCATATCCTGCGGCACACCATCTCCTTCCATAAATATCGTTCCCAGATTATTCATGGCAGGGGCATAATCCTGTTCCGCCGCAAGCCGGTAGTATTTTATCGCCTCGGCATCGTCCTGCAAGGTACCCTCTCCATTTTTATACATCACACCCAGATTGAATTGTGCCTCGCAATTCCCCTGATCAGCCGATAAGGAGAAAAGTCTGAACGCCTCATCGAAGTCCTGCCCGACGCCCTCGCCGGCATAGCAATATGACGCAAGTTCACACATCGCACTGGCCTCACCCTGGTCAGCCGCAAGCCTGAACCATTTCGCCGCCTCAGCATGGTCCTGTTCAATTCCCTCCCCACCCTGGTAGAGAAGGCCAATGTAGTACTGGGCAAGCGCGTCATCCAGTGCGGCCGCTCCATGGTACCATTTCAGAGCCTCAGCAAAGTCAATGGCAACACCGTTGCCAAGCTGGCAGGCCAGTCCAAGAAAGCGCTGGGCAACAGGATTGTCCTGCTCAGCAGCAAGCCGGTACCATTTCACCGCTTCAATATTATCCTGTGGCACGCCTCTGCCCTTTTTGTACATCCCACCAAGTTTGCACTGTGCATCAGCAAATCCCTGGTCAGCAGCAAGCCGGTACCATTTTGCCGCCTCAATATCATCCTGTTCTACGCCTCTGCCGTATTTGTAGATGTCTCCAAGTTCACTTTGCGCATCTGCATCACCCTGCTCCGCTGCAAGGCGGAACCATTTCGCCGCAAGCGCCGGGTCAGGTTCAGCGCCCTTGCCGCAATCATGCATGATTCCCAAAAAGAACTGCGCATTTGAGTTCCCCCGTTCGGCGGCCAGAGTGAACAGCCTGAAAGCCTTATCAAAATCCTCAGCAACCCCGTCACCCTCATAATATTGCAAGGCAAGCCTGCAAAGCGCGTTGGTATCCTCGAGTGCAAGTGTCATGGTTCCCCTTTTTTTTACAAGTTGATTTTCAAACAGCAGAAGTATAAAGAGCAAGTAGGGACAAAGGCTGTCATACACCAAAAAATTATCTCCCTCTGCCGGCAGAAAAATGAGTGCAATAATTTTTCTGCCACGGACGGTCTTTGTCCTATTGCCACCCCTATAATGCATGCAAGCAAGAAAACAGGCATCCCGAAAACCAATCATAAAACAAAGGAGAATCCAGATGCGCCTCGCAAAACTAATCGAAGAGTACATAAACGACCAGGGCTGGATTAATGAAGAGGTCGAACGTGATGAAGAAGACAATACGAGCTCTTATACCACAAGCCTCTCCGTCGCCAACCAGTCATTCCGGCTTTTTATAGAAAGCGATGAAGACAAGGATTTGCTTTTTATCTACCTCTATGCACCGTTCAGTGTCATAGCAGGCAAGTCCGTAGATACCGCACTCTTTTTCAACTTCCTGAACGATACCTATATCTTTGGGGGCCGAATATATGTAAAGGATGACGGCCGAATTTGCTATAAGGCCATCGTTGATGTCGAAAATGTCGAACCGCCTGTAGCGATCATCGACAACATGCTCGTCAGTGCCATGAACCTTTACTCACGCCATATCGAATCCATCGCAGCCGTTGCCCTCACCCAGAAAACCTACGAAGCCCTGCGTGAAGAGTACGACAAAAAGGATGCGGCAAAAGAAGCCATAAAAAAAAGTAAGGAAGCCGAAGAGAGCGAGGAGTAGCCGATTACAAAAACAGAATCCAAAGCGGAGAGGTATGAGAATATTCGACGAGGTGCTCGAAGCCATTGAGTTCCACATTGCCCGCCATGAGCCGGAGCGTGGCGGGCTCCTGTTCGGCCCGATAAACAGGGACGTAGCTGCACTCTTCATGCCGGACGAAGGTGCCCGTTCCTCCTCGGTAACCTATACCATTTCAAGGGAGATGTGCCGCAGGGCGCCGCAGATAGAACGGGAAACAAACCTTGAGTACAAGGGAGTGGTTCACTCCCATCCAGCTTCGCTTGACCAGCCGTCCGCCGGCGACCGGAGTGCCGCGGCAAATGCGCTTCAGCTCAACCCGCACATGGGAAAGTTTTTCATGCCCATAGTCACCGCCAACAGGGAGGATGTTCGTGGCCTGAGGAGTCATGAACTTGCTCTGGCAGAAGGCAAGCTGAGTGCTTTTTTTGCTGAACGGTCCCGCAGCGTCTTTGGCAGTGAGGTAGAGATAAGGGAGACATCGCTCTTCATCGTACCATTGCGCGACTGTCTCAAAAGGGTAGCTGAGCATATAGTGGCAAATGGTAACTGCAAGTCGGCGATTGCCAGTACTGTGGGCAGCCGCATCTTTGTTGACGAAATCCTCAGCCTCGCCTATTCGCTGCAATGCGACGGTCACGAGTACATCATCATGGGAGGCGAACTGTTTCCGCAGGGAGCGCCGAATATCATCTATTCCGGCCTTGATGGCGAAACCAGGGCGGTGCCGGTGAGATGGAGCATCAATTGCGATCCGGTCGAGCGCATTGTGATGGCACTCACATCCTCATTGATTGACGAAAAGTGCAAGGATAAAATCTCGCATCTCGCGTCCCGGTTTAGGCCAGGAAGCAAAAGGTGGCGGAGAGAACGAAAGAAACTGCTCAAAAAAGCCAGAGAGAAGATGAAAAATGCAGACCATGCAACATCAAAACAAAAGAGAGGAGAAACACTATGAGCAACCAGATTGACCTTAATGCACTTCGGGATGCCGTCCTGCAGACACAGGCCGAAGGGCGGATGCAGCCTTCCGATGAGCAAAAAACCATTCTTGTCTCAAAGGAGGGCAAGATGATTATGGCCGGGGAGGCCGGAGATGAAGAACGCCGCACGATGTCCAAAGTTCAGCAGGATACCTTTCATGGACGCACGGAAAGAGAGGCCCTCATCGTGCATGATTTCATGCCATCCTCAACAATTCCTCATACCACACCCGAAGGGTATCAGGGCTGGCTTTATTCATTTCAGTGTACCTATGGCATCACCTACAGGATGTTCGCCTACTTCGATGGCTCCTACTACCAGGTTCTGGTGCTTGAGCCGAAAGTCGAGGAAAAATATCGCTCAGCTCATCTGGGCCATATCTACAGAAACGGGCAGATATGTTTCGGTACCCGCTACAATAGCGGTCGGGCCACGCTCAAGCAGGCATACGCAAAATCAGTTCTCTGGGCAACCGGAATGTCAGGCCTGCTGCTCAACAAGTACCAGATTTTTCCAATGAGCATCAACAATCTCGATGACTAGCGCCCTCTTTGCACGGAGCGCCGGCATCCTCTCTGAAGAGCTCATGGAGAAGTCGGTGCTGGTCGTGGGGCTCGGTTCAGGCGGCTCCTATGTCACGGAGTCTCTTGCCCGCTCAGGCATCGGGCGTTTTGTTCTTGTCGATGGTGAAAATGTAGAGGCCGAAAACATCTGCCGTACAACCTATTACACTGGCGATATCGGATGCACAAAAGTTTCAGCGCTCACCCGTCATCTGCAGAATATCAATCCTACGGTTGAAATCATGCCGTGCGAAACCGATCTTGCCGGTGTCGGTCACGAGCGGCTTGGAGCTGTAATCAACTCTGTCGACCTCATCATAGCGCTTACCGACGACCCCTATGCCCAGTCACGCCTCAATCATTACGCCTATTACTGCAACAAGCCGGCACTCTTTGCAGCACTCTACCGCGGAGCAGAGGGCGGAGAAATCATCATCTGCATTCCCGGTAAGACACCATGCATGGAGTGCGCAACCGGAGGTGTTCGCGAAGCACTCTCACGGCCCGACGCCGACGTAGATTACGGCACAGGCCGCCTGTCAGCAGAACCTGCCATCATCGCCGATATCCATCATCTCGACTCGGCAACAGTCAAGCTCGCACTCTCCCTGCTGCAGCAGAATAGGCCCGAACTGAGCGTATCAAAGTTTCTGGCTTCAGCACTTGCCCAAAAACTTTCATACCTCTGCATGAGCATGGTGCCCGACTATTGGGTATTCCCCGAAGTTTTCCGCAATACTCCCGGTCAGCACGGCTATCAGTCAATGTGGTTCACCGTCGAAAGCAGGGATGAATGCCCATTCTGCAGCTCAACCGCAGAACGCGAAGACCCCTCAAAATTTCCGCTCGCACTGCCGAAAATTGTAATGAAGGAGACTATCAATAGGAGTGCTTTTTCAGCTTGATGATCACCCTCTTGAGCTTCTTTTGGAAGTTCTTTGCGATCACAAGAATGGGAATGCATTAGTAGACGCCACCATCGGCACCTGTTGGGAGGCCGGTCTTCTTGATTTGACATGTAAACTGACCGAGACCATGAAAAAAGGTATTCGTAACGAGATTATAAGCCGTCTTTCCGCTGAAGGAATTACAGAAGGCCCAGAAGGATCGCTTTTTGTTTTACGCCTTCAAGGTGAGGGAAATGAGGGGCTTCTGCCATTAAAATGGGATAAACTGATTGATACCCTTTACAGTGAAGCCGAGCTGAATGTCCGGTTCGCGGTAGAACTCAATAAAAAAACGCACAAGGCCATAACCGAAAAGGTAGAATCCGGAAAGAAATTCAGGGAACAATGATTTTTTGAGGAGTGACCAGAGTAGAGCAAAAAGCACTATTCCTTCGAAAAATGCTTCATAGAGTTGTGATGGATGCCGAAGTGCATGCGTTGGAGCAAGCGGAAAATACATACCGATAAAGGCATCCGTTATCCTGCCATAAAGTTCACCGCTGATAAAGTTTCCGAGCCGTCAAAATGTATAGCCGAGCGGAAGGGAGGAGAGTGCCAAGAGGATCGGCGAGAAAGCTGTTCAGGCCACAAATGTCTGATTAAAAGTCAAGTAAATTCAATTCAATTGGTTAGAGGGATAGGCGTTTTTAATTGTGCCATTCTCAGGTGGGCTGGGATGATATTATTGAGGTAAGGGTTTGAATTTTACCACGCATTACAGCGTTTCTATGGTAACAAAATACCCGATAATCAATGAAAAGTCTGCCATGCCACGAACCGTCAAAGTCAGCAGGTCAGTAGTCAAGGCGTTAACCTACCGCATTGTCGTCATGATTCTTGATTTTATAGCGATTTACTTGTTCACTGGAACAGCGCGCATTGCTGTTGGATTTGTGTTAGTGAGCAACATCTATACAACAATAGGCTATTTCCTGCATGAAAGAGCTTGGGAGCACATTCATTGGGGGATTGAGGATGGTGGGACGTGAGCCCGTAAAACGGGACCACGTCCGTATCAAGCAAAAGCGACGAAACTAAATAGTAATCTATACATTTAAACATAAACGCTTCACAGGGGCCTCGTTTCAATCCTGTTGCCGAAGCGGTTTATGACCACTCCGGCATCGTAAAGGTCACCTGGAAAATAATGTGCCCCACAATCGGGGTTTGCCGGAGGTACGGTATCATTCAGAAGGTTTTCTCACCATAGCCCTCGACCGTGACACCACAACGTGCTCCCCGCCGCTCGATCTAATTCTTCATCATTCAATTCACTCTTTACTTCTTTGATCTCTGCTTCGGTAAATTCAAATCCTGCTTCGCTTGCCGCAGCAAGCCTTGCATCAACAGCTTCAATTGCCATAATGCGATTGCTGAATGTCTCGTCCGTTTTCATCTTCACGATAATCGCTCTTGCCTGATCTAAAGACATAATAGTATCTCCGTGGTCAGTAGGATCAGGTTGCTTTAAGGTACCAGCTTCAGCTGATGGGATGAAAATAATATCAGGCAACAAATAATCAAATGATAACGTCGCATATGACAGCTTTTGTCATATCCGGGCCTGTATTATACCATAAAAAAAAGGAGTGAAAAAGGAGTGTCTATGTCAAAAGAACATGCAATGGGGTTTATTGAAAGGATGTGGTTCGATGTAGAATTCAGCAGAAAATTAATGGGCATTTCAGATTTTCAAACAAAAATGGCCTATATCAACAGGGAGGGCTTCAGCTTTTCTCTTGAAGAGCTTCAGCATGCTCAAAGAGAGTGGTGCTTGTTAAAGTCAAAAGGGAGTTTATCTCGGCAGTAGCACCATAAAAAAACCATCCAGCTTCGGGAAACATTAAAGGGTGTGAAGACGTGGGCAAAAGATTCAAAAGGGATGGCAATACCTGTAACAGTCGATATTCTGGAAGGAGGGTATTACAGAAACGATCTCAACTAAATATTTTCTTTCCTGCATTCCCCTGATTTTTCCACTTGCATAGCGATTAGAGGACTTTCAGCTCCAAGTGAATGCGCTCTGGCGGTTGCACCAATAAAAAACCCCAGTGCATTACTGGGGTTTTAGTGGATATACGACGAATAACACACGCTAATGCGTTACTTGCAGGTGATTTAGAAGTTGTATCTCACTCCTAGCAGCCTGTCGGTCTAAGTAATTGTCGGCTTGTAGCACAAATGGTCTCAAAAGACCGCATGGTCAATATTTTGGTCAACTGAACCAGTTCGAACAGCTGTTTCCTTGGTTGCTAAGATCATGTATTTCTTGAGGTTCTTGCGTAACTATGTTGTGCTGATTGCTCTCATGATTATCTCTCCTTGTGTTACGCTATGATGTAAAAAAGCATACGCATTATTTCAACTAATAAAATCCATCCTTTTTGATACTAAAACCAAAATCCATTATAGACAGGGAGGGATGCCACTGCGTTGAGCTCTTCAGCGGAGAAAAGCCAGGATATCGGTGATGAGTTCCCCTGTGGAGCAACCGAACCGCCTCAGCATCCGAACTGCAGGTGCGTTCTGGCTCCGGTAGTTGATGATACAGCAGAAAAATATGGGGTAAATTGATAATAGAAGAGCTTTAGAGGTAAAGTCCTTAGGCAAACCTTAGTCGAGCAGCTGGCTCAAACCGACCTTTCATTTACCGTCAAAGACGGAAGAACGCGAAACGCAGAATCGGGTTATCTCCCTGTTCAGGTAAACTTAATGGCATCGCCAATCGTAATGTGCTCATGTTCACGGGAAAACTCGTCGATCTGAGCAATCAATCTCAGGATCTCTGGAGTGATTTGAAGAGTGTCGGTTCGAAACATAAACCAATGAAACACCCATTTGCAAGTCACATACTTAATAAAACCGAGCATAGCGCTTGGCAGAAAAGAGTAGTTAGGGTCTGCTGAATTAAACAGCCATCTCAAAATAGCCCTTGCGCAAATCGGGGCTTTTCCTTTGTCCGGCGTTCGTGTAAAAGAGCAAGCTGCAAGGTCTACGGCACTATTGTTTTCCTGTCAGGGAATAGGTTACGGCAGCTTCAGCATGAATGGCCGTCGTATCAAATACCGGCACACTGACATCTTCCTGTTTTATTAATAAAGGGATTTCGGTACATCCCAGTATGACACCTTCAGCGTGCTTCTCTTTTACAAGTCGATTGATAATCCGTATGTAGTGCTCCTTGGAGGCTTTGTTGATCTTCTCAGCGCACAATTCATCAAAAATAACCGTGTTGATGTAATCCCGGTCGGCCTTGTCGGGCACAATGACCTTGAGTCCATACGTTTTCTCAAGCCGGTCACGGTAGAAATTGCTTTCCATTGTGTAAGTCGTACCCAGAAGTATGACAGACTTCAGGCCCTGTTCTTTAATCTTTTTTCCTGTTGCGTCAGCAATATGCAAAACAGGGATCTTTACTTTTTCCTCAATATCCTCAGCACTTGAGTTCATGGTGTTTGAGGCTATGACAATAAAATCAGCTCCACCGTTTTTCAGCCGCTCAGCAGCATCAATCATTATTTTTCTCAATGGTCTCCAGTCACCCTGGTCTGCAAGCCGCTCCTGCCGGGCGAATTCAGCAAACTCAATAGAATACATCAGAATTTGAGCAGAGTGCAACCCTCCCAGTTTATTGCGGACCATCTGATTCATAAGCCGGTAATACTCAAGCGATGATACCCAGCTGACTCCGCCAATGATACCGATTGTTTTAAGGTGTGTATCATTTGAGCTTGCCTCGGCGTATTGGTTAGGCTTGTTCAGTTTTTCCGCCGCTGCAGCCGGCATAACCATCGCGCAACTGATCACGATAGCCGTGAAGCAGGTGGCAAGGTATATTTTCAGGCTAAAGAGTTTTTTCATATCGCATAAAAATTTGAAACGAGGTTTCTGTTATGCGTACATATTGGGCAAGCAGTACCAAAAGGATAAAAGTGCAACTTCAGAATATACGAATATATTGCGGCAATTTAAATGAAATAAATTGAGTGCTTTAAGATATTTTGAAAGAAAATGAAATGCTCTTGCGTAATAAAAGGAGGAAGCAGGATTGTCCTGGTTTCTGAGAATTAACCAACCCCAAAATTCATACAAAATGAAAAAGAATTTCATCGCAGGCGTTATCGTCTCTCTTGCTGTTTCCGGTCTTTTTGGTGGTGTTTCTTTCGCAGCTGACAAAGCAGCAGACACAAAGCCGGCAGTAACAACAGAGGCAAAGGCAGATGCACCTGCTCCAAAAGCAAAGAAGAAATCTTCAAAGAAGAAAGCAACAAAGAAATCAGCCAAGAAAGCAGACGCTAAACCAGCCGATGCAGCAGCACCAGCAGCAAAGTAAGCTCTTTCCTGCTCGGTATAAAATTCGTTGTTCTTTTATAAAAGAAAAGCCCCTTCGCAAGTCGGGGCTTTTTGTATTTCAATTCAAATTCCTGTAAGGGTGGAGACTAATAAGCTCTGATTGATCTCATTGCAGATCTCTCAAGGTATAAAAACAGCAGGGTAGTGAGCAGTATGAATAGTTATTTGGTCTGGTTGATTTCTTTCCTCGCTGCTTTATTGGCAGTAGGCGGGGCCGCCCTCAAAAAAAGCTTCTGATACAGTATCAGACCGGGTTCACTTTACAGCGTTGTTATTTCTTCAATTTTATGTAACTTGCAATTTTAAATTCAATTAATGTGAGTTTTCAGCCAAATAAATTATAAAATGAAAAAACATCTGTTTCTTTTTTTCACTGCTGTTTTTATGTCCACGATGCTGACAGTTCCTGTTTATGCAAACAATTATTATGTCAGCGGTTCTGTTGGCCTGGGCCTGACTGAAAATGCATTATGGAGGGGCAATATCGAAGACAAGCTGAACAATAGCGTTGTGGTCAATGGCGCAATCGGCTGCAATATCAATCCGGGACGACTGGAGCTTGGCGTTGGTTACCAGTCTCATAAATATTCCGATTTCCACCCGCAGTGGGGGGATATGTCATTTCTGACCGTTATGGGTAACGGATATTACGATTTCAATGCAGACGGCAGTGTTTCTCCCTACGTCATGGCTGGAGCAGGTTTAGTCGACGTTCACACCGGCAATGATTTTATGAACCAGACTGCGTTTGCGTGGCAAGTTGGAGCCGGTATTTGCGTCAAGGTCACTGATGGGGTTACTGTTGATCTTGGATACCGGTATCTCAAGCCTGAGGGGCTTCATAGCGTCATGAATGACTCGCTGGTTTGGACAGGCCATGACATCGTTGCAGGAGTGAGATACGATTTTTGACAGGGCGATTTATGCTGCCATGAATCCCTCGTTGGCAACAAAACCGCTCACTGCTTTTTACACTCTTTTTTTACACGATCAGTTAAGCAGCTGGGACCATACTGATCCCGAAAAAGGCATGCGTTTCGGTAGGGATATCAAATATCAATAAAAAACCCGCTGGTCAGGCGGGTTGCTTCGTTCAAGTCTCAAATGGTTAAAGGGATAAATTGTTAAAACGCCCGTACAGGACGAACCCGACTGTAGCCTGTCTTAATGTACAGGTACTGGAACCCATCCACGAAGTACTGGTCAAATGCATTACCCTCATGGTACTCCGAAGAACTCCAGTAAAAGGCATCGGCAAAAACGCCAACAGTACCTTTTTTATACTGCACATATAGCTCATTTAACTCATCCTTGCTTGGCAAAAACCAGTCATGTTTCCCTCCGCCGGAATATGAGCTCGCTACTGCCGCCGCGCTGTTTGGGTAAAGCGATGCTGGATACTTGCTGAGAATTTTTTTTGTATTCGACCGCCCTGTCCCGATCGCTCTCCCAGTATCTGTTGCTCCGTTAGCATAATCGGGAGCCTTGTCATTCTTGTACTCTCCAGTGCTCCATCGAAACAATAAACCCTTTGATCCAAATGTATCGCCCCACATATCAATATGCGGCTTGCAGATGTCACTTTCCGCCGCAATCAAACCATGCTGGCCAGTAGCGTCAACATAAAACACAATACCCCCTCCATAATGTTCACCAGGAGTGACAGCAAAGGAGTGTGCTGAAAATGAAACCAGGCTCATAGCTGTGAGCAGAACAATAATCCATAGCCTCTCAAAGCGGGCTTTTGCATTTTCAATGAACGATCTCGCTTGGTCAAGTGACATGACTATTTCCTTGAAGTTGGGGGTTGAACAAAGATTTCAATAACTCTAAACTTACGTGTTTGCTAATAAATAAGCAAAATACCGACAGTAAAGCTGATTAAAGATTCAAGCGCTTTGAGTGAGGCTTTTGTGATTTATCATTGAGGAGATACACCGAAAATGTTTCAAAAAAATAACAATTAGTGCCTTGTGTTCTAAATCGTTATAGCTCATATTGAAACCAGGTTTGGCATTCTGTATGAATCGATCGATGATAAATGAGCCTATACCTCATAGCCCTGATGCGAAAGAGTTGATTATACTTGTAATGATGAGTAAAGACTCCCATACTCAATGAAAACATTGTCCTGGAAACATACTCAATACCTTTTATTTGCTGGTCTCGCTTTTCTTGGTGCGTGCTACACTCCAGGTCAATGCGATAGCAATAATTCTTCAAAACCCTCAAAAGAATCCGCTTTAGCTCTGGAGCTTGCTGCAGGACAAGCCCTCTACGAATCCAATTGCGCCGGCTGCCATAATTCGGGCAGGTTTGGAGCTCCAAAACTTGGCAACAGGGAGGCATGGCGTCTTCGTAGAGCAGAAGGAGAAAATATCATGCTTAAAAAAGCAATTGCAGGTATTGATGGTAAGCTTGGCATGATGCCTCCAAAAGGAGGTAATGCAACACTGACCGATGAAGAAATAAAAATGGTCATACACTACATGATCTCGAAAATAGATACAAGTGAGGAAAACCCCTCTATTGAACCACCTGTCTTATGAGGTGAACAGCAGGGCCAACTCCTGCACAATGCTCTTCGTTGGCTTCTTGGTTCATTTATACAGCTTCTTTTTTTCCCAAAACTCTAACTATGGAGAAGCAAACATGTCATTGGATCAGGCGAAGGCATTAATTGAAAAGTTGAAAACAGACGAAGACTTCCGAAATGAGCTTGTTGATATTGAAGAGGCTGATTTTTCGGGTCGACTGGCCTTTATTAACAGCCATGGGTTTGATTGCAAGAGAAGCCGATATTGAGTCAGTGGTTGAACATATTAATGACGAGCATCTGGAAAGAATGGTTGAAGGGTGGCTTTATTACGATTAATAGTTTCCTGCGGCGGGCTGTTCAGCACAAGCGAATAACCCGGGGGGGTCGACGGATAACTCCGACGTTCAGGAAACCCGCTTGAGCAGTTAAAGCCCGGGCCGTAGATAGAGTGTCACAGCATCAGCAACCCGCCCGATACCGGAATATAGCATCCCGTCACAAATCGGCTGTGGTCGGAAGCAATTGCAAGCACCACACCGGCTATGTCTTCGGGGAGGGCAACCCGCTTCAGGGGGGTCATATCCGCCATCATCGCTTTCTGTTCCTCGGGTAGCCAGGATGTGGCGTCGGTCAACGTAAGGCCGGGGGCAACCACGTTGACGCGAATGCCCAAGGGACCGACCTCTTCGGCAAGAGAGCGGACGAAGGCGTCAAGGCCCGATTTCGCCGTGGAGTGGGCAATGAAACCAGGCGATGAGTGACGCGAAAGGGTGCTTGAAATGGCAATGATGCTGCCCGATTTCCTCTCAATCATGCCCGGCAGCACAGCCTGGCAGCAGAAAAATGTCGACTTGAGCTCTCCGCAAAGCTTCGCTTCGAATTCATTCCAGGAGAATTGCATGAAAGGTTGTACTGGAAAACCGATCGAAGCATTGCTTACCAGCAGGTCGATCGGACCGAGAATTTGTTCCACCTCCTCTACCATCAAACGCACCTGCTCCCCGTCGCGCACATCCGCCCTGACGGCATGTGCCCTGCCACCGGCGTTCATGATCTCCTCAACAGCAGCGATCGCTGCGCTTTCACTCTGGAAATAGTTCACCGCAACAGCCGCACCCTCGGCGGCGAGAAGTTTGGCTGTAGCTCGGCCTATGCCGCGGCTTGCGCCCGTGACCAATGCGACTTTTCCTTTCATATCCGGTAACTCCTCTATTTGTTTAGCAATATCGTTGAAACATTGAAATATCTACCAAACATAACAAAAAAACGATAAATGGATATGCAGCAATACAAGGTCAACGTTTCAATGCAAATCGCTAATATTTAAAACTCCCCGGCATTTTTCCCCCTGAGTCATTCCGTGAGCGTTTTCCTCTTTTATTTTGTTGATACCTTTATAGGTGTTTATGCTGTCAGCCTGGCTAAAAGTTACAAGCCATGAAAAATGCCATAACTTCAGTTGGATGCAGTGGTCTATCGGAATCTGAAGCTGCTGAGCGATTGGCATTGGACGGTTACAATGAGTTGCCATCTTCTGGGCGACGAAGCATCTTTTCTACCGCGTTTGATGTTGTCCGTGAACCGATGCTGCTTCTTCTGGTTTCATGCGGAGCAGTCTATCTCATGCTTGGCGATGTCCAGGAGGCGTTCATGCTTCTTGGTTTTGTTTTTTTTGTAATGGGACTGACTCTCTACCAGGAACGAAAGACAGAAAATGCGCTGGAAGCGTTGAGGGACCTTTCAAGTCCGCGTGCTCTGGTAATCAGGGACGGGGTGGAACGGCGTATTGCAGGACGTGATGTTGTGCAGGATGATATTGTCATTGTCAATGAGGGTGACCGGGTTCCTGCCGACGCCCTTCTTCTGTCCTGCCTGAATCTTTCGGTTGATGAATCGTTATTAACCGGTGAATCCGTTCCTGTCAGAAAGTCTGATGACGACCCGGATCTTCAAGAGGTGCATCCGGGTGGAGATGACCTCCCATATATTTTTTCCGGAACTCTTGTTGTTCAGGGGCAGGGGATTGCCCGTGTAACTGCCACCGGTATCAGGAGTGAAATCGGGAAAATCGGCAGGGTTTTGCAGTCAGTGGAACCTGAAGAGACGTTGTTGCAGCAGGAAACCGGCGTATGGGTGCGTAATCTGGCTTTTGTCGGCCTTTTCTTGTGCGTTGTGGTGATCATACTCTATAGCCTTACCCGCGGTGACCTCCTTAATGGCTTACTCGCAGGGATCACTCTTGCCATGGCAATTCTTCCTGAAGAGCTGCCAGTTGTTCTGATGATTTTTCTTGCTTTGGGAGCATGGCGCATTTCAAAAAAACAGGTGCTTACCCGTCGTATGCCGGCCATCGAAACACTCGGTTCAGCCACTGTTCTCTGTGTTGACAAGACCGGAACGCTCACCATGAACCGTATGACGGTAAGTCAGCTGTTTGCCGGTGGGGAAGTCGTAGATGTTGGATCGGAGAGACAAACCTCCATCACGGAAGGTTTTCATGCCCTTATCGAATTCAGCATTCTTGCCAGTCAGCTTGATCCTTTTGATCCAATGGAAAAAGCTATCAGGCAGACAGCAAATGACTGTCTCACAGGGAGTGAACATCTGCATCAGGACTGGACTCTAGTGCATGAGTACCCTCTGTCGAAAGAGCTCCTTTCACTTTCACGCGTATGGAAATCATCCGGTAGTGAAGAATATATCATCGCAGCTAAAGGAGCTCCTGAGGCAATTATTGATCTTTGTCATTTTGATGCTGAACAGATAGCGCTCCTGACCACCCATATCAGAGAAATGGCTGAAAAGGGTTTAAGGGTATTGGGGGTCGCAAGGGCATTCTCACAACAACCGCTGTTGCCTGATAAACAGCATGATTTTGTTTTTGAGTTTCTTGGTCTTATCGGTCTGGCTGATCCGGTTCGACCTGCAGTCTCATCGGCAATTGCCGAATGTTACAGTGCAGGAATTCGTGTGGTGATGATCACAGGCGATTACCCGGGAACTGCCCGAAATATCGCCCGTCAAATCGGTCTCAACGATGCAGATAAGGTGATGACCGGCACTGAAGTCGAGAGTCTGTCGGACATCGAGCTGCAGAACAGGATTAATGAGGTAAATATTTTTGCGAGAATTGTTCCTGAGCAGAAACTGCGTCTGGTCAAAGCGTTAAAGGCCAAGGGAGAAATTGTTGCCATGACAGGGGACGGGGTTAACGATGCCCCGGCATTGAAAGCCGCCAACATAGGAATAGCTATGGGTGGCCGGGGAACTGATGTTGCAAGAGAGTCCGCTTCACTGGTACTGCTGGATGACGATTTTTCTTCGATTGTTCGAGCAGTTTCGATGGGACGCCGGACTTTTGATAATATCAGAAAAGCTATGGCCTATATTTTTGCCATTCATGTTCCTATTGCAGGAATGTTGCTTATTCCTGTACTGTTTCGCTGGCCGCTTGTTCTTTTGCCGGCACATATCGCTTTTCTTGAACTCATTATTGATCCCGCCTGTTCAATTGTTTTTGAAGCAGAACAGGAGGAAAAAAATGTCATGAGCCGACCGCCCCGTAACTCCAGAGAGCCGTTATTCAGCCGTCCAACAGTTGTTATAAGCCTCATGCAGGGCATCATTGTTCTTTTTGTTGTGTTAGGTGTTTTTTTATGGGCTATCAACAGGGGAGACAGTGAATCTCAGGTGCGGGCGTTAACCTTTACAACGCTTATTATTTCAAATCTCGCCCTTATTGTGACTAACCGCTCATGGACCCGTACGTTTATATCCGCACTGCGTTCTTCCAATATTGCACTTCTGCCCTTGCTTGCAGGTGCAGTGCTTCTGCTCGTGATTGTTCTCAATGTTCCTTTTTTTGTTACTCTGTTCAGATTTTCCACACCGCACACCTTTGACCTTCTTATTTGCCTTCTCGCTGGCCTTGGAAGTGTTCTCTGGTTTGAAGCTCTCAAATGGTTCGGGTTGTTTAGAACTGTCAGCCAATAGCGCTTTTGATTCCCTCGCCCGAAAAACCCAATAGCATCAAATGCCGATCCGGTTACTGCGTTTCATTGGTCAGTTGCGAATAGCGTTTTGTTTTCTATTGCCAATACGTAACTTCTCTGCATGATATATCCCTGTATTCCCCAACCTGTCCGCGGAGTTATCGATGAAACATATTATTTCAGTCATTCTCATCACCCTCAGCGCGCTTCTCTGTGCTTGCGGTGGAAGCCGATCCGTCGTGAGTCCCGTTCAGTCGGGCATCAAGAATATGGTAGACGCTAAATTTGCCGCGTTCAAAACCGCCAACGTGGTTCCCGCCAATGCAGGGGTGATGGTTTACCTCCTGACACCGCGGGGGGCATGGACTGCCTCGTCCAATCTGCCTGAAGATGCCGGGGCGGATACGCACTACCGGATCGCCAGCGTCACCAAAACCTTCACCTCAGCCGCTGTCATGCTGCTCGATCAGCAGGGAAAACTCCGTATCGATGATCCGGTGACCGCACTGATCCCCGGCACCGGCATGCCCTACCTGCCCGATTCGCCCGAGTATCAGATCCCCTTCAAGGCCAAAATCACCATCCGCCAGCTCCTCTCGCATCGGGCCGGCGTCTTTGATGTTACCAACGACAAGATTCCCGCTGGTCTGGGTGTCCCTTATAAAGGCCGGTACTACATCGACTACGTGGAAACGACCTTGAACGACCCTTTTCATCAGTACACCTTCGATGAATTGGTGGGGGTGGCTGCCACCACCAGGCAGTCCTACTGGGCACCCGATGGGGGTTACCACTACAGCAATACGGGCTATTCCTGCCTGGCAAAAATCATTGAGCGAGTTTCCGGGAAGAGCTATGACCGTTTTCTGGCCGATAATTTTTTCGTTCCGATGGGTCTGAACAGTACTTCTGCACCGTGGAACTCAAATGACAGGTACATACCTTCTCCCTTTCTGAGAGGCTACAGCCGCCAGGAGGCCGGCGAAGCATTCATTGAAAAGACCAACGACAACATGTCCGTCAATGTGGCAGAAGGAAACCTGATTTCCACTCCGGCGGATGCGGCGCGCTGGATGCGGATGATTCTTTCGGGCAAGGGCCCCTTGAACAAAACGCAAATTGCGCGCATGACCACGATTCCGACCGGCAATGAATCGAATGCCTATGCCTTGGGATTCATCTCAACTTCTGCGATGGGCATCGGCCACAATGGAGCTCATCCGGGCTATCTCAACCTCGTGGCCTATAACCCTATGGATGATGTCGCAGCAGTCGTTCTGTTCAACTATACCGACCTCAGCGACCCTGTAAAACAGATGACTCTGATGGGGCAAATCGTCAGTGAAGCAAAAAAAATCGCAGGGTATTGATGCAGTATACTTCATGGCAGTCGTTGGCTGCAAAACGGCATATCCATTTGAAGTAAAATATGGTGGTTGAAAACGGTGAAGAATACCGGTTGCTTCTTGCACGGCAGTAGCAGAGGAACGCTCTTTGCTGCTCTGCTGTTGAAAGGGTTTTGGTGGGGCGTATTGCCTTTGCTTTTGCGAATGCTGTTTTGTTTTTCACTGCATATGCCTACCTTCTATTTGTGTTGTTTTTCGTTGCATTCCTATTCTGTCAAGCATCAGCAGCAATCATTATAGCACGAAAGGAGACACTCATGATCACTAGCACCTTGCGCAGAACCTCACTTGCAGCACTGCTTTGCGCCTTCATTGCAATATCACCTGTGCAATCCGCCTCTGCATGCAGTCGCGCCGTTTACTTCGGTAAAGAGGGCCAGACCGTCACCGGCAGAACCATGGACTGGCTCGAAGATATGCATACCAACCTCTGGATATTCCCTCAAGGCATAAAACGCGACGGCGGAATGGGCGACAAAGGTTTCAAATGGACAAGCAGATACGGCAGTGTCATCGCTTCAATCTACGAAGCAGGCACCGCTGACGGCATGAACGAGCAGGGACTCGTTGCCAACCTGCTTTTTCTCAGCGAAAGTAAATACCCCGACAAAAAAGGCGACAACCGTCCACAAATATCCATTTCAGCCTGGACGCAGTACATTCTCGATAATTTCGCCACTGTAAGTCAAGCTGTTGCCGAACTGCGCAAAGAGGCTTTTCGCCCCGTTATTGTCACCTCCCCCAATGGTGTCGAAAGCAGAGTTCACATCTCAATCTCGGATGCCACAGGCGATTCGGCCATTTTTGAATACATTGACGGCAAACTCGTGATCCACCACGGCCGTCAGTACCAGGTAATGACCAACTCCCCAACCTACGACCGGCAAATCTCAATAAATGAATACTGGAAACAGATCGGCGGCACAGTAATGCTGCCGGGCACAAATCGTCCCGCCGACCGATTCGCACGCGCCAGCTTCTACATCAACGCCACCCAGCAGTCTGCCAACCCGCGTGAGGCTGTTGCAGCCGTCTTCAGTGTGATGCGTAACGTCAGCGTTCCGCGTGGTATCAGCACACCGAGCCAGCCCAACATTTCCTCCACCATCTGGCGTACAGTAGCAGACCAGAAAAACAAAGTCTACTTTTTTGAAGATACCTTTAGCCCGGGCCTTGTATGGGTCAGGCTCAAACAGATCGACTTCAAGGCTGGCTCCGGAATCCGCAAACTCACCCTCGATGGCAATCCAGACCTTGGTGGTGACCAGACGGTAAACTTCAAGGAGGCTAAACCATTCCTGTTCCTGGCGCCACAATAAATTTTTGCCTGTCTTGCCGGCATGCTCAAAGCACAGCGTGTATTTTCGTGCATGCTGTTCAGTTTTCAACGCTAATTATGGAGATATTCTCATGTCATTAGATAATCCAAAGACATTGCTGCGCAGACTGCGTTTTGCAATCCTGTTTGCGGCGATCCTGGCTATCATGGGGCAGGCTGGTTCATCACTTGCCGAAGTGAAATGCACAGGAGCATGCCAGGACATGGGCAATAATCTGCTGTCAGGTTTCGGCAAGCTGCTGAGCTCGTCCGAAGGACAGGCCTTACTGGAAGCAAACCTTAAAACGGAAGAACATATCTATATCAACTCGACTCAGTCCAGAAAAATCATCGCGGCGGAGGATGCGCTAATTACATATGTCCCGCAAAATATTTTGATCCACGCGTTCCCGACTAATCCGAATTTCTTTCATTCTGCGGCTGGTATTCCAGTGACGGCAGGGCTTCCGGACCATGTAACAAACGCGGTTCAATCCATAGCCTTCACAAACATACCGTTACCATTGCAAGAGTATCTGGGACTGACCTTCAATATCTATGGCAAGGCATATATCCCCAAAAATCTGATGATCAACAAACAAGGTGACCCGCGCCCCTTTCAGGTATCGACTGCGATAAAAAGCAATCCATTTACAGAGGTTAACTCGTCCCTTCTTGCCAGGCAGATTCAGCAGGATGGCGTCATCATTGGTGCCGATAGATCGCCTGAGAACTGGACAAAACTTACCGGCGTTGCCGCTTTCCCGAGCGGACATTCAACCTACGGTAATACCACGGCGCTTTTCTATGCCATCCTTATGCCGGGATATTACCAGCAGTTGGCTCAGGCCGGTTTGGACTTCAACTACAGCCGCAACGTGTTCGGGGTGCACTATCCGCTGGATACGATCGGCGGGCGGATTTCCGCCATGTACATAATTGCTGAGATGCTTGCCGGCAATCCGCTCTACTCCAGGCAGAGCTTTACCATGGCCGACATCCCGTTGCTCAGCCAGACGATGCAAAACTATCTCGGTGGCGGCAGTTCGCCCTACGCGGCATTATGCGCAGGCAAAGTCGCTACGTACAGCGTGATACCTTCCGCAGCGGATTACGCCCGGGCGCGGCAGAACTATACTGACCTCCTAACCTACGGCCTGCCTTCGGTTGGCGACACGACCCTGCCGCCTATCGTGCCTTCTAATGCGTGGCGTTTGATCGCCACACGCTTTCCCTATTTGAATACGGCGCAGCTTAATGAGGTTCTCGCCACCACTGAACTCTCTTCGGGCGTGCCGCTCGATAATGGCACCGGTTGGGTGCGCCTCAATCTCTACGCTGCCGCCGGCGGCTATGGCATCTTACGCAAAAATGTTGCGGTGAACATGAATGGAGCGCTCGGTGGCTTGAACGCCTTCGATATCTGGAGTAACAATATCTCCGGTCCTGGCAGTCTGACCAAGCAGGGCTCCGGAACCCTGATCCTGGCAGGCAGCAACAGCTATACCGGCGGTACTGATGTGCGAGGCGGCACATTAGTCATCACCGGAACATTGGGCGGGAAACTGGTGATCTCGCCTGGCGCCACTGTCATTAACACAGGCAGGATCGAGGGGGATGTCAACAATAGCGGCAGCTTCACCAACCATGGAGTCGTGACCGGCCACGTTTCCACCCTCAATACCGGGCCACTCAGCCCTCAGCCCTCTTTCGGGAGGATTCCAGGCACCTTCATCTTCTCGACGAGTAGGTCGTTCTGCAAAGAGTAATGCTGAAACAGTGTGAGCGCTTGTTCAAAGACTTCGTGATCTCAAGCCACTGGAAGAAATTTATATGTATTCGCCTTGGATATGTTATCTGGAAACCATTAACACCGTTTTAATATTAAAGCTTTACCATCGAACTTCAGAAGTTTATTGCACTATTGTTATGAGGAAGCAGTATTGTGGTTACTTGACCAACTCCTTGAAACATATCCAGTACCATGCGTTAGCTGGACTTTGTTTTCTAGGTGCGTGCAACCCTCAACATCCTTTCGATATCGAAAATGCTCCAAAACCCTTAAAGCTTGCTGAAGGAAAAAAACTCTACGAATCAAAATGCTCAAGGTGTCATGATATAGGCATGTCTGGCGCTCCAAAACTTGGCGACAAAAAAGATTGGGGCGATCGAATAGTTGATGGAGAAGATGTCATGCTCAGAAAAGCAATTGCTGGTATCGAAGGTAAAAACGGCGGGATGCCACCAAAAGGAGGCAATTACTCGCTTACCGATAAAGAAGTAAAAATGGTCATACTATACATGATCTCAAAAATAGACACAACAGCGCAAAACACCATGATTGAGTCACCTGGTCTTAAGAGATGAGAAGTTAGGTGCGGGCAGAATACCCCACACAGAATTGATGCATGTACTAATCACACCCATAAAAGTAACTTGTCACTCAACACTATTCCTTTTGCCCGGCCCTCCCCCTGTCCTATAATCTATTCCGCAAGGTGCGCCTTCAAAAGGAGTGGCAGATGGTCGGAGTAACCCCCATTATACTGTCTTTTTGCATAGGTGGCATAGGGCTTGTTCCCTGATTCGTCCAGCATTTTTGAAAATGAGAAGCAGCGGAATGCGTTGCTTCGTACGGAAAGACCGTTATGGTCAAACATGCCGGAAGAGAGGAGAATCTGGTCGATATGCTGCCAGTGGTTATGAAATGAGAAACTCCCGATACCAGTGTAGCCGCTCCAGCAGTTATAAAGGAGTCTTCTGCCATTTGCTTTAACCTTGGCAGCATCACCGGTTGAACCGAGCAACTCTTTCAGTGAACGGTTTTCCGGTTCGTCGTTGAAATCGCCCATGACAATAATGTCGGCCAATGGGTTTCTAACAAGCAGGCTGTCAAGAATGTGCCGCGTCACCTTAGCTGCGGTGAGCCGCTTGCGTTCTGTCCATGATGTATCGAAAGAACGTGAAGGCCAGTGGTTCAGAATAACATGAAACGGGTGGCGGGCAGCTGAAAATCCGGCGACGATGATCTTTCGTGTCGGCTTGCCTTCTATCGGAACAGTATAGGCTTTCGACACTCCTGGGCGGAGCGCTTTTGGGTTGTAGGCCAAGGCAATGTCAATACCTCGAGGGTCTGACGACTCATAGTAAATGGTTTTGTAACTGATGCCGTTTATCGGATCGAGAGTTTCCTTAAAGATATGCTCGTTTTCCACTTCTGCAAACGCAAGGATATCCGGGTATTTTCCGTAGTCGGGGTGCGCATCTATGATGGAGAGGACATGCCGGATGCGCATCTGTTTCAGGAAAAGCTTCTTTTTAGTCCACTGCATGCTGCCTTCCGGAGTGAAATCATCGTCGTCTTTGGCTGGGTCGTTCGCCGGGTCGAAAAGATTTTCAACATTCCACCACATAAAGAGCACCGTTTTTTCGGGACTTGGATTTCCTGTAGCTTGTCTTGAAATACAGGATGCAATCCCCAAAAAAAGAAAAACGCAAGAGAGTAGATGTCGCATAACCTCTTTCTATGTAATTTTTTTTCTTTACCATTATGATTATGTAAATTAATCGGGCTTTTTAAGCTATCAATATTTTATTATTCAACGATCCGGAAAACAGTATGACCCAGAAGAGTGGTGTCAAAGAGCAGGCGAAAGATATCCTTGAGGAAGCTCTTGACAGGGAGGCGGTTATTGTGTTGGCAAGGATTTCCGAAGAGATGCAGTTGCTGTTTACGGCTCATCCGGAACCTTTAAGGGCCGATGTTGAAAGGATTGTGACCGGTTTTTTTCTTGAAAACGGCAAATCGGAACAGTTTATTGAAGACTGGATCAAGACATCTGAAGAATACAGCCGCACCAGGGGGCTTAGTGAACAGGATCAGCCGAAGGCAATGCTTTCTGATCTGGGAGTGTTCAGGTTTATGAGTTTTTTAAAAGACAAGGGGCTTACCGATGACCAAATTACCATTGTGCTTACCGGGGCGGTTGAGCAGGCGGCTTCTGGTCACAAAGAGTAATGCGGAGTCAAAATACATTTTAAGGCATTCATGGCTGTCCGCTGCGGGCAGCCAATCACAATAAAAACGGTGTACATGAAAAAGACGACACAGCTTTACGAAGGCAAGGCTAAAAAGGTTTTTTTAACGGAAGACAGCAACCTGGTCATACAGGAGTTCAAGGACGATGCAACAGCTTTCAATAACAAGAAAAAAGGCACCATTGCAGACAAGGGCGTCGTGAACAACGCTATTTCCTGCAAGCTCTTTACTCTGCTTGAAAAAGAAGGGATTCACACCCACCTGGTCGAAAAGCTTTCCGAACGCGATATGCTCTGCCGGCACCTTGATATTATCAAGGTTGAGGTTGTCGTGCGTAACATTGCCGCCGGTTCACTGGTGAAAAGGTACGGCTTCGCGGAAGGGACTGTGCTTGAAAAGCCGATAGTCGAGCTTTATTTGAAAGATGATGATCTGGATGATCCCTTGATGAATGAATCTCATGCAGTCGCGCTTGGTGTTGCAACCCTGGAAGAGCTTGAAGTCCTGAAAAACCGTGCTGAAGCAATTAATGCAGTGCTCAAAAAGTTTTTTGCTGAAAGAAAACTGAAGCTTGTTGATTTCAAGCTCGAGTTCGGTCGGCACCATGGCGAAATTCTTCTTGGTGATGAAATAAGTCCCGATACCTGCAGGTTCTGGGATCTTGAAACAAATGAAAAAATGGATAAGGATCGTTTCAGGTTTGATCTTGGCGGTGTTGAGGATGCATACAGCGAAGTCCAGAGAAGAGTCTTAGAGGTCGATTGAAGTTACCATATCAGAAGACCGGGGGATCGAATGCTTGATTCTGCGATTGCATATCTGCAGCATGCGGATCCTTCGATGGTCTATCTGGTTCTGTTTCTGATTGCTTTTTTTGAAAATGTAGTGCCGCCGATACCTGGTGATGTTCCTGTAGCTTTAGCCGGGTATCTTATCTGCAAAAGCGGGATAACGTTTGTGGGCGCTTTATTCTGGGCTTCTGCGGGTTCCACGGCAGGGTTCATGCTCGTGTACCTGCTCAGTAAATTTTTGGGTATGAAATTGTATGCCGAAGGAGACAACTCGGTTGAACACTGGCTGTCAAAAACTGCTCATCGTTTTTTTCCGCCATCCGATATGGATCTTCTACGCCGGAAATTTGCTGCTCATGGTTATCTTGCCGTGCTGGTAAACCGCTTTCTGTTCGGTTCCAGAGCGGTTATTTCTGTTATGGCGGGGTTGATGCATCTCAGAACCTCTTTAGTTTTTATTGCTGCCGCCACCAGCGCCACAGTGTGGAATGTGCTCTTGCTGTACGGTGGCTTTTTCCTGGGAAGTAACTGGCAGCAAATCGGTGGCTATGTTGCTCTGTACACTATTCCTGTATCGGTTTTGTTTGTTCTGATTCTTTCTTTTTCAGTATGGAAGTTTTTCAGGGAAAGAAAGCGCGAACATGAATAAGTTTTTTTGTTATTATCCCGAGACCCTAAACCGCACATTTTTTATTAATTCGTGAGAATTTTGTTGATCTGCCATGGCAAAAGACTTAAAGGTTTATCCTGCTGAAAAAAAAGGCGAGCTTCTGAAGCTTGCCACGTTTGATGAACTTAATGAGATGGCCCGTCAGGTTCGACGGGATATTATCAGAATGCTTGCCAGGGCCAATTCCGGTCATACGGGAGGTTCTCTTGGCATGGCTGATATTTTTACAGCCCTCTACTTCAGGGTGCTTCAGCAGGACCCGCACAAGTTCTGGCAGAGTGATGATCAGGACCTTGTTTTTCTTTCCAATGGTCATATTGCTCCGGCCTGGTACAGTGTTCTGGCCCGTTCAGGCTATTTTCCTCTCAGCGAGTTGAACTCCCTGCGCCAGGTCAGCTCATACCTGCAGGGTCATCCGACCTCGGAGTCGAGGCTTCCTGGTGTAAGAATTGCATCCGGATCACTTGGTCAGGGTCTTTCCGCTGCAGTTGGTGCTGCACTTGGTCTGCGTATTGACGGCAGAGAACGTGATGTATTCTGTCTGATGGGTGATGGTGAGTGCCAGGAGGGCCAGATCTGGGAAGCGGCCATGAGTGCCTCCCATTACCGGCTTGGAAAACTGATTGGTATTGTCGATTGCAATAATGAACAGATTGACGGCGAAGTCAACGATATTATGAGCGTTGAACCATTTGCTGAAAAATGGCAGGCCTTTGGATGGGATGTCTATCATTGTGATGGCAACGATATTGAAGATTTTGTCAGCACTGTAGAACGCATCAAGGCTGTAGAAAATCGCAGCAGGCCATCGGTTATACTGGCCGTAACGATAATGGGTAAAGGCGTTCCTTTTTTTGAGGGCACTATGCCGGACAAATCTAACTGGCACGGAAAACCGCCGACAAAGGATGATGCTGAAAAAGCACTTGCGATCCTGACGGAGACCGTCTTCGGTGACTTTTAGGCTGTATCGGTTTCGTGCAGATTCTGGCGGGCATATATAGAGGGCGCAAAATCAGGAGTTCATCGTCTCAGGCAATACGTCCTTGCAGCAGTCGTGTGAAAAAGTCTCTTTTTGATATTCTTTCAGGAAGGATTGACTTTGATGGTGTTTCTGTTCTTGATGTATTTGCCGGCTTCGGTTCCCTTGGTTTTGAGGCTTTGAGTCGCGGTGCCGCATCAGTGTGTTTTGTTGATCAGCATGTTGATGCTCTTAAAGCGTTGAAGTCTACAAGCCTTCAATTAGGGACTGATGACCGAGTCAAGATTGTTAACTCGGATGTTTCAGCTTTTCTAAGTCGTGCGAGTGGACAGTTCGATATTGTTTTTTGCGATCCCCCTTATTCCTGGCATGATTATGATCTGCTGATTGAAAAGATTGTCGGTGGCGGACTTCTTGCAGAAGAGGGCTTGCTGCTTGTCGAACATAGTACCCATATCGATTTTTTGCAGTCACCCTATTACTCTTTTCACAGGGATTATGGTATGACAAGAGTTACTTTTTTTCAGCACTGATTTTTTTACCGATGAAACAGAAAGCCATTTATCCCGGAGCCTTCGACCCCTTCACCAACGGTCACCTCGATGTTCTTGAACGCGCGCTTAATATTTTTGAGGAAGTCATTGTCGTTATTGCTGCGAACAGTCTTAAACAGGCACTTTTCAGCGGTGATGAACGGCTTGCAATGATCAGAGAGGTTACTGCCGATTACTCCAAGGTCAGTGTCGAGATGCTTCATGGCGGGCTTCTTGCCGATTATGCCCGTCAGGTAGGTGCACGGGCGATTGTGAGGGGCGTACGGCAGGTTAAGGATTTTGAATACGAGTTTCAGATTTCACTCTTGAACCGTCAGCTCTATCCTGAGGTGACAACAGTTTTTTTGATGCCGAATGTCAAATATACCTATGTCGCTTCGTCGATTATAAAAGAGGTAGCTCTACTGGGCGGGGATGTCAGCAGATTTGTACATCCATGTGTTAAGGAAATGCTGCATCGCAAACGAGATGAACAGAAATAAATAAATCATAACTAACCATTCGAAATGTCTACAACGCATATTTTTGAAGAAAAATATCTTACTCGCCGGGTACTCAGCATGCAGGAATCGCAGACCATGCGAATCAGCAATCTGGCAGCCACAATGAAAGCCGAAGGCAAGGATATTGTCAGTCTTTCGGCCGGAGAGCCGGATTTTCCAACACCGGACAATGTGAATCAGGCTGCTGTTGCGGCTATAAATGCAGGGTTTACGCGCTATACTGCCAATTCAGGTATACCAGAGCTTAAAAAAGCCATTATTGCGAAATTCAGGCGTGATAATAATCTTGAGTTTCAGGAAAACCAGATTATTGTCAGCAATGGAGGCAAGCAGACTCTTGCCAACACCTTCCTAGCGCTTTGTCAGGAGGGTGATGAGGTGATTGTTCCTGCTCCATACTGGGTGAGTTTTCCGGAAATGGTTCGACTCGCCAGTGCAACACCGGTCATTGTTCACACCACGATTGAAAATGAGTACAAAATGACACCGGAGCAGCTTGAACGTGCCATTACTCCCAAGACGAAGGTTCTGGTACTCAATTCCCCCTCCAATCCCACCGGTTCGGTCTATAGTGAAGAAGAGGTGATTGCTCTCATGAAGGTTGTTGAAGGTCGCGGGATTTTTGTTGTGTCTGATGAAATGTACGATATGATTGTCTATGGCGATGTCCGTCCATTCTCTCCCGCAAGGATTCCTGCTCTGAAGGATTGGGTTATTGTAAGTAATGGCGTATCGAAAACCTATGCCATGACCGGTTGGAGAATCGGGTACCTTGCCGGGCCTAAATGGTTGATTGATGCTTGCGACAAGATTCAGTCACAGACCACCTCGAATCCCAATGCTATTGCCCAGAAAGCTGCAGTTGCAGCCTTGACAGGTGATCAGGGGATCGTTGAAGAGCGTCGTGCTGAATTTGAAAAGCGCCGTGATTTTATGTATCAGGCTCTCAATAGCATTCCGGGCTTCAAAACAGCTCTTCCGATGGGCGCATTTTATATCTTCCCTGATGTCAGTGGAGTGTTCGGTCAAACCTTTAACGGAGTGGTCATGAATGATTCAGCAGATGTTGCCGAATATCTTCTGAAAGTGCATCATGTGGCCACCGTTCCTGGTGATGCCTTCGGCGCGCCTGAAAACCTCCGTCTTTCCTATGCGGCCTCAATTTCCTCGCTGGAGGAGGCGATAAACCGTATCAGGAGAGCGTTCAAATAAGCGAGAATGCTTACAGTTCGACGGAGCAGGCTTTATACCCTATGGTTCAGCTGGTATTCCCGCCGGCAGTTCAAGCGGTATTTTAATACGGTACGTGTTTTTATGCAGAACGGAGTACGGGAAATGAATCCCCGTATTCCGGTTGTTTTTTATGCCAACCACGCCTATTGGTGGGACGGGTTCTGGTCTCAGCTTTGCACTGAAGAATTTTTCCGGCAGAACCTCCATATCATTATTGAGTATAAACAGTTAAAGAAACATCGTTTTTTTACCCGTATCGGAGCCTTTTCCCTTGATCAATCCCGCCCGAGAAGTGTGCTCGATACGCTCCGATATGCCGCTGAACTGCTGACGGCCGACAGCGATCGTCAAAATGCCTTATGGATTTTTCCTCAGGGAAAAATAGAACCGGTTGACCGGCGACCGCTTCTTTTTTTTAAAGGAACAGCATCGATCGTTTCACGTGTCTTTGAGAAAACTCCCTTGATTTACCTTGTTTCAGTTGTCAGTCGGATTGAATATCTTGACGAACAGAAACCTGAGTTGTGTCTCTCTTTCCGGGAGCCCCGGTTACTCTCTTTGGCAGAATATGCAGGCGCCGCTGATCTTACTGCCTACATGCAGAGAATGACGGAGGATCACCTCGATGAGCTTGGCGGGAAGATCAGGAACCGGACGCTGGATGATTTTTTTACAGTTGTCAGAGGAAAGGCTTCAGTAAATAAGCGAGTTGAAGCGGTTATGCATTTTTTTGGTTTAGAAAAAGGGTAGAATGATTTAGGCAGGAAACTGATTGTATTTCCTGTTTCCGAAATAGAACAAAACAAGCGGTCTATTATGAGTAATGTTATATGCAGTTGTCTTTTAGGTGATAATACAAACGTAAGGCTTCGGCTTTCTCAATTGCTGCATAGCGAGATGGAAGCGATGTACGGGTCTGCGGCAGAAGACGTTATTGATGATATTTGTGAGGTTGAGCTTCAGGGTTGCCGTCGCGAATTTTTTCGCAACAATACGGGGAATCCGTTTAGTATCGGAATGCAGGTTATCATTGAATCCGATGGAGGGTATGATTTTGGTGTTGTCTATTCCATAGGTCAGATTGCACGCAAAAAGCTTCAGCTGAAAGGACTTGACAAAAATGGACAGGACTATACCGAGATCTTGCGTATTGCCGATGAGAGTGACCACCAGGCCATTATTGAGCTGAAAAAGCGGCAGTCCGAGATTCGTGAGGTTTGTCTGAACAAGGTTAAAAAGCATGAGCTTGATTTGAAACTTGTAGATGTGGAATTGCGTATGGACCAGCAGAAGCTGTCGGTCTACTATACCTCCTCACACCGAGTTGATTTCAGGACTCTTGTTCGTGACTTGGCCGGAGAGTTTAAGGCAAGAATTCAGATGGTACAGATCACAACACGTGAAGAGGCGAGAAGAGCAAATGCATTCGGGCCATGCGGATGTCTATTGTGCTGTTCGAGCTGGCTGCAGAAAATACATGCGAATCCGTTTTCTGAAAAATCTCAATATTCCGAAAACTCAGGTAATGACAGTCACGCCTTTAACATCACCGGTATATGTAATCGCCCGAAATGCTGTCTTGGGTATTCGAAGCATGAAAAGGGGTGTCAGGCCCAAGCCTCTCCCCAGTCATCTCTTCCTCCGGTTGGAAGCAAGGTGAATACTCCCGAGGGAGCTGCCGTTGTTGAAAATATTGATGTTCAGAAAAAACTTGTCTACCTTCGCTACCTGAAGAGTGAACAGACACGAAGGCTCTCTATTGACAAGTTCAATGCCATGTTTGTAAGGAGATAGGGCATATATAAAGAAGTCCTGCGTCAGAGGGTTCTGCCGTGAGGACAAGGATTTTCCAATCTGCATAACCGTATTTCAATTCAGTATGCATCAGTTTCAAAGAACTCTGGTCACGACAGCTCTTCCATATGCGAACGGTCCGGTTCATCTCGGCCATCTGGCAGGTGTCTACCTCCCGGCAGATATTTATGTCCGTTATAAAAGACTCAAGGGTGAGGATGTGATTCATATCGGTGGCTCAGATGAACATGGGGTGCCTATAACCATTACAGCCGAGAAAGAGGGCGTTTCCCCTAAGGATGTAGTCGATCGTTACCATGCAATGAACTATAACGCGTTCAAAAAGTGTGGTATTTCGTTTGATTATTATGGAAGAACAACCTCTGAATGTCATCACCGGACTGCACAGGAGTTTTTTCTTGAAATTGAGAAAAAAGGGATTTTCACCAAAAAAACAGAAAAGCTCTTTTTTGATCGCAAAGCTGACCGCTTCCTTTCGGACCGCTATGTTACCGGTACCTGCCCGATCTGCAATAACCCTGAGGCAAACGGCGATCAGTGCGAACAGTGCGGTACCCATTTAAGTCCGATTGAGCTCATCAATCCGAAAAGCAAGCTTTCCGATGCGACACCTGAGTTGCGCGACACCATGCACTGGTATTTTCCGCTTGGGCGCTTCCAGGAACAGCTTGAAGAGTACGTTAACAGTCATGAGGGCGACTGGAGGCAGAATGTTGTAAACTATAGCCGCACATGGCTCAAACAGGGGCTTAACGACCGGGCGATAACTCGTGATTTGAGCTGGGGCATCAGGGTGCCTTTCGATACGGAGGAAGCTATCGGTAAGGTACTCTACGTATGGTTCGACGCCGTGCTCGGATATATTTCGTTTACCAAAGAGTGGGCAGAAAAACTCGGACAGAATGATCGCTGGAAAGAGTATTGGCAGAATCCCGGGAGCCGGCTTGTTCATTTTATCGGAAAGGATAATGTGGTTTTTCATACCCTGATGTTTCCGGCAATTCTTATGGCATGGAATGAAGGGCGAGTCAGCGGACGCTATAACCTGGCCGATAATGTACCGGCATCAGAGTTCATGAATTTTGAAGGCAGAAAGTTTTCAAAGTCAAGGAACTATGCGGTCTACCTTGGTGAATTCCTTGAAAAATTTCCAGCCGATACCCTCCGTTACAGTATTGCAATGAATTATCCGGAAAGCAAGGATACTGACTTCAGCTGGCAGGATTATCAGAACAGGACTAATGGCGAACTGGCCGATACTCTCGGGAATTTTATCAAGCGCTCTGTCGATTTTACCAATGCACGCTTTTCTGGAGAGGTACCCTATGAGTCTACTCTTGAAGATTGGAACTCTCTCGGCATTAACTGGCAGAATACCATTGAGCAGCTTGATCTCGCATTTGAACAGTTTCATTTCAGGGAAGCAGCCTCTCTTGGTATGGATATAGCCAGGGCAGCCAACAGATTTCTAACTGAGTCTGAGCCATGGAAAGTTATCAAGGTTGACCGCGAAGGAGCGGCAAGGTCAATGGCTCTTTCCTTGAACCTCTGCCACGCCCTTGCTGTAGCCCTCTTTCCGGTTATTCCGGAAACCAGTAACCGGATTTATGCCATGTTGGGGTGTCAGGGGAGTATCGAAGATCGTTTTGCCCCCCTCACGCCTCTTTCGTTATCTCTGCTCAGTCCAGCGCTTCCTAAAGGGCATAAGCTCAAGGGGGAATCCGAAATTCTATTTACAAAAATTGAAGATGCCGATATTGCTCCGGAACTCCAGAAAATTGAAGGACTGCTCGCCGAAGCCAGGAAGCGTGAAGCTGGAGTTGAACAGGAACGCATGGAGTTCAAGCCGGTAATCAGCTTTGATGATTTTTTAAAGGTCGACTTGAGGGTCGCAAAAGTTATTGCTGCAGAGTCGGTTAAAAAGGCTGGAAAACTCCTTAAACTTCAGGTGCAGGTCGGTTCAGTGACGAGGCAGGTTCTCGCCGGTATTGCACGGTATTACTCTCCCGAAGAGATGATTGGCAAAAATGTGGTACTGGTTGCCAATCTTGCCGAACGCACCATCCGTGATGAAGTTTCAGAGGGTATGATTCTTGCCGTTGAGGGGGCAGACGGCAAACTTTTTGTTGTTGAGCCGGATGGATACGAAATAAATGGTAAACCGATACAATAAAAGTTTGCATAAGCGATTTTATTCCTTACATTGAAGCACAAACATCGTGGGGTGGAGCAATTGGTAGCTCGTCGGGCTCATAACCCGAAGGTTGCAGGTTCAAGTCCTGTCCCCACCACAAGTAAAGCCGCCCTTCAACAGGCGGCTTTTTTTTATCCCATTCGTTTTTTTCTTCCCGTATCTCTGTATTTTAGTTTTCTTGCCGACAATCTTTATTGGTTGTTGCTAACCTGAATATTCAGGTCACTCGGTGTGAATGTATCAACATATTTGCACCTGTACCCGGGAGCACCGAGCCCCAGCTCGGCAGAAATAGCAATTAATGTGCGGAGTTGGGCTGTGTATTGCCAAACAGCCTCTGTTTGGATGATTCTCTGTCATCCCGAGCGAAGAGAGGGGTCTGATAAGGATTAAGGATAGATTCCTCTCTTCGTTCGGAATGACTCAGGGGCAGGCGTTTCGTAGGAAGATGGTTATATATTGCCTGGGAATTTAGGGCGCTAAGGCATCTTCCGATTGCTTCAACAATGTTCGCTAGAGACAATGAGTTATGAATAGTGAGAAACGTTTTTTTTCTCCTTTGTTTCACATAGAAGCAAAACGCTCCTCTTTTTTTTCTGTTTTTTTTCTTCTTTTCTCTCTTTGTTTAACATCTCCGGTTTCAGCTGAAACCCTGCTCTGTGGCATAGACCGTCTTGAGTCCTCAAAATTCCGCGAACTCTCAGGCTTGAAGGTCGGTCTTATTACCAATGTGGCCGGTGTCAGCCGGACGGGGGAGTCTGATTATGCAATGATGCTTCGGCACGCCGTGAACCTGAAGTTTATCATGGCTCCCGAACACGGTTTTTCGGCGGATATCGAAGCGGGTAAAAGTGTCGGCGGTTCAGTTCTTCATGATTCTCTTCCGGTTTTTTCGCTCTATGGGGCTTCAAGAAAGCCTGATATCCGGCAGTTGAAAAGTATTGATATTCTGGTATTTGACCTTCAGGATATCGGTTCCCGCTGTTACACCTACATCTCGACCATGAAAAATGCCATGGAGGCCTGTGAAGAGGCCGGCATACCCTTTATGGTTCTTGATCGGCCAAATCCGGTTATTCCGCTCTCGCAGGACGGATTTATGCTGGCACCGGGATATGAGTCATTTGTAGGTGCTGTAGATATCCCTTTTATTCACTCCATGACCGTTGGCGAAATAGCCATGTTCCTTAAGGAGCGCAAATACAAACGACTTGATCTGAGGGTAATCATGATGTCGGGCTATAATCGCCAGAAGTTTGCCGATGAGTATCCTGGGTTCAGGTTTATCTCTCCTTCACCCAATATGAGAAGTGTTGAAACGGCAATAGTCTACCCTGCGACGGTGTTTCTTGAAGCCTCAGCCATCAGCGAAGGGCGTGGAACTGAAGCTCCCTTCATGCAGTTTGGTGCACCGTTTGTCAACGGCAGGGAACTCGCAGATGCTCTCAAAGAGTACAGCCTGCCCGGTATTATTTTTAATGCCGTATCTTTTCAGCCATTGTCCGGCAAGTTCAGTGGCAAACGTTGTCAGGGAGTGAAACTTTTCGTGACAGACAGAAAAACCTTCACCCCGTTCAAAACGGCAGCTGCAATTCTTCTCGCTCTTCAGCGGCTCTATCCCGGTCAGACAGGTCTTGACAAACCGAACATTTTCTTCGACCGGCTTGCTGGAACTCCTCTTTTCCGCGAGATGATAAACAGTCAGATGCCGCTTGACGTTATTATGGAGGAGAGCCGGAAGCAGATCGAGCAGTTTAACCGGAATACTGAAATCCCGATTCTCTATCATTGAATCCCGCTTTTAACGTGCAATGCTTGTTCTGCCAGGAAGCCCGTTTTTTGAAAGCAGTACCTGCCAGAGTTGTATGGAACGGCATCGAAAAGCACCGGAGAAACTCAAAAGATAGTACCGCCACATACGGTGAAATCTTTCAGAGTAGCTGCTTTGAAGAACCGGCCACTGCTTTTCGAAGTTCTCATGCCACTCTTTGAGCGTCAGGGCGTAATCAAAGGTGAAGACGTGCCAGTCTTCGAGCATCAAAAGCCCCTCATAGTTTTTTGTAATCTGGCTTGCTGACGGAAGCATCGAGTTTGGAAAGATGTATTTACAGCTCCATGGATCGCCATTGGTGCGGGGAGTGTTGCTGCCTATGGTGTGCAGCAGGGTTAGGCCATCCTGTTTCAGACACCGGCTTACAAGGTCGAAATAGTTATGGTAGTTTTTATAGCCAACATGTTCAAACATGCCGATCGAATATATTCTGTCGAAGGAACCCTGCTGCTTCCGGTAGTCGCTCAGTTCAATAGTGATCGGAAGTCCTGCACAATATTCTCGAGCAAATTTTGCCTGTTCAGTTGAAATGGTCAGGCCGGTGACGGACACATTATAATGTTCGGCAGCGAACCTTGCAGCTCCTCCCCATCCGCACCCGATATCGAGCAGACGCATTCCTGGTTGAAGCTGCAGCTTGTCGAAAATCAGGCGGAGTTTCTTTTCCTGAGCCTCATCAAGACTTTTAGCCTCTTTCCAGTAGCCGCAACTGTATATCATTCGCTGGTCGAGCATCGCCTTAAAAAGGTCGTTGCCGGTATTGTAATGTGTTTCACCAACGGTGTATGCTCTTGATAGACGCTGCAGGTTATAGGTTCTGCCGATCCATTTTCCTATGAACATTATCGGTGCAACTATTTTTTCATCAGCTTTTGAGCTGATAAGTCGGAACATGAACTCTTCCAGCTCTTCACAGTCCCAAAAGCCGTCCATGTAACTCTCTCCAAGGCCAAGGTTCCCTTCAGTGATGGCGCGACGAAAAACAATCGGATTATGTATCTGGATGTCCCATGGCCGATCACCCCCGATTTTGATATCTGCACAATCGAAGATGCGTTCGAGCTGTTTTTGACAGAAGCTGTCAATTCTTTCCCGGTAGTGAGGTTTGAGTGCAGGGTAATGGTTATTCAGAAACTCTGACTGCCTGTTCAATACAGATCCCTGTTCAACCCTTCCTTGACCCGAATGAGTGATGATTTGTGTCATGAGCGGACAAATAGTTCTTATTTGGCCTCCCAATGGTGCAAATTCATGGGGGTTTCCGCTCCACAGGGCGCAGTACCTTCTATTTTCAGGATACGTGAAATTTTCGTAGTATGCAAGTTTTTTTCCTCGCATTGAGGATAGATCGATAGGGGAGGATTATATTCAGGTGGGCTGATGGAAATGCATCCGAAGCCGAAATTATAGACTATCACTGAAATGAACGAGCAGAAATAAATTCTATTATTCGCTGCAGGAGCAACGTAGCATAATACCTGTCACCAAAAACCGGAAAACCCTTTCTTGCCGGTGCTCTTTACCTTTGAAATTGGGCTAGCCGCTCGGCAAGCGTTGCAAGCTCACTCTCGTTTTCAGGAGCATCCACCCAGGTAACACTAAGTCTGTTTTTAAAAAAAGTCAACTGACGTTTTGCATAATTGCGCGTGTGCTGTTTTATCAGGCTGATGGCAGTCGTGAGTTCGATCTTCCCGTCAAAGTATTGAAACAGTTCCTGATACCCAACCGATTGCAGCGCAGGTATTTTTCCCTGCGAAAGCATTGCCCGGTATTTATGATGGAGCAGTGCAGCTTCTTTGGTAAGGCCGGCCTCAAGCATATCCTCCGTGCGCTGGTTGATACGGTCGTAGAGCGTTTCCCGCGGCATTGAAAGCCCCCAGGTAAGATAACGAAGTCCGGTTTGTGCTTTTCCTTGAGCTTGCAGCTCCGTAACGCTCTTCCCGGTTATTTCGATAATCTCAAGGCTCCGTATGAGTCGCTGGGTCTTAGTGTGGTCAAGAGTTGCCGCCTGTTCAGGATCTTTTAAGAGAAGTTTTTTATAAAGCTCTTCTGTTCCAATGCATTCAAGTTCATGAAGAAGCCTTTTCCTGATTTCCGGGTCTCCTGGAGGCAGCTCAGCAAAGCCTTCAAGTAACCCTTGCAGATAGAGTGTTGACCCGCCCGTGACTACTGCGTGTAAGCCCTTCCTGTGAATGTCTCGAATCCGTTCTGCGGCTTCAAGAGCAAAGTCGCCGGCGGAAAAAGGCTCACCGATATTTTTTTCACTGATAAAATGATGTTTTATCTGGCGAAGAAATTCCTCTGAAGGTTTTGCTGAGCCTATATCGAGCTCGCGGTATATCTGCCGCGAATCGGCGGAAATGATTTCTGCACCGATCTGTTTTGCAAGTGCGAGAGCAAGGGCAGATTTGCCTGAAGCTGTAGGTCCGAGAATAACATGGACAGGCTGTTCATTCGCGTCGGAATTCATAGCATTCCCCTTGTCGGTGATCAGCATAAAAGAGGTTTCAAGGCCTTCCAGACTCTCGATAGCGGGAGGCCGACAACATTATAGTAGCAACCCTCAATACGTTTGATATGACAGGCCATCAGAGGGTCCTGAATACCATAGGATCCAGCCTTGTCGTATGGTTTTACCGAAAGAAGGTAGCGTTTGATTTCATGGTCAGACATCGGCTCGAATTCCACGGTTGTAACAACACATTCCGTGTAGGATTTTTCGCCGAAGAGCAGCACAAAACCGGTATAGACCCTGTGCGATCGGTTTTGCAGGCTTTTGAGCATAAGGAAAGCCTCATCGAATCCCGCAGGTTTTCCGAGAATCTGGTTCCCTTTTGCCACAACAGTATCTGCGGCAAGAATAACGGTCCTCCGACTGTCACCTGCTATCAATGCAGCTGTTGCTTCAGCTTTAGCTGCTGCTATCTTTGTGACGTTCTCTTCAAGAGAGAGGAAAGGATCGAAAATTTCCTCCGTTTCAACTGCTAATGTTTCAAACGGAATCTGCATTAATGAGAGTATATCCTTTCGTCTTGGCGACTGCGAGGCAAGGATAAGCGTTGGTTTAGCCATGTGTTATTTTTCTCAGTTCAGGTTGTTCCAGCCCCTTCGGTTCAGGTCAGCAAAGATGAGAGCTCCGGCAATGAATCCCGTTCCGAGAAAAAGAAATCCCTGAAAAAGATCACCAAAAATAATTTTACCCATGCCGAACAGGATTGCATAAATCATAATAATGCCAAGGGCCCAGTCAACAAAAAGCATGACAAACCCTTTGTCTGATTCCACCTCAGGCAGGTTTTTTGATACTTTTTTCCAGAGTACTCCACCCACCCTTGTAGTCCTGTAGAATGTTTCCAGTTGAGCATTTTCTGTTGGCGGTGTCATAAAGGTGACCACAAGAGTTACAATAATGGTAACTCCGACAATGATAAAAATCGAAAAGGGAAAGGTAATGGTAGTAAATAATTTCAGCCAGGTAAAAACAACAAATGGAGCAACCATCGAAGTGATTTCCGACCAGGCATTCAGGCGCCACCAGAACCACCGGAGAATAAGGACAAAACCGGTGCCTGCCCCGCACTGAATAATAAATTCCCATGCTCCGGTTATTGTTTCAAGCACAAAGAAGGTAATGTAGAGGGCAAATGCCGCGGTCAGAAATGTTGTGAGCTTAGAAATAGTGACGTAGTGTTTTGCGTCACCTTCTTTCTTAAGAAATCGTTTGTAAAAATCGTTAATCAGATAGCTCGTACCCCAGTTGAGGTGTGTTGAGAGTGTCGACATATAGGCTGCCAGAAAAGCTGCGATCAAGAGGCCCTTCAGTCCCGACGGCAAAACGGCTTTCATGACGTAGACGAAACCGTCCTCCTTTTGATTTACAGGAAGATTTGGAAACATTACAAGGCTTACCAGACCGACAATGATCCATGGCCAGGGTCTCAGGCAGTAGTGTGCGACCGTAAACCAAAGCGTTGCAAGCAGCGAGTGTTTCTCGTTTTTAGCACTCATCATGCGCTGGGCGATATAGCCGCCACCACCAGGCTCAGCCCCGGGGTACCATGAAGACCACCACTGGACAAAAGCCATGGCAGCAAAAGATGCAAAGGGAAGAGCGACAGCCCCGGTGGCAGACCTGCTTGATTCTGCGCCGAATGAGGGAAAAAAGTCAAACATCCATCCCGGGAGTGCTTTGGTAAGTCCACCCGCAGAGACTACTGCCGGTGATTGAACAGCAAGTACAGCAAGAATGATACATCCGGCCATGGCGATGACAAACTGAACGGCATCAGTGATAGATACACCCCAAAGTCCTGAAAGACCTGAATAAAAGGTGGTAAGCAGGACGAGTACTACAATTGTCCATACAGGGTTTAGCCCCGGCACCATAATCTTGATGATTTTGAACATGGCCAGATTAACCCAGCCAATAATAACGGCGTTGATAAAGAGACCGAAATAGACTGCCTTGAAACCCCGTAGAAACTTGGCAGCCTTTCCGCTGTATCGCAGTTCAATAAACTCAAGGTCGGTAAGAATTTCTGCCCGCCGCCAGAGTCTGGCAAAAAAGAATACCGTCAGCATGCCTCCCGAAACAAACGTCCACCATACCCAGTTGCCGGCGATGCCGTTTTTGGCAACAAATCCTGCAACGGCAAGCGGTGTGTCAGCGGCAAAGGTTGTCGCTACCATTCCCGTACCGGCAATCCACCATGGAAGTTTGCGCCCCGACAGAAAAAACTCATCGACATTTTCCGAAGCGCGTGAAGAGAACCAGAGCCCGATAGAGAGCGTCAGGATAAGGTATCCGAAGATGAAACTGTAATCAAGAAAGTTAAGCTGATCCATGGTATGATTTTTCTTAAAATGGTTCTCTCCGGTACTCCTTAATTTCCTCTGGTTCTTCAGTATTGCTCTTATTTATTCATCAATTCGTGAAAGTTCACGGAAACTCTGGAACCGGTCTTCGATTTCAAGCATATCAAGAGATGCAATTTTTTCAGTCCCGAATTTTTCCACACAGAAGCTTGCCATAGCGCTGCCGTAGAGAACTGCTCTGCGCATTTCGAGGTCGTTAATGTTTTCGCAACGGGCAAGGTGCCCGATAAAGCCTCCGGCAAAAGTATCCCCGGCACCGGTCGGGTCAAAAATGGATTCGAGCGGAAAAGCAGGAGCGGCAAAAATGCCGTTGTCGGTAAACAGAAGAGCCCCGTGTTCACCTTTTTTGATGATCAGGGTTTTCGGGCCCATGCTGCGTATGATGCGGGCTGATTTGACAAGGTTTGGATCACCGCTTAAAATTCTGGCCTCACTGTCATTGATGATGAAGATATCGACGCGTTCAAGAGTTTTTTTGAGCTCAGCCGGTTTACCCTCAATCCAGAAATTCATGGTGTCGCAGATCACCAGTTTTGGTCGGTTGATCTGATCAAGAACTTTGAGCTGCAGTTCCGGATCAATATTGCCGAGGCAGACAAATTCTGCATCCCTGTACTGTGAGGGAACCTGTGGATCGAAATCCGCAAAAACGTTCAACTGAGTGTCGAGCGTGTCTCGGGTGTTCATGTCGTAATGGTAACGCCCTGCCCAGCGGAAGGTTTTTCCGTCCTCAACTTTTTTGATCCCTTTGGTGTCGATACTTCTGGAATGCAGAAGGTCGAAATGTTTATTCTCGAAGTCCGATCCGACGACGCCGACCAGCTTTACCTTATCGTCAAAATAGCTTGCGGAAAGGGCAATATAGGTGGAAGATCCTCCAAGCGTGTCAAAAGAACTTCCAAAAGGGGTTTCGATATCATCAAAGGCCAGAGAGCCGACAATGAGGATAGACATAATGGGATATTTTTGTGGTTAATTAAAAATCACGAAAGATACGTTTTTTACCTGTGATCTCTCTCAAGCCCCAGGCGGAAGTTCAAAGAGCATGCATTGGCCCGGACTGCAAGTGACTTCGAGTCTGTGTTCTTTGATCGGCCATGATGTTTCGCTGATCAGGTCAAACAGTGAAATGTCGTTCATGCTGAACTCAAGCCTGCCCGATCTTGGCTCATACAAATTGCTGTTCCCGATAAAGAGCAGGGACTGGTCGCCGGATGTTCTCAGCACCGCAAAAAGTTCAGGCTCGGATACATAGGGGATACTCATCGATCCGGTATCTCCGCAAAGCACAAGGTCGAGATACTTTTTTCGGATATCAAGAATCTGTCTGATATAGCTGTTAAGAGGAAGAAGACCGTTACTCTTTTCCCAGTCATAGCCGAATGCGCTGAAGAGCGGCAGCTTTTCGGGAGGATAGAGAGTTCTGTCTTCATCGTTGAAATTAAGCCCAAGGTTTACCGGATGCCATTCACAGAGTTCCATGCCCGACTGCATAAAAGGGATGGCAGGCAGTATGGCGCTCAGTGTAAATATAAAGATAGAAAAGTTGCGTCCGGCCTCTTCCCCGGGGTAACGGAAGCACACTCTCGGTGTATTGTGATTTTCACCGGTACCAAAAAACGGCAGTGCAACTCCGGTTTTGTTCAGATAGTTCAATAATCCACGGATAAAGACAATATCATGAATGACAAATGGAAGGGAGCCGAAGACAGCATTAAAGCCTTCATTGCGTATCTCAGGTGTCGGATTGAAATTCTCATCCCAGAACGCAAAATCCGGTTTGCTTTCTCGTGCTTTATGTACAATGCTCTTTTTCAGTTCAGAGGGCAGGGCATGACCCATATCGATCATGGCTCCGTCAATGTCATAAAGCTTCTGATAACTTGGGATGATATCTAAAATCTCATCCCATAGAGCGGAATTATTGTTTTCCGGATTGTCAAGTGCACTGTCATACATCCGAATGGTATTGTATGCAATGTAGTTGAAATCATCATTGTTATGCATTTTCAGATAGGTTACATCAGTCCATGCCGGTTGCCTGTCATCGGGCGGCCAGTCGGAAAAAGCACTTGCAATCCGGCAATGCGTACCGTCCTTTGCGGTGCCTTGATATATTCCATTTTTTTCATAAACAGTCACCGGCTGGGAGACGAATTGCTCACGGTATTCGTAAGAAGGGGCCGGGAGATTGTGCATTTCGTGGCGTTCTACCACTTCATGAATCCATCTGAGTGTATCGGGCTCGAAATGTGGAGGTCCGAAATTGTGTGTATTTTCATTGTCCCGTATCCAGTAGAACCAGTCCGGATGGTCTGTTATCCAGCTGCTGTCCATAGCTGCTGTTCTAAAGACAAACTCAAGCACAACGTGAATGTCAAGGATATGAGCTGCCTCGACAAATGCTTTTAAAAGGATTTCCGGAGAAAGTCCGAGTGCAGGCTCGTCAAGCAGCGGATCCAGCTTTCTTGGGTTTTTAACGGCATAAGGGGAACCCAGTGACCCTTTTTTGCTCTGAGAACCAATTTCAGTGACAGGGAGAATATAGACCGTATTTGCGCCAAGATTTTTTATATACGGCAGCATGGCAATTGCTTTCAGGAAGGTGCCTGTTTCCCTGAACCCGCACTCAAGTGGTTCAGTAGAGATTGACCCATCGCCGTTATGGTCAAAAGCAGTAGTAAGTCGGATAAAGAGGTTGTATACTACAGCCCCCTCTCTCCAGTCCGTATTTTTTTCCCGGGCAATCCGGGAATCAGTGCTGTTGAGGATGCTTTCAATTATTTTAGTAAAATATTCCGACGGGCTGACCTCTTCGATTTCGTGAATATTTCCGGTCCAGATTCCGGGAACCCTGTAAGAGCCTTCGGGTAGGATGTCCAGGCTTTTCAGCGCCTGAAGGAGCAATGCCAAGTGAGTTGTCTGCAACGTGAGGTTTTCTTGTTATTAGGGTAAAAAACGGGAAGATAACTATTATAGTGTAACCAACGTACAAAAGATATTAATTCTCTTATGAAGAACATCAGGATTACCGTTGAATCACTATGGATTAGATATCCCGTAAGCTCTGCATCGAGGATTTGTTCTTATATCGTAGTTTATGCAAACTTTTGAGGATGAAGAAGTGCCGTGGGTATTAGTTGTTTTGAGTATTTATAATGTATTGTGATATCCAATCCATCAGCAGTCACAGACAGAACAGCAAGAGTTTAAAGTAGATGCTGTTGAGCTGATGATGCGAAGTAATAAATTCGTCACAGAGACGTCAGCCGGTTTAGGAATCAGGACGGTGTCGCACTCCTCTTCAAGGGGTAATCGGTGATGAGTTGGTGCTTTTATAAATGGGGGGTGTCAGAGTTGAAAACTGCTTCCAGTGTCTGGGCAGTGAGGATAGCCTCGCTCCAGGCTTCTAATGCCGGTTCGGTGGCGTTGCTTAACTTCTCTATTGCCCATGCTGGTAACGCGCCAAAACGACGCTCAAGTTGCCTTTTCAGAAGCTTCGATTCACCTTCTACGCGACCTTCTGCTCGGCCTTTAGCAATGCCGATTCTTTCTATGCTGGTGATGTATTGCATTTTTTCTATCTCCTCAATTGTTTCGATTTCTTTCCAGACTTTTGTTTCCAGCCATGCTGGAAGTGTCATTAACCAATCCACTACGGTAAGCAAGTCGATGACGCGCTGTTTATCCCAATGTCGTTGATAGAGTATTTTTATTAAACGGATTTTGGCTTCGTAGCGTTCCTGATGCTTCTTTCGGGTTTGTCGGGTCAGGATATGTGCAGCTGTAATTAAACCAAATGCGTTGACGGAAGCAAGGAGTTCATCAAGTTTTTCGTCGTAATCAGTCAGTTTGGCTGCAGGAAACTCCAAGGTGTGCCTGCAACCCAGAACGTCGTACCCATAAGAGGTTGGTTTCCAGTGTTTGTGTTCATCGGCCAGTACAGCCAGACTTGCTGCTGGCTTTTCGTATCGGTCAAAAATCCGGTAGTTGTAAACAAACATGCGCTTGGCAAATTCAGCCTGCCTGGTGCCTTGCACTTCCACATGGATATATATCCAGCTTTCCTTTCCACTGAGTTCTGTGACACGGACTAACTTGTCGACAAAACGAGTGCCTAACTCGGCATCCTGCACTATGGCCCGCAACTCCTGGTCGAGAAATACATGTTCCTTTGTCCAATCAATCCCTCGATAAGCATAAGGGAAATAAAACGACATAAACTCCGGAAAGTATTGCTCTATTGCTTCTTTCCACGGGCTATCGTAATGATCGTTCGGGGGTTCCATGTGCGTGCTATGCCTCCAGCATCTTAAGCAATCAGTAAGGGTTATTGTCAACAAATACTGTATTATTAACAATATAATACATCTAATTTATTTATAACCTTTTTATAAAAAAAATCAATGCTTTGATTAAGTTCGCGGTGGAGCCCCTCGTTTAACTCTGTTTCATTTTCAGGAAAACTGAATATAGTCTATATTTAGTCTTAATGTTTTTACTTTATCAGTCGGAGTTACCATGAAGCTTTCAAGCAGTATTCACCCGATATCGTACCTCAAGTCCCATGCCGCCGAAATCGTCAAGGGGTTTGAAGACAATCGCAGTCCGCTTATTATCACCCAGAATGGTGAAGCCAAAATGGTTGTCATGGACATACGTACGTATGAAGAAATGAATGAGGCTATGGCTTTTCTGAAACTCATCAACCTGGGTAAAAAAGATATTGCCCAACGTAAATTTCAGTCAGCTGAGGATTTTTTTTCTGAAATGGATAAGGAAGGGTGATGGCTCATTCAGTTTTTGTCTTAGAGAGCGCAAAAGACGATTATCGCGAAATTAAAAAATATGTGATCCAAAAATTCGGTGTCAAGGTCTGGCAGGATTCAGATTTGAAGTATAAAGTGATGCTGAATAATATTGGGGAGTTTCCTGTTGCTGGTTTAGTGCCTGATGAAGCTGTTCAGCTTGGTCTGCAAGGAATTCGCGAAAGAGTGGTTGGTCAAACAAGAGTTATCTATGAGGTTGTTTCTCATCGCATTTATGTGCACATGTTTGTATCAACCCGTCATGATTTTATGGCCATGCTTGCCGATAGATTGCTGAAAGCCGAATAACTCTATTCCATATCGGATCTGCCATTCAGTTAGCGTTATTCATTCCGAACTCTTATGTAAAACCCGGGTATTTGCATTTATGAAGAACATCAGGATTACCGTTGAATATGATGGTACCTCCTTTGCCGGATGGCAGAGGCAGTCCGGCAGGATTACAACCGTTCAGGGAGAGATAGAAGCTGCACTCGGCATGATTCTGCAGGAAAAAATCTCGCTTGCAGCAGCCGGGCGAACCGATAAGGGGGTTCATGCCAAGGCTCAGATTGCCAACTTTTTCAGCGATTCTGCACTTGAGCCAGCAAGAATTGTTCATTCACTGAATTGTGTTTTACCCAAAAGTATCAGGGTAAGTGATCCAGAGGAAATGCCTCATGATTTTCATGCACGCCACAGCGCAAAAGAGAGGCAGTACCGGTATTTTCTTCTTGAGGAGCCCTCAGCGATTTATGGCCGGTTTGCGGGGTGTTCTTTTGGAAAGCCTGATATTGAGGTCATGCAAAAAATTGCAGCCTCTCTTGTCGGAACTCACGATTTTACAGCTTTTTCAAAAGAAGACAGAGATAATCCAGGTCGTTTCTGTACGGTGACGGCGAGCCAGTGGTATCAATACGATCGCTATCTGGTATTTCAGATTTCAGCAAACCGTTTTTTAAGGAGTATGGTGCGCTATCTCGTTGATACAATGATATGCGCAGGCAAGGGCATTCTAAGTGTTGAAGAGTTCCAGAGGATGCTTGATTCACGGGTGATATCCAATTCACTTAAACCGGCTCTTGCAAACGGACTTTTTCTCTGGAAAGTTACCTACTGATTGGAGTGGTTGAAAGTAAAAATAGCGCAATATATTATTCTATTAGTCAGGAACGGTTTTTATTGTTACTTTTTCAAAGTTGATTGTTGCTGTTTCAGCATCAATCGTTTAGTTATTTCCTCTCTTAATGAACGTGCCGCTTGTGAAAATAAGGGTTAATAATAAGGTTATTTCCAATAATCGTTGTGAGCGATTTGCGAGCAGGTTGGACGAAGTTTCTGCTTGCAGTCAAGACGCCCTGAAGATCTGTACAAGCGCCTTGAGGGTTTTCAAGGTATTGTTCATTGCTCTTGCATTTCAAGTCCCTGCATTGCCGGTTAATGCTGCAGACCCTGTTACAGCTATCAGGGGGTCGCTTCCCAAGTCATCAGTTTCAGATATTCTTGACAGTCTTGTGAATGCAACCTATTTCAAGGACGAACACTTTTCAGCTCCATCAAAAGAGGGTGAGAAGTTTGGATTTCCTGCCAACTTTGTGCCTCAGTACAGTGATTCAGTCTATGCTTCCAGGATTTCCCAGCTCGCTCGCAAAACCCCGTTTAATCTTGTTTATAATGATCATGTCAGGGGATTTATAAGAATTTATGCTGTCGATAAGAGAAATCTGACGGCCAAAATCCTCGGACTCACGAAAATCTATTTTCCTCTCTTCGAGGAAAAACTTGATGCTTACAATATTCCCTTGGAAATGAAGTACCTCGCCATTGTTGAATCGGCTCTGAACCCGACGGCAGTATCTCCTGCCGGGGCGAAAGGATTATGGCAGTTTATGTACGGCACAGGAAAAATGTATGGCATGCAGTCCTCTTCCTTTATTGAGGATCGCTATGATTCTGAGAAGGCCACCGTTGCGGCTTGCAGATATTTAAGAGATCTTTACCGTATTTACGGCGACTGGTTCCTTACTCTTGCAGCTTATAATTCCGGTCCTGGAAATGTCAACAAGGCAATCAGGAGGGCTGGCGGTATAAAGAACTACTGGGCAATATGGGATTACCTTCCTGCTGAAACGAGGGGTTACGTTCCTGCATTCATCGCCGTGAACTATATCATGAACTTTTACAATGAGCACAATATCCGGCCTGTAGAGCCCGGGTTTCTGTATCACGATATCGACACGCTGAGAACCACCCGCATGTTGTCATTTTACCAGATTAATGAGACCATTGGTGTGCCGATGCGCGATCTGCAGTTTCTCAATCCACAGTACAAGCTCGGTATCATTCCGGCTGCAGGCTATTCCGGCAACGTTATTAAGCTGCCAAAACAATACATCGGTCAGTTCCAGAAGCGTGAACAGGAAATTTATGCTTACAAATCATCAAGAGCTTCGGAACGCGAGCAGCTGCTTGCACGAGTCGAAAGTCTTAATGCCGGTTCCGGAGCTCAAGGTGCCTCCGGACAGGCAGAGAAGTTTCATATTGTACAGCAGGGAGAAAATCTCGGCTCCATTGCAAGGATGTATCGTACCTATATCAGTCAGCTTATTGCATGGAATGACTTGAAAGATCCTGAAGTTACTCCGGGCCAGAAACTTATCGTTTTCGGGGGAGGGGATAGCAGCAGCTCCGCTCAGGGCGATTCAGGAAGAGAAGGTACAGTTAAGAAAAAGTTAGTGATTCACAGGGTCGGAAGGTCAGAAACTCTTGCCTCCATTTCAAGAAAGTACGGTACCAGTATTCAGCGTCTCGCAGAGTTGAACCATCTTAATCACCGCATGACGATTGTTCCCGGTCAGCGGCTGAAAATTGAAAGAGAGGTTGTGTCATTTGAAAGACCTCAATTTTCATCCCGTCATTCCAAGGCCGGTAAGGGCTTTAAAAGTCACAAAGTGAAAAAAGAGCGCTCTTCTCATTCGTCCCGCAAACGTAAGCGATAGGACTGTCGGCAGGGCTCGGTGCTTGGCCGGTAGGGTAAAGCTATGGTCAGGATTGTCAATACCCTCTTTTGTTTTACATGGGCTTTTTTAAAAAGGTAATTTGTTATTTCTGCGTGTCCATTAGATGGAAATTTTATTATCTTAAGCCTTTTCAAGTGACTCAACTGTCGGGGAATAGTGGTGGGTAGAAAACAGCTTTTTTCAATAATTCTTTAAATAAGAATCATTAAAACGTATGCGTAATATCATTTTTACCGGTAAGGGTGGTGTGGGTAAAACATCTGTTGCTGCAGCCACAGCGCTAAAAGCCGCAGATATGGGGTACAGAACCCTTATTATGTCTACCGATCCGGCGCACAGTCTGGGCGACTCGCTCGATGTAAAATTGGGGCCTTCACCTGTTAAAATCGCTGAAAATCTTTGGGGACAGGAGGTCAGTGTTTTTGGTGATTTGAATTTGAACTGGGATGTCGTCAGAGAACACTTTGCCCATTTAATGGAATCTCGCGGGATTGAAGGGGTTTATGCCGAGGAAATGGGCGTGCTTCCTGGAATGGAAGAGCTCTTTTCGCTCTCTTATATCAAGCGTTATAATGAACAGAATGAATACGACCTTCTGGTTGTTGACTGCGCTCCTACCGGCGAAACTCTTCGTCTTCTTTCTCTGCCTGAAACATTCGGATGGTTTATCAAAATGATCCGAAATGTCGAAAAGTTTATGGTTAAGCCTGTTATCAGGCCTCTTTCAAAGAAAATCAATAAAATAAACGATTTTGTTGCTCCTGTCGAGGTTTACGATAAGGTTGACAATCTTTTCTCTTCAACAGAAGGTATTATTGATTTGCTGGCTGATAACTCAAAAACAACCATGCGTCTTGTCATGAACCCTGAGAAGATGGTTATCAAGGAGTCCATGCGTGCCTTGACCTATCTTAACCTCTACGGTATTACAGTAGACAGGATTACCATTAACCGTGTTATGCCTGATCAGAGTCCTGATCCTTATTTCCAGAAGTGGCGCTCTATTCAGCAGAAGTATATTGACCAGATCGAAGAAGCCTTTGCCCCTATTCCTATTGCTGAAGTCCCGTTGTTTGATGATGAGGTTGTCGGTCTGCCGATGCTTCGCAGGGTAGGTGAAAAAGTTTATGGCGAACTGAATCCACTTGATATTTTCTTCGCGGAAAATCCGGTTGATATCCAGAAGGTTTCAGAAGGTCACTACAAAGTTCGGGTCAGGTTGCCGTTTATGGAAAATATGGGTCTGGAACCGAAAATTCTCAAACTCGGCGATGATCTTACAATCCGTATCGGCGATTACCAGAAAGTTGTCGTCTTGCCGATCTTCCTTGCCGGAATGGAATCAACAGGGGCCTCTTATGAAGATAAATGGCTCAGTATTGATTTCGCCAAGGCTCGCTGAATTTCTTTAGCGTTATAATTAGTCTGAAAGGACAACAAAAAACCTGCTTTAAAGGCAGGTTTTTTGTTGTCTGATTGTAACCTAATTTAGAGCGATACAAGATTAACGACATCGACCCCGTTAACAGTTCTTATGCCATCAAGAAGTTCCTGCGTCACGTCTCCATCGACAACGATTGCTGTCATCGCGACATTTTTTTCTTCATCCCTTGAAAGTGCTATATAGGCGATATTCAAGTTATGCTGCAGCAGCAGTTGAGTGACGTTGGCAATGACACCCGGCTTATCAATATTGTTGTAGATAATAATATTGCCTTCAGGTTTGAATTCGACAAGGAACTGGTCGATCATAACAATCCGGACCTCTTTGTCGCCAAAGACAGTACCGCCGATCATTCGTTTTGCCGTTCCGTTTTCAAGCTCAATACGAATCAGATTGGTATAGTCAGGATTTTCTTTTTCAAACTTCTGCTCCAGGCTGATACCGCACTCTCTTGCCATCGTGAATGCATTGATATAGTTGGTATCTTTTGACTGACGGATATCAAGAAAGCCTTTAAGAGCAGCTGCGGAAATGACTTCATTGAATTTTTGAAGGAACTCGCCGGAAGTTCTGATAGTCATTTTCGTGGCTTCCTCCGTGGCCATCTGTGCCAGTGTTGCTCCGAGTTTTTCAGCAAGAGTAAGATACGAGCGTACACCGGGAGCCTGAGCCAGTTCAACGGCTGAAGCGTTGACGGCACCTTCGAGCTTTCCTTTTCTTTTCCAGTCAACAATCTGTTCAGCAATCTGAATGGCAACCTTTTGCTGAGCCTCGTTGGTAGATGCCGCAATATGCGGAGTAGCAATAACAGCATCGAGTTTCAAAAGAGGGTTGTCAGGGCTGACCGGCTCAGCCTCAAAAACATCAAGCGCTGCAGCTGAAACTTTTCCTGATTCGATAGCTTCCGCCAAGTCTGCTTCATTAATGATTCCGCCTCTGGCGCAGTTGATGATGATAACACCGGGTTTCATCAGGTCAATCGTCTCTTTTGAAATAAGATTGCGCGTTGATTCGTTAAGTGATGAATGGAGAGTGATAACATCCGCGCGTATAAAATTTTCATGCAGAGGGAGAAGCTCAATATTGAGATGAGTGGCAAACTCATCAGGGATCATAGGGTCATAGGCAATAGTGTTCATTCCAAACGCCTGCATGCGCGAGGCGACTTCACGTCCGATTTTACCAAGACCGATAATGGAGAGGGTTTTGCCCTCAAGCTCAATGCCGGTAAATATTTTCTTGTTCCAGTTACCTTTTTTCAGATCGGCTGTTGCCTGGGGAATGCGGCGCGCAGCTGAAAGAATCATGGCGCAGGTATGTTCCGCAGCAGACACGGTGTTTCCTCCAGGAGTGTTCATGACAATAATGCCATTGCGAGTCGCAGCTTCGATGTCAATATTGTCAACTCCGGCTCCCGCTCTACCGATAAGTTTGAGGTTGGTACCGCACTCGATAATTTCGGCGGTAACTTTTGTCGCGCTTCTCACAATCAGTTTTTCAAAGCCCCCGATTATCTTTTTGAGTTCTTCCTTACTGATTTTCGGTATTTCGGTCACGTTAAAACCGTTCTGGGTTAGGATTTGACCGCATTGTGGATCAATACCGTCAGTGATCAGTACGTTCATGTTCTTCTTTGATTATAAATTGCCTTTTTTGAAAACTTCATCCGTAACTGGGATAATATATTTTTTTTTGAGGCATTAAGATTAAAAAAAACAGAAGGCATAAGAGATGAGTAAAGAGAGAGAATGGAAGGGGGGATTGTTATGGCAGGAATTAATACGTATGGATAATGCTTATATATTAAGGTTTTTTTTATCTTGCATCCTGTTAATTTCTATGATGATATTATTGTTGAAAACGAATGGAAAAGTTACATGATTTAAGAGTTTCACGCATTATCCGCCTCTCTTCTCCAAAGGAACTCAAGGAGAAGCTTCCCGTGGATGAACGCATAGCAGAGACCGTCATTACAGGACGGCGTGAAGTGGAAAATATATTGACTGGCAAGGACTCCAGAATGCTCGTGATTGTCGGACCTTGCTCGATTCATGACACCGACGCTGCGCTTGAGTATGCTCATAAACTTTCAGCATTGCGCATAGAGTTGCAGGACGATCTGTGCATCATGATGCGTGTCTACTTTGAAAAGCCACGCACTACTGTCGGCTGGAAAGGGTTTATTAACGACCCTCATCTGGATGATACCTATGATATTGTTCATGGGCTCTTCTATGCCAGAAAGCTCCTGCTTGACATCAATGCAATCGGGCTGCCGGCAGCAACAGAATTTCTGGACCCCATAACCCCCCAGTATGTTGCCGATGTCGTAAGCTGGGCTGCTATCGGGGCAAGAACAATTGAGTCGCAGACCCACCGTCAGATGGCAAGTGGACTCTCCATGCCGGTTGGGTTTAAAAATTCAACAGACGGCCGTCTTAACGTTGCTGTTGATGCAATCCGTTCCGCGATGCATCCGCACAGTTTCCTTGGGATTGATCAGGAAGGGCACAGCAGTGTCATTACGACCAAAGGAAATCCGTTTGGACATCTTGTGCTTCGCGGTGGCGATAAACCGAATTATGATGCAGAAAGTATTGCTCTTGCTGAATCGTGGATAGAAAAGGGAGGTCTGGAGCAGTCGCTTCTGGTTGACTGCAGCCATGCCAACTCAGGGAAAAAACATGAGCAGCAGCTTAAGGTCTGGGAAAATATTCTCCAGCAGAAAACCGATGGAAACAAAAGTATAGCCGGCGTCATGATTGAAAGTAATATCTGTGGAGGTAATCAGCCGTTTCCTGAAGATCCGGGTAAACTCAGGTATGGAGTTTCCATAACCGATGAGTGTATTTCATGGGAGGAGACTGAACGCATGCTTCGAGAAGGGGCCTCCGTCATTCATCAGCTTAAAAAGTAAAAGTTATTTCTTTGTGAAGTTATCTCAGCAGAGCATTCTATTACTGTAACGGGAAAGAGAAAGATATTATGGCAATTGAAATCCGGCAGGTAAAAACAAAAAAAGAACGCAAGCAGTTTATCACCTTTGCGTGGCAGATCTACCGCAATGATCCGGAGCTCAATAAATACTGGGTGCCACCGGTTATTGACGATTATATGAAAACACTCGACACCGAAGTGTATCCCTTATATGATCACGCCGACCTTGCAATGTTTACCGCATGGAAAGACGGGGTTATGGCAGGAACTATAGCAGCAATTGCGAACCGGCGGCACAATGAGGTACACGGTGACAAGGTTGGGTTCTGGGGCTTTTTTGAGTCTATCAATGACCAGAAGGTTGCCGATGCACTTTTTGATGCTGCGGCCAAATGGCTTAAAGGGAAGGGGCTCAATGCCATGCGTGGCCCGGTAAGCCCATCAATGAACGACCAGTGCGGCATGCTCACAAAAGGGTACGACAGTCCTCCGGTATTTCTCATGCTCTACAATCCGCCCTATTACAACGATCTTGTCCTGAACTACGGTCACCATATCGGCCAGGAGCTTCTTGCATGGTACATCGATCAGAAACTGATTGATATCTCTCGCCTGCGTCGTATTGCCCAGCATGTCATGAAAAAGGAAGGACTGACGGTGCGGATCATGAACATGAAAGACTTTGATAAGGAAATAGAACGTATTCGTGACATTTACAACAAGGCGTGGGAAAAAAACTGGGGTTTCGTTCCCATGACCGACAAAGAGTTCGATGCTCTCGCAAAAGGCCTGAAGCCGATAGCAAACCCTCATTACATTTATTTTGTCGAGGATAAAAACAAGCGTACGGTAGGTTTTTCCCTCTCCCTTCCCGATGTTAACCAGGCGCTCAAACATGTTAACGGAAATCCGCTTTCACCATTGGGCCTGCTCAAATATCTCTGGTACAGTCGCAATATTACCATGGTTCGCACTATAACCATGGGAGTGCTGCCGGAATACCGCAATAAGGGAGTCGACAGTATCCTGAATACCCAGATTGCAGATTATGGAGGAAAGCACGGGGTGTTTGCCAGTGAAATGAGCTGGGTACTCAAAGCCAACGAGTCCATGAGCAAACTGGCAAAGGTGATAGGCGGGAAGCCTTATAAGGAGTACGTTATTTACGAGGCCGATATATAGGAAGTCTGGCGTGATATAAAAAAAAGGAGCCGCTTGGGCTCCTTTTTTCATATTGTAACCTAACGGGAACAAAGAACAGAAGAAAAAACTTCGTTTAGAACGATGCCATAAGCACAAAGTTTCCCTGTCTTGTGTCAGGGTTGTATGTGTATGAACCGGTGTATCTGTCTTTAGAAACTGAAAAACCGACATTTACGACATTAAAGCCTGTTTTTCCGGTTGATACGGCATATTCCGATTCGTCACCTGCTCCAAGAACAACTTTAGCTGTATAGCCATCCTTGTCGTATACCTTGTACCCTGCCTCGAAATACTTTGCATAGTCATAATGAGTTCCTGCAAAGTTGATGGCAGCCAGCAGGCTGAGATCGCCCTGTGCATAACCCAGACTTACTTCAGCAATGTTAGGTCCGCCGTTCTTGAAGCTGAAAGCATCACTGCTTCCGGGAAAAGGCATAAAATAATCGGTTGCTGTCAAGCTGAAAGGGCCGATAGGCAGGGTCACATAAAAATCGGTTTCCTGATAGCGGTAGTCAGGGCTGTCTAAAAGGGGGGTGTTAGCGATAACGGCATAAGAACCCCATGCACCAACGACAATGTTGCTGTCCTTGAAGGTGTACGACAAAGCTGGCTGAATGGCAGGGGAGTCGCCGATAGCAGTACCTCTCCATACATAGCTGGTGACAAGGTCTGCGCCGATCTTAAACCCGTCCGCTGCTTGAGCTGTACCACTTACTCCTGCGAACAATGCAACGGCAAGGCTTAAAATTTTTGCTGTTTTTTTCATTACAAGTACTCCTGTTTCTGTTTTTATTAGTTGTGTGTGTGATCATTCGTTGTGTTCTTCATGATCCATCAAAAAATTTTCGCATTCTTTAATGGGGTCTTCTCAGTGAAATATAAATATTTTACTGAATTATACAAATAAGTAATAAAATCTTAGGGCTATTACTGTTCTGTATTAAGAAATGAAGGTGACGGCGTGTTTTTCTGAATTTGACCGTAAGCCAGTTTCATTATAAATTCATCAGTTTGATTGACATTGCAACGGGATGTAATACCTGAAGTTTTCAGCTTCCTCAATTTTCTGAGTCAATTGATCATAAAATCCGAAAAGTAAGCTTTTATGGACTGGTGTTTACCAAGCCCAAGCTTCTTGTGCATTTTGAATCGCAGACTCTCCATCCCTCTTGCCGACAGATGGACAAATCTTGCAATTTCATTGATATCGTAATCCAGCTTAATCAGCAGACAGATTTGCAGCTCACGCTGATTGAGGTTTTGATGTTTTTTCTGAAGCCTTGAGAGAAATAAAGAATCTGATTCTGTCAACGCCATGTTCAACCGCTTTTCTATCGCCTCTGTTTCTATAAGAGACAAACAGGTACCGGTCATAGATCTTTTCAATCCTCTATCTATTTCAAGAGCATATATCTGATCAAGAAGATCACGCAATGCTGTGCATTTTTCGGCAATTGCATTAGAAACTCTTGCCAGTTCAATGTCCTGCTTGCTGATTATGGACTGCAGCTCAGCTTTCTCTTTCTCAAGTTCCAAGATGGATTGTTTATTCAGCTCAGCTTGAGCATTCATTGTAATGGTTATTTGGGTTATTCTCTTATCAAAATACTGATGTATCCCTCTGCTGTTTTTTCCTAATGAAAAATACCCTCGGCAGGTTTTACACCACCGAAGGTATTTTTACTCCTCAAAATAAAAACAACAAGAACAGTTCTGTTACTCATCCCGCCGCCTTTTCAGCTGTGCGGGGGGAGTGTTTTTCATTCTTTACATTCTTAACCGAGAAGAATTGTATGAGCAGCAAGGGTTGAGCCTGTTGTTAGTGCAACTACACCTGTTACGCCAACCAACTCAACAACAGAGTCATGTGCGGCATCAATAGTTGTACCTGCATGAACTACATATGTGTCTGTTCCGAATTGGAATGCAGCTGTAGCTTTCTCATGACCTGAAACAGCAGCGGCTGTGTCTACCAATGCTTCTGCAGCACCTATCAAGCTTGCTAATGTAGCTCCACCCAAAGATGGACCAGCAAAAGCGATCACACCACCAGTATTTGTGAAAGTTACCCCTGTAATGTTTGTGCTTCCAGATGCAGTAGCGAATATACTTGCTCCTGCTGTAAAGTGAAGGATGTCCGAAGCAACTGTAGCGGCAACGTTGAACCCACTTACCACATCATAAGAGTTGTAAAGTGAATCTGCATCTGCAACATTGAGTGTGACGGCAACTGCTGTTGAGGCAGCTGTAAGGTTGATTACATCGGCTCCTGTTCCACCAGTAATAACACCACCACCTGCACCAGTTGTAATATGGTCAACACCTGCACCACCAATTGCGGTCAACAGTCCTGCACCACCAGTGATAGTAACACCTGTAGCTGCAACTGCTACAGCACTTACATCCACAGCCTTAAGAGCTGCACTGACATCAATAGTAGAGAATGCAGTTGAAGCTGCTGCCAATGTCAAAGCTTCTGCTCCATCGATAGTCAAGGTCAAACCATGGTTATCTGCAATATGCAATACATTAGTACCAGTACCAGTTCCAAGACTGTGAACAGTCACATTTTCAATCCCGTTAGCAGTAACAGCTGTTCCTAAGGTGTATGTATTTAAACCTGTTCCTGTCGCAGTTCCAACATTGAAGGTCAATGCATCACTTGTTGTGCTAGATGGATCTGCATAGGTCAACGTAACATTATATCCTGGCGCAGCAGACATGTTCAGCGTGTTATTACCATCAAGGTTATTGAAAGTAACAGCATCAGCAACAGCATTGGCAATGCTCAAAGTTGCAAAACCTGAACCATCATAGGTGCCATTAGCAGCAGTACCAAGACCAAGAACGTCAAAACCTGAAACCTTGTTGCTAGAAGAAATTGCACTGATAAAAACTGGGGTACCTGAAGATGGAGCTGAACCAAGTGCGTTCAGTATCAAAGTATCAACACCAGCAATACCACCAGAAATTGCTTTCGTAGGAACAGCACTGATTGTCAAAGTATCATTACCTATTCCACCTGCGTAAGTAGCTTTGGTTGCATCAATCGTTGCTGATACAGCACCAGTCGCAGCAGATGCATCAACTGAAGTGACTTTCGCATTTGTAAGATCACCAAGAACTGTTGTGCCATTACCTGAAGCAGAAACAGCAATTGCCGTGATGGTGGAATCTGTACCTACACCGCTAATAGATCCAAGAGTAAATGCTCCTGTAGTATTAGCAACGGAGATGTTGTTTGCATGAGCACCAGCAACAACAAGAGTGTCAGCTGTAGTAGCCTTTGCTCCTGAAGTAGTAATTGCAAAACTGGTAGCTGTGGCATCAGAAATTCCAGCAACAGAACTGTTACCTGCCGAAGTGATAGCTAAAGTGTGTGCGCCAACAACTGTATCTGTAACACCGTAAGCTGAATTTGTGAGGGATACATTTGTCAATGCACTAGAAGCGATTGTTGATGCCGCTCCAATATGATTCAAAGACACAGTGCTCAATACACTTGTTCCTGCTGCTGCTGTATCTGTGCTATTAGTCAAATGCCTTGCATAAGTGTTTGCATCTACAACCGTAGCAGCACCACCGCCAGTAATTGATACACTTGTTGCGCCATTGGTGTATACACCTGTTGCACCAGTACCATAAGTGATTGTTGTTCCATCTGCAGCAGTAAACGAATTGTTAACGACAACATTACCTGTTGCATACGCTGCAGTTAAGATATCAGGAGTCGTTACAGTTGCATATGTTCTCGTCAAGGATGTAGGGCCGATTGTTACAGTACCTGTACTGGTATGAGCTGCTGTCAAAGCGTAGTTAACTGTTGTGCCACCTTGAATAGAGATAATTCCGTTACCAAGACCTGTATTTGATACAGTAACAGCACCAGTTGCACCAGCAATTGTGACATCATGTTCTGAAGTTGTCGTTACTGAAGTACCGCCATTAACACCAACAGCACCAGTTGCACCTGTAGTCGTGACATTCACAGCACCTTTTGCTGCAGTACCGCCTGTAGTTGAAGCTGTACCTTCTGTAAGAAGATAACCAACAGCAATATCACCGACAGTCGTAACAACCGTAACGTCCTTACCACCATTCACAGCAACTTCCCCTGCACTATCAGCGACATTTACATTAGTAGTGACTGCTGCCTTGATGTAGTTTCCACCTGTTGAAGCAGAAACATTAAGCGAAGTTAGACCAGTCCAACCTGAGACATCAAAAGCTGCAGAGTTCACTGAGTTAGAGCCAACCACACCAACTGCCTGTGTCGACTGAACAACTGCATTTTGAACACCTGTAATCGTCAGATTTGTAGGCAAGGTTGTTGCGCTACCTGTTCTGGTGTCAGTAAGCGTTAAAGTGTTACCTGAACCTGTTGCAGCAATAGTATCAAATGTTGTCAAAGTTGCAGTACCGGCAGCGCCCAAAACTCCTACAGTATTGCTATAGCCTGTTGGGTTAATTGTATCCACACCTGTAGTGAGCGTGAGTGTCTGAGGAGTCGCTGCTGTTGCAAGCGATGCTATGGTCGTATCAAGCGATGCCAATGCTGTGGTTTCGGATGTTGCATCATAGATGCCGGCAAGCCAGCTCTTGGCAATCGCCAATGCTGGTGTGCCGTTATAGCTTAGGATTTGAGCCGTGGTAACCATTGCGTTTGTAAAGTTTACAGCAGCATCAACTTTATCGGCCAAAGCAATTTTGTCTGTTGTCTGCGCTCCATTAGCGATTTGAGTGACAACATTGTCAATAGTGATGGCACCCTGAGCAAGCAGATTACTCCAGTAGAGCAAGCCACCAGGTTCAGCATCACGATGGAACAGGTTGTTATAAACAGCGTTAACAATCTGCATAGTATTTAAGCCGGCAAATGTAGCCTTATATTCCGCTGAAGCAGCAAAAGAGGAACTCACAGCCTGAATATTGCCGTTAGCAGCCGCAACGACATTTTCCCAGTAGGCCAAGCCTAATACGTCGGCCGGTCGTCCAAAATAAGCAACATAGAGTTGCTGAATGTTTTTTGTGTTTACTGACATAGTTGTGTTTTTATTTTGAGGGAATGAGCTATCTAAAAAAAAATAAGGCTGACATAATCCCCAAAGATTTTAGTCATAAGCCGATAGTAGATAATCATTTATTTTCATTTCAATACAATAAAAAGCAAACCTTTTAATCGTTTATTTAGAAGTGCGAAATAATTGCAACTAAAAAGCGTAAATATAATACGCGGTCAACGTAAAGGCTGGATTTGCTATTAAAATAACGATACATCAATATGTTTTTATTTTCATTTTTGAATAAACATTAACAGTAATATTGAAGAGTATTATTGCCTTAACGGAGAAAATAAGCTTTTCTATGCGCAATAAAGGTGAGGTGTCGACTATTGGTCGAATAGCCGCAGAACCAGTAACCGTAGTGGTATCGCCAGGGTTTGCTATAGAGAAAATATATTATGCTTGCTAATGCAGAATATTTCTTTCAATCTTCAGACTTGCAGGGGATAATAAATACATCGAGAGTAACACTTCTCATCATATATATTTATTAATGCGAAAGAAATATATCTATAATGCGTAATATGATAAATGTAAAAGTGTAAACGCAATTAACTTTAGGCCTTCATTATTGAATATTTATATAAGAATGAGCAGTAATTTACTGCTATATTATTAGTGAAGTAATTGAATTTTGATACGGTTAACTTTCAGGCTCTTCGAATATTTAAATGGAAAATAAATCTCATAATGCTTCATCGCCTGTAAAACGAAGGCGAACCTCTATGTTCAGGCCACACAAGCACAAATTGACAACGTCGACCTGCCGAGGCAGAAAAATTCTAATAATCGCTGGTAATGGTCGGTTACTTTTTGCATTTTTACCATGATATCAAAATGCTGTAGTCTGCTCTTTTATTATTTTCTTCCACTAAAGTACGCTAAGAGCCAACATAATATTATTAATTGAACAACATTATGGACCTATCACGAAGCGCAGCATGGAGCGCCCTTGTATCGCACAAGCATGAAATCGATAAACTGCATATCCGGGAGCTCTTTCATGTTGACGGGGCCCGGTTTGAGCGGTTTTCTATCTCCTGGGGAGAAATGCTGCTTGACTATTCAAAAAACCGGATCACCTCCCATACGGTGGACCTGCTTCTTGATCTTGCCCGTTCTGCAGGAGTTGAAAAAATGCGCGCAGAGATGTTTGATGGTCAAGCCATTAATTTTACAGAACATCGTTCCGTGCTGCACACTGCTCTTCGAAGGCCGCCCGGGTTTCCTCTTGAGATTGACGGCCTTGAGATTTCAAAGGAAATTGCCGATGTCCTTCAGCAGATGAAGGACTGCTGTGAGAGAGTTATATCGGGAACGTGGAAGGGATACACTGGGCATGCGATAACTGATATAGTCAATATCGGTATCGGCGGTTCTGATCTTGGACCCTGTATGGTTACCGAAGCACTTCGCCCGTTTGCACATGGACGGCTGCAGGTGCATTTTGTGTCAAATATTGATGGAACCCACGTCAGCGAAACACTGAAAAAACTTAATCCAGAAACGACGCTCTTCATTATTGCCTCGAAAACCTTTACCACTCAAGAGACCCTGACCAATGCGATGAGTGCCCGTGAATGGTTTTTGACTCATGCCGGCGATGAATCCCATGTCGCAAAGCATTTTATTGCGGTTTCAACCAATCGGGCGAAAGTTGTTGAATTCGGTATTGACGAAGCAAACATGTTCCGTTTCTGGGACTGGGTTGGCGGACGTTACTCTCTTTGGTCTTCCATTGGATTGTCTATAGCACTCTATCTTGGATTCGACCGTTTTCAGGAGCTGCTCAACGGTGCTTATGCAATGGATCTGCATTTTCAGAATGAACCTCTTGAAAGGAATATTCCTGTTCTTCTTGCCCTGCTTGGGGTCTGGTACAATAATTTTTTTGATGTTTCATCTCATGCTGTGATTCCCTACGATCAGTACATGCATCGCTTTCCAGCCTATCTCCAGCAACTCGATATGGAGAGCAACGGCAAAAGTGTCAACCGCCAGGGAGGCGTGGTGGAGTATGCAACCGGACCTGTAATATGGGGTGAACCAGGAACCAACTCCCAGCACGCTTTTTTTCAACTTCTGCATCAGGGCCCGACCTTTATTCCGGCCGATTTTATTGTGCCGCTTAAAACCCAGAACCCGGTCGGGGAGCATCACGATATTCTGCTTGCAAACTGTTTTGCGCAGACCGAAGCTCTTATGAAAGGCAAAAACGAGCAAGAGGTACTTCGCGAACTTGAAGCCGCCGGATGTGATCCCGCAGAAATCAGTACCCTCCTTCCGCACAAGGTATTTCCCGGCAACAGGCCAACCAACACCATTCTCGTCAATGAGCTCAACCCGTTTACTCTCGGCACTCTCATTGCCATGTATGAACATAAGGTCTTTGTTCAGGGGATTATCTGGGAAGTTAACTCATTTGACCAATGGGGTGTCGAGCTTGGCAAACAGCTTGCCAAAACCATTTTCCCTGAAATCCAGGGAAGTGAAACCGTTGCCGGTCATGATTGCTCAACCAATGCGCTGATCAATGCCTATCGGGAGTACCGCTCAAAAGGAAAAACTTCTTCAAGTCCCCAGCTCTCTTTCTTTGATGAACCATGATAGAAACTGAGTTACCTCAATAGTCTGCAATAAAAAAAGCCGCCTTGTTGAAGAGGCGGCTTTTTTACTGGTGAAAAGGTGATTCTGTTGCAATCAACTAATCTTTATTATACATGGAATCGTCACCACTCTCACCTGTACGGATTCGATAGGATTGGTCAATGGTCCAGACGAAGATCTTTCCATCACCAATTTCACCGGTATAAGCCGATTTCAAAAGGCATGCAACCGTTTTGTCAAGATTGATATCGCGGACAACAATAGAGAGCGTTAAGCGAGAAATATAGTCCGTATCATTAGAGCCACGAAATACATCCTTCTTTTTCCGTTCATTTCCAACTCCGTACGATTCGGTATACGAAAAGAAGTCGATATCAATGGCGTGCAATGCCGCTTTAACCTCTTCAAATTTGGAGCGCCTTATAATGGCTTCAATTTTTTTCATGATCGATGTGGTTTTAATAAGTTAACCGACTGAAAACAGGGCGTTCAAGGTACCCCTGTTTTCAGTCGACTGTATTTAATGTATGGTATATGCTTCAGCACCGTGTTCAAATACATCCAGTCCGCCAACTCCGGTTTCACCTTCAGGCTCAACGCGTAATTTAAACGGATATGGTAAGTTATTGATTGTCCACATAAGTATGATGGCAACAGTGAAAGTAGCTAAAGTAATAATGCCATTTCCAATAAATTGTGCAATGAATACATCCCATCCTCCACCATAGAACAGTCCTGTTACAGGGGCACTGTTGTCCGCACCGATTGGAGTAGAAGCTCCATACTCTCCACAGGCAAATAATCCAATAGCCCAGGTGCCGAAAATGCCGTTCAGTCCATGAACTGGTACTGCACCAACTGGATCATCAATTCTAAGGTATTCAAGCAGGTAGATGCCGCCAAAAACAATTGCACCTGCGATAAGGCCAATGATGATTGATCCAAACGGTGAAACCCAGTAGCATGGTGCAGTTATTGCAACCAGACCGCCCAGCAAACCGTTCACTGAAAAGCCAACGTCAAATTTACCTTTAAATGCACCAACATAAAAAGCAAGGAACATAGCACTGAGTGCGCCGCCGCAAGCTGCCAGTGTTGTATTTGCTGCAACACGTCCGATGCCGGCCGCATCCATAGCTGAAAGAGTGCTGCCAGGGTTAAAGCCATACCATCCGAACCACAACAGGAAAGCTCCAGTAACGGCAACCGGAAGGTTGTGTGCAGCTGGCAGGCCGCCCCTTTCCTTGTCATCACGCAGGAAGACACGCCCGATACGAGGTCCTAAAACAATAGCTCCAGCCAGTGAAACCACACCGCCAATAGTATGCACAACGGTTGATCCTGCAAAATCGCGGAATGGCTGACCTAATTCAGGTAAAAAGTTTCCTTTGCTGCCCATGGTTGCCAGAAATCCGTCAGGTCCCCATGCCCAGTGACCGATAATAGGGTAAATAAGAGCAGTGACGACAATACTGTAAAGGATATCGCCACGGAAGCTTGTACGGCCGATCATTGCGCCTGAAGTAATGGTAGAGGCTGTGTCGGCAAATGCAAACTGGAATATCCAGTGTGCCAGTAACGCTATACCGGTTGTCCCGTACATGCTTGGAGCTCCCTGCAGGAAGAACCAGTGCTGCCCGATAAAACCGTTTCCTTCACTGAACATGAAGGCATAGCCTATTGCCCAGAATGAGATACCGCAGATAGCAGTATCCAGAACACACTCTATCAAAACGTTAACGGTTTCCTGCTTTCTGGCAAAACCAGCTTCCAGCATAACGAAGCCGGCTTGCATTCCGAACACAAGGAATGCTGCAACCAATGTCCACACGGTGTTAATGGAATTAACCAGATTCGTTTCCATGGGAGTGTAGGTGGGCGCCGCAGCCATGGCCGGAATTCCTACAATTCCGGTTAACGTCGACATCGATAAAAGGACCAGGAAAAGTCCGATCATCTTACCTGCAAAAATGGTTAAACCAAGTTTCCAGTTTTTTTGTTTTGACATGTTCTCCCTGATTCGGGCGAAATAGTCCCCCCTGCCGGGTCTTATTGTTGCTGTTTTCATAATTAATGAGTGGTTAAAAATTTTAGGGACGGTTAAAAAGTAAGAGAATTTTTTAATAAAAAAAATACATTTAAGTAATAATCTTATGTTTTTGATCTTTTTTTCAATAAAAAATATGCCATTTATGTTGAAAGTCCGAATAAAATGAAGTTTTTGTGCGGCGTGCTCGTCATAAGCGTAAACGATTGTTCTGGTTTGCCCAAAACAAAAAACTCCGCAAATACTGGATTTGCGGAGTTTGAGCTCTCTTGTTGCAGGGAAGAGGAGTGATATGAAAAGGGGAGCTTACACTGACCCCTTCAGAGCCCGTTGCGCTTGAAGATGGTGTCGACGCTGGTTTTAAGCTTGTTAAGGATGTTTTCAAAACTGAAAAGGTCGGCGACCTCTTCCGGAGTGAAGTGCTTCTGAAGCTCTTCGTCATTCAGTACCAGCTCACGCAGGTGAACCTTTGTCGACCAGCTCTCCATGGCATTGCGCTGCACAAGCCTGTAAGCCTCTTCACGAGTCAGGCCTTTTGCGGTAAGGGCGAGAAGAAGGGTTTGCGAGGTTGTCAAACCGTATGAAGAATTGAAGTTTTCCGCCATTCGTTCAGGATAGACAAGCAGGGTATCAAGAGCTTCACTGAAGGTACGCAGCATGTAGCAGACAGCTATGGTTGAGTCGGGCATAATGATGCGTTCGACCGATGAGTGTGAAATATCCCGTTCATGCCAGAGAGCAACGTTTTCCATGGCGGCAATTGAATTGGAACGAACAACGCGGGCCAGTCCGGTAAGACGTTCGAACGTAATCGGGTTGCGCTTGTGAGGCATAGCGGAACTGCCCTTTTGTCCCTTGCTGAAAAACTCTTCAGCTTCACGCACTTCCGTACGCTGCAGATGGCGCAATTCAACAGAAAATTTTTCTATCGATGAAGCGACGATTGCAAGGGTAGTGGCAAATTCAGCATGCCGGTCGCGCTGGAGAATCTGGGTTGATATTGACGATGGTTCAAGACCAAGTTTTTTGCAAACCACGGCTTCAACATCGGGCGAAAGGTGCTGATAAGTCCCTACTGCTCCGGAAATTTTTCCGACAGAGATATTCGTCACAGCTTTTTTCATGCGGTCAAGGTTGCGCAGCATTTCCTGACGCCACAACAGGAGCTTCAGGCCGAAGGTGGTTGCCTCGGCATGAATGCCATGAGTTCTGCCCATTTCAAGAGTGTACTTAAACTCTACGGCTCGATTTCCAAGCACCGCTATCAGCTGTTCAATATCTGCGACAAGTATTTTGCCTGCATCGCGCATCTGCATCGCCAGACAGGTATCAACAACATCCGATGAGGTGAGCCCTTCATGGATGTAACGGGAATCAGGACCGACATATCCAGCGACATTGGTCAGAAAGGCAATGACATCGTGCTTTGTTTCTTTCTCGATCTCAAGAATTTCTTCAACATTGAAAGTGGCGTTCTGCTTGATTGTAGAAAGCGCAGTTTCAGGTACAAGACCGGCTTCCATACGCGCTTCAACAGCGGCAATTTCAAGCTGCAGCCATCGTTGAAATTTTGCTTCTTCTGTCCAGATTGCTGAAATGTCCTTGGGTGAATAACGTGGTATCACAGATAGGATTTGTTTAGTGTGTTGTTATGAATATTGTGCAATATAGTGACCATAGCCGTTTAAACCCATAGGCAGGAAAAAGAGCTTTATTCTTCGCCTGCGGGTCGTATTCCATTTGTCTCTTCCTGGTAAATCTTTTTGATATACTCAAGCGCGGCAATCCTGTCGTAAGGGATCAGTCCGTCTATGACCGCGTTTTCCATCCTTTTTTTAATCATACCAACCACCCTGCCTTCGCTGAGGCCGAGAGTATCCATAATATCCTCTCCGCTGATCGGTGGTCGCCATTTGGCAAGCAAATCTTTTTCACCAACTTCATTGATCTTCTTTTCAACATGGTTGAAGTTGCTCATTATCTGGAGAACTTTTCTCGGATTTTTGCTGGTCACATCTGCCCGGCAGAGGTTCATGAGATCCTGAAGATCTTCACCGGCATCAAACATGAGGCGCCGTATGGCCGAATCGGAAATCTCCTCCTTTGAAAGCGGGATCGGGCGGTGGTGAAGGCGCACCATTTTCTTGACATAGTCCAGAGAATCCAGCGGCCAGCGCATATACTTGAAAATCTTGTCCACAATCCGTAACCCTACGGCATCGTGACCGTGAAAGGTCCATCCGGCACTTTTCGAGAAGCGTTTGGTTGCAGGTTTCCCGATATCATGCAGCAATGCGGCAATTCTAAGCCAGAGGTTATTCGATTTAGCCGCAACATTGTCAATCACCTGGAAGGTATGGAACAGCGTATCCTTATGCCCAAGTCCATCAAACTGTTCAATGCCGGCCATTGCAGCAACTTCCGGCATGATCTCTTTCAGAACTCCGGTTTCATAAAGAGTGATCAGTCCGGTTGAAGGCCTGTCAGAGAGCATGATTTTAAAAAACTCCTTACTGATTCTCTCCATAGACACAATGCTGATTCTTTCGCGCATGGTCTTCATGGCCTCAACCACTTCAGGAAACAGCCTGAACTCAAGTTGGGCGGCAAACCGTGCAGCCCTCATCATGCGTAACGGGTCATCCGAAAATGTCTGTTCAGCCTCAAGCGGTGTTCTGAGAATACGGGAATCAATATCTTCAAGCCCCTGAAAATGGTCAATGATCTGGTTCCTGCCTTCGCTGTTAAGCACCAGGGCAAGCGCATTGATGGTAAAATCCCTGCGTGAAAGATCGTCATCAAGTGTCCCTGTAAGTGTTACCGGCTTTCTTGAATCACTGTTATACGACTCTTTTCGTGCGCCTACAACTTCAACTTTGAACGCCCCCTGTTTTTGGTCCGTAAGTTCAAGCTGAGCAGTACGGAAACGTTCAAAAAGAACAAAATTTTTACCCTGCAGCCTTTCGCGTACCGTTTTGGCAAAAGAAACAGGGTCGCCGATGACCATGATATCGATATCGGTACAGGGCCTCTGCATAATCATGTCGCGGACATAACCGCCGACCAGATAACAGCCTATACCGTTTTCATCCGCAAGATCACCGATACTGTAGAGTATTTCAGGAATGGATGCCTGTGAGAGTGTTGTCATGAGGTGTTCTCTAAACAAATGACCAGTCATTCAGATGACGCAGCATTGGCTTCGATTTCTTCTGTGATTTTTCCTGCTACCATAATAGCTCTGCGTCCGTCAGTCGAACTGACGGCAACGGGCGTGTTATTGTTCAGGGTATTGATAAATTGCTCGAGTTCATCGCGCAATGCATTGATTTTAGGAACTTCAGGATGAATATAATCCAGCACCATACCTTGCATAGCCTCTTGTATTTCTCCGAACTGTTCCAGTATTTTACGCGCAGCAAAGGATTTTAAAGGGTTTTTAGATGATGCCTCTTCCTTTTTGACAAGTCTGAATACTTCTGATTTTCCTGTTGTCAGGTCAAGGGATGCATAACTTTTCGGATGAGTGCCGAAAAAACGGAATTTGCGGTGACGGCTGCGGCTGAGCCGGCTTGCGGTAACATTTGCAGTCGCACCGTTGACAAAGTCGATTCTTGCTGTTGCCATGTCAAGCTCATTGGAAAAAACTCTGACCCCCGATGCCGAAATATGCTTGATTTCGGATGGTATCAGGGAGAGCACAAGATCAATGTCATGAATCATAAGGTCAAGCACAACCGACACATCGGTAACCCGTCTGGAAAAGTTACTGAATCGTTCCGCCTGGATATACATTGGCCGCCCTATATATGGTTCAATAGCACGAATCGCAGGGTTAAAACGTTCGATATGACCGACCTGAATCCGTACCTGATTTTCTGCTTCCAGCCTTATAAGCTCATCGGCCTCTTCAACGGTGGTCGTTACAGGTTTTTCAATAAAGAGGTGCAGGCCCTTTTTCAGAAGTGTGCTGGCAATGCTGAAATGTGAGCTTGTTGTTGTCGCAATTATTGCGGCATCACACTCATCAGCAAGAAGCTCCAAAGAACTGAAAGAGGAAACACCATATTTTGCCGATATTTCCTCGACCCGTTTGCTGTCCTGGTCGTAAATGCCCGCGCAACGAATGTCCGACCGTTCCCTGGCGATTTCCGTGAGAAGCTTTGTGTGAAACTCTCCCAGTTTGCCTACTCCTATAACCCCGATATTCATAATAACTCCAATTATATCGATAAGGTTGCTTGATCAGCTATTTCAGACGAATGGTCAAGAGCTTCAATTTTATGCTTGAACAGGCTGAGTGCAATCATTGCTCCAATGAGGGTCAGAGCGCCGGCGACAATATAGGGAGCATGAAAATTCATACCGTAGAGGATACTGCCGCTGAAAGGTCCCATAATACGGGCAAAAGAGTTTACAGATTGCGAAAGGCCAAGAATCTGTCCCTGCTTCTCTTTATAGCTGTAAAGCGAAATCATCGAAAAGTTGATGGGCGTTACCAGACTTGTGCCGATGGCGAAAAAGAACAGGATAAAAAGCCCGATTGAAAAGAGAGAGGTTTTCGGAGCGAACGGAACAAAAAAGACCCCGATAAAAGTGAAAAGGTGACCCCAGAGAAACAGCTTATGTTCCCCAAGCTTTTTAATAAGTTTTCCGATAAGTCCACCCTGTACCACCACAGACCAGATACCTACATAGGCAAAAATATACCCGATCTGCTGGTCGGTAGCCGAAAAATACTCCTTCCAGAGCAGGATCGAAGAAACCTGCATGTTCACAATCGCAAAAGTATAAATGTAATTTGCAACCATCAGGAGAGCAAGAGGGCGCGAACTGAAAACCAGCTTCAACCCGTCAACAAACTCCTTTCTTTTTTCTTCCAGAACAAGTGATGTCGAACGCCGAGGCTCATTGTCAGAGGATCCTTTTTTCAGAAAACCGAATTTCAGTTTCACGGCGTTTTTGTTGGACTCCGTCAGTAAAAAAATCGCCAGAATAAAGTCGATGAATATCAAGGCAGCCGATACATATCCTACCATCTGAATGCCATATTGGTGTTTCAGCAGTCCTCCGATGAGCGGTCCTATAATAAAACCTATGCCAAAAGCAGCACCCATCATTCCCATGGCTCCCGACCGGTTTTTAGAATCGGTTACATCGGTGATATAGGCCTGCGCTGCCGCAATGTTTGCCGACCCGATACCCGAAAGTCCTCGTGCAAAAATAAGCAGTGGAATAGTGCTCGCCTGTGAAAAAACCAGATAGGACACCCCGGTGATAAAAATACTGATAAGCATAACCGGCCGCCGGCCGATTTTGTCACTCAGCTTTCCCCAGAGAGGCGAAAAGATAAACTGCATGATGGAGAAAATCGCAGCTATCAGTCCGATCATGAATGGATTGGCCCCGAGATCCTTGGCGTATGTTGGCAGAAGCGGAAGAACTATCCCGAACCCGATCAAATCCAGTAAAACTGTCAGCAGTAAAATGACCAGTGGCGAGCGCTTCATGCATGCATTTTGTTTTGTTACAGTAAAGGCTCAAAGATAAAAAAAAATTACCGCCCATTCGCCTATTATTCACAGTTTCAGCCCACAACGCCCGTGATCGCCCCCCGTGATCGCCTCTCCCCGTGATCGCCGTCCCCCAGCTCGGCAAGTACTCATCATTTACTCTCCATGAATCGTTCTATATAACTGCTCAATACCTTCAAGCACTCTCGGCCCGGGCCTCAAAAAAAGGCTGTTATCAAACCGATCATAAACTCTGTGGTTTCTTACAGCATTAATAGTGCTCCACCCTGGACGGTTCATGACGTCATCCGAAGCAGACGACTTTTTTGCCATATACATACAAGCTATCACATCAGGGTTCTTCTCGATAACCCACTCCTGTGAAATCTCGAAATATTCCTTTTTCACAACATCGCCTATATTTTGGCCTCCGGCATAAGCGATCAGTGCTGAAGTATAGCTTCCTTGTCCTCCTGTCCAGAAAGGGTCATTCCAGATTTCAAGATAAACCGTGTTTTTTTTGTGCTCCCCGGCAGCCCTCTTTTTATAGGTATCAAGACCCTTAGAGATCGAAAGGGCCAGACTGTCGGCCTCTCTGGTGTGTCCGGTCAGCAGCCCCAGCTTTCTCAGCACAGCAGGAATGTCATCCGGAGTCTTGCAGGAAAAGGTTTCCCGGCGCATGCCCAGTGCCGATATCTTCTTTCCAGTCTCCTTATCCGCCAGGTCAACATCAATCACCATATCAGGGTGGATTGAGGCAAGCAGTTCAAGTGAGGGTCGGCCGAATGCCCCCACGACAGGTATTTTGGCGGCAGCGGCCGGCCAGTCGCACGCGTTGGTTCTCCCGACAAGCTGGTCGCCCGCTCCAATGGCAAACATCATTTCGGTAAGGCTGGGTGCAAGGCTGATAATGCGGAGTTTACCAGTTGGGTGAGCTTGTTGTCCTTGATTGTTGGAGCATGCTGAGGTAAGAAGAAAAAGCATAAAAAAACAACAATACACTACGGGGAATTGGCGTAAGAAGTTTCGCATATCGCCTGTTCATTTACTGATGATTGATGTGATGTTTTCAGCGTATAACAAGAAGAACAAATGGTAAGGCAAATGTAAAACAGATAGGTAAAGAATGCAACGGGTTTGAGATGGATACTTTCGTTACATTTAAACGTTAAACAAAAAGTATAAAATGGCTCTGCACAACCTTACCTATGTTCAGCAACTTCCTGTTTCCATTGATGCAGCATGGACTTTTTTTTCCTCTCCCAGTAATTTTGTGCGAATCACCCCTCCTGAAATGATGGTTACCATAACCAGCGGCACAGGAAAGTATATCTATGAGGGGATGATCATTACCTACACCTTGTACCCTTTCATGATGCTTCCTGTGCGGTGGGAAACTGAAATTGCACAGGTAACAAAGCCATACTTTTTTGAGGATATTCAGAAATCCGGGCCTTATGAGTACTGGCATCACCGGCATACGTTCAGGCAGATCGACGGAGGAGTTGAAATGACTGATGTTCTTCAATACTCTCTGCCAATGGGATTTTTTGGAGAGCTTGTCAATATGCTGATTGTCAGCCGGCGTCTTGAAGAGGTCTTCAACTATAGAAAAAACAGGATAGAAGAGATTTTAGGTCATCTGTAAAAGGAGTCACCGGAACGGGTATCTCCCGGAATGCAAAAGGGAACATACTTTAGGTCACTTGTAGCTATCGGGGTAATGAGCCTGAAGTTTGATGCTTCCGTGATCCTCGAATTTTTGGTTTTTTTGTGAGGATTTGTTATTTAGTACACCATAATTGTTCTTTTGTCGTAGCTGGTGCCGGCTTAAAAGCCGGAGAATAGGGAATTACGTGAAAATCGTAAACTGTACCCGCAACTGTACAACGGTAACCCTGAAACTGAAGCATGGCCACATGCAAAGGTTTTTGCGGTTGTTCAAGGTCACTGCAATCTTTTCCTCCACGGAAAATTGCGGGAAGGCCCCGAACAGATGTAAGCCGTTATAGTCAGGAGACCTGCCAGTTATTTTTGCATCACAAGATCGGACTACGGGATATAGTCGGGGCAAAGCTGTACTTCTTTAGCATTGTTATCCGCTTGATCTTTTTGTACAAACAATCACCGGGTAATGTGTCATGCCGTTACAAGCCGCCTTTTGCTAACCCCTGTCAGTTGATGTTTTTCTAAAACTGAAAACAGGTAAAATCAAAAATGAACAAAAAAGTATTTCTTGTTGTCATGGCAGGCTTGCTATGCAGCAAAGGAGTTTTCGGTGCAGAGCAGACCAAAAGCTTTGCCGGGGATGAGATGGTTGTAACAGCGACAAAAACGCTTAATTCTATCAGTGATACCGGTGGTTCATCGGTCACGGTCATTACCTCTGAAGAGATAAAGAATTCCGGAAAGCAGAGCGTCGAAGAAGTTATCAAGGGAACTGTCGGTATTGATGTGGCGTCTAACGGAGGCCCCGGCACGCTTGCCAGTGTTTTCATTAGAGGGGCAGATGCCAAAAATACTCTTCTGCTTATCGATGGTGTTCCGGCAAACGATCCGGCAGACGCAAACCGGGCTCCGAATTTTGCCAACCTCACCGTCGATAATATTGACCGGATAGAAATTGTACGTGGTGCGGTCAGTTTTTTGTATGGGTCAAATGCATCCGCAGGAGTAGTCAATATTATCACCAAAAAGGGAACCTCCATACCCGAGTCGTTTGCCGGTGTTGACGGGGGATCCTATGGTACCTATAAAGTCTATGCCGGAACAAACGGTCAGCAGGGGATATTCAACTATTCAGTAGGGCTCTCACGATTAAAAACTGACGGATTTTCAGCAGTTGATCAAAACAACAGGTGGATAAATCCAACAGGAAAGATTTTTGAAAAAGACGGGTATGAAAATACGACCCTGTCGGGAAACTTCGGACTGCGGTTTAACGAACATACCTCTCTTGAAACAGTTATCCGATATACAAAAGCCAATCTGGCGTATGATTACACCGGTATGGACATTTCCGGACTTAATCAGGATTCCGACCAGTTGAGCGGTCGAGTTGCGCTGAAAATGAACTATAAGCCACTCGTTTCCACCTTGTACTGCAATGTTATTGATCAGGATCGCACCTATCTGAGTGATTATGTCATGTCAAGCAAATTTAATGGCCACCGCTATGAAATAGGCTGGCAGGGTGATGTGGCGGCAGCTGAAAACAATACGGTATCGGTCGGGTTAAACTACCAGCAGGAGAGCATGATCAATGAAAATTTTGGCTTGTATGCATCATTACTAAACAAAGGCATTGGTACGAACAGCGTTTTTGTGCAGGATCAGTGGCATTTTGGCGGGTTCAATCTTGTTGGTGGTGTGAGGTATGAGGATAATGAAAAATTCGGCAGCAAGATAACCTACCGTATCGCACCATCCTACACCATCAATGATACGGTTCTCAAGTTCAGTTATGGTACAGGTTTCAGAGCCCCGTCACTCTACGAACTCTATTCTCCATATGGCAATACAACCCTGACGGCTGAAACCAGTTCCGGTTGGGACACAGGTTTCGAACAGAAGATTTCTGAACGGCTTAAATTTGGAGTAACCTATTTCCGGATGGATTTTGACAACCGTATTGATTTTGATCTCACAACGTATCAATATGAACAGATGGCAGGCCTGACCAAAACATACGGTGTCGAAAGTTTTGTTGAATGGAAACCGGTCGATCCGCTTCTTCTCACCTGTAATTATACCTATACCTCTACTGCAGATCCTCTTGGCAATGAGCTTCTGAGACGACCAAAAAACAAGTTTGGCATTACCGGAACCGACAAGCTGACGCAGAAGGTGAAAGTCAGTACCAACATGCAGTGGGTAGGAACGAGTGTTGATCATGGTGTTGAAGGAAAAAGCACCGGTCAGCTTCCAGGCTATTTTCTTCTGAACATGACAGGCTCCTGTCAGTTGTCCGACCATGTTGAGCTTTATGTCAGGCTCGACAATATATTTAACGAATATTATGAAGAGGCCTGGGGATATGCCACACCGGGCAGGTCAGCCTATGCGGGCATCAAGGTTACATTTTAGTGGTGTTTCATTTCCCAACAAACCAACGTGTTATGAATATGACCATTACCGAAGCGGAAAGAGAGGCTCTCTACAAGGTGATTTACAGTCGCCGTGACGTCAGAGGGCAGTTTTTGCCGGATAGTGTGCCGGATGAAGTTATAGCCCGCCTGCTCGATGCCGCCCACCATGCGCCAAGTGTCGGGTTTATGCAGCCGTGGGATTTCATCGTGGTTAAAGACCTTGAGGTGCGCCGCAAGGTCAAGGACGGCTTTGAAATAGCTCATGCCGAGGCGGCCGGGATGTTCAGCGGTGAAAAACAGCAAGCCTACCGATCCTTCAAGCTTGAAGGCATTATGGAATCGCCTCTCGGCATCTGCGTAACCTGTGACCGTTCGCGTACAGGTGATGTCGTGATAGGCAGGACCGCAAACCCTGAGATGGATCTTTACAGCTCAGTCTGTGCGGTTCAGAACCTCTGGCTTGCGGCACGTGCTGAAAATCTGGGCGTCGGCTGGATCAGCATTATCCATCACGACCATATCCGTTCTGCGCTCGGCATTCCTGCCCACATAGTACCGGTAGCCTATCTCGCGATTGGTTATGTGAGCTTTTTTCATGCAACACCTGAGCTCGAGCAGGCTGGTTGGCTGCCGAGAATGGAGCTTGACACCCTCGTTCATCACGAAACATGGTAATGTCCCAAAAAAAATATCGTTCTCTTGCAGTATTAGGGACAGGGTCAGACGTCGGCAAAAGCATTGTCGCCACAGCGCTTTGCCGGATCTTCAGTAATGCAGCTATTGATGTTGCACCCTACAAGGCGCAGAACATGTCGAACAATTCAGGAGTGACGCCTGAAGGAGACGAAATCGGCCGGGCGCAGATTGCCCAGGCCGAAGCTGCCCGTGCTGTCCCGACAGCTGATATGAATCCAGTGCTTCTCAAGCCCAATTCCGACACGGGGGCACAGGTGGTTCTGCAGGGAAAGGTCTGCACTACAGAGAGTGCGAAGGGCTATTTCAGGGATACCACTGTCTGGGCTGCTGCTGCAATGGAGAGTCTGCAGCGACTTAAGCTCAAACATCAACTGGTGGTTATTGAAGGAGCGGGTTCCTGTGCTGAAATGAATCTCTATGCAAGAGACTTTGTGAATTTCAGAACTGCCAGAGCTGCCGATGCTGCAGTGATCCTCGTTGCAGACATTGACAGGGGAGGAGTTTTTGCACAGGTCGCCGGAACCCTCGCCATCATTCCCCCGGAAGACAGGGCGCTGGTCAAAGGGGTTGTTATCAACCGCTTCCGTGGAGATATCGATCTGTTTAAAGACGGCGTCGCCATGCTTGAATCAATGACCGGGGTTCCTGTTCTTGGAGTCATTCCCTGGTACCGGGGTTTCAGCATCGATGCTGAAGACGCTGTACCGCTCTCGGCAAAGGTTGACCCGACAGGAGAGCCTGAATCAGGAAAAATCGGGATTGCTGTTATTTATTTCCCGCATATATCTAATTTTACCGATCTTTCACCTCTGGAGCATGACTCCCAGGTGGCTCTGCACTATCTCCACTATCCCAGATCGTTGAAAGGCTACAAGGCACTTATTCTGCCGGGATCGAAAAATGTGCGTGGTGATCTCGAATGGCTCTTTTCACTGGGCTGGGAGCGGGAAATTCTTGCCTTCAGGGAAGATGGAGGGGTTATCATGGGCATCTGCGGCGGGTATCAGATGCTTGGAAAAAGTATTGCCGATCCGTATGGCGTTGAAGGCTCAGCCGGTATCAGTCCGGCTCTTGGCATTCTGGATGTCGAGACCGTACTCGAAGAGGAGAAATGTCTTGCAAATGCCCGGGGTGTCATTATTGGTGAAACAGGTGAGGCTTGCGGCTATGAGATTCACATGGGCCAAACTATCGCTTCAGGAGAGTGCAGGCCATTTATCAGGGTATCAGCCCGAAATAACACCCCGGAAAATGACGTTGACGGGGCGGTAAGTGCAGACGGAAAAGTTACAGGCACCTATTTTCATGGTATATTTGACGAACCGGTGATAAAGACATGGTTTCTTAGTGGTGTGGAGCCGACTTACAAAGTTGAAAAACAGCAGAAAGGGCCTCAGGAAAGCTATGAACTCCTTGCAGCTCACTTTATGCAGCACCTTAATCTTGATATGATTTATCAAATTATTCATCAACCATCATGCCAATGACAAGTCTGTATTATCATAAACACGGAGGCGCTGGCAAACAAAGCGTTATAGAAGAGGGCAGGGAGGTGCTTGATTTCAGCGTCAATGTCAGTCCGGTTTTTCCTCCGATTGGCACTTTTTCTCTGGAGGATTTTGCTCTTCAGAGCTATCCTTCGATTGATGGTCGGGGCATAAAGGATTATTATCAGCAAAAGTTCAGTCTCACCGGCTCCATGGTGCTTTCGCTCAACGGGGCGATTGAAGGGATCTATCTTATTCCAAGGGCCCTCGCTCTTAAGCGGCTCATGGTGCTTTCACCTTCGTTTTATGAGTACGAAAGGGCGGCAAGGATCGCCGGAGCGGAGATTGTTTCTGTTCCGCTTGAAGCTGAAAAAGGCTTCAAGCTTCCGGGGATTGACGTGCTGGCCAATGCCATGGGTCAGGCTGACGCATTTTTTGCGGCAAATCCCAATAATCCTACAGGAACGGAAGTGCCGCCGCAGATTATTATGGCCCTGGCAAGCCGGTTTCCTGACAAATGGTTTATTGTTGACGAGGCGTTTATACAGTTTACACCTGCGTTTCCCGATAACTCACTTATGGGTCAGGTGATGGCGCTTAAAAATGCCATCGTGCTGCACTCGCTTACCAAATTTTATGCGCTTCCCGGGCTGCGCCTTGGCGCGGTGATTGCTCATCCTGAGGTCATCAAACGTTTTCTTGACTATAAGGAACCCTGGACAGTCAATGCTGTTGCCGAGTCGGTTGCTGCCAGGCTGCTTGAGTGCGGTACTTACGAAGAGTCCCTTCGTACCATGATTTTTTCTGAAAGAGAGAGAATGGAAGCATCAATAACAATGCTTGATGGGATAAAACTTGTTGGCGGTGCCGCAAATTTTTTTCTTGCTCAATGGAACAGGGGCATCTCGCTTGATGAGTTGCTTGTTTATCTTAAAAAACAAGGAATTCATGTCAGAGATTGCCGGAATTTTTCGGGTCTTGAGGTTAACTATTTCCGGTTTGCTGTCAGAACACCCATCGAGAATACTCGCTTTCTTGATGCGTTGAAGTTGGCTGACGGATCACTAAACTGAGCTGAGTCGTTATGGCCTTTATGGATGAGTTTATTCTCCCCTTGGCATTTGCCCTTGATCTTAGCTTTGGCGATCCACAGGGGATCGTACATCCGGTAAAAGCGATTGGCTGGCTTGCCAATAAAACCGAAACATGGCTGCGGCGCACCAATATCTCGCTGCGTTTAGCTGGGATTTTAGCTGTTATTATTATTGTCGGCAGCTCAGCCATTTCAGCCTGGCTTCTCATCACTCTCTTGAGCCAACTGCACAGGGTTGCAGGGCTCGCCCTGAGCATCTATCTGCTCTACAGCTCTTTTGCCGTCAGGGATCTGGGCGATCATGCCACAGCAGTTCAGGCTGCACTCGAAGCTGGCGACACAGAACTCGCACGCCAGAAAGTCTCTCTGATGGTTGGCCGCGATACTGCCACGCTCGACGAAGGAGGCATAGCTCTTGCCGCAACGGAAAGTGTTGCTGAAAACACGGTCGACGGCGTTACAGCCCCTTTGTTTTATGCGCTTCTTTTCGGCCCGGTTGGTGCTATAGCCTATAAAGCCATCAATACACTCGACTCCATGTTCGGTTATAAAAATGAACGTTATCTTGAGTTTGGGTGGGCCGCAGCAAAACTGGACGACCTTGCCAATTATCTTCCGGCGCGTTTGAGCGTGCTGACAATAGCGGTTGCGGCAGCTATCGGCAAACTCAGGTTTTTTGATACCTTCAAGGCCGTCTTTCGGTGTGCGCGGCTTCACGCGAGTCCCAACTCAGGCTATCCCGAATCAGCATTTGCCGGAGCTCTCGGTGTGACTCTGGGCGGCGAACGAAGCTACGGCGGCGTTATCGGTCAGGCACCCTTGCTCGGCGTAAAACAGGGCAGCTGCACTCCCTTGATAATCCGTCAAAGCATTGCGCTGATGTGGATGACCGCCGTACTCTTTCTCGGAGCAGGTTTAAGCATCAGACATTACTTGCAGTAACCCAATGGCAAGAATAACCCAGAACCAGGGCAATCAAAAATAGGGGCAACCCCTTGTGGTCGCCCAAAATAAAACCGTTGGGGATATGCTGGATGCATTCAAATCAATAACCACTGTTGAATATATTCGCGGGATTAAAAATTTTGGTTGGCAGCCATTTAGCGCGAAATTGTGGTAACGCAATTATTATGAACATATCATTCGTGATGAACAATCGTATCAAACCTTTGCCTCATATATCGTGAACAATCCTGCAAAATGGAATGATGATATATTTTGCAACCAAATAAAACCATAATCGCTTTTGAACTTCTATATCATGAAAAAACGAAGAATTCTTCTTTTTACAGGAAACGGCAAAGGAAAAAGCACGGCGTCATTCGGAATGCTTGCAAGGGCACTGGGCCACGGGATGCGGGCAAGGGTGATTCAGTTCGTTAAATCCGATGACGCTGTTGGTGAACAGAAATTTTTCAGTCACCTTCATGGGGTAGAGTGGGAGCAGTTCGGCAAAGGCTTTCTTCCGAGAGATCCCGCCAGTCCATCAATGGAACAGCACAGAATTGCCGCCCGAAAAGGACTCGACGCCGCCATTGCAGCTCTTCATTCACCGGATTACGACTTCGTTCTTCTCGATGAACTCTGCTTTGCTCTCAGCCACAACCTTATTTCCCTCGAGCCTCTTCTTGAAGCGCTCAGTTCTGCTGAAGACGGCAAAATTATTGTATTGACCGGCAGGAATGCGCCGGAGCCTCTCGTTGCCGCTGCCGATACTGTTACTGAAATGAAAATGATCAAACATGCCTATGAGCAGGGAATTCCTGCAATGAAGGGGGTTGAAAACTGATGGGTATGTTCGATTCAAAGATATGTGCTGACAACAGCTTTACCGGCAAAAGCCGTATCAAAGCCATGCTCATGATTGTTCTGTTTATGTTGTCAGTTCTGTCCCTCCTCGCTTTCTCCATGCTTCTTGGTCCTTCCGGTATCGGTATTCCCTATCTGCACTCCATGTCTGGTAAAGTTATTTTTATGCTCCGTTTCAATCGCCTTATTATGGGCATGATGACTGGAGCCGCTTTGGCTGCTTCCGGGGTTGTCTTTCAGGCTCTGCTGCGTAATCCTCTTGCCGAACCCTATGTTCTCGGAGTCAGCGGCGGGGCTGGTCTTGGTGCAACACTCAGCATTCTTGCAGGGTCAGGCCTTTTTGTCTCCCTCGGTCTTCCAGTCGTTGCCTTTATTTCAGCTGTTTTGACGCTGATGGTGGTTTACGGTATTGCCAGCCAGGGCTCAAGTGGTCATCCATCGGTCTACAGTCTTATTCTCAGCGGAGTTATCGTAAGTTCAATCTGTTCAAGCATTATTATGTTTCTTGTCTCTACGGCAAGCGTTGACGGGATGCACAATGTTATCTGGTGGATGCTTGGAAGTCTTCAGCCGGTTTCTTACAGTCAGCAACTGCTTTCAGCCCTGCTCATTCTTGGAGGTCTTGGAGGCATCTGGTTGCTTTCACCACGCCTCAATGCCCTCGCGCTTGGGCGCGAGATGGCTCACTATCAGGGACTGCCTGCCGATCTTGTGCTCGTTGCCGGTTTGCTTTTTGCAACACTGCTGGCGGCAACGGCCGTTTCCCTTTCAGGCATGATAGGATTTGTCGGCCTTATTGTTCCCCATGTCATGCGTGCTTTTTTTGGACCCGATAACCGAAAGCTTGTCCCTCTTGCAGCCCTTGGCGGCGGGACATTTCTTGTGGTGTGCGATGCTCTGGCGCGCACCCTTCTTGCTCCTATTGAGATTCCTGTCGGTGTTGTAACCGCTCTTGCAGGCGGTCCTTTTTTTCTGGTTATTCTGCAGCGGAGAATGAAACAGGCCTGGATTGCATAGTATGGAACAAAATGTCTTAACCTTCAAAGATGTTTCCGCCGGATACAAGCATCGGAAAGTGCTTGAAAATGTCTCCTTTTCTATCAGCAAAGGGGAATTTGTCTCCCTTATCGGCCCGAATGGCTGCGGAAAAAGTACGCTCTTGAAAACTGCAGCTGCGCTTCTGAAACCTGTATCAGGTGTGGTAGAGCTGTTTGGTCAGGATGTGCACTCCCTCAAACCAGCACTCCGGGCATCACTGCTGGGTGTTGTTCCACAAAAAATCGATTCACCCATGGCCTTTACCGTCGGCCAGATTGTCATGAATGGAAGAATCAGTTCGATGGGTCGATGGGGTACCGCCTCTTCCCTCGATTATGATCTTGTCGAGCGATCAATGATTTATACTGATGTTCTTGATCTTCGGGATCGCTATTTCACAGAACTGAGCGGGGGAGAGCAGCAACGCGCAGCCCTTGCGATGGTCCTTGCTCAGGATCCTGAAATCATTATGCTTGACGAGTCAATAGCTCATCTCGATATCAATCACCGTCAGGAGGTGCTTCAGATTCTTATGAATCTCAATCGCGAAAAACAGATGACCATTCTCCTCGTGAGCCATGACCTTACGCTTTCAGCCAGCATCTCTGACCGGTTTTTGCTCATGGATTCAGGCCGGTTGATAAGAGCCGGAACCCCTGCCGAAGTATTGGATCCCGAACTGCTCAGTACAGTCTACAATTGCGATCTTCGTGTTCAGCACGATCCCTACACCGGCTATCTCCAGGTCTTGGGAGCTGTCGACAGTTTGAACAGACGAAAAAAGCTTGACCGGAGCGTCCATGTTATTGCTGGAGGCGGCAGTGGTATCGAGCTTTATCGCCGTCTGCTTATCGAAGGATACGAAGTAACAACAGGAGTGCTTAACCGTCTTGATTCTGACGCTGAAGCAGCAAGGGCACTCAATATCAAGGCTGTGCTTGAACAGCCGTTTTCACCGGTTGGCAACGATGCCATCGCCGAAGCGCTGCAGATGATTGATAATGCCGACACTGTTATCCTCAGTCCTGTGCCCTTCGGATCAGGAAACCTTGTCAATCTTGACCTTGCCAGTGAAGCCCTGAAAAGAGGCAAAACCGTTCTGCTTGCCAAAGGCATAGCCGATCGAGATTATACCAAAGGCAAGTCAGCCCTTCAATTGGAATCAAAATTAATGGCCGATGGTGCTTTTGTCTGGCAATCCATCCCCGAACTGATGCTTCAACTCCAAAAACACTCTCCCCGTTGACCTCGATGACCAGTAAAACGCGTTTTCCCTTTCGTTTCGGAACCACCTCTTACATCATTCCAGCTGATATTATTCCCAATGTGGAATTTCTTAAAGATAAAGTTGATGATATTGAGCTGGTTTTGTTTGAATCGGATGAATTCAGCAATCTTCCTTCTTCGAACGACATGCAGAAGCTTGCAGATATCGCCGGGGAATCTTCGCTGACCTATTCGGTACATCTTCCGCTTGATGTTTATCTAGGCCATAGTGACAGCGATGAGAGAGAGAGATCGGTCAGCAAGTGCCTGCGGATTATCGAGCTTACACGCAATCTGCCGAAATCAGCCTATGTCATGCATTTCGAAGCCGGTCAGGGAATTGACATCAACGGGTTTTCTTCTGTTCAGAAGAGCCGCTTTACCGATGCCCTGCATGATTCAATAGTCCTGCTCCTGACTGGTACCGATGAAGATCCTTCAGCGTTCTGTGTCGAAAATCTCAACTATCCTTTCGACCTCGTCTGGCCGGTTGTTGAAGAATCGGGTCTCTCTGTCACGCTTGATGTCGGTCATCTTGAGTATTACGGGTTTCCAGTCGCGCACTATCTGGAGCAATACCTCCATAAAGCAAAAGTCCTCCACATGCACGGTTGTTTGGATGGAAAGGATCATAACGCTCTATCCTTCATGAACCCCGAAACACTTGATCTTGTCATGAATGCTCTCGTAATGGAGAATGTTCCGGAGAAGGTTGTTACCATGGAAATTTTTTCACAAAGCGATTTCCTCTCTTCCAGTACTGTCATGCAGCGATTTCATGTTTGAACCATATCACGCCAAAGAGTGTTGTATATTACTTCCAATAATTTGATTATCAGGAAAGTATAATACCACAAAGTGATTCGATTCTTTTTAAGCCGTTTAAAGGAGCATCCGCTTTCCCGGGTTGGGCCGGGGCTTATCACCGGTGTTGCTGATGATGATCCCAGCGGTATAGCGACCTACTCCCAGGCAGGAGCCCAATTCGGTCTCAACATGCTCTGGACGATGCCTCTGGCCTTTCCTTTGATGGCTGCGATTCAGTCAATGTGTGCCCGCATCGGCAGAGTCACAGGAAAAGGACTTGCGGCGAATATCAAAACCTCCTTCCCACCCATTGTGCTTAAGGGTGTTGTGCTGCTTTTACTGGTAGCCAATACACTCAATATCGCAGCTGATGTTGCTGCAATGGGCGAAGTTGCCGAGCTTATTACCGGCTTCAATCGTCATGGCATGACCGCACTCTTTGTTTTCGGAACCTTGATGCTCCAGGTCTTTGTTCCCTATCACCGCTATGTCAACTTTTTAAAGTGGCTGACCATATCCCTGCTGGCCTATGCCGCGGTGCTCTTTACAGTGCATGTCCCATGGCTAGAGGTGATACAGCGTACGGTCTGGCCCCGGTTTACCCTCAATGCCGATTCAGCGGCAGTCATTGTCGGAGTGTTCGGCACCACGATCAGCCCCTACCTTTTTTTCTGGCAGGCATCGGAAGAGGTTGAGGAAATGCATTCAAAACCAGGTGTTGTTTCGCTTCGCTCCAATGCAGCTTTTGCCGGTGAAGAGCTTCGGCGTATCCGGTGGGATACCTGGAGTGGCATGTTATACTCCGATCTTACAGCCTACTTCATCATTCTGGCTACCGCAGTAACGCTCAATGCATCAGGAATTACTGATATCAATACAGCCGCCGAGGCAGCAAGTGCACTCAGGCCGCTGGCCGGCAACTTTGCATTTATCCTGTTTGCCCTCGGGATTCTTGGTGTTGGATTGATCGGTGTTCCTGTGCTTGCCGGTTCCGGAGCCTATGCTTTTTCTGAAGCAATGGGCTGGACTTCCGGTCTTGAATACAAAGCCCACGACGCACGGGGGTTTTACAGCATTATTGCCATCAGTGTCCTGATCGGTCTTGTCATGCAGTATACCCCGATCAATCCCATGAAAGCTCTCTTCTGGAGTGCAGTCATCAACGGTGTTATCGCCGTACCCCTTATGGTTGTCATTATCCTGTTGGTTTCAAAGAAATCGGTCATGGGAAAATTTACTGCGAGCCGACCGATCATCATTCTTGCCTGGATCGCAGTGGCGGTCATGGGTGCCGCCTCTGTCATGATGTTTCTCCCCCGTTAATTCTAAGTGATTTTACAGTCGGAGGTAGTTATGAAAATAACTTCAAGTTGTAAAAAATGGCGAAATATTGCCATATATGCTCTTCTCCTGCTTGCAAGTAAAGGCTTTGTTTCCCTCGCCGATGCTGCCGACTGGCGCACTCTTGTGCAGCCTATCGGAACTCAAAACGACCCGTTTCTCATAGATCCGGCAGTGTTGAATGCTCTCTACAGCACAGGTAAAGGACCTTGGGACGTAAGTACCATGGTAACCAATATCAAAACAACAACTCCCCAGTTTTTTGTTCGATTCTATAACCCGACGGCAGCATCGAATGCTTCAAAGCAGGAGGGGAGCTGGGTGATGCGCACCAGCACAGTTCGTGGACTCAATGCCCGGCAGATCCAGGATCTGTTTGCTCTGCCAAATAAACCCACCATGATGACTCTCGCAATATCCACTACAGGAGCATCGTTCTATACCGGCATAGCAGGACCGATAGATGGATGGGGCAATGGGGGAGGGCAGCAGTCTCAATCCTACAGCGGCCCCTACACAACGTTTTTCAACGCCCAACCCATTACGGCTGGTGTGCTCTCTTACCAAACCATGGCCAGTACGCCAAACCTCTCCACCGTCGCTTCATACCTTGTTGCACACACTCCGGCGGCATATTCCGATATGGAGTCTATCTATAACTCTCTTGATGTGCTCTACAACCCTTCAAGTTACAATCTCTTTAACAGTGCGCTCAAAAGTATCAGCCCTGCCTGTTTCGACAATCTGGCGGAATCCGGAGTCAGGGCTGTGCTTGTTCAAAACAAGGCTATTGACGACCGCATAGACCTGCTCTCACTTCAAGAATCTCATCAGGGTTTCTGGGCTAAAGCCGTCAGGAGTTACCAGCACTATTCCCAGACAGGTTTTGACGGTGATGTCAATGGTATCATTTTTGGCGCCGATAAAAAAACCTCAGCCAACACACTTTCAGGCATCTCTCTCGGTTGGCTGCAGGGGTCGGTGAACTGGTATGACGACGGAGGAAAGGCAGTTTCCGATTATTACCGGATTGCCGCCTATTCTGCTTTGGTGTCGCACAATGCCTTTCTGCAGGCCACACTCAGTACAGGTTCTGCCAATGGAAACAGTGCAAGAAATATTCATATCGGCACCTTCTATCAGCCCTCACAGTATGGTCCGATAACGTCGCCTCTTGCTGCTGTATCAAGAACAGCCCAGGCCGATTTTAACGGCTGGAATGCCGATTGCACTCTTCGTGGAGGAGCACTCTTGCATGCTGGCTCATTGACGATACTTCCCACTGCAGGGATTGGCTATTTTTACCAGTCAAGAGGCAGCTTTAATGAAACCGGTGCCGCCAGTCTTGATTACAACATTGCAGAAGCTCAAAGTCAAACATTTCACACACATGCAGAAATAAGGGTTGACCGGGAATTTCTCTTGAACGAACAAAAAAAGCTTATCCCATACCTATCGATAGGGTGGGCCTATGAAACCCGACTCGATAACCAGGCGATAACAGCATCCATGAATGGTTGGGCAGACTCATTTTCAACCTTTTCCCCTCTCGCCTCAGGACACGCATTAACCGGAAGCGCCGGTTTAATGATGACTATCACTAAAAGCCTGCTCCTTCATGCCGACTACCTTACCCAAAGCGCCAGCAAGTACAAGGATTCCGCCTTTGAAGCCGGCCTGAGCTGGCAATTTTAACTCCCGATTCCGGGAACGCCGAGCCCCAGCTTGGCATAAGCATTCCAGAAATCAACGCTAAGGGCTTGCATGTCAGGGCAACCGAGAGAGGACTATGGACGACAGTTGTAACCTGCACCTCTTATCTACTCGAGGGCAATAAGTATAATTGCCATAAAATTGTAGCTATTGTGTCGCAATTTATCGACTGGTCATTCTCTCCAATATTTTTCGTAGCTCTTTCATTTCAATGTTGTTGGTTTCAGCGATAGATTTCAGCGGTGAATCTGGTTTTGCTTCAATACCTTTCTGCCGAAGAGCAAGTTGCAGTGAAGTCACTGAAACCCCCGCCTCATCGGCTATTTCCAGCAAGGTTTTTTTCCCGAACCCCTGCCCCTGAAATTTATGCCCTTCGTTTTTTGCAGGAGCGATTAATGCATAGACCTGTTCAGCCGTTTTGCCATGCAATGTCGCTATTTCAGCCAGAGTCTGATCCAGAGAAGTAACCGTTAACCCCCCCTTTTCCAGTTTAGATTGTAAGGCTGCCGGGTCTCCGCCAAGCCCGGGCTGCTCTGCAAGTTGGGTAAGGGTCATAAGTTCTGCATGTGGTACCGGAGCCTGCTTTTCCTGACGTTCCCAGGAGTTGGAAATCGCATCGCCAAACTTGATGACTGCCGAGAAAGGTTGGATACCATAGTAGGTTCCTGTTCCGAAACAGGCAGAAAGAATGATGATGGCGAACATTTCCCAAGGGCTTTTCACTCCTTCGGCTGTCTTTGATTTCAGGTAGGAGAGAAAAGCTTTCCAGTTGATAAAAAACAGGTGAAAAATCGAGAGGATTAAAAAGGCAAATCCAAAGATAATATGTTGGTGTTGCCATCCCCGTTTTGTCAGACCGATCATTCTCCAGTCGGTCCAGTTCGCAACCCTTCCGGGAGGAGAGATATAAAGAATCACTCCGGAAACCAGCATCACGAGTAACGCAATAAATAGCCCGAAGCTTATAAATACCCGCCAACTGAATGATTTTTTCATGGTTCCGTGATTGTTGGCTTCCATTGTCTGGTAGTATGGCAAGTAGAGCAATTGGCCTGCGACTTGCGGTGCAGATTGTCATCCGGTATATCACGCTTATGGCATCGTATGCACTGCGCTGAAGTACTAAGGCTGCTATGGTTAAAGCTTGCGTGCTGCTCCTGGGAGGTCGCTGCATTTGCTGCAGGACTGAACAGCACGACTATAATGACTAACAATAATCTGTTCATGGTATCAAGACTTCCAGTATCCTTTATTACTGATTCATTCCCATACCTCGTCCCATACCCATATTCGGATTGTACTGATCCCATACCCACTCGGCTACAGCTCTCAATTCTGAATCCGGTAGATGTAGAGCAGGCATAAGCCCAAATCTTGTAATAGCTTGAGGATGAATTGCGTTCTCCTTGTTTGGCGATTTCAGATATGTAACAAGGTGATTGACACCATCTTTTTTTGTTGAGTATTTTTGATGGTAGCGAGAAGCGAGAGGGATAATCGGTGGTGCGGTCTTTGGCGGTGGCATAATGGAGTGACAGACACTACAGTTCTTGTCAAAGATAGCTTTACCATCAAAAGTGCCAGTCGCAGCCTGTGCCAGGGAATTGAACAACAACCCGCAAGCCATTATCAATAATAATCGTTTCATAGCTAAATAGATCCTTATGATTAATCATTCAGAAAATTTCACCTCTATCTCATATATATGTTAAATGTACTCAAATAATCAATTCAACACCAAAATATTGATTGATACGATTGGTAGAATCAAATCTCTGGATCGTTAAGTTATTTTATATAAATGCACCTTATTTTGATGGTAAGCCTTGCCTTAAAAGTCAGGACTTTATTAATAATTTTTACGGGTACTTCTATTAGCTGTTATGTAACGATTGTAAATATTTGTATTGGGATATTGCCCATATTATTTGCAATTGTTAATAAGCTGTTTATGTAAATTAAATTGTTGATAGGCATTTGCTTGTGGTCTTTAGAAGGAAATTACTGGTTAATAGTGATCTGTTGTCATGTGAATTTTTTGTCAGTGATTAACGTTGTTTCTTTCTTTAACAAACATTGATTTATTGTTCCCGATCATCACTCATCATTAAACACTGAGAACCTATGCAAAAAAACATTGGACAAACAGATAAAATAATCAGGATTGTTATCGGTATTGCACTTATTGTCATAGGTGTTATCAATCAATCGTGGTGGGGAGTTGTTGGACTTGTGCCGCTTTTAACTGCTTCTATAGGGTTTTGTCCGCTCTATACCGTCCTGAAGATTTCGACAGCAGAAAGTTCTGGTTGCAATGAAAAATCGGGGAAAAACAGCTCATGCAACTTATGATGCGTGAAAGATATTTTCCCTCGAAAATAATGGATGTCGAAAGCAGCTTTCCTATAAACTATAGTTTGCTTTCGACATCCATTAAGGATCAACTGTTGTGACCTCACTTGAACGCCTGCCCTCTTCAAACCTGTTCCGCTGAAAATGCTCAAAGAGCGGATAGAAAAAATTTACTCTCCAGACAAATATTCTAAAGAAAACAGGTTGTTTTATTTCTGTTATTTTGCCATTTTATACCCATACCCCGTTAGGGTATGCCCATGTTCTGTCAATCAACGACTTAATCTCCAAGCCATAGAGGTCTGAATATGAAACCGTACCTGTTTATTTTGATTGTTGGACTTGCTTTTATCGGAGCATGCAGCCCCGGGAAAGCATCGGTCAATAATGAATTGACTGCAACAAAGGAAGTGACTTCAGGGGAACTGAAACTCGCCAATGGTAAAACAATTTACGAAGCCAACTGTGCCGGTTGCCATAATTCCGGTGTGTCTGGAGCGCCTAAGCCCGGCGATCACGCCGCTTGGAGTGGGAGACTTGCAGAGGGCATGGATATGGTACTGAAAAAATCGATTGAGGGATATGACGGAAAAAAGGGCATGATGCCGCCAAAAGGTGGTAACGCAAATCTGGCAGATAACGATATGAGGAACGCTGTTACTTACATGACGCGGAAATTCTGATTGATCCCGAAATTCCGTTGCATGCACATTCGTTGCCAGCAGTAGTATCGAAGCCGATTTGTTTTTTAATCTTCCAACAGAAAGTCAACATATGACAGACAATAAAGTACTCCCCATTACAAGTGATGTCAGCTGGATAGGTGTTCTTGATCCCGGTCTCATAACCTTCGACATAGTTATGGAAACGAAATATGGAACAACCTACAATTCCTATTTCATCAATGCACCAAACCTGCATTGGCCCGACACCATCTATACCTGGCTTGAGGAAGACCATGTTCTTTTTACTTGCGACTCATTTGGCTCCCATTTCTGCCATGAAGAAATGTATGATGATGCAGTAGGCAACTTTGACGATGCCTTTCTCTACTACTTTGATACCATCCTGAGGCCATACAGCAAATACATGCTGCAGGCTATAGAAAAAATCAAGCCTCTGGATATCAAGGTCATCTGCCCCGGTCACGGCCCGATTCTCAGGTCTCAGTGGCAAAAATATGTTGATCTTTCATGGAGTTATGCGACAAAGGCCATTGCGACGCCCAGTGACAAACATATTCTCATTGCCTATGTTTCTGCCTATGAAAACACAACACTACTGGCCGAAAAAATTGCAGAAGGTATCAGCCAGTCGTGCGACTTCACCATCGATATCTGTGATATAGAAACGGTTAACTTTTCAACCCTTGAAGATAAAATTGCTCACTGCTCAGGACTGATCATAGGTTCCCCCACCTTAAACCAGAATATTCTGCCACAGATCTACCAGTTGTTCGCCGCCATCAATCCTATCCGCGATAAAGGAAAGCTCGCAGCTGCGTTCGGTTCCTATGGCTGGAGCGGAGAAGCTGTCAAGATGATAGAAACCAATTGTACCATGCTCAAACTGAAGGTTTTCGATCAAAGCGTCAGGGTCAAGTTCAAACCTCATGATGAGGAATTTGCGCAGTGCAAAGCTTTTGGCAAAGCCTATGCTGAAAAAATGATTGAAATGTATCAGTTGAGCTGCAATCTCTGAATAAAACCAATTGTTATCAGAGAGGTACCTCCTGTCGATTTCTGAGGATTATTATATCCCTCCCTTGTCGCAATCGACAAAAGAGGGATAGCAAAGGAGAACAACTGATCAGGCTCCGGTCATCATGGCTTCGATATCAGCATCAACAGCCCCGATTGGCTTGATACCGAATTTTTCGACCAAAACGGCTGCAACATTCGGTGTCAGGAATTCGGGAAGAGTTGGTCCGAGGCGAATGCCTTTAATTCCTAAATAGAGCAGGGCGAGCAGCACGGTAACTGCTTTCTGCTCATACCAGGCAATGTCGAAGGATATCGGCAGGTCATTGATATCGTCAAGCGCAAAAACCTCCTTCAGCTTGAGGGCAATCACAGCAAGCGAATAGGAGTCGTTGCACTGACCGGCATCAAGCACACGGGGAATTCCACCGATATCACCAAGCTCAAGCTTGTTGTAGCGGTATTTTGCACATCCGGCAGTAAGAATGATGGTATTATCGGGAAGTGCCGCAGCTACATCGGTATAGTATTTGCGCGATGCATGGCGTCCATCGCACCCAGCCATAACCACAAAGCGCTTGATAGCTCCGCTCTTTACCGCCTCGACCACTTTATCTGCAAGTGCCAGCACCTGGTTATGGGCAAATCCCCCCACGATGCTGCCATTTTCGATCTCTTTTGGTGACTCACAGGTTTTGGCAAGATTGACAAGTACCGAAAAATCCTTCTCCCCGCCATCAGATCTTGCCGGAATATGCTTCAGCCCTGGGTAACCCGCCATGCCGGTTGTAAACATGCGGCTGCGGTAGGACTCGCGAACCGGCACGATGCAGTTCGTGGTCATAAGGATAGGGCCGTTGAAGGTGTCGAACTCTTTGTCTTGCGACCACCAAGCACCGCCGTAGTTGCCCGCAAAGTGCGGGTACTTTTTGAAGGCCGGATAGTAGTGTGCTGGAAGCATCTCGCAATGGGTGTAGACATCCACTCCTGTTCCTGCTGTCTGTTTCAGTAAATCTTCCATATCACGAAGATCATGGCCCGAAATCAGGATGCCGGGGTTTTTGCCCACACCGGTCTTCACCGTGGTAATTACAGGATGGCCATAGGTGGTGGTATTGGCTTTGTCAAGCACTGCCATTGCCTTTACGGCGACTCCACCAGTCTCAAGCACAAGTCCGGTCAGTTCGTCAGCCGACAGCTCTTTGGTGAGCGCAGCAAGCCCTTTCACATAAAAAGCATAGATATCATCATCGTGATAGCCAAGAACCGCAGCATGATCGGTATAGGCGGCAACTCCCTTCATACCATACAGTACAAGGCTTTTCAGTGAGCGAAGATCTTCATTTTCGCTGAGGCTTTCGATGCTGACCGATGCCGATTTTGATAAAAAATCCTCCTTTGAACTGCCTGTCCAGTGAGCAGCATCATGATGCGGCAGATTAAGAAATGTTGAGTTCAGTTCATCGCGCATGGCAAGGGTTTTGCTTATCTGCGCGACTATGGCATCCTCATCAAAGTTGGTGTTCGTAACGGTCACGAACAGTGATTCACTGATAAGCTGACCGACCTTCCTTGAAACACTTCCCTCAAGTTTTTCGGCAGCCAGCGCAAGCCCTTCCGTCGCATAAACCAGCACATCCTGAAGCTGGGCGGTAGGTTCATCTTTTCCGCATACCCCACGCACCGTACAACCTGTCCCATGAATGCTTTCCTGACATTGATTGCAAGACATTCCCATCGTACTATCCTCCATTGTTGGTTATTGTTTATTTCCACTTCTTCCCTCAGCACTTGTCACACGGCCAGGGAGTACTTTCATTGTTATTCACATAACTGATACAAATATAGTATCAGTTATGTGAAAAGCAAAATTTATTTTTCGAAGGGTACATCGCACGCAAAAAATTTAAGTCATCATACTCTGGTCAATAGCGACCAGACCAATGACAAAGCATGTCATGAACTGCTTGAGCGTTTGTAATACTGTAAAGAAAAAGAAAGTACTTGGAAGAGTAAGGTTGCCCCGTCACTATAGGGCTTTGAAGCGGCTCTCATGAACAGCGGCAGCAGGGGAGCCGCCGCTGTTGGGGGGGCGCAATTGTTGTGGAATTGAACACGAATTCCAGACTTTTCATCAATGATGGATCACGTCACCTTTGCGGCCGGAGTGAACGTGCCCCTAATAATTCATAAGCCTTTGAATTTCGAGCAGATTGCGGTCTATACTGTGATTCAGCTTCACAGCTTTATTAAAAGGTACCTGTACTATCGTTTCATTGCAGAGTCCTATCATGACGCTTTTCTGGTCATCAAGCAAAGCTTCAACAGCTGCGACTCCCATTCTTGTAGCATTGACCCGATCTTTTGCATTTGGACTTCCACCGCGCTGAATATGACCAAGAATTGTGACACGCACATCCAGATCGGGATTTGCTGTTCGAACTTTTTCTGCAATTTTAATGGCACCACCATTTTCATCACCTTCAGCAACAATAATTATTCCACTGGTTTCCTTGTTTTTATATCCTTTACTCAGAAACTTTTTCAGTTCTTCATACTGTTCTTTCGCTTCAGGAATTAAAATGACCTCCGCACCACAGGCAATGCCGCTATTCAACGCAAGCAGGCCCGCCTCACGACCCATTACTTCAACAAAAAAAATCCGCCCATGCGATCTTGCTGTATCTCTTATTTTATCAACTGCTTCCACGACGGAGTTTAATGCAGTTTCATATCCAATGGTATAATCCGTTCCATACATATCATTATCAATGGTGGCAGGAATGCCGACAAACGAAATATTAAATTCCTGTGACATCACCAGAGCCCCGGTAAAAGAGCCGTCCCCGCCAATAACAACAACGGCATCAATGTCATTTTTTTTCAATTGATGGTAAGCCTGTTGACGACCCTCCGCAGTTCTGAACGCACTGCACCTGGCCGTTTTAAGCATTGTTCCGCCAAGTTGAAGAATGCCACTGACATCCGAAGCTTTCAGGTTAATAAAATCACCATCAATCATTCCCTGATACCCCCGACGAACGCCGGCAACTTTTAGTTTATTGGCAATGGCTGCACGGGTTACAGCACGAATGGCAGCATTCATGCCAGGGGCATCACCGCCAGAAGTAAACACTGCTATTTTCTGTAACTTTCTTTTTTTCTCAGGAACTTCCGGGTTGCTCTTTTCAACAGTCATAAGTATGATTTATTTTCTCGGCAATCAGCATTAACTATTAATCAAGTAATAACATGCATAAATAACAGCTTAGGAGCAATACGTAATTAAATTAGGTTACTTGAACGCGTGCCCTGGAGCAACACCGAGACGCTTGAGAATACTGGCAAGCGGGCAGAAACCGGTAAATGCTGCCTGAAAAAGGTTTGCTCCTACAAAACCCGTAAACCAGAGCCAGTTCTGGTTATGATAAATGGAGAGTAAAATGCTGGAAAGAATAAAAACACCGGCAATTGCAAATACAATACGATCGATATTCATAGCTGAAAAAGTTAACGGTTAGGAAAATATTGATGGAGTCGCCGTAACCAGAAACACAGGGTAAGCTGCGCTCATGCCTGCTCTGTTTGTTTTATTAAAGGTATAAATGGTGGCAAACGAAGTAACCTTCAACCCGGCAGCATTCAGTAAAGCGGCAAGTTCAACCCGGTCAAACCCGTGATGAACCTTTTCTAGTGGATCGTCATGAAACATGCCGTCCTCCGCATCAAGATCAGCCAGAGCGAGCGTGCCGCCCGGCGAAAGAAGCTTGGATATTCGTTTTATAAACCCTGCTGTATCATCAATATGGTGAAGCGTCATGCTGCTGTAAATCAGCTCAAAGCTCTTATCACTTCCAACCCTGTCCGATGGTGACGACAGATCGGTGCATATCGTTTCTACGGTGGTTAATCCCGATGTACTGATTTTCTCCCGAAGCACCGAAAGCATTTCTCTGGAAGTATCGACAGCCAGGATACTCTTCACCAGTGGCGCGACTTCCATGGTAACCAACCCTGTGCCGCATCCGAATTCCAGGGCATGCATCGTACTCACAGGGTTTGTTGCTGCAATGATTGCTTCTGCAACCGAGAGTGCAACCGCTCTGCGTTGAGGATTTTCATCCCATTGCGCAGCCTCTCGATTAAATTTATCGGGACTGTTCCATGTGTCAGCCATAGTCATACCCCCCCCCTTACGTTTCAGCGACGCACCGCAATTCGGACAGTTTGTTTCCCTGCAGGGCTCTCCCTTAATGTGCGGAAGCTCAACGTCGCATTCAGGGCAGACACAAATATCAGGACGGTCAGTAGGGATACTGTCACAGAGAGAACGGACAACGCCCCCATGGATGCACAGCTGTTTGCCCTCAACAATGGCCTCAGCTACTTTTTTATGCGCAGCCTCCAGAATACGGCCAAAAGTAGGGCGCGACACATTCATCAGTAAGGCTGCATCCGCCTGATATAAACCCTCCTTGTCTGCCAGCCTTATAGCCTCCAGCTCATCCACCGTCAGAAGAACGCTTTGCAGCTCCTTGTGAGGCACCCCTTCAGGCTTGAAACAAGTGATTTTCGGTAAATCCTGGACACAGCGGCACTGTGTAGGCCTCCCGACCCGATTGCTTTTTATAGCCACAGTTTGGAAAGTTTATAGTAATGACCCCAGCTTTTTTTCAGCCAGTGACCGACAACCGGCATGGGGATGAATATCTCCCTGAAACTGTTCTTATAGACAAACCCTGCGCCATCACCCATATCCATAACACAAAGAATATTCAAGTGCTTCTGGTAACCCTTCATTGCGCCCTTGTGCCTTGCATGTTCTATTGCCGCATTGCAGGCCGCATTGTTTGCCATCAATTCCGCCACATGCCCTTGTTTTGCCTTCCACTCTGGTCCTTCAAGAGCGGCTCCGTCCCCAACCGCATACCATCCCGATACGCCAACGATCCGGCAGAAATTATCGATACGGATAAACCCGGCCTCGTTTTGAGGCAGGTTGGATGCCTTGATTATTGTATTGCCGTTTCCCGCAGGAATAAACATCGTCAAGTCACTCTGCAGCCTGCTCTGGTCTTCAAACACAACACCATCCTTTTCAAAACGGACAATTTTTTTCCCGTAGCGTGTCCCGAAGTTTTTTGCTTTAAACAGGCTGGCCATCGCCGAAAGTGCTTTTTTACCCATGCGTGCACCAGGCTCCGCCATGGGCGCAAAAAAAGTCATCTCAAAGCGATCACGAATGCCAAGCTTATGGAGATGATGATGCAGATTAAAAAAGAGCTCAAATGCCGGCCCGCCCCTCACGCCACTGGTATCTTTAGGATTTCCCCCAAATCCGAAAGCAATAGTGCCTTCTCCTCGCCGAACCAGCTCTTGAATCTTTTCCTTCAAAACAAGCGACTCTTCAGGTTTACCGCAAATGGAAAAGGTATGTTCAATTCCCTCATGGTCCACCTTCGAAGCTCCAAGCGCAACAACAACAAGAGCCGGGGCATTGCGAACGCCGGCGTGTTCAAAAGTGATGGTTTTTTTTATGCCATCCAGCGCAGCAACCTTGTCGATAGTGAGAGTAAAGCCATGCCTGTCGGCCAGTTTCTTCAAAGGAATCGAAACATTTCCGAACTCTTCACTCCCTGTCGGTATCCAGATTGCCAGAGGGTAGATAAAAAGGTAGTCCCGTTCCGAAACAAGCTCAACCTCAAACCCTTTTTTACGGAATGCAATAGCCGATGCCACACCCGCTATGCCTCCGCCAAGAATCAGCACTTTATGCATGTGATACGCTCTTTTCTGTGATGATCGTTACCGTGTAACGGTTGTTACGACAAATTCAGGCGGATCCTGTATATGCTTTTTAACCGCACAGAGATTAGCTGCGCTGATAACAGCATCCTTGTATTTTTCAGGGAAATCCGTCGGCAGTTCTATAGCGATTTCAATTTTTCCTATGCCGCGACCCGACTCTTTGGCAAAATGCGACTGAACAATCCTGATGTCATCGGTCGGAATACCTCTCTGCTGGCAAAAAGACAAAACGAAGATCCCTGCACACGTCCCGATGGAAGCAAGAAAAAGGGAAAAAGGCTCTGGAGCGGAGCCTTCTCCACCGGCATATTTCGCCTGATCAGTATGAATGGTAAAACCATTAAACGAGGCATCCACCTTCTTGCCTCCTCCAAATGTCACAATCATTTCGCTTTTCATTGATAATCAACAGTAAAAATGTTTTAAACAAAACCCAGCTCCTATTATAAGCATACGCTCATAACAAAACAACTTGCTCTTTCTTTTTTATTTTGTAGCTTTATACCTATACCGGGTATTGGTATACTATTTTTTTTGTGTTTAATCTGCAACTTATGATCATGAAAGCGCATATCTCTCCTTTGGTTATCTCTCTTATTGTTCTCGGAGCCTGCGGCCCTGAAAAAAAATCCGTCAACAATGAAGTACCCGCCATTAAAGAAGTAACGTCGATCGAACAAAAAATTGCAAAGGGTCAACCGGTTTATGAAGCAAACTGCGCAGGTTGTCATGATTCCGGTGTAGCAGGAGCGCCTAAACCCGGTGATAAGGAAGCATGGAATCAGCGACGTGCACGAGGTATGGATGAAATGGTAAAAAAATCAATTGAAGGATTTGAGGGCAAAACAGGCGTGATGCCGCCAAAAGGAAACAATACCAGTCTCAGTGATGACGATATAGCAAATGCCGTTGCATATATGGTCAGAACAATACAGTAACCCGGAATCCTTGCGTTCCATTCGAGCAGCTCGATTTTGTTGTGCAGCCATCACATCCTGCCGCTATATTGCTTTTCCATCTACAGGTAAAACATTTGTCTATCGATACTGCCCATCCGGTTACGCATAGCAGATTGAAATATTTTTTGTTTATTACGTGCCGGCGATTTTTTGACTCAAGGGCTATTATTAAGCGATTATATGAGAAATGTGATATATGTAACTGGTGGGGCCAGGAGCGGTAAAAGCTCTTTTGCGTTACAGTTGGCATTACACTATGAAAAGAGGGTTTTTTTAGCGACAGCTGAACCCTTTGATGATGAAATGAAGATCCGGATCAACAAGCACAGGGAAGAGCGAAGCGACAAGTTCATAACGGTTGAAGAACCCCTTTATCTTGAGCATGCTCTCGAGCAGCTGCCTGCAGGCACTGAGGTTGTGCTGCTTGATTGTTTGACGGTCTGGGCTGGCAATCTTATGCATTTCATAGAAGATGAGAACGAGATCAAAAAGAGGATTGATTCTTTTCTTGCCGCTCTGCGTCCTCCCCCTTGTGACATTATTCTTGTTTCAAATGAAGTTGGCATGGGTATTGTCCCCGAAAATGCCATGGCTCGAAAATTTCGTGATATAGCAGGGATCATCAATCAGAATACAGCCTCAATAGCAACTGAGGCCTATCTGCTTTGCAGTGGCCTGCCGATCAGATTGAAGTAGTTGAGTGAAAAAGTGTGGAATTGAAAAAACGATAACTTTTATTGGTAACACATTATGCAGAAAGAGTTGCAGCAGCTTTTACATCGAATTCAGCCTGTTGACCCCACGCTCACAGCAGCAGCCCAGACACATCTTGATGATCTTACAAAACCGCAGGGGAGCCTCGGGCGGTTAGAAGAGATTGCATTGAAATATGTTCTCGCAACCGCTTCCTTGAACCCGGTGCTCTCAAAAAAGAAAATCTGTTGTTTTGCCGCTGATCATGGCGTTGCTGCCGAAGGTGTATCAGCGTTTCCCGCAGAGGTTACCCCGCAGATGGTCTATAATATGCTTAATGGGGGAGCTGCAATCAATGTGTTGACTCGTCATGCGGGAGTTGATCTTGATGTTGCTGACATGGGCGTCAGCCACGACTTTCCTGACATGCCGGGGCTTGTTAAACGAAAGGTAAAGCCGGGCAGTGCCAATATTGCTCTTGGCCCTGCCATGAGTGATGAGGATGCTTTACTGGCACTGCTTCGTGGTGCAGAGCTTGCGGTTGATGCGCATAAGGCCGGCTTCCATATCCTCGGTACCGGAGAGATGGGTATTGCCAATACGACTCCAGCCACTGCACTCTATTCGGTTCTGCTCGATATACCTGTCGAGAGCATCACCGGCAGGGGTACCGGGATTGATGATGACCGTCTGGCGCATAAAATAGCGGTTATCAAGCATGCTGTCGAGGTTAATAAAGAGCGCTGCACAACGCCGTTCGGTACGCTTGCCGCACTTGGCGGTTTTGAAATTGCAGCAATAGCCGGGTTCATTCTTGGCGCAGCAGCATGCAGGGTTCCCGTGGTTGTTGACGGCTTTATTTCATCCTCAGGAGCTGTTGTAGCTCTTAAGCTCTGTCCGGCCGTTGACGACTATCTCTTTTTCAGTCACCTTTCAAATGAACAGGGGCACAGGACCGTCATGCAAAAGCTTGGTGCCCGCCCGATTCTTGACCTCGATCTCCGTCTTGGTGAGGGAACCGGTGCCGCACTCTCCATGCAGGTTATTGAGGGAGCGATAAAAATTTATAATGAAATGGCAACATTCAGCGGCGCCAAGGTCAGTGAAAAAAGTGATGCGGAATAAATGCTGAACGGACTCGTTACAGCCTTCAGAACACTGACGGTACTGCCTGTACCGGGCAAGGATACCGATACCTTCAGCCGCTCTTTTTTCTGGTTCCCGCTGGTAGGGTTGCTGCTTGGACTTCTTCAGGCCGCCATCGGATATGCAGTCTGTCTGACAGGCTTGAATGAACTTTCAGCTGCGCTTGTCGTACTTGGCGGGATAGCTCTGACGAGGGGAATGCACGCCGATGGCCTTGCTGATATGGCTGACGGATTCTGGGGCGGCAGGAACAGGGAAGCGGCACTGAGAATCATGAAGGATCCAAACGTCGGCTCGTTTGGATCTATCGCCCTGTCCGGTATGATCCTCTTAAAATGGATTGCAGTCGTAAAGCTTCTCCAATCAGGGGCTTTCGGTTTTATTGTCGCAGGTATCCTGCTTGCCCGATTGGTACAGGTTCTCCTCGCTTCATCTCTCCCTTATGCCCGAACTGAGGGAGGTACAGCCCACTCTTTTGTAAGCGGTGCAGGATGGCCTCACAGCATTACAGCCTCTGCACTGACCCTTGTATTCCTTGTTCCCCCTCTTCATTTTTCCCTTTATGCCCTTGCTGTTGCCCTTATCGCGGCACTTGCCGCAGGATTGATTATCGGAATATTGAGCTACAAAAAAATCGGAGGGGTTACCGGAGATGTACTCGGAGCCGGCAGTGAAGTGACAGAGGTTGTCGTCTGGATTGCCGGTGCTATTTTCTCTCCTTACTGCTGGATACAATGATGTTTTCGCTGCTTCCTCTTCCGGCTGTATATTTCGGCGCCGGAAAGTTTTCTTTACTCCCTGAATTGGCTCGCACGTTCGGGCGCGAGATTCTGCTCGTAACCGGCAACCATGCTTTACAGCGCTCAGGCCGGCTATCCTCCCTTTTTGATGCCTTGCAACATGCAGGCATGCATGTTTCGCATTGTGTTGTCTATTCCGAACCTTCTCCGGAACTGATTGATGGCGCTGTGTCCACATGTCGTGACAAAAAGATTGATGTGGTGCTGGCGATTGGTGGCGGTAGTGTGCTCGATGCCGGAAAAGCCGTTTCAGCGATGCTGCGTTACGACTCTCCGGTGGAGTGTTTTATTGAGGCCATCGGCACCGGGACGCATGACGGTCGAAAAGTTCCTTTTATAGCAGTACCCACAACTGCCGGCACCGGAAGCGAAGTAACAAACAATGCCGTCATCAGCAAGGTTGGTCATGGCGGCTATAAACGCTCTCTGAGGCATGCAGCCTTTGTCCCTGACATTGCCCTGATTGACCCCGAACTTATGGTTACGGTTTCTCCTGAATTGACCGCGGCTTCAGGGATGGATGCCTGTACCCAGCTCCTTGAGGCATACACCTCTCCATTTGCCACACCCTATACTGACGCTCTGGTCATCAGCGGGCTTGAACATTTTAGCAGATCCTTCCTTGGAGCCTGCACAGACAGCTCCACAGACAGCACGGTAAGAGGAGATATAGCCTATGCAGCCCTGATGTCAGGTATAGCCTTGGCTAACGTCGGACTCGGGATTGTTCACGGTTTTGCCTCATCCCTCGGCGGATTGTTTGCGATTCCGCATGGCACACTCTGTGCCACCCTCCTGGCAGAAGCCACAAAAGAAAATATCTCAGCCCTCCGCCACATTGGTGCCACCCATCCGATGCTGCATAAATATGCCCGTGCAGGATCACTGCTTTCAGGAGTTGCACTCAATGATGTAGCTTCCGGATGTCACAATCTTCTTGAAAAACTCGAAGAGTGGCAGGAACTCCTCTGCTTTCCTCGCCTGAACCGCTTTGGAATAGTAGCCGAAGATCTTGATCACATTGTCACCATTACCCGCAGCAAAAGCAACGCAGTTCAACTTGACGCAGCAGCCACAAAGCGCATACTTCTCAACCGCCTCTAACCCTGAAGCGAAACCTCAGGGAAACTTAGTACCCGTTCCATCCTGCAAGTTGCAACTCAGCACGGCCCCTGCCCACTGCCCGCTATTTTAAAGGTATTGAAACCGTAAACACAGTCCCTCCGTCTTCAGGACATTCAGCCGAGAGGCTTCCATGGTGTTCATTGACAATAATGCCATAACAGAGGCTTAAACCAAGTCCTGTTCCTTTCCCCTGTTCCTTTGTCGTAAAGAACGGTTCAAATATCCGGCTCTTCACCTCATCAGGTATTCCCGGCCCATCATCCGCGACTGAACAAAAAACACTCTCACTGGTTGCCCATGTTTTTATCGTGATAATGCCAAGAGACCTTCTGTTTTGTGATTTGATGGCATGGGCACTGTTGATAATCAGATTCAACACCACCTGACTGATCATAGGCATATTGCACATGACCTGTGGCAACATACCAAGTTGCAAGTCAACAGTGGCAGCATCATTGTATTCACCACTGGCAATGATAAGTGCTTCATTGATCAATTGGTTGATATCAGACAACATAAAACAACCCGGCTCGTTCTTGAAGGAGTAATTGCGCATGCTTTTAATGATAGCCGTGATGCGTTCTACGCCATACTGTGTTATTATAAAAGCATTGGGGATGTAGTTGAGCAGTTCATCAAGAGCAAGCTTTTTCCCTTTTTCTTGGAGTTGCATAGCATCTTTGGTGTTAGCACTTCCATCTATAAATTTTTCAATCATCCCTCGGTATTCGGCCACCAGTTCAAGCAGCACATTGAAATCATTCAACTGGTTGACTATGTTCATAGAAATATAGTTGAGGGGAGTGATAATCTCATGGGATATTCCAGCTGCAAGCTGACCAAGCATCTCCATTTTTGCCGCTTGCTGAAGCTGGTCGGCAAGCATTTTCTTTTCATCCTCTACCATCTTTTTGGCCACAATATCCCAGGCATGATTAGCCAGAGTCTCTGCCCATGTAACATCGGTATCATCATAATCACTAAGCTTATTGCCAACACCGATTATAGCCTCAACAGCTCCGTTCCGTATAATGGGGACAAGCAGTTCACGCCGAACAACGGCATGCTCATCCGGCATACCCGTACAATGCCTGAAATCAGTGCCATTATTATGGAACACCGCCCTGCGTTTCTTCACTACATCGGCGCATATTCCACTTTGAACAACCTCTTCCTCTTTCAGGCATTTATTCTCTGTACCGGGGGTTGAACAAACCTTAAACGACAATGTTTTCTGATCTTTTCCGACGAAATAAAGAAACCCGAATGAACTTCCCGTTATCAGCACCGTCTCATCAACAGTTCTCTTCACCAGCTCTTCTATTGAATGAGTATCTGCCAACTGGAGAATGCTGATCCGGAATGCATTCACAGTCTCTAAACGCCTGATCTCAGTCACATCATAAATAATAGCGGACACAAGGTCACGTTCCTTAATCCTGATTTTCATCGCGTATATCTCAACATTGCGGATGGACCCGTCAGCCCTTCTATGGCAGAACGACATATGCCGTTGCTTTCGGGATTTCCATTTATCTATCTCAGCCTGTATCGATTCAGGAGAAAGGGTATCAATCTGCCGGATACTCATTCCGCGCAACTCCTCTATCTACCAACCATAATAGTTCGCCGCCGCTTTATTGGCATCCACAATATTCCCCTCGGAATCATGAATCAGCATGACGGAAGAATGTTCTTCAAACAGGGCTCTGAAGCGCTCCTCGCTTTTTTTAAGAGCTGCCTCCGCAAGTTTGCGTTCAGTGATATCAATACCCACACCGATAAGAAAAGGAGATCCATCAATCATGATTCTTTTGCCGGTCAAGAGTCGCCACTGGATCTCATTGTTTGTTGAAAGCACTACCCGTATTTCAAGAGTCAGCTCTCTATCATCATTCATGATGCTCTCAATAGCCTTCTGGGCATAATCCCGATCGTCCGGATGAATGAGGTCGATGCCGAACGTCTCGGCCATCGCACTCTCAGTCTTGACGTTTCTGATTTCTCGTGCTTGATCATTCCATGCAATGAACTTTCCCTTTGCATCAAACAAATAAAAGGTACCGGGAATAGCATTGATGATCTGCTTATTGAAGAGCAGATCCTTATTCAGCTTCTGCTCAATATCAGTGATATCCTGCGCAATAATAAAAATCCTGTTGACATCGCCTTCAGGAGATTTGTAGGGATAGATGGTACTGCGTATCAGCCGCCCATTATCATTATCGTCAAAGGTAACAGTTTTGGAAGTGCGCACAGCCTCTTGCAGCATGGTCAATCGTTTAGCTCCAGCGTCTGGCGGCAGAAAATCGAAAACACTCAAGCCAAAGAACTCTTCCGGTGTCTTGTTGAATTGGGAAGCAAAAGCCTGATTAGCATTAAGGATAACGCCCTGGGGTGTAATAATAAAAACCGGATCTGGAAAGGAATGAAACATAGCCAAAAGAGTCCGGTCACCCTCTTTTCCAGAAATTCCAACGTGATCTATGTTGTCAACCGTCATAGGGAGGGGGTTATATGCGAGGAAAACTGTTGCCGCAATGTACCAAAACACACAACCTGCAAATAACTGATGAGCAGATAAATAAATGTGAATCGCTCACAAACAATGGCGGACTATTTAAGTCTTAATATAAACTAATTACTTGTAAAAAAGTAAAATTAATGAAGATTACGCAGGTCGGTGTTGTAAAATATGTAAGGTTATAGGCATACCAGGATTATAAAACGCGAACTCTCTCGCTCTATGAGGGCGTTCTCGCCACCATCCCCGTCACGTTCCCCCTCCCCAGCTCCTTGTCAATCTTCTCAATCAAATCATCATCCGGCAGCGCAACCCGCGCCAGTTGCCCGGTTCAGCTCAATCTGCAGCATATGACAGCTTTTGTCATATCCGGACCGGTATTATACCATAAACAACAGGAGTGTCTATGTCAAAAGAACATGCAATGGGGTTTATAGAAAGGATGTGGTTCGATGTAGAATTCAGCAGAGAACTAATGGGCATTGCCGATTTTCAAACAAAAATGGCCTATATCAACAGGGAGGGTTTCAGCTTTTCTCTTGAAGAGCTTCAGCATGCTCAGAGAGAGTGGGCTCATGTTCAGTCAATGAATAAATGAGACCTTTGCCAGTATCACTGTTTCAGCTATACCGCGGTACATTTTTATTCTGGCCATCTTGCTTGTCATACAGCTCGAAGTGCGTTGGTTATCTGGCTTATTCAGCCTCGCGGCGGCAAAAAAAGCATCAGCTTCGGCGTTTTCTGCCAGCTCGCTAAAGTTTTTTTTAAAGGATACTCACTACAGATATCAGGGTACTGTAAGGACAAGAGCTTGTTAACGGTCAAGCAGTCTCTTTATCAGTTCAAGGAGTTCACTCTTGTTGATTGGTTTGGTAATGAAGCCCTCACACCCGGCCTCTCTGGCTTTTTCCTGCTCTTTCTTTGACGTATATGCGGTTTGAGCGATAACCGGCAGGTCGGGCCGGAGCTGTTTGATCCGGGCTGTTGCCTCAAAACCGTTCATCACCGGCATATTGATATCCATAAGGACAATATTGATTTCAGGATGATCTGCCGTCATCTGCACCGCCGTTTGTCCGTTATCGGCCGATATGATGCTCATGTTTTCCTTTTTCAGAACCGCTTTCATCAGAAGATCACTCACCGCGTCATCTTCAGCCAGAAGAATTGTTATCCCGGCTACTGATCTTGCCGGTTCCTGAATAACCGGAGAACGTGCCGCGTTTGAGGGATTATAAGGCAGGGTGAAAAAAAACCTGCAACCCTTGCCCTCTTCCGACTCAACACCGATGGTGCCGCCCAGCAGTGCAACAAAATCCTTCGCAATGTTCAATCCGAGCCCGGCCCCTTCACCACTCCGGATTGAGGGGCTATCAACCTGCTGGAATCGATCAAAAATCTTCTTTTTCATAGCCGCCGGAATCCCGCATCCCGAATCAATACAATAAAACTCAAGGTTTCCATTCTTTCTCTCGTATCCGATATGAATGCCTCCTGTATTCGTGAACTTCAGCGCATTATGAATGAGGTTTGTCAATATCTGACTCAATCGTAAACCATCGGTCTCAATGACGCTCTCACGGTCATCAAGTCCTGTCGTGCACTGAAAACGCAACCCCTTCTTTTTGGCTTGGACCTCGAAAAAGGCATGCAGTTCACCCAGAAGCTTGTTGATCGTTGTTTCAGTTATCTGCAGCTTTACCCCGCCGGCCTCAAGTCGTGAAATATCAATAAGATCATTGAGAAGATGCAGCAGCCGCTCGCCTCCTCGGTGGATAAGGTCGATATAGCTTACCTGTTCATCTATGGTGAGTTCAGGCTCTTTCAGCAGTTCCGACAAACCAATGATACCATGTATCGGAGCTCGTAAATCGTGGCTTATATTGCTGAGAAACGCCGATTTTATTCGTTCCCCTTCCTCTGCCGCCCGTTTGCTATCGGTGATGTCATTGATTATGGAATAGAAAAGCTCTTTTTCCTTCGTCTTAAAAGTGCAAATATAGGACTCAACATCACGTATTGAACCATCCATTCTGCGATGGCGAAATAAAAAAATGTTTTGTTCTCCTGTTCGGCATTTTTCCATTGCAGCCTCTACCTCTTCAGAAGGAAGGGTATTGATCTGCTGAATCCGCATTGCCTTGAGTTCTTCAATCGACCAGCCGTAAAATGCAACTGCCGCCATGTTGGCATCAATGATCCTGCCGGTATCGGGGTCGACAAGCATCATGATGGCAGAATGCCTCTCAAACATTGTCCTGAATCTTTCTTCGCTAAGTTTCAGTAGCCGTTCTGCCTGTTTTCGCGCCACTCGGTTGCGCAGCATCACGATTCCATACGCCAGATTGTCAGCCAGTCCAGAAAACAGCTCAGCTTCTTGTGTGTCGAAAGCGTCCGGTACTTCAGAATAGATAGTAAACACTCCAAACACCTTTTTATCCGCTGTCAGGGGCAAACTGTACACAGAGGCATACCCTCTCTGCATCGCCTCAACACGCCATAGTTCAAAGTTCGGGTCAAGAAGCACATTGATTGTGGAACATGCTTGTCCAGTCCGGATGGCACGTCCTATAGGGCCCTGGCCATAACGGTCATCAGCCCAGGAGATCCTGCGTGTTTCAAGGTAACCATCCTCAAAACCTGCCTGAGCGACCGGACGTATTCTTTTTTCAATATCATGTTCTGCATACCCGATCCAAGCCATACGGTAACCGCCTGTGTTCACGATAATCTGGCAGATCTTTTCCAACAGCTCCACTTCATTATCGGTATGAACAAGTGCCTGATTGCAATTGTTGGTCGCTTGAAGCGCACGATTCAGCCTGTGAAGTTCGTCCTCAACCTGCTTGCGCTCGGTGATGTCATTAATGATGGCAAAAAAGACTTCCTTACCCTCTCGCTCAATAATGTTGCTTGCCACATCCACATCCCGGACAGTGCCGTCGGCCATCCGGTGCCTTCTTATAAATCTGGTTTGCTTTTCATTCCGGTATTTTGCCATATCACTGTTAACAACCTCAGGCGCGAGCACGTTGATATCACGTATACTCATCAGCTTGAGCTCATCAATCGATCGGCCGTAAAAAACAGCAGCAGCCTTATTGGCATCAATGATGTTGCCGTTATCCGGATCAATAAGCAGCATGATGTAAACATGCTCCCTAAACAACTTCCTGAACCCGTTACTGCTTCGCCTGATTATCTCTTGAGCCTGCTTGCGTTCCGTAATATCCGACAGAATAACCCGGCATTCATAGGAGCTCTCACTCATGACAGCATCAAGGTGAACACTAATCTGAACAGTAAGGCCTGGTGTTGAGTGTTGTTGGGGTCTGGTACCGGTAGGCACAAGTATAACCTCACCGTTGGCGGGTACTCTTTTGCTGAAAACACCTTCAAGCAATGCCTCAATGGCAGAATGGTCTTCAGCAGCGACAAATCTGTTAAATGGAATACCAGTTAACAGCAGGCACTCAGCACCCATCATTATTTTTGCAGTCCTGTTCGCTTCAATAATCTTGCCGTCACGAGTAAGCGTGAGGTAGCCCAAAGGAGCAGAGTCATAAAGCTCTTTGTACCTGGAGAGCTTCTCCTCCAGCTCCTTCATCTGCCGTTCAAGTTCAGCATGAAGAAGAGAGAACTCTTGGTTGAGCCGGAGCATCTCCTCTTGCGCTTTTGAGCTAAACGCAAGGCCGCCAGCAGGTCGACTGATGTCCATTTTTTTCGCCATGGGGGCGCGTAATTGTGTTTTCACAAAACAAAAAAACAAACCAATGCCCATAAAACCATCACAACCATGCTTCGAGGTGAAGCATGCAGGAACATCTATAAGAAAATCGTTGGCAACATTTTAGGGGTGTATCCGCGAAAAAGAGAAAAAAAACAAACTTTAATTATTCGTCGGAATATTACTTTTTTTTTTCATAAAAACAAACAACACCAGTTTAATGGAGAATATTACGTTATAAAGCGCGTTGTCGTTTGCATCTCAAAGCCAGGGGACAGGAATATCGTCATAATTTGAACGCACATTCATGATTTCGCAACCATTACCTTCCCCCTCCCCAGCTCCTTATCGAAATCATCATTCGGCAGCGCCACCCGCGCCAGCTGCCAGGTTTAGATCGGTCTTCAGCGTTGCTGAATTAGGATGCAAGTCCTTCGTTATTTCTTCTCGAACGGCAATGTGGATGGCTCTTATCAAATCGTCGATTGACCTGAACTCTGGTGAAAGGGGTATTGTTTTTTATGATATTGACTATATTTCGTGGTATTATAGTATAAAAAAGCATGCCGTCCTTATTACTAAAGCCCTACACCCGATTATGAGAGCACTTGCAAAGGTTAAGATGATTATCGACGGACAGTGAACACGGTCGGGTGTCTTCAGCGGAAAACAAATTATCACCATGTCAGACAGCACCATAGATCGTTTTTTTGGATATCTGAATTGGCTTTTCAATCCATACCACGGGTTGAAGACATCGGAAGTCTATGATTTGATTGGCACCTCTTCACTTACTGAGCACGCGTTATATCTGAATCTTGGCTATTGGCGCGATGTAAATACCATTGATGAAGCCAGTGAAGAGCTTGCTCTTCTGGTGGCGAAAAGAGGCGGCATGGGTCCAGGTGATACGGTATTGGATTGTGGGTATGGTTTTGGCGATCAGGACATCCTCTGGGCAAGGAAAATGAAACCCGAAAAAATCATTGGGCTGAATATTACAAATTCTCAGGTTGAGAGAGCCCGGATGAATGTTGCCGCTGCGGGACTTGAGAAATCAATAGATTTAAGAGAAGGTTCAGCAACCCAGATGCCAATTGAAAATGAGTCTATTGAACTGGTTGTTTCCGTGGAAAGTGCCTTCCACTATAGATCCCGTGAGGATTTTTTCAAAGAAGCGTTCCGCGTTTTGCGTCCTGGTGGTAGGCTTGTTACAGCAGACATTTTACCGACAAAAAACCCCGTTAACCTCTTCAGGCAAATAGAACATTGGATTTCATGGAATCTGGTTGCAGGGAAATTTAATATTCCACATGAAAACTATTATCTAATCCCATCCTATAGCAATAAACTCTCCAACGCCGGATTTGTCAATATTGATATCAAATCAATACGTGATGATGTCTATACACCTCTTCATGAGTATCTGTCAAGAAACCAGACATTTGTCGGCAAGTTGCATCCACTTGCAAAAATTCTTGCACAATTAACATTGAATCGTTCTGCAGAGAGTGTCTACGCCGGCCTGGACTATATCCTTTCGTATTCAAAAAAACCATAATCTCAGTCAGCTTCTCGTGCTCCTCTCCATGCCCCGTCGGGTCGCTGCACTCAGATAATCTTCAATCCACTACCCTGAGCTCGTTATTACAGGCACCCTCTGTTGCACTCCCTTCGCCCTCCCCAGCTCCCCGGATAAAAGCTAAGCTTTAAAACGAATACTCAAGTCCCACAGTACCGCCCCGAAACAAAATATTTGACTCAACATTAACACCTCTTGCGGTAATGCTGGTTGGATTGCTTCCCGAATAAACATAAGGTATCTGCCCTGGCGCTAAAGCCACCTGATCTAAACAGAGTAGTTGATAGCCCATTTTAATTGCTAAGCCATCTGTTATTAAATATTTCAGCTGAAGAATCCCTTCTCCGGCATAAGCAGCCTTGTTAGTAGTGGCGCTGGATGAATACATTATTTTTGTGATGCTTACCAAATCGCTTTGCGTAGCGCAATTATTAAACACTCCGGCCTTTAATGAGCCGACAAATGATAGTCGGCCCATCTCAAATATTTTTCCCTGGGCACCAAGCTGCACGCCAAAAAGATTATTTCTTGTACTCGTAGACCAAAAGGGTGGATAGCCATCAATAGCAATACCCGAAGCACAAGCCTGAGTAGTTTGAGATAGAGTGGTACCAAGAACAGTCAGAGCAATCTGTTCTTGAGTAGATCCTGCTGGAGCGCACCCACCGGTCTTCCATACAGGATTATTTTGATCGGCCGGAGTAACGGAACCAACAAGGCTGTCCTTTAACTGCAACCATCGAAATCCCACAAAAAACGTAAAACTATCCGAGACTTTTAATTTTGCATTGGCCTCGGCACTGTAAAGGCTTGTTGTGGATCCCCATGTCATGCCTTGATAAGCAAAATCCTGGGTTTGCCAAAAGCCAGGCGCTTTCATGATGTACCAGTTTCCGGGGTTTGCAGGTCCCACCGTATTGGTTGCATTCAAATTTTGAACATTGAAATAAGACAATTCAAAACCGTAACCCGAATCACCTCGGTAATCTACGGTGAACTTGGGCCCTGCAGCTGCATCTTGTTGAAACTGGTTGCTATTAAAAACCTCTGTTGTTGGTGCGTTCGCCGTGTCGCCAAATGTAAAAGTGCCTGGGAGGGTACTGATCAGGGGTTGATTGACGCTGCTATTTGATCGCTTTAGTGCAATTGCCTCAACCGATAACGTCCAATGTGATGGCGAATCAACACCCTGCGCTACTGGTGAAGTTAGTTCAGCTGACCATGCGGCCTTGAAGGGTGTGCACCCAATCACCAACCAAAGAGCTCCAGCAAAGGATCTCAGTCCATAACGTTTAATTGCCATCCGTAGATTTTAGTAAACACCCGAGTTGAGCGATTCACAATAAAAAAAACCTCGATTAGACTGTTAAATATGATATTACCGTATTTTTCTGTGAAAATACAATACCATTCAGATTTTCAGGAAATATTACGCTATGATACGCGTTGTCGTTAGCGATTCAAAGTCAGGGTATAACACACCCTGATAAAAAATCTACTGTAAGCCGCCACCGCCGACACTCGCACCGCCTTGATAATGTTCATGTCAGCCCAGATCCCGATAGCAATGCCGACCACTATGCCCAAGGCGAGAGCGAAAGAAATGACGACGATAAGGTTGGCTTTCAATGGTAGCCCCGTTTTTACTCTCGTACACTTTCGGTTGAAAAGAAGTGTACAGATGTGTTATTTTACAATATTGGAAATGTAGTGTATAATTTAAGTGTAATAGTGGTGCAGGAAAAAAATAAATACCTTATACGTACAGGATGTATTTACTGTTTTCTGGGTAAGCTGAGTAGCGTGTAGTTTGATAAGAAATTGGTAAATCAAAATAAAAAATGCCTGAGATAGCACGATTTTACGGAATTCTGATCAGGATGTATGCCGAAATAGATTCTCCTCATCTTAAGCCTCATTTTCATGTTTATTATCAGGGCTCTCAGGCTGTTTTTTCCATTGATCCGATTGAAGCCATCGAAGGTCCATGAGCCGATAGACAACGTCGATTAGTTGAAGCGTGGGCTTAAATTCATCAGTTTGAACTTATGTCAGATTGGGATTTGTTACAGGCAGGTAAGGCCCCACTCAGAATAGAACCGCTACACTAAAAAATATAAGGAGAGGATTCAGGATGAAACACCAGATGAAAAGGGTTGTTGCTGTCGAAGTGCCTGATAATGTCTTTTTATTACGGGTGCATCTAAGTGCGCCCCCCCCCAAGCTCAAGCATCCTCGCCGCCAGCGTCTTGCAAGTTGTAACTCAGCACTATCTTTTTTTCTTGTCTCGGTACCCGGTACCCGGTACCCAGAACTCAAAACTTCATTGCCGTGTAGTCCACCAGTCATCTCCGTAATTATAAAACAGCTCGTCACCCTTGCTGATATTGCCAATGGCATAGAGAACCAACTCCGGTCCGAGAGCTGAATCTTCACGATAATAGGCGACGTTAGGAGTTGAAGAGTGGTTGAAGAGCATTCCGTATCCCATAACCACAAGACGGGCGGTTTCATTGTTGCCGTAAAAGACATAGTTGACCAGCTCACCGCCAATATCACGATCAGTCACCTCAAGAGCAGGGCAGCGTTCGATAACGGCACCATCTTTGATGTTTTCCGTTGCAAAAGCACCCCTGCCGCTCACTTTCGAAGAGCTGATGCTGATCACTCCTCTTCTGATGGATGAACTCTTTTTTTTGAGGAAGATCCCGATAGCAATGCCGACCACTATACCCAAGGCGAGAGCGAAAGAAACGATGACGATAAGGTTTGCTTCCATAGGTTGTTGTTCTGGTCAGGTGCTGTCGGGGCTATGCCATCAAAATGTAACATTTTCTCGGATTTCAGCGCTGAGAGATGAGGGATTGTTGATGATTAAGCCGAAGTGATGCGTATTGTTTTATATGGCTGTCGTACTGAATATAGTCTTATATTCGGACTGGAGGAAAAATATGAAAATTACAAGAGACATTAGGCCGGTTACCTATCTCAAAGCGAAAGCAGCTGATTTGCTTGACCAGATAAACGATACTCATCGACCTGTTATCATTACGCAAAATGGTGAACCAAGGGCTGTACTTCAGGATCCTAAAAGCTATGAAGAGATGCGGGCAGCTCTTGGGCTTCTGAAACTGCTTGCCCAGGGAGAAGAGCAAATTCGATCTGGAAATGTTTGCGAACAGGAGATGATGTTTGACGCTCTTGAACAGCGTTTAAAAAATAACTCATGAACTCCGGTTGCAAAGTCTTATGGACAGAAGTCGCCAAAAAAGATCTTGGCGATACTATTGAGTTCATCGCCTTTGAAAATCCCGCTCATGCCATGAAGATCTTAAAAAAAATTCGTCAAAAAGCAGCGAAACTGGTCACATGCCCTGAAAGGGGAAGGATTGTTCCTGAACTTCATGCACAAGGAATTTTTATTTATCGGGAACTTGTAGTTTATCCATGGAGATTGATTTATCGTATTGCCGATAGCTCAGTGTATGTGCTGTCGTTACTCGATGGCCGAAGGAACGTTGAGGATATTCTTCTGCATCGGTTGATTTCTCAATAGTAAGAGATGAGTTTCAGGTTTTATTTGCTAAGGTGATAAAAAAAATTGGAGTTGCTATCGTGATTAAAAAAAATCCCCTTTCTCTTGTGATTATAGGTGGGGGAGCAGCAGGCATGTCGGCGGCCATTGCGTCTCGGCGGGCGGCAGAAGAAGCAGGTGTCACGTGTTCCATAACGCTTTTGGAGCGTAATGACCGGCTAGGCACAAAAATCAGGATATCCGGAGGAGGGAAATGTAATATAACCCATCAGGGCACTCCTGCGGAAATGCTGGAGCAGGGGTTTCTTCGAATCAATGAACGGCGTTTTTTGCGGAATGCTCTTTACGGATTTTCAAACAGTGATCTTCTTGAACTCCTGCACTCCCGTGGAGTTGAAACCGAGGTGCGATCAGACGGGAAGGTCTTTCCTCTGAGCGGGGATGCTTCTTCTGTAGCTATGGCTTTTGAAGAGCTGCTGAAGGAGTCATCGGTTAAGATTATCTCATCCTGCAGGGTAAAGAGTGTTGAACCAAAGGACGGCTCGTTTCTTATTACTGCCTACGCAAAATCGTTTACTGCGGATGTTGTTATTCTTTCTACTGGCGGAGTCTCATACTCAAAAACAGGCACAACGGGAGAGGGTCTTATCATTGCCAGAAAAATGGGTCATTCTATCAAAGAACCTTCAGCGGCGCTGGCACCGGTCTTTACCCTCAAGGCTCCTCCCGCCTCTCTGTCAGGAGTATCCCTCCGTTCAGCAGCTCTTGTAGCCTCTGCCGGAGGCAAAACTGTCGAGCGTCGAGGTGATCTGCTCTTTACGCATCGCGGTTACAGCGGGCCAGCTGCCTTATCGCTTTCGCGCGATATTGCCGAGCTCTGCCGTGAGTTTGGCCGCGCATCTCTTTTTGCGGATCTGTTTCCCGAACACACTCCAGCCCAACTAGATCAATTGCTCCTTCTCCATGCGCGAAATCATGGAGCCCAGATGGTTCGAAAGTTCCTTCAGATATGCCCGATAGCCCCGTTCAAGAAAGGGTTCAGTGAGGCACCGCATGGCACCATTCCCACAGCTCTTGTTCCCTTTATTATTCGCCACTCTCTTCTTGAAATCGACATCACCTGGAGTGGGCTTCACAAGGAGCTCAGGCAGTCGCTGCTTGCCGTACTGAAGAGGTTTCCACTTGGCACTGTTCGTGAAGTACCGCTCGATCAGGGTGAAGTATCTGCCGGTGGCGTTGTCCTGGGAGAAGTCAATCCGAAAGCCATGCAGTCAAGGCTAGTCCCCGGCCTTTTTCTCTGTGGCGAAATACTCGACTATGCAGGCGAAATCGGCGGCTACAACCTGCAAGCCGCCTTCTCCACCGGCTGGACAGCCGGCACAAATGCCCTGAAAAAGTGCTGAGGAATGATGAGTTGGCAGTCTTGCAGTCCGCCCACTGCCTACTCCCAACTGCCAACTGCCAACTGCCAACTGCCATCAAGCGCAAAAGAAAGCCGGTTCCTTAGTCGCGATATCCATTGTTCTGATTTCAAAACTGGTGTGTTCGAGGTCGAAGGTGAATTTCGGATTATCGTGAAACATCACCTGGCTCTTTGCAAAGCGGACTTTCATAGGCACGCTCACCTTGCGCTCGTCTCCACAGACATTGTTTTTCACTCCGGGATGGAAAAGTTCAGCACTCTCTTCCCTTACCCTTACATGTACTGCATGGTCAACGGTACTCAGCGCCTCAATCGAGCCATCTTCGGCGAACTGAACAGAGTTGATATCGCCGTGTATGCCATTCGGCTCATTATCCCAGGAGGTTATGATGCCTATCGGGGTGGAAATATCTATTTTTTTCTGAGGTTCAAACGAACGGATTGCGCCTGATTCATAGAAAGCAAGCCCTTTTCGTACGATTATCTCACCCATCGGGGTTCTTACCGTAAGGGTCTGGCCTGGCCAGAGTGTTATGCTTTTCAGGGCGCCGCTTTCGTAGAACTGCAGTCCAATCAGCTTCGCGGTCAGTGTTCCCAAGGGCGAATTGAACGTGATCTCTTCGGCAAGGGCAAATTCGTTTTTCCACGACCAGAACCCGCTCAGTTTACCGTCGAGCGAAAATATCCTTTTGATGCTGCCATTGTTATGAAAAGTAACAAGCTCGGCGGGGATCCTGCCGACCGGTGTTTCAAGTATGGTTTGTGACTGCAGGGAAATTGATTTCAACGAGCCGTCCTTGTAAAAATACATTGGCTTGACCGTCCTTCTTCCCATGTCTTCTGCTTCGTATTGTGGAACCAGCGTGCCGTATGGCGTTTTAAGGCTGTTTGCTTCGGTGACAAGACAGCCGTCCATTTTGCCGTTCGAAAAGAGGGAGCGGAACTCAACTCCTGAAAGGTCTCCGTAAAGAGTGCTGACTGTAGTCATGATGAGTGCGTTTATACTATATGTTTTACAAGTCTTGTCGCATATAGTTCAGCAATAACCATGCCGATAAAAATTATCTTATTTTAAGTGTATATTTAGAAATGGTTTAATGCTTTATAAGGCGAGCGCGTTTCAGAGCGGAATAGAGACGGATTTGTAGAAATCGGATTGTGATCTACATTATGGTAGGAAAAATCCACAGGGCCCTTCTGAGGCTCTGTGGAACCCTCTTATTTGCCGTACAAATGCATGGTATTGACTGGTTTTCCCTGCAATTTCAGGTAATAGAAGAGCTGCGCCTTATGCTGATTAAAATGATCAATCATACCGGACAGGCGTTTTCCAAGGTTCACAGGTGTCGGGTCCCACGGTGCGGAAGTCTGCTTTGTCGACAGATCTTCCTCGCCGCAAAGGTTAAGAGAGTCAAGAGCAGTTTTTTTGTCAGAGGCAAGCAGCATAAGTGCCTCGTCAATAGTAGCGACACTCTTCAGTTTTTCGGCTGGAGGCGGCATGGTTTCAGCTTTTTTCTCATGCATGTCACTATGTGCAGGCATTGCCCACTCTCCGGTAACAAATCCTTTTATAGGCATACCGCACGACTGGCTGAGGTGAAAGAGCAATTGTCCGGTTGTCATCCAGTTATTGGTTTCCGATGGTTTCCATGAAAGATCTTTTTCATCAAGAAGCTTAACAAGGCGTTCTGTAACGTTAAAGGTGTCGTTAATTTGTTGCTGCAAAAGTTCATGCAGGTTCATATGCGGTTTTGGTAAAAGGTTTGATGAGCAGGTGGTAGTCAGACTCTCTTATTTGAATTTTGCTTTTGCTTTTTGGAACGCTTTTTTCAGATCGTTCATGGCCATTTCAGCCCCTTTCTTTACTTCCAGCCAGGCATCCTCACTGCTGTGCAAAAGATCTGTTGACTTTTCAGATGCTCTATCGCGCTGTTGTTTTAACGCCTCAATACGTTGACGGAGAGTTCGTGTAATCTTTTCAGCTTTTTTTTCAAGCTTAGAAATATCCTTATCCCACGTCTTGAGCGTTCGGTCAAAGTTGTTGATGTAGGTTTTCCGGTTCATGGTGCAATGTTTTAAAGTGTTTGCTCATGAATTAGTCTTGAACGACAAATAATAACAACCGGAATTATTCTTTGTTTGTTCGTTTTTTCTTGCAGGAAAAGGGATAAGTGTCACTTCCCTTTAAACAAATACCTCGTAACAATTGTCAGCTCAATCTGTTTGGAGTTCAGTGTAAAAACTGAATCGTTGAATTTTGGTCCGCCCATTCCGATTTTCGGGTTGGTTGATATCCCGCAACCCTCTTTGGGCAATCCGAAAAAGTTTTTATCCATTTTGCCGTTACCGTTTTCATCGTGCAGGGTGCTGATGGCGTAAGTGCCGAAAGGTACATTTTCGAAGATAAAGGTATCTTCTGCAGCAGTGATTTTTTTAATAAGTGTTGCATAGGAAATTTCAGGGGTATCCGGAAATCCTTTTTTAGAAGCGTACAGCGAAGCTCCAAGCATGCCGTTAAGGTTTCTCAGCCCTGTAATGTGAACAATAATCCTGCCGGTCTGGCTGGGGTCAACGGGTGCTTGAGTCGCATTTTCGGCCAAAAGCGGGGCGGTTGCACCAAGAAAGAGAGTGACGACAAGGGTAAGGAGTTTGTTCATGGTTGTTAACATGCTTTTCGGTTGCTGAGATAAGGGGTGTCATTTTTTTCAGTACTCGTTCAGTTTCGCAATATCGATATTCCAAAATTCCCGTACAAGATTTTGCAAACAGCTTAACAATAGAGTGCTGGGTCAGATAGAATTTCAAGGTTACCCCTTCGTTACGTATCTTCCATTCAGGATAGTGTCTATCGGCTGTTACATCTGCAGTTTCTCTACCTCACTTGTATCACTCAATGAGCACATCCGTTTAATTTTCAAGAGCCTCAAGAGCAAGGGGAGCTTATCACGTAAAAGTCCGGGGAATAGGTGAATATCAAGGATGTTACTCTGGCGGTTGCCGAGGAAGTGGAGGTTTTCAAGCAGAAGTACAAACAGGTACTGCATGCTCAGAACACTCTGGTCGACAAGGTTACCCGCTATGTGTTAAAACAGCAGGGAAAGCAGATACGTCCAGTTCTCGTCATGCTTTCCGCTAAAATTTGTGGAGGGGTGACCGACTCCAGCTATCGCGCGGCTATCATGGTTGAGTTGCTGCATTCAGCCACCTTGATTCATGATGATGTTGTTGACAGCGCCGAAATGAGACGCGGCCTGCCATCGATAAATGCCTTGTGGAAAAACAAGATATCGGTTCTTATCGGTGATTATCTTCTCTCCAAGGGTCTTTTGTACTCGCTTGAATTCAAAGACTATGGTTTTTTACATATGGTTTCGGAAGCGGTGCGCCGGATGAGTGAGGGCGAAATTCTTCAGATACAGAAAACCCGAAGTCTTGATATTTCCGAAGAAGATTATTTAAGCGTTATTTCAGACAAGACCGCATCACTGATCTCCTCGGCATGTGCAATGGGAGCCATGAGTGCAACGACTGATGAGGATGCTATTGCCTCAATGAAACGTTATGGAGAATATCTTGGTCTGGCTTTTCAGATCCGTGATGACCTGCTTGATTATACGGGAGATTCAAAAAAAACCGGCAAGCAGATGGGAATTGACATCAAAGATAAAAAAATAACGCTTCCTCTGATTTTTGCGCTCTCACATGCATCGGGAGCTGAACAGAAAATGATTCGCTCAATTTTAAAAAGTTCACGAAAAAGGGCAGTGAAAAGCAAGGAGGTTATTGCTTTTGTCACCAGCAAAGGTGGACTCGATTATGCAGCAGAGGTCGCTGAGGGTTTTGCTGAAAAAGCCGTTGCATCGATTCTTCCGTTTCCGGATAGTTCAGCTAAAACCTCCTTGTTGCAGCTTGTTGATTTTGTGATGAACAGGCAGTATTAACCTGCAGTGCACAAGCCTCCCGGGGGCTGCAATATCGGTAACGCAGGGCGTAAAGCCCTTTCGACGTATGATTGAACAGAAATAACAGGTAACAGTAAGATGAAAAAAAAGGTAGGTATACTGGTTCTTTTCCTTATCGGTATTATTGTGATAGTCGACAAGGTGGTTATGCCCGTTTATATTTCACATGGAGACGTCAAGGTTGTTCCTGATGTTCTTAACATGAAATATGAAGATGCATCAGACAAATTGCGGCATGCAGGTCTAAAAGCTGTAAAAAGTTACAATGTCAAATATCTGAGGGGGGTTGAGTCCAATATTGTGCTCTCCCAGATGCCGGAATCCGGCATGGAGGTCAAGCCTGGCAGAAATGTCTATTTAGTCGTCAACAAGCTTGAAAAACCAAGTTTTCCTATGCCCGATTTTTTGGGGAGGCCTGAATTGGATGCCCGGGAGACTGCTGCCCGTATGGATATAATACTTCAAAACGTCCAGACCGGCACAGTCACAAAGCCGGAAGAGAATGGGCGGGTGCTGAGCCAGTCAATTCCTGCACAGACAATAGTGAAGTCGGGCAGTTCAATATCCCTTGTTATTGGTCGGTTTGAGGCGTCAGCGGAAGGAATGAAAAAAGTTATCGTACCCGATGTTCTCGGTATGTCCCTTGATCAGGCAAGGCAGGCCGTTTCCGATGCAGGCCTGAAACTGGGAAAAGTTACTACTGAATATTCAGCCAGCCTGGTACCCAACACGGTTATCAGTCAGAAGCCCTCTGTCAATGCCTATGTTTCGCCCGATCAGCCTGTGGAATTGACCATTGTAACCCCGGAGTAAAAAAAGGTTATTTGTAGTTAGCTTTTTTATACTCCTCTCGAAGGTCTTTGATGCCTGTTGTTCTGTCATTGCCGTCGCTGATAAAACCGAAATATTCAAGAACAATGCGAATAACAAGCCAAAGGCCGGCAAAAAGAATCAGCAGTGATTCCCATATGGTAATGATGCTTTTTTTTGTCATGAACAGGATTGACAACTATACAAAAAAGGCCATTCTCTAAAGAATGGCCTTTTGGAACTCTTAAAGGCAACAGTAATTCAGTCGGTCAAAGAATCTTCAGCTTCATACCAGTCATCAGAATGTGAGCCGTGGTTTCTTCCTTTCTCTTCCCATCGGTAGTAAGCCGCAAGCCTTATTTTTTCTTCACGCTCTTCCTGAGTCAGCTTGACTTCGGGCTTTTTTCTTTTTTTTGGAGCCTTCTCTTCCACTTCTTTTTCAGCTTTCTTTGCCATGTCTTTTCTGTTTTTATTATTGAATCCAACAACTGAATATTATATAATTCCAGTGAGGAAAAAAAATAATCCCCGTGGAATGGCACTCCTTGATTGCTGTTTTTTTTATAGCTGAATACGCCTGCCGAGAGCACTGAAGGAGATGACAAGAAGTATGGTTATAGCTTCAATCATCATAAAGATATCTTTCGGTATATAGGCGTTAACGGTGAGGCCTCCATATTCGAGTATGCCAAAAAAAAGTGCAGAGCAGAGAATCCATAAAGGGTGAGCACCTGCCAGCAATGCAACAGCAATGCCTGTAAAACCCATTCCTCCGGTCATTCCGGATTCATAGTAGTGTTTGTAGCCGAGAACGATATTCGCCGCTCCTAACCCGGCTGCAGCCCCCCCTATGCTCATAGCCGAAAGAGTATGCCTGTTTGCATTGATTCCTCCATACCTTGCCGCTTCAGGCTGCAGGCCGGTAGCCCGTATTTCAAAGCCGAATCTCGATTTATAAAGAATAACCCAGAAAAGAAGTGCCGCACAGGGTGAAAGCAGTGCACTCAGGTTTGCTGGCGATTTCGCAAGCAATCCAGTAATGGCGTTGACAGAAGGAATAAATGCTGCGTCAATGATTGGTGGTGTATGCACTGTTGATGGTACCGCAAAATGATAGGTAAGCAGGTAGCCTGTAATACCCTGAGCAATAAAATTCAGCATGATGGTGGCAATGACCTCATTGACTCCAAAGCGTACCTTGAGTACTCCGGCCAGAAGTGCCCAGCAGGCCCCGGCTCCCATTGCAGAAAAAATGCAGAGTGAGACAGCGGAAAAAGAGGAAAGTGAAGCCGGCAGCAAGGCCCCGGTCATAGCTGCGGCAAAAGCACCCATTTGAAGCTGTCCATCGGCACCGATATTGACCAGTCTGACCTGGAAAGGAAGTGCAACGGCAAGGCCTACAAGAATAAGGGTCGTCATCCTGAACAAAACCTGTCCTGTACCATAAGCAGAACCAAGCGTTGCCTGAAACATTTTTTGAAAAATCATAAACGGGTCCCTGCCCGCAATGAAAATAATAAGACTACTCACAACGAGAGCCGAAAGGATAGAGAGCACAGGTATAAGAAACTGGGCGATTTTGCGGTTCATCGTCGACGGGGTTTTTCAGGTGATATGGAGGCCGATCTCTTTTTTGAACTCATATTCAGAATTTCTTTTGCGGGCTACCTCCTCCTCGGTGAATTCATGAACAATCGATCCTTTGAAAAGAGCGCCGATACGAGTTGAAAGTGCAATAATCTCTTCCAGTTCAGATGAAACGAGCAGTATTGCCATTCCCTTTTGACGGGCTTCAATAATTTTGTTATGAATCGTTTCGATGGCCCCGATATCAACTCCGCGGGTAGGTTGGGCAAGGATGAGAAGAGAGATATTCGGCCTGTTGAGTTCCCGTGCAAGGACGATTTTCTGCTGATTCCCTCCCGACAGCGAACCAAGCGGCTGGCTGGCCGGCGAACTGCACTTGATATCATAGTCGGCAATCATTTGTTCGCTATATCGGTTTAGTTCTTTACGGTCAAAACCGATTCCACGGTGAAAAGAACGCTCCCTGTGTCGTCCGAACAGAAGGTTCTCCGAAACGGTATAGTCCAGAACAACCGCATGTCTCTGACGATTTTCAGGAGTCAGAGAAACACCCATAAGGGTTATTTCTGCAGGGGTCTTTCCAATAAGTGATGCTCCCATAAGGCTGGCTTCACCAGAAATCACAGCTCCCGCGGGAGCCATTCCGTAGAGGGCCTGAAGGAGCTCAAGTTGTCCATTCCCTTCAACACCGGCTATACCGTAGATTTCTCCAGCCTTGACATTGAAGGTAAGGTTATGAAGACTCTTTTCACCTTTCAGAGAGCTGAAGCTCAGTTTACTAATATTGAGAATAGTTTTACCAGGCGTTGGTGGCGGATTCGTTACCCGTAAAAGAACACTCCGTCCCACCATCATCCTTGCGAGCTCTGGTTTGGTGACTGACGTTGCCGGCATGGTGCCGATGATCTCTCCTTTTCTCATCACGCTTATGGTGTCGGCAACGGTAAGCACCTCATCAAGTTTGTGGGTAATGAGAATAATGGTTTTTCCTTTATCGCGAAGCGTCCGGAGCGTTGCAAACAGATGCTCGGTTTCTGAAGGAGTAAGTACCGCCGTCGGTTCATCAAATATCATGATTGATGCATTACGGACGAGCAGTTTGAGGATTTCAACCCGTTGTTCCTCTCCGACACTGAGATTTTCCACCATTGAATCAGGATCAACAGTCAGCCCGAAATCCCGTGCATGTTTCTCTATAAGGACCTTCATTTGTTTCAGAGACAGGTGCTGAAAAAGCCCGACATGCTCGTTGCCCAGTATAATGTTTTCAGCAACAGAGAGAGTTGGTATCAGCATAAAATGCTGATGGACCATACCGATACCGGCACTGATAGCATCCCTTGGAGAGGTAAAATGAACAGCGTTCCCTCTTATATAAACCACTCCTTCCGAGGGTTGCACCATACCGTAGATAATTTTGGTAAGGGTGCTTTTTCCCGCCCCGTTTTCCCCGACAAGCGCATGAATGAAGCCTTCCTCAATTGAAAGAGAGATATTGCTGTTGGCTGCAAAGTTTCCAAACCTTTTCGATATACCCGTCAACCGGACAGCAGCACTCATTATTTATAGATATTCAGTGGTTTATACCCAGCTCAGGACGGTTTTAATGGATTCCTTGCTGTCAAGCGCCATACGATAGGCAAGTTCAAACTGTGAGACAGGAAAAACATTGGTAAAAAACTTTTCGCTGTCCAGCTTTTCATTATTAAGCACAAAAAACGCATGCTGAATATGCCTGTGTGTGGCTATACCGGATGAGACTATAGCAGGTTCTTTATGCTGAATCAGGCGGTAATCATAAGCCATAATTTCATAATTGCCCATCAGCACTATTTTAGCCTGCTCCTTCATTAACCGCACCGCCTTTTCAATCAGCAGAATTCTTCCGGTGGTTTCAAAAATCAGATCATAGCTATCGTTAAAATCAGAAGTGAAATCATTGATATCGATAGCAATATGCTCAGCGTGCGAAAGCTGTCCTCTGATGCTGAAGGTTTCAACCGCATCCACATGCTGAAAACCGAGCATGTAGAGGTACTCCGAAACCATCAGGCCGACTGATCCAAGACCCAGGATGAGGATACGTGACGAAGGGTTCAGAGGAACCTTTTCAACCGCGCTGATAACATAGGCAAGAAGCCCTGTGAGAAGATCTCTGTGGATAGGTTGGCGACAAAGAGGAAACACATTCTGGCGTGAAGTCGGAATTATTTCAGCATGGCAGCCGAAATAAGGCTCGACTCCTGTCCACCGGTCACCCTTGAAAGCATAAACAAAATCACCCGGCATAATATCCTCAACTCCTGAGCCTGTCTCTATCACCTGCCCTATCGACTCACTGCCAGGCATGATAGGGTAACGGAAAACCCTGTTTGATACAGGCTTGTTGGTCAAAAGGAGTCGGTCAAATCCCGGTGTTATAGTGCTTGCAATGGTTTTTACCACAACATCACCGGGTTTATCGGCATGGTACGCTGCCGGCTGCAACTTAAGTTTGTTGGCTTTCTGCAAGACAATTGCTTGCGCTTCCCCTCGTATGGTCATAGGTAACGTTACTTCCTGAAACGGTTTGTTTAATCAGAGATTGAAAACTGCGCTCAGCATCCACGATATCAGACTGATAACCAGTGACCCCGCTACTGCCCACCAGAAACTGTCAATGGTAAACCCCCCAACAATCGAAGCCGACAGCTGAAGCAGAAGAGCGTTAATCACCAGCAGAAAAAGCCCAAGCGTCACAATAATAAACGGTATCGAAAAAAACACCAGCACCGGTCTCACAACAGCGTTAACCAGTCCGAGAACCAATGCAACAAGAATTGCCGCACCAAAACTTTTAATATGAATGCCACTAAGTATATGCGCAGTCGCATAGACCGCCAGCGCATTTATCAACCATTGGATCAGAATGTTCATATCGTCATCTCCTTGATTATGTTCACGCCTGCCCCTCCACTCAAATGTAACAAACTGAAATATAATAGACTAATCGATCATGGCACCCCAGGTTCGACCAACAGCACAGAAGTCCCATTAGTCACATAGGTCCTATATTTTCCCCTCTTTTCTATGCTGACCCATAATAACTCTCCCTCATGTTTTGCTATGAGGTTCTCCTGTAGAAAGTTTTCTTCGAGGAGCTCTTTTCCTGTGGGGTAATGATTCATCCTGCAGTTGACGTCCGAGAGCGTCCTCTTTTGCTATAAATGCAAGATCATCAATCAACCCAAGAACCCGAAGAACCTGAACATAGAGACCTATGGCGACCGATGGATCACCGTATACTATCTTATAAAGTGTTGGACGGGAGATGTTTGCCCTGACACAAACACTCTCTATCGAAAAACGGCTTTTCCGTTCAGATATCCAGCTCTTCCAGTGCAACACGCAGTGTGGAACACCCTGCAACGGTTATCGGGAGTTTGAGGAGGGACGGCTTCAATTCCCTGGTATTGGCTTCTGGCAGCACAATGCGTTTAAAGCCGAGATGTGCAGCTTCCCTGATACGACGTTCGCTGTCACTGATGGCTCTGAGTTCACCGGCAAGACCGATTTCACCGCAGCACACTGTTCCGGGATCAACCGGGCGGTTCATAAGTCCTGAGGCAATGGCCGCGGCAATGGCCAGGTCAGCTGCGGGTTCAGCCAGTTTCAAGCCTCCTGCTATCTTCACAAAAACATCCTGCCCCCAGGTTTCAATCTTAAGCCTGTTTTCAAGCACGGCAAGGATAATCGACATGCGCTTCAAATCGAACCCTGTGCTGATGCGTTGCGGCATGGAGTAATTGGTTTTCGACACCAGTGCCTGGACTTCAACCAAAAGAGCTCTTGTGCCTTCAAGAGCAGCAAGTATCGAGTTTCCGGCAACATCTGTCCTGCGTCCGGAAATAAAAAATTCAGAGGGGTTGCTGACCTCCGCAAGACCTGTTTCATCCATGCGGAAGACCCCGATCTCATTAGTGGAACCAAAGCGGTTTTTGACTGACCGTACAATCCTGTATCGCTGGTGTCCTTCCCCTTCGAACTGCAAAACAGTGTCAACCATGTGCTCAAGAGCTTTTGGACCGGCAAGAGCCCCCTCCTTGGTGATATGGCCGATAATCATCAGAATGACATTCTGCTGTTTGGCGGCACGGATCAGTGCAGCCGCACACTCCCTGATCTGGGTAATGGTGCCGGCGGAACTCTGGTATTCAGCTGAATGAATGGTTTGAATGGAATCAATAATAACCAGAGCAGGTTTTTCATGTTCAATGACGGCAAGAATGCGCTCCAGATTGACCTCAGGAATCAGCCAGAGGTTCTCAGCCTTGATGGAGAGTCTCAGTGCCCGTTCGCGGATCTGGTTGGGCGACTCTTCACCGGAAATATAGAGCACTTTTGCGGGTGCCAGGCGGGGAGCGAGCTGCAGCATCAGGGTTGACTTGCCAATACCCGGCTCTCCACCTACCATAACTGCAGACGCCTGCATAAGTCCTCCTCCGAGCACCCGGTCGAGCTCCCCGATGCCGGTCATGATGCGCTGGAACTCAGATGGAACAGAGTCCAGCAGGTTCTGCACAACGGCGACTCCTTCAGGAGCGCCCGGCAGGCGGTGTTTCTGTTCGGGTTCGACACGGGTTTCCTGAAGAGTTCCCCAACTCTGGCACTCAAAACACTTCCCCTGATATTTCAGGGAAACCGAACCGCAGTTTGAGCAGATATACCTGGTAGATGTTTTAGCCATTATAAATGTAAAGGCCGTTGATTCGCTGGAATGACTGCAGCGTGTTTTTCAGAAGCATGGCAATGGTCATAGGTCCGACTCCTCCGGGAACAGGGGTCATGGCGGAGGCAACCGCCGATACCCCCTCGAAATCCACATCGCCGACCAGGCGGTAGCCACTCTTGGTCGAAGGATCTTCAATCCGGTTAATACCGACATCAATCACAACTGCGCCTGGCTTTACCATATCCGCCGTTATAAATCCAGCTTTTCCGACGGCTGCAATAAGAATATCGGCCTGTCTGGTATGAAATGAAACATCTTTAGTGGCGGAATGGCATATGGTGACCGTGCAGTTTGTCGCATCAAGTTTCTGAAGCATCAGGTTCGCCATTGGCTTGCCGACAATATTAGATCTTCCGACAACAACACAGTGTTTGCCTTTTGTTTCAATCTTGTAACGTACAAGCAATTCAAGGATTCCGTTAGGGGTGCAGCTGACAAAGCATTTGTCGAGATGGCCCATAACAAGTCTCCCGAGGTTTTCCGGATGGAAACCGTCTACATCTTTAGACGGATCGACAGCGAGAGTAACGGCAAATTCATCAATATGCATTGGCAGGGGCTGCTGTACAAGAATGCCGTGGACGGCAGGGTCATTGTTCAGCTTATGTATGGCATCAAACAGCTGCTGTTGGGTCGTTTCGGTCGGCAGTTCAATCACAGTTGAATTCATACCGATCTCTTTGCATGTTTTAGCTTTATTGCGTACATAAACCAGCGACGCAGAATCCTGACCGACAATGATTATTGCGAGGCATGGAACGTTGCTTGTGACGGCCTGGTAACTCTCAATGCTGGCTTTCAGTTCATTTTTCAGGTCAAGAGAGACCTGTTTTCCGTCGATAATGAGCATGATGATGTTCCTTGTTTATGAACTATTGCTTCTTAATATACAGTAGCGCATAGCTATGAAAAATTCATAGAAGCAGCAAATCTTAAAAAAATCAATTGTTACAGATTCTCCCCGGAGTTTTTTTGTACCGAAGGATGCGTTTTATTCTAACAAAGATAGTTCGTTATGTCGTTGGTTTCTATAGGTGATGTACTTGTTGACAAGGATGTTTTTCAGGCGTTTTTTTCATGCGATCTCCATGAATGCAAAGGAACGTGCTGTATAGAAGGGGAGCTTGGTGCACCATTGTCCGATAGTGAAGCCCTGCAGCTGCATCAACTTCCTGTCGAGCTTTTGAGGATGCTCCCGGAAAAGAGTGTAAAATATCTCCGCAGGCATGGCAGCGTAGAAGTCTATCAGGGAAACCAGTACACCAGGACCATTGACAATCGCGAATGTGTTTTTACCTGTGATCGTGAAGGTATAACCGTTTGCGCCATTGAGATTGCATTTCACGATGGTCTGCTGAGTTTTGACAAGCCAATCTCGTGCCGATTGTTTCCGATAAGGGTAAGAAAAAAGTTTGGTTTGGATTATCTTGTCTATGAACAGCATTCCATGTGTCGTTCTGCCCGGAAGTCAGGTGGGGAACGACAAGTTAAACTTATTGATTATGTTTATAAAGCTCTCAGTGCATTGTATGGTCATGACTGGATGATGAGCTTGAAAGCATTTGTCGATTCTTCTTCAGCAAAGTAATGCCCGATATCAGGCTTCAACATAAACAAAAACTGCTGCTGTCTGCTCAACAGATTTTAAGCAGTCAACTTCTTCAACTTCCGATGTTGAATCTTGAACAGCGGATTTATGAAGAGCTTCAGGAAAATCCTTTGCTGGAGCTTGTCGAAGAGCGAAAGGATACAGCCGGGGATGTTGCCGATGATGGTGATCGTGATGAGGGTGAAGATATGTTCGATTCGGTTGAGCGCTTCAGTAAAAGTTCTCTTAAGGATCGCTGCGAATCAGCAGAAGGGAAGATGAGTTTTGCCTATGAAAGCGGATCAAAGGAGAGGTTCTTTCAGGCTGTTCAGTATGACAGTTTTCATGAAATACTGCTCAAACAGCTGGCCCTGCAGGATGGGATTGGAAAACGTGAGGTAATGATAGCCATTGAGATTCTCGGTAACCTTGATGGTGATGGCTATTTTACTGAGGAGTATAGTGTTATTATTGATGATCTTCAGCTTGAAGGCCTTGACGTCACCAAAAAAGAGCTTGAGAAGGTTATTCGCAAGATATGGTTTCTTGACCCGCCAGGCATTGCCGTAAAAGGTTTGCGTGAACGACTTCTTGTGCAGCTTGAGTTTTCTGCCGCCCGATACGACTCCGAAACCTATGCACTCGCTACCGGGATTCTTCGAGATCATTTCGATGATTTTATGCACAGGCGCTATGAGTTGCTGCTGAAAAAGCTTTCAGAGCCAAGTGACCGGGTTGAATCGGCTATTTCTATCATTACAGCCCTGGATCCACATCCTGGTATTTTTCAGGACGAAGGTGGTCATTATATCACGCCAGATTTTGTGGTGAGCTATGAAAACGGTGAGCTTTCTGCAGTACTGACCGACAGAAGTGCTCTTTCAGTAAGGGTAAGTGACGAGTATCTGGATCGTCTGAAAAACAGGAAAGGCCCAAAAGAGGAAAAGCAGTTTATCCGCAAAAACCTTCAGAGGGCAAAAGAGTTTACCAGTGCAATTGAAACACGGCGTCAGACACTTTTAAAAGTGATTGAAGCCCTCATGAAGCGCCAGTACAGCTTTTTCTTGTTCGGGCCTGAGCGAGTCGTTCCCCTTGGAATGAAAACCATTGCTGCCGAGACAGGTCTCGACATATCAACCATCAGCCGGGCAGTAAATGGTAAATATGTTCAGACACGTTTCGGTGTGTTTGAATTAAAGTATTTTTTCAGCGGAGGCCTGTCAACAGAGGAGGGCGACGATTTGTCGAGCAAAATTATCCGCCAGTATATTACCGAAATGGTCAAGGATGAAGATCCATTGCATCCATTGAGTGATGACCGCATGACGGAGCTTTTGATGGAAAGGGGAGTACACATAGCCCGAAGAACGGTTGCAAAATACCGTGAACAAATGCAAATTCCGGTTGCAAGATTAAGAAAAAAAATATTTTAATTGATGAAGAATAACCAGAGGCCCCTGATACGGTCAACCACCGTAATCGGAGTTATAAGGGACGGGAAGGCCGCACTTGGAAGTGATGGCCAGATGACCCTTGGAAATACAGTGCTCAAACATTCGACTCGCAAAATAAGAAGATTGTATCAGGGCCGGCTTGTAGCTGGTTTTGCCGGTGCGACGGCCGATGCCGTTACCCTTCTTGACCGTTTTGAAGAAAAACTCGAGGCATTTAACGGCAAGCTTGATCGTGCTGCTGTAGAACTTGCAAGAGACTGGCGAACTGACAAATATCTCCGGCGTCTTGAAGCAATGCTTGCTATTGTAAGCAAGGATAAAGCCCTGATTATTTCAGGCACCGGTGATGTCATAGAGCCGGAGGATGGAATCGTAGCTATTGGCAGCGGCAGCATGTATGCACTTGCCGCAGCACGTTCGCTCATGAAACATACAGCTCTTTCAGCCAGGGATATTGTTCATGAGAGTTTGAAGATCGCGGCCGATATCTGTATTTATACCAACGATCATATCGTTATCGAAGAAGTCTGAGCGCCCTGTAATTCAGGATCGGCAGGGCTGCCGGATTGAGATGTTTTTTTGTAATTCAGAATTTACAGTATGGAAATCACTAAAAAGGGCGAGGGAAATGTTTTTGCATTGCCCGCAGCAAATAACGGGATTAACACTACAATTGCAGCAAGTAATCTTACACCTAATCAGATTGTTTTACTGCTCGATAAATATATAATCGGCCAGAAGGATGCGAAAAAATCTGTTGCCATAGCATTGCGCAACAGACTCCGTCGCCAGCATGTGAGTGATGATCTACGCGATGAGATCATGCCCAACAACATCATCATGATAGGCCCCACCGGCGTCGGAAAAACCGAAATTGCCCGCAGGCTTGCCAAACTGGCCAAAGCGCCGTTCGTAAAGGTTGAGGCTTCAAAATTTACAGAGGTGGGCTATGTGGGTCGTGATGTGGAATCGATGATTCGAGACCTTGTTGACCAGTCGGTTGCGATGGTGAGAAGCGAAAGGTCCGAAGAGGTTCGCGAAAAGGCAGCATTGCTTGTAGAAGAACGACTGCTTGATATCCTGCTTCCGCCTCTTGGATCTTCCGGCAGCTCCCGGGATAATGAAATGAACGAAAATGATACTCTTTCACAGGGTTCGGCTGACGACCACGATAAGTCACTTGAAGTTAACCGGCGAAGCCGCAAGAAAATGCTTGAACGTCTTCGTAACGGAAAACTCGAAGATCGTCAGATTGAAATGGATACAACAGGCGATAACCCCGGTGGGATGATGCAGGTTTTTGGCCCTCTCGGTCAAATGGAGGAGATCGGTGGGATTATGCAGGACCTCATGAGCGGATTACCTCGTAAACGCAAAAAAAGAAGGGTGTCCATTGCCGAAGCCCGCAAGCTTCTCGAGCAGGAAGAGGTTCAGAAACTTATCGATATGGACAGTGTTGTCAAAGAGGCAATCAACAAGGTTGAGCAATCCGGTATTGTCTTTATTGATGAGATCGATAAAATTGCCGCTCCATCGTCAGGATCCGGAGCAAAAGGGCCTGATGTCAGCCGGGAAGGCGTGCAGCGTGATCTTCTGCCGATAGTCGAAGGTTCCAATGTTGCAACCAAGCACGGAATGGTGAAGACTGATCATGTCTTGTTTATTGCGTCGGGCGCATTTCATGTAGCAAAGCCCTCCGACCTTATTCCTGAACTGCAGGGCCGCTTCCCGATCAGGGTTGAGCTGAAAAGCCTGACCGAGGAAGATTTCTATCTGATTCTTACCCAGCCTGACAATGCCCTTATCAAGCAGTACACTGCCCTGCTTGCGACAGAAGGAGTTGACCTCACGTTCAGCGATGGAGCAATTCACGAGATTGCCAGAATTGCCGCAAGGGTAAATGAAAGTGTTGAAAATATAGGTGCAAGAAGGTTGCATACCATAATGACCAATCTCCTTGAGGAATTAATGTTTAATGTTCCTGAAAACTTTTCCGATGAATATGTTGAGATTGATGAAACCATGGTAAAGGAAAAACTGAACCATGTTGTGGCCGACAGAGATCTCAGCCAGTATATTCTTTAACAGTGTTTTTTATCTTTGACCGATCAGGCCAACAAACACCTGATCGGTCAAAACAATCACGATAAGCGCAATGTCAATACTTGTTCTCAACGGTCCGAACCTTTCACGGCTTGGAAAACGCGAACCTCAAGTTTATGGTTATCAGACACTTGACGATATCAATCGCGGGCTTATGGAAAGTTTTCCTGAAATAAGGTTTGAGTTTTTTCAGTCGGAAGATGAAGGCGCTTTACTTGAAAAACTTTTTCATGTCGAAGACAAGGGCGGCTGCAGTGGAGTCCTGCTTAATGCCGGAGCCTTGACTCACTACTCGATAGCTCTCCGTGATGCTATCAGTGGCGTGACCATACCGGTCGTAGAAATTCATCTCTCCAATATTTTTGCCCGCGAAGAGTTTCGCCGCACATCAGTCATTTCTGAAGTATGTATCGGCGTCATCAGCGGGTTCGGAGCGAACAGCTATCATCTCGGAGTAAGAGCTCTTCTGGGTATTGCCACCTGAACGATCGTTTTACCCGCTTTATCGCTGGCGATGGATTTCATAAGGCATCGGCTGTTTTTTAGAAAGCGTTATTAAAAGCGCGCGCATATCCTCTATGCGCTTCTTGTCACTTTCCACCAGTACAGGCCTGTCAAGAGCAGACTTTATAAGAGCGATTGCTTCCTCCTTGTTCCCTGAGTCAATGCAGATTAACGCCAGCTCATGGTAATTTCTGATGATTCTCGGATCAAGGCTTATTGCTTTTCGAAAAGCTTTTTCAGCCTGAACCCTGTCGCCTTTTGGTACCCCGCCGATTAATGTATTGCCTATCGTTCTTTTGAACCATCCAATTTTTGAGGCTTCGCGATAATAAGAACCGAGTATGGTCCACGCTGTCGCATCGTTCGGATTTAAGCGAAGCGCAGTATCAAGTTCGCGCTTTATCTCGTTTGCCCGCTTTAACATCTCCTTTGTACCGATTTTATCAGCCATCATTCCGAGTGATACGGCAAGCCAGGTGTGTCCATTAGCATTGGTGCTGTCAAGCGCGATGCAGTTTCGCGAATATTCCGCCGCTTTGCGGAACTGCTGCAGACGTCCGTCAGAGTTTTCGGGAGGAACTGCTTCTCCCTGGCTTACACGCAGTCTGGCCATTTTCCACTGCAGATCCACATTGTTAGGATTGTTGCGAAGCTCTGAAGAGTATAGAGAATCAGCTTTTTGGTAGTTCATGTGCCATAACGCCTCGTCTGCCGCATCAATTGGATTTGCTGTTAATTTGTTTTTTTTGGCATCTGCAGATGTTGCGCTTCGTTTGTTTTTCGCGGCATCAGCAGGAGTCGCAACAGGAAGAGTTATGAACAAAAAGAGAATAACAGCATAAAGAGATCTGAAAAAGTAAGGGTGCTGATTTTCAGGAGCAGGCATTTTCACTTATTTAAAAAGAATTGAAGAGGGGTATTTGTGATGAAGCTGTTTATCAAAACCAAACCATTGACCAGAGGGGAGCAGCAGCATCAACATAGAAAAAAGCATAAAAGGCGGAAGGGAAAGATTGTAATAGCCGCCAGCAGCAAAATTAAGAACAAGAAACAGTGCCAATGCGGCATTGATCCTGACGGCAACACCGAAGACAAGAGAAAGCCCGATAAGGAGTTCTCCAACCGTAACGATCCATGCTATAGGAAAGGCTAACGGTATGGCAAAGTGCTCAAGATAGCTGGCCTGAAATGAACCTGCAGGGAGCTCCGCTAAACGTTTAATAAAAAACCCCTGCATAAGGTCGCTCCATAGCCACCCTTTTATCAGCTTATGCCAGAATCCGTAGAGAAAAAACATGGCAAAGAGATAACGCCCGGCAATAAAAAGAATAATGCCAACTCTCTTCAGTAAATTCCTTTTCATCGTGCAGTAACAATTGTTGACTCTCTCTTGATCTATTAAAGTCAGGTATTATTAGTACTCAAGAGTTACATGAACTTCAATCGCACCCAATATATTTATAATTCAGCGTTATTTATAAAAAATGTTAACAAGCATGACTGACCTGAACCTCTCAGGTAATGTTCAACAGTTACATGAGGTTAAGAGGGTCGACATCAATAATAAAGGAGAGCTCTGAAGCGCGGAATCGGGCAGTAATATAATCACTCATTTGTTTGACAAAAAGCGGTGAGAGTTTTCCCTCAATAAGCTTGACAAGCACATGGTATCTGAAACGTCCTCTGATTTTTGCAATACCTGCAGGAGCTGGTCCAAGAACGCTGCCCTTCTCACGCGGCAGTTTATTTTCCAGTGTTTCTCTGCAGTAGAGCGCCGCAGTCTCGGCCTGCTGTTCATCCGTTGAGCTGCATTCGAATTTTATGAGCCGTGATGCCGGGGGATAGCGGAGTTCCTTTCTGACAGCTGTTTCCTCAAAATAAAACTGTTTATAACTCTCATTTTCCCGCAAAAGAGCCCGGAAAACATCGCTCTCCTTGTTGTAAACCTGAAAGTAGACCTCTCCGGGCATTGAAGATCGCCCTGCCCGTCCGGCTACCTGTGTCAGCAGCGAAAAGGTTCGCTCCGAAGCCCTGAAGTCAGGAATGTTGAGTCCTATGTCAGCCATAAGAACTCCCACAAGGGTGACTGATGGAAAATCCAGTCCTTTGGCTACCATTTGTGTTCCGAGCAGAATCCGGGCTTTTCCTGAATGAAATTCTTTAAGAATTCGTCCATGAGCGCCCTTGGTGGTAGTGGTATCAACATCCATGCGAAGAATCTTTTCCTCGGGGAAAAGCGTCTGCAGCTCTTCCTCGATGCGTTCGGTGCCGCTGCTTTTAAAAAAAAGGTCAGTCGATCCACATTGTTCGCAAGATCCTGTAAAGGTTTCACTATGACCGCAGTAATGGCAGCGCAGATGTTTCTGTGTGGCATGGTAAACCAGAGGGATACTGCAGAACTTGCAGACCGGGATATGGCCGCATGCAAGGCAGAAGATACTTCCTGCAAAACCTCTTCTGTTTTGCAGAAGAATGACCTGTTCGTTTTTTTCAAGGCGAAGCGCAATCTGTCGATAGAGCAGCTCTGAAATCGATGCAGAAGCTTTCGGACTCTCTTTCATCCAGATAAGCCGTATAAGGGGCATTGTTGCCCCGTCAACGCGTTCAGGCAGGTTCACAAGGGTATACTTGCCGCTCAACGCATTACTGTACGACTCAAACGACGGAGTCGCCGATCCCAGCACACAGATTGCTTTGCTGTACATTGCTCTCATGACTGCTGTATCACGGGCATTATAGCGGGGATTACGGTCTTGCTTGTAAGCCCCGTCATGCTCTTCGTCCACAATGATTGCTCCGAGATTGTCGAGAGGAGCGAAAATGGTTGAGCGGGCTCCAAGGGCGATTTTTGTTGTACCGAGCCGAAGGCTGTGCCATGCGTCATATTTTTCTTGATTGCTCATGGCGCTGTGCAGAATAGTGATGTCATTATGAAAATGCTCACGAAACCGGCCAGCAGTCTGCGGTGTCAGGGCAATTTCCGGAACAAGGACAATTGCTGTTTTCCCTGCGGCGATCACTTTTTTCAGCAGCTCAATATAGATCAGGGTTTTTCCGCTTCCTGTTACGCCGTGGAGGAGAAAGGTGTGGTATCTTTCCTCTTCAAAAGCACCTGTGAGCTGATCAAGAGCATTTTGTTGTGAAACTGTCGGGGTTTTTGGTGTCTGAGGCGTCTCTGAAAAACAGGTTGAAAAATTACTGGTAATGTCGGTCTGAATCTTTTCAACAAGCTCTTTTTTAACAAGAGCATTAAGGGTTTCCCTTGAGCTTCCGATGGTGTCGGCACATGCAGATCTATTGTCCAGAGCGGCCAGTATTGTAAAAGCCTCAAGCTGTTTCGGCGATCCTTTAAGAATTTCCTCCACATTTTCCGGCAATGAAGCGCTCAGGCGATAAGCGGTTTTCTGTCTTGGTTTAGTGGAAAAAAACTTTTTTGTAAGACTCAGATGTCCGCCACGCTCAAGTTCAGCCAGAGTCCTGTAAAGCTGCTTTTTCCCGAGCCGTCGTTGAAGTTGGTGAACAGTAAGTCGTTTCTCACTGATGACCATCTGCATAATTGAACGCCGGAGTTTCGTGTTGATGACTTTCGGGCTTTCGGGGTTCAATGCAAAACCGGTTACCTCAACAACGTCATGAACAGTAGTTCTTACTGCAGCAGGAAGAGCAGCGATAAGGGTATCAATTCGCCTTGTCAGATAGTAATCAGCCATCCACTCCGTAAGCAGAAGAAGTGACGCGTTAAGAACAGGATTTCCGTTATAGAGCACATCAAGTATCTCGATAGTCGATAGCTCTTCAGTCTGCTCAGCAGTGAGGTCGACAATGTATCCGATTGAAACAGAGCCGTTTCCTTTATTTGTAGAAAGAAGTACCATGCATCCAGGTCGGATCCCTGTTTCCAGAGAGTCGGGAACCAAAGCATAAAAAGGGTCGCCCCTGAAATATTTTTCTGCTGTGATGAGTGCATGCATGGCAATGAATAAAAAAAGCCAGTGATAAGGCACTGACTTTTTTTTTAACGTAATGTTGGTTTTAAAAAAGTATCAGGAATTTGTCAGTACATTAAGAATTCTGTCACGGATTTCCTCCACTTTCCCTGTCCCCTCGATTTTGTAAAAGTTCGGAGCTTTTCCAGAACCGTTCTTGGAGAGGTTTAAATAGTAGTTGATCAGCGGAGCGGTTTGTGCGTGATAAATTTCAAGCCGTTTTCGTACAGTATCCTCGTGATCGTCCTCCCTTTGTACCAGAGCCTCTCCGGTTTCATCATCTATATCCTGCGTTTTCGGAGGATTGAAACGTACATGATAGGTTCTCCCTGAAGCAGGATGGACACGACGTCCGCTCATTCGTTCGATAATCTCCTTATCCTCAACATTAATTTCAACCACATGGTCGATGTGGATTCCGTCTTTTCCCAATGCCTCAGCCTGTGGAAGAGTACGGGGAAAGCCATCAAAAAGGCATCCATTGGCGCAGTCAGGTGCGGTAAGACGTTCTTTGACAAGCCCGATAATGATTTCATCAGAAACAAGCTGGCCTGCGTCCATGATTTTTTTTGCAGCAATACCCAAAGGTGTCGCAGCTGCTACAGCAGCACGCAACATATCCCCGGTCGATATTTGCGGAATATTAAGAGTTTTGGAAATATAATTTGACTGTGTTCCTTTGCCTGCCCCCGGTGCTCCCAGTAAAATAATTCTCATCAAACTGATTTTAAATGGTTTTTTTTGAAGTAACAATCATGATTTTTGGCTTTGAGGGCCTTGCCTGATCAACGGTTGCGTCAACTTCAGGTGTTGAATTCAGCGATCCGTTCTGTTCACTATTGCCTGCAACAGGTGCGGGTGAGAGAGATGGATCATTACTTTTTAATGGAGTACTAAGGTGTATAGTCTGAGCCGGAGGCCTTTTCTTGAATTCGATTGTTTTGGCTTTTGGAGTTCCTTCTGTTTTTTGATGATTCTGCAGCTGGGCGTCATTAAAAATCTGCTGTGATGCAGCAGCAGCACCTTGAGTATCCAGCGAGCGGTATTGATAGTCCTCATCCTTGATCATAAAGTTCCTGAACTCAAAGTCCATTGCTCCAAGCATCATTCTGATCGCTCTGCGGCTTTCGCCAAGATCTCCCCTGGATTCTATCTGGGTTTCAGCCTTGGCATTGACTGTCGTGATCAGGCGGCCATTGACATCTTTTTCTTCCAAAAGTCCAAATGCTACATCTATTTTCATACCGAAGAGGATAAAAGAGCTGACCTCGGCACGAATGGATGTCATTCCGCCGACAGCTGTTCTTTCATATCTCAGATTCCATCCAACCCAGTGATCAATTTTGTTAAGAATAAACCCTGAGACTTCAGAAACGGGCTTATCGTAGCGTCTTACCTTGAGCTCCTCGAAAACAGGGCGTTCAGACGTGTGAGTTGCATTGCTTGTTACGCCGTAGAATGCTTTATTAAACTCGTTTTTGAAAGGAAGCAATTCCGTCAAATCCATGATTGTAGGGACTGTTAGAGATTATTGCGGATTACGCGTGCTGTTTGTTGCCAGTTGTCCGCAAGCTGCGTTAATGGTTGTTCCGTAGCTCTTTCTGACAGTGACATGCAGTCCTGATGTAATGAGGTGTTGCTGAAACATGTCTCTGGTTGCGCTGTAAACAGGCTTGAATTTAATATTAATGATTGAATTGTAATCAATCAAATTTATTTTGCATAAAAACGTCCTTGCAAATCGTGCAAGCATCTGTGCATCTTCCAGCGAATCGTTGATTCCTTTCAGAAGCATATAGACTATAGTGACCGGCATACCGGTCAGCTCAGTATACTCATGCAGCGCTTTACCCAGCTCATTCAGCGGGTATTGCCTGGCTGCAATGGGCATGAGTGACTCCCTTTTCTGTTGATTGGCAGCATGAAGCGATACCGCGAGTTTTGTTTTCATTCTTGACCTCGCGAGTCTTTGAATTTCAGGAATTACCCCGACTGTAGAAATAGTTATTTTTTTCTGTGAAAGACAGAAGCTGTAATTTCTGCCGCTGAGAGTATCAATAGCTTCAAGAACATTATCAGTGTTCAGTAAGGGTTCCCCCATTCCCATAAACACAATATTGGTAATCTTGTTGTTTGTTGTTTTTTCCGAAGCTATGGTATTAAGGGCGTAGATCTGTCCGGTAATCTCTCCAGCACTGAGATTGCGTCGGAATCCCATTGCACCAGTTGCACAGAAAGGGCATTGAAGCGGGCACCCGACCTGGGTTGACACGCAGGCAGTCATTCTGTTGGCTGAAGCTATAAGGACACTTTCCACCTTCTCATGATCGGGGAGCTGCAGCAGCAACTTCTCGGTAGGATTATCGCATGCCTCTTCGAAACACTCCTGACGCTCAATAAGCTGCACCCGCTGCAATGAAAATGTTTCAGAAAGCTTTTTGCGCAACTCACGGCTGAGTATGGTCATATCGTCAAAGCCCGCCGCCCGGTGGCTGAACAGCCACTGATGTATCTGCGTGGCTCTGAATGATGGTTCACCCAGTGACGCCATAGCTTGCTGAAGCTCTTTAAAGGAGAGATCTAATATATTCTGTAATTTTTGGGTCATTAAAAGAGAATGGAATATTGAAATAAAGCAAGGTCGCCGATGAAAAGTTCAGGCCCGTATGAATCTGGTTTAGCAAAAAATTACGTTCTCATTGCACCCTATTGATGGACCATTATAAAAAAAGTACTATAACACTGAAAATAATACCGCCACTTAGTTAAGAACCATTATAAAAACAGGGGTATTTCTGTTTCCGGTAGCGGTGAAAAAAGCATAGATTAAGTTTTATTTTTTGTTTAAAGTTACCTCAAACTAATGATATTTCCAGAGTATGGCCGGACGCTTCAATCGGCGGAATGGTCTCCGGTCATCGATGAGCTTCTTGAAGGGCAGAACTTTGTTATTACGACCCATGAAAATTCTGATGGAGACGGCCTCGGCAGTGAGGTTGCTCTTGCAAGAGTACTCAAGGCGCTTGGTAAGGAAGTCGCAATTGTCAATCCGACGGAAGTTCCCCCGAATTACCAGTTTCTCAAACAGCTCCATCCAATAACTTTTTTCAATAAAAAGAGTGAAGAAGCTGTACAGGAGCTGTCTCTTTGCGACGTTGTGATTCTGCTCGATGCTAATTTGCATGACAGAATGGGTTCACTCTGGCCTCATGTAAGTTTTTCAAGAGAACTCGGCAGTCTGAAAATTGTCTGTATTGACCATCATCTTGAACCGGAAGATTTTGCTGATGTGATGGTGTGCGAAAGCTATGCATCATCGGCCGGCGAGCTTGTTTATGGTTTTATCTATGCCCTTCAGGAACGGTTGGGTCTTGAGCTCTTCACTCCCGAAATTGCCACAGCGCTCTATGCCGCCGTCATGACGGATACCGGTTCGTTCAGATTTCCCAAAACATCGCCTTACGTCTATACCCTTGCAGGCGACCTCGTCAGCAAAGGTGCCGATCCGGCAGAAATTTACGACAAAATCTACAACTCGCTCTCAACCCAGGCCCTTAAACTTCTTGGTGCGGCCCTCAGCGCAATTTCCATTCTCGATGATGGTGATATTTCATGGCTTTTCATATCGCAGGATATGCTGAAAGCGACCGGAAGCAAATTGTTTGATACCGATCTTATTATCCGCTATCTTTTAAGTGTTCCATCAGTTCGTATTGCTGTTCTCATTGTTGAGATGCAGGACGGAAGAACAAAGGCAAGTTTCAGGTCGCGCGGTAATATCTATGTTAATAAACTGGCTCAGAAATATGGCGGAGGTGGTCACATGAATGCTGCCGGATGTCTCTTCCAGTTCTCATCCGACAAGGCTCAGAAGGTACTGCTGGATGACCTCAGGGCATTTCTTAAGAACTCATAAATAAAACAGACAAAGCTCTTATTAACGATGGCAAGTAACGTTATGAAAATATCAGTAATAAAAAGTAATCTTGAATCTGTCGGCGCCGATCTCCTCGTCCTGCCGTTCAGCAGTGAAGGGTTGAAAAAAGAAGCTGAAGCTGCCCTGGCAGTATTAGGGTTTGATATTCAGGTGTTGAAAGATTTCAAGGCTGATGCCGGTGAGGTTGTTGTTTTGTATGGAGGAAGTAAAAAGTATGCTGCCGCAAGGATAGCGCTGCTTGGTCTTGGAGAGGGAAAAACTCTTGAGGATTGGCGTAAGGCTTCCGTTTCCTTTGCTTCAAAAGCGGTAGAGATGAAACTTGATAAGGTTGCAGTTGACTGCTCCGGCATCGAGGCTCTCGCGCTATCCTCCGGACAAAGTGTAGCTGCCTTGGCAGCTGCCCTTGTTGAGGGTTTTGCTGTTGGCTCGTATCGTTTTGATTGCTTGAAAAGCGGCAAACTGGATAAAAAGAAAAGTGCCGGGAAATCAAAAGAGATTGCCGGACTCATACTGAGGGTTGAAGGAGGCGAGATTGATGAACTCGAAAAAGGTGTCGCCGAAGGAAAAATTGTCGCATCATGCCAGAAAATGGCCCGGGATCTTGTCAATCTCCCGGGTAATTACATGCAGGCAGACGATATCGCAAAAGCAGCAGTGGAGTCCGGAAAAAAGCATGGTTATGACGTCACGGTGTTTCATAAAAAAGAGATAGAGTCTCTCGGGATGGGTGGTCTGCTTGCCGTAAATAAAGGCAGTTTTCACCCTCCAACCTTTACAGTGCTCGATTACAAGCCGAAAGGGAAAACCGGGATGGTTGTTGCCCTTGTCGGAAAAGGTGTTACCTTTGATTCAGGTGGTATTTCGCTCAAACCTTCCGAAAACATGGGCGAAATGAAATCAGACATGTCAGGCGCTGCAAGTGTTCTTGGTGCAGTTGAGGCGGTCGCACGGCTTGGGCTACCCCTTCATGTTATCGGCCTTATTCCGGCAACAGACAATATGCCCAGCGGCACAGCTCAGAAGCCCGGCGATGTTATTACCACCTATTCAGGAATTACTGTGGAGGTTGGCAATACTGATGCAGAGGGCCGTCTGATTCTTGCCGATGCCTTGACCTATGCAAAAGAGAAATACAAACCGGATGTGATTATTGATGTTGCTACACTTACCGGAGCCTGTATCGTTGCGCTCGGGTATGCCGTTGCCGGTCTTTTCAGTAATAACGACAAACTGGCTGATGAAATTTTTCAGGCAGGGCAGCACTCCGGTGAAAAAGTATGGCGTATGCCGCTATGGGATCTCTATGATGAGCAGATAAAGTCTGATGTTGCAGATGTTAACAATACCGGAGGGCGCGGTGCCGGTTCAGTTACAGCGGCGAAATTCCTTGAAAAATTTATTGATGGCCATAAAAACTGGGCACATATCGATATTGCCGGACCATCATTTCAGCCGAAAAACGGGGGCAAGGCAAGTGGTGGTACAGGCTTCGGTGTCAGCCTGCTTGTTGAACTGATGAAAAAATGGGCGCACTGAAAGCATTTCAGGATTTATATTAAAAATATGAACCTATTATGAATGCAGTACCGCAAAATCCTGTAGTGATAATTCCTGGCGTTCTTTTCTGGGATTCCCTGTATGACATTATGAAAGATGCTCTTGCAGTGTATATTCCAAAAGAGAAAATCTCTATAGCTCCCGTGTCACTTGTTGACTGGATAGGATTTCCGCCTTCACCCGAAAAGTCCACGAACCGGGTCCTGAAGGTGCTTGACAGTGCTGTAAGGGAGATGGCGGAGAAATTTCCCGGTGAACCGGTTACGCTTGTTGCTCATAGCGGTGGTGGGACGGTTGCAATGGTCTATCTTCTCGAAAAGCCATTTCAGGGGGATGTTTATCATTCGGGCAATCTGGTTGGAAAGCTGATCACTCTCGGAACTCCTTTTCACACGCATGAGCATTATGCGAAAATAAAGACGGATTTTATTGTAAAGTATCTTCAGTCCGATTTTTTTACGCGTTTTCGTGTTGTTTCTGTCGTCTGTGACAAGTTTCGTGGTGACTGGCAGGGAAGTTTTATCGAAAAAATGTGTTATAAGTTCTACCAAAGCGTTCTCGAAGATGGAAATGTAGGCGGTGATGGCATAGTGCCTGCAAAAAGCTGTTTTCTTGAGGGTGCTGAAAATATTACTATTGCTGATGCAGAACATCTTCCAACACCGCGTACCAGGTGGTATGGCACAAAAGAAGGGGTTGAACAATGGATTCAGTGGCTGTAAGAGATAGTCGTCTCAGGGTCGCCAGGGCTGTTTTTTTTGCATTTCTTCTGATTCTCTCAGCGTGCAGTCAGGAAAAGCAAAAACAAGATCCGAAACAGGAACATCTCGAATCAATGATGGCTATTCTTGCCCAGGTGCAAAAAAATCTTGGCAGGATTCAGCAGAAAGAGGCTGTTGTTGAGCGTCTTTCTTCCGGAATTGAGGGGCGGGATTCCACCAACGTCAAACAGATAGGTCGTGATATTACAACCAGTATCCGCTTTATTGACTCAACGCTGGCAGCAAGCAAAAATCTGATAAAGAAGCTTGAAGAGGAAAACAGAGCCTCCTCCTACCGTGTCGAATCGCTCGACCAGTTGGTCTCCGAAATGAAAGTCGCCATAACCTCAAAAGACTCGGAAGTAAAAGCACTCAAAGGTCAGCTTCAGAAACTGAACAAACAGATCTCATCGCTTATGGCGACAGTAGATGTGCTTGACAAGTTTATCCAGGATCAGGAAGTTCAGCTTTATACCGCTTATTACATTTCAGGTACCTTTAATGAGCTTGTCGACAAAGGTATTCTCGTCCGGATAAATCCGCTTGAGAAGCTGTTCGGCAGTGAGTATCGTCTCGCATCAGACTTTAATGTGAATCTTTTCAAGAAGCTTGATATAACCGAAACACGTGATTTGTTTTTTGAAAAGCCGCTTTCAAGCCTCAAAATTGTAACACCTCACAGTGTTGGCTCTTATGAACTTGTTGGAGGCAAAACTTCATCGGTTCTTCTTATCCGCGATGAAACTGCTTTCTGGCAGAAATCCCGTTGTCTGGTGGTTGTTATTGAATAATTATAATACTCACCGAAAGAGTCAAAGAATAATCCACACAAGTTTAACGCTTATCATTTATTCATGAAAATAACCATCTTTGGTTCTGGTTATGTCGGTCTTGTCACCGGCTCCTGCTTTGCGGAAGTCGGTAATGATGTGCTTTGTGTTGATATTGACCAGCAGAAAATCAAGGCTCTCAATGACGGACAGATTCCTATTCACGAGCCCGGTCTTGATGAAATTGTTACCGAAAACATCAAGGCAGGCAGGTTGAAATTTACCTCAGATATGCGCGAAGGAGTTGACTTCGGGCTCTACCAGATTATTGCAGTCGGAACTCCTCCCGATGAAGATGGCTCTGCTGATTTGCGTCACGTGCTCAGTGTAGCCGAAAGTATCGGCACCTTCATGAAAGAGTACCGGATTGTCATCAATAAATCGACGGTACCTGTCGGTACGGCCGACCTTGTCAAGAAAAAAATCCGGTCAGTTCTTGCCGGACGAAAGGTTGATATTGATTTTGATGTTGTTTCAAATCCCGAGTTTCTCAAAGAGGGCGATGCCGTCAACGATTTCATGAAACCCGAGCGTATTGTTATCGGCGTTGACAACCCCCGCACCAAAGAGTTGATCCGCTTTCTTTACTCCCCGTTCAACCGCAGTTCCGATCGTTTCCTGGCTATGGATATCCGTTCAGCCGAGCTGACCAAGTATGCCGCCAACGCGATGCTTGCTACAAAAATCAGCTTCATGAATGAAATTGCCAACATCGCCGAACGGGTGGGAGCCGACGTCGAAGCAGTAAGAAAGGGTATCGGTTCTGATTCAAGGATTGGGTTTTCGTTTATATACCCCGGAGTTGGATACGGCGGTTCATGCTTTCCCAAAGATGTTCGGGCACTCGAAAGAACAGCACACCAGCACGGTTATCACTCCCGGATTCTCCAGGCTGTCGAAGCTGTCAATCATGACCAGAAAAGCTCTATTGTCAAAAAGATAAAGGATCATTTCAGTAACGATATCGCAGGGCAGGTTTTTGCGATCTGGGGGCTTGCCTTCAAGCCGAATACCGATGATATGCGTGAAGCTCCGAGTCGAAGAGTTATTGATGAGCTTTTAAACGATGGTGCCAGGGTCAGGGTTTATGATCCGGTGGCAATGGATGAGGTCAAACGGATATATGGTGACCATGACAACATTGTTTATGCTTTAAACCAGGAAGAAGCGGTAAAAGGCTCAAACGCCCTTGTTGTCCTGACCGAATGGCTCGTTTTCCGCAGCCCCGATTTCGAAATGATCAAAAGAGATCTCAGTCATCCTGTTATTTTTGATGGCCGAAATATTTACAGTCCGGAATTTATGGAGCAGTCAGGATTTACCTATCACTCCATAGGCCGGCCTTCAAGAGGTGTGCTGTAATTCATCCCCAAAAACGGTAAAAGTGATGCAGCGGCCCGCATCCTCTGCCGCAAAGGTAGGGGGCGCCAGCCCGCAGCGCTTCATTGATATACGTTTTAGCAAGTGAAACGGCGCTGTCAGTTGTTTCACCTCTGGCCATAAAAGCGGCAATAGCCGACGAAAGAGTACATCCGGTACCGTGGGTGTTGCCCGTCATGATTTTTTTTGAGCTGAACCAGAAAAACCGGTTATCAAAAAAAAGACAGTCACGACACGCCTCCCCCTCCTCATGCCCGCCTTTTATCAGCACAGAAGCAGCCCCTGATGCAAGCAGTTTTGCTGCCGTTTCCTCAATCTCTTCAGGAGTTACAGGCGCATATTTCATACCGGTCAGCAGCGCGCTTTCCGGCAGGTTAGGCGTAATCAGCGAAGCAAGAGGGAAGAGCTCCTCTTTCAACAAAGGGATGGCATCCGCCGGCAGAAGGGCAATGCCTCCTGAAGAAGCCAGAACAGTATCAAGAATAACAGGAATCTTCCTGTCAAGCTCCCTCAGTAATGCCGATACAGTTTTGATAGCTGCGGCACTTCCAAGCATACCGATTTTTACAGCATCAATTGAAAAGTCATCAGAAATGCTCCTGAACTGCCCTCTGATGCAATTTTCATCTAAAGGGTATATTGCATTGACTCCGGTTGAGTTTTGGGCTGTAAGAGCGGTTATGACCGATAATCCAAAACATTCAAGCGCTGCAAACGTTTTTAAATCCGCCTGAATGCCTGCTCCGCTGCTGCTGTCCGATCCCGCAATGGTAAGAACTGTTGTGTAGGTCTTTTTCATTCGATGCCCTTTTTTATAGCGCACAGCAGTTCATTCGCCGCAAAGGAGGGCTCTATTGCTCTGCTGACTGCCGATATGACCGCCACGGCGGATGCTCCACGGGCAATAAGCAGCGGCGCGTTTTCAGCGTTTATACCTCCAATGGCAATAACAGGCAGAGAAATAATCGATGCTGTTTTTTGCAGGTTTTCCACGCCCAGTGGTGCATGCTCCTTCTTTTTTGAAATTGTCGGATAGATATGGCCGAAACCGATATAATCCGCCCCATCTTTTTCAGCCTGCAATGCCTCCTCAGCAGTAGATGCCGAAACCCCGATAATAAACTTTTTTCCAAGGATTTTTCTGGCTGCAGCGGCAGGCAGGTCATCCTGTCCCAGGTGAACGCCGTCTGCTTCACTTGCTAAGGCAATGTCCACCCGGTCGTTGATAATGCAGAGAGCATCGTATTGCCTGCACAGCCTGAGGATTTCAACAGCCCATCTGAAAAGCTGACTGCTTGACGCTGTTTTATGCCGTAACTGGATCATGCCCGCACCGCCATCAAGAGCCTTTTCAGCAAGAGTGACAGGGCAGAAAGCCTCATCGGTTATGACGCAGAGAAAAGGTGCAGAAGGAATCATTGATAGAGAATGTTATATAATTAGTTCAAAAAATCGCCCCCGTAGAGACGCGGCAGGGGAGTGCCCTGTACATTATTATGCATTATGGAATCATAATGATTTGATTTTTTACAGTCTATAAATAATATTAATCTTATTGGCAGGTAAATGCTGTGTCAGTTGTTTTTTTTTCTCCCGGACCTGTCACCTTTTCTGAACTTTTCACCCGATACTGATGAGCGTTATTGAACAAAATATTATCAAGGCAGGCTTTCTTCTTCCTTAGCCTCCCGCTGTTGCAGGCCTTTATTCTCCCGCCATAATTTCTGGCAACCTTGTCTTTACCTCTGGTCAGCTGCCGCTCAAAGATGGTAAACTCATAGAGCCAGGCGGAAAAGGCAAGGTAAATGATGTACGAAAAGATGACGCTTTTCATGCTTCAAGAGTAGCTCTTCTTAATGCACTTGCAGCAATAAAGTCAGTCGCAGGCTCGCTTGACTCTATTGAAAAAATTGTAAAACTAACCCTCTATGTATCAAGCGAAACCTTTTTTTCAAGTCAGCATCTTGTTGCAAATGGGGCCTCATCATTGCTGCATGAAATTTTTGGAGCAAGGGGAGCGCACGCAAGAAGTGCTGTAGGCGTTACCGAATTACCCCTTGATGCAAGTCTTGAACTCGAACTTGTTGTTCAATATAAATAACCATCCTGTCGACAATACTAATCGACAATACCTTCTTGCCAGTCCATATTATTCCATCGGTATATCAGATTAACTTATAACATAAAGCATGCTGTAATCAGTCTTTAAAGAGGCGGATATTCAGTGATGATATGCGTTATGCAGGCGCTGTTTATTTTATAAATAAACAGCGCCTGCATAACGCATAATAAAAATTATAAAATCTTCTCTTTGTTGTAAAAAATACGATTGAAATATGTTGTATAATTATTATAGAATATCATTTAACAGATTAAATTTATTGTTATATAAAACAACATAAGTTGTTGTAATAAAATAACTAAAACCACATAGGCTAAAGTATAATTTAATATGTAAGCGTTATAAATAATTCGTGTAGTATGTTGAATATTTTGTGTAATATTTTGTTTGTCGTATTATTATTTTATTGCTGATTACTTGTTTTGCTGTTTGTGTATGTTTTTATCTTTATTTTGTAAGATGTAGGTTATATGGTGTTGTATTTTTGTTTTTTTTGAGGGATTTTTTATTGGTGTTTACTGTTATTGTGTCTATTGTTGTTGGCGTTTTTTAGTGTTTTGTGGTGGTGTGTTATATGGTCCGATTATGAGTGTATGATTGTCCGTATTTATTCGCTTTAATCTGCACTCTTATGCTCCTTAAAAAGCTTCAGGCAATTTGCGGCGAAGGGGTTTGCGGCGGAAAGAATGATGTTAATTCTTGTGATTTTGATCTTTGATCGGTAAACTGTGTTTTGGAAATCAAGCGCAAGCACTCTCTTATCCTGTAAATAATTCACCAGTTATGTCTCGTATCCTTACCATAGTAATAATGCTTGTTGTGCTTGTGTTCGGTATTTTTCTTGGTACCAGGCTTAATGGGGGCAGGAATACCCAGATGGATCAGCAGAAAAAAATGATCGAAGCCTACGGCATGATGAAAGACTTCTATGTTGATAAGGTCGACAGTGACAGTCTTGCCGGTGCAGGTATTGAAGGAATGGCTGAGTACCTTGACCCTCACACGGTGTATCTGGAACCGGAAAAGGTCTCTTATTCCCAGGCGGAATTCGATGGAAATTTTGATGGTATAGGTATAGAGTTTGATGTTATCCGTGACACACTTCTTGTTATAACTCCTCTTTCCGGAGGTCCGAGCGCCGCTGTTGGAATTGCACCCGGAGATCGTATTGTTGCAATTGATTCAGCCTCGGCTCTTGGTATCAAACAGCAGGAGGTGCTTAGAAAGCTGAGAGGTAGACGAGGAACAAAAGTGCGCCTGAAAGTATTCCGTCCTCTCAGTGGCAAACTCTTGGATTTCACAGTTACCAGAGGAAAAATATCCACATCCAGTATCGATGCAGCGTTTATGATTAACGACAAGGTCGGTTATATAAGATTGAGCCGATTCATTGCGACAACAGCCGAGGAGTTCAGAGTGGCACTTGCCGGCTTGAAAAAACAGGGTATGGTAAAAATCGTTCTTGATCTCAGAGGAAATCCGGGAGGCTTTCTTGAGCAGGCCGTGGCGGTAGCCGATGAATTCCTGACCAAAGGCCAGTTAATCGTTTATACAAAAAGCCGGGCAGGTGGTTCAGACGATGAGCGTTATATCGCAAAGTCCATTGATGAGGGTTTTAGAAAAGGTGAAGTGATTGTTCTTGTCGACAAAGGAAGCGCTTCAGCCTCAGAAATTCTCGCAGGAGCCCTGCAGGACAACCAAAGAGCTGTTGTTTTAGGTGAGCTGACATTCGGAAAAGGGCTGGTGCAGCGCCAGCTCCCGTTTGCTGATGGCTCAGCAATCCGCCTGACCGTTTCACGATATTATACCCCGTCAGGCCGACAGATACAGAGAGTCTATCATAAGGGGGTTGCAGGCCGTGAGCTCTACTATAAAGATTCGATGGAAAATATTCTTCCTCAGAAACTCTTTACTGATCCCGACAGTTTATTGTACCTGAAAACCAGTGAAGTTTCTGTCTATAAGACCTCATCGCTTCCTGCTTTGATATTGTCGCTCAAAGGTAAAGACACAAAGGCGCAAGGCAAGCTCGCTGCGTTAAGGGATGCTGGTGGTATTATACCTGACTTCTGGGTCACAGGAATCACCTATTCCGATTTTTATCAGAAGCTCTACCAGTCGGGCTCAATTGATGAAATGGCGCTTAAGCTTCTTGATGATTCCCATAGCTCAGTGCAGGCTTATCGTTCCACATTGGACCGCTTTATTGCCGATTACTCTGAAGAGAAAGGTTTTGAGGCACTTGTTATAAAAACCTGTAAGGCAAAAAACATCGTCTTTGATAGAAATGCATTTGTCAAGGACCGAAAAAACATTGCCCGGGCAGTAAAATCGAAAATTGCACATCAGCTCTTTGGTGCTCAAGGTCAGATAAAGTTTTTTGTACGAAGTGCCGACCCGGTTATCAAAATTGCTGAAACGTTACCGGGAACTAGACCATGAATGAGTTGTGCCAGATACCTGATACTTCTTCTTATTTATTAACGATTTAAATGAGGTGATTATGTCATTGCTTGAAAAAATCAAAAGTGAATCGTGTACGTTACGCCTGAAGAATGACTGGCTGAAAATATTCACCTGTCCTGTTCCAACCTCCGATTTTCTTTCGTTTGTCGGTATTGCCACCATCGACGCTCCGCAACATGCCGTGCTGAGTCTTTTATATGATATTGACGCTGCAACAGAATGGGTATGGAAAACCAAAGAAATGAAGGTGCTGAAGGAGCTTTCCGAAAACGAGGGCCGAATTGTCTATCAGCATGTTACAGCCCCCTGGCCGGTTTCAGACCGCGAAATCATAACCCGCTCACAAGGCTACCTTGATCCGGAAACATCCGAGGTTTATATTAAACTCGAATGCATGGCAGATTATCTCCCTTTAAACGATAAGTATGTCCGTGTTCCACAGCTTGAGGGTGCTTGGAACATTATTCCCCTGTCGGCTAATCAGTGCAGGGTGGTTTTTCGCCTTCACATCGAACCCGGAGGCGAAATTCCGTCCTGGCTCGCCAACATTGCCGTTATTGATACCCCCTACCATACCTTGACTAATTTAAAGGAGATGGTCAAAAAGGAAAAATATCTTGTGCCGCTTGACGTCCCCTTTCAGAAATCCGCCAAAGACGTCATTCAGAACTATGAGCAATTTATAACCGGGTGATGAGTTTTTTTACAGTCTTGATAAACACACGCTAACTGAACAGTATGGATGTTGAGTTAATTCTACAGGGAAACTGGCAATTTCGGGTTGAACACAAAGGGATAAAAATTTTCTCCTCAAAAGTTGAAGGTTCCGATATTCATGGGTTTAAGGGCGAAGCTGAGATGCAGGTGCCTCTGAAAAAGCTGATCAGCCTTTTTCACGACATGCCAAGCTACAATCGCTGGGTTCATCAGCTTGAAGACATGCACATCCTTCACAAAGCTGGTGCCTTAGAGTATGTTGTCCGTCAAATAATCAAAACCCCGTGGCCTCTCCAGCAGAGAGAGGTAATTATGCGCACAGGACTCGTATCGGCAGAGGGGAATTCCGTGGCAATTGTCATGAAAGGCGAACCCGATTACCTGCCCGACAATCCACAGTATCACAGGGTTCGTCACGCAGTCGGAATGTGGGTTTTTAACCCCGTAAGTCATGGAAAAGTACTTGTTACCTTTGTCATGCATCTCGACCCGGGCAAAGATGTTCCCTCTGCACTCAGTAATGCCGGAATGTTTGACGTTCCATTCTATTCAATGAACAATCTGAAAATGCTCCTGATGGATAGCACCTATAACCCGCCGTATCCTGAAGAAATAGAGCGCCATATCTCCATCATTGAAGATATTCCTGATAAGCCCTGATCAGTTTTTCCGTTTTTACGGGCACGGCACCTACCTCCTGACAGACCGTTCCTGCGGCAAGATTAGCTATAGTTGCATTCGTTACTATATCAATACCCGCAGCGGCGCCAAGCGCCAGAACCCCGATAACAGTATCTCCGGCGCCGGAAACATCGGCAACTTCGAGCGAAGTTGCCGGAATATGGGTAAATCCTCCATTATAGATAGTCATACCCTTGTCGCTTCTTGTAACGATAATGGTTTCAGTCTGAAGTTTTTCCTGAAGCAGACGGCATGCCTCCTCAATCTCAGGTTCATTGTTGTGCAAAACAATGCCTAATGACGACGCCATTTCTGAAAGGTTAGGCTTAAAAACAGAACACTGTTTAAAGGCAAAGAAATTCTTGAGTTTCGGGTCCACAAGTACCGGGACACGATGTTCCTTTGCCGTTGTAATGACATGCTCAATGACCTTTGCGCTGAGAACCCCCTTGTTGTAATCTTCCAGGACTACCGCATCTATTGAACCGATAACAGAGTTAAAAGACTCGATAACTGCATGTTCAATGGTTGTTTCAACCTCTTTTCTGCTTTCGAAGTCAACCCTCGTAATATGATGGTTTTGCGAAAGTATTCTTGTCTTGCATGTTGTCGGCCTCGAGGGATCATTGATCAGGCCTTCAGTGGCAAGCCCATGGTTACGAAACAGTTCAAGCAGTATCTCCCTGTTGTTATCCGCCCCGGTAACGCCGATCAGTATGGTTTTTGCCCCGAGCGACTGTGTATTGAGGGCAACATTAGCCGCACCTCCAAGCCTGTAGTCCTCATGGGTGACATCTACAACCGGTACCGGGTATTCCGGCGAAATACGGGAAACATGGCCGAAAATATATTTGTCAAGCATGATATCGCCGATAACGGCAATTCGCTTGCTGCGAAAAGAGTTCAGGATGGTTTCAATGGTGCTTGCAGTCATAACCTCTTGTTTCATTAGGTGTTCTGAGATTCAGGATATAAAAAATAGCAGGAAAAACCGTTTAAACAATGAATGATATACTTCTATCATTGTATTTTTTGCTATTTTTTGTTATAATTAAAGCTAAGCATTTTTAAGCTTTATCTGACAAAAGCAGGAACCAATGTTCGACAGTCTAAGTGATAAATTAGAGGCCACCTTTAAAAAACTCGCAGGTCAGGCTACCATTAATGAGATCAATATTGGTCTCGCCATGCGGGATATCAAAAGAGCTCTTCTTGGTGCCGATGTTAACTATAAGGTAGCAAAGAAATTAATTGAAGATATAAGAGAAAAGTCTCTTGGCGAACAGGTCATCAAAAGCGTATCACCTGCGCAGATGATCGTCAAAATCGTCTACGATGAACTGACTGAACTGATGGGTGGCGAACAGAAACCCCTCAACCTTTCACCAAAAAAACTACCTGCAATAATAATGGTTGCCGGTCTGCAGGGATCGGGAAAAACAACATTCTGCGCAAAACTTGCTCTGCGCCTGAAAAAGAACGGAAAAAATCCGCTGCTTGTTGCCGCTGACGTTTATCGCCCGGCAGCAATAGACCAGCTGAAAGCCCTTGGTCTGCAGGTGGATGTTCCCGTTTTTGCCATAGAAGAGCAGGACGCCCTGAAGGCGGCCCTTAAAGGTCTTGATGAGGCACGCTCGTCTGCAAAGGATGTTTTGATCATTGATACTGCCGGTCGTCTGCAGATTGATCAGCACATGATGGCTGAAGCAGAGGCATTGAAGAATTCGCTCAATCCTGATGAACTGCTCTTTGTTGTCGACTCCATGATGGGTCAGGAAGCCGTCAATACCGCAAAGGTTTTCAATGATCGCCTTGACTTTGACGGTGTTGTGCTTACTAAGCTTGACGGCGATTCAAGAGGTGGTGCCGCGCTTTCGATTCGACAGGTTGTTGAAAAACCGATTAAATTTATCAGTATCGGTGAAAAGGTCGACGACCTTGACTTGTTCTATCCTGACCGTATGGCTCAGAGGATTCTTGGTATGGGCGATATTGTCAGTTTTGTTGAAAAAGCCCAGGAAAATCTTGATCTTGAAAAAACGCTCGAGATGCAGAAAAAGCTCATGAAAAATGAGTTTGATCTCAACGACTTTTTTGATCAGTTGCAGCAGCTTAAAAAAATGGGCTCCATTCAGGGGCTGATTGAAATGGTGCCGGGTCTTAACAAGATGGTTCCGAAGCAGGATCTTGAGAATCTCGATTTCAAGCCCATTGAGGCCATGATCAACTCAATGACCAAACAGGAAAAAAGCAATCCTGATATCATCAATGGCAGTCGCCGTCAGCGCATTGCCAAAGGCAGCGGAACGAAAGTGCAGGAGGTTAACCTTCTGCTCAAGCAGTTTGGAGAGATGAAAAAAATGATGCGTTCAGTATCAAAGCTCTCCCAGTCGGGCAGAAAAATTACATCGCAGAATCTTGCCCTCGATAAGTTTTTAAAACGATAGAGTACACACACTGTTAACAGTAAACATTAACTAAAATATATTAGCCTTGGTAAAGATCAGACTGAAAAGAGCAGGAAGAAAAAAATTGCCGGTATACCAGATTGTAGTTGCCGATGCACGCTCACCACGGGATGGCAAATTTCTTGAAGTTGTAGGCCATTATCAGCCTACCGCCAAACCGCACGCTGTAACCATTAACAAAGACCGTATTGCATACTGGATGCAGACGGGTGCACAGCCCACAGCAACAGTTCACAGTCTTATCCGTACAACCGGATTGCTCTATGAACTCAGACTGAAAAGCATGGGTCGCAGCGAGGCTGAAATTACCGCCGAGATGGAAAAGTGGCAGGAGCATCAGAACGTCAGACGTCAGAAACGCCTTGCATTGAAATCTCATCGTCGCGCAGCCAAAAAAGATGCAGAAGCGAAAGCAGCAGCAGGCACTGAAGCCTGATCATACGTATAAGGTGAGGTCGGAATGGAACTCTATATAACGGGTGTCATTCTCAAACCGAAAGGATTGAAGGGTGAAGTGAAAGTCGAGCTTGTTACCGACTTTCCAGAAAGTTTTCTTTCGCGACGTGAATATTACGCGGGCAAATCCGTTGATACTGTTGAGCGGTTAAAGGTAAAAAAAGCCGCTCTTTCAGCCGGGTTTGCATGGTTGTTCTTTGAAGGAATTGATACTATGGAAAAAGCCGAAGCATTAACAGGCTGGAAATTGTTTGTTACAGACGATCAGCTATTGCCTCAGCCGGAAAACCGCGCCTATGTTCATGAAATTATAGGCATGAAAGTTCTCGACCGCAATCGCACTGAAGTCGGTATTGTTACCAACGTTATCAGGATGCCTGCCAGTGAAGTCTATGAGGTTCAGGTCGGCGATAATAAAATTCTGTTACCGGCAATAGACGAGTTTGTAGAAGAGTTCAATCTTAGTGAAAAGTACATGGTGATACCAAGATTCAGCGAATTTCTGTAAATGGTTGAACCAGGTGAAAAGTATGATGAAACTGGTGCACATCCAATGAATGCAATAAGGATTGATGTTCTCTCTGTCATTCCAGGTTTTTTTGACTCGACGCTTGACAACGGATTGTTAAGTATCGCCAGGAAAAAAAATCATGCGGACATTCATATCCATAACTTGCATGACTATGGACTGGGTCGCTACAAACAGGTTGACGACTCACCATTTGGCGGTGGTTCAGGGATGGTGCTCCGCCCGGAACCGGTTTTTGCTTGTATCGAAGCTCTGAAGGCAGAAAGAGAGTATGATGAAGTCATCTTTCTTACACCCGATGGAAAGTTGTTTGACCAGTCAATGGCAAACAGGCTTTCAAGGTTGCACAACGTGATTATTCTCTGTGGTCATTACAAAGCCATCGATGAAAGAATCCGTCAGAATTTGATTACCATGGAGATATCCATTGGTGATGTTGTTGTTTCAGGCGGTGAAATACCGGCACTGCTTCTTATGGATGCTGTCGTCAGGGTTATACCCGGTGTTCTTGGTGACAGTGAGTCAGCCCTGACCGACTCATTTCAGACAGGGCAGCTTGATTGTGCATATTACACAAGGCCTTCAGAATTCCGTGGTATGAAGGTTCCTGAAGTTTTATTGCAAGGTCATCACCGTAACATCGAACACTGGCGCAGTGAAAATGCTCTTGAAAGAACAAGGCAGCGTCGGCCCGATCTTCTCGAGTAATATAGTTTTAGAAGAATTAAAGAAAAAATAACGTAAATAGTTGTCGTCATGGATCAGTTAATCAAGTTAGTAGAAGCCACCCAGGCCGTTACCGATTTTCCGGAAATCAACCCGGGTGATACCGTCAAGATTCAGTTGAAGGTTATTGAAGGCGAAAAAGAAAGACTTCAGGCCTTCGAAGGTATTGTTATCAGCGACAGGGGAGCCGGCGGTAACAAAACAATCACAGTCAGAAAGATTTCTCACGGTGTTGGTGTTGAACGAATCATCCCTGTCAACTCGCCAAACATTGAGAGCGTTACAGTACTCAAGCACGGCAAGGCAAGAAGAGCAAAACTCTTCTACCTCCGCAAACGTACCGGCAAGGCTGCATTGAAAGTCAAAGAGCGCAAGATCGTAGAAAAAGCGTAAGCTTTTTTAAAGTCACAAGTCAACCCGGCACGCCTCGGCGCAGCCGGGTTACCTTAAAACGATGTTCTTCAATACCGTCCAACTCAGCTCGCACTCCATTTTCCTTATCCAAAAGGGTTCTCACTCTCTTACTCCCATGGATCAAGGAGTGCTGCGCCGCTCTCTTTCATGTCATCTGTATTACGAGTGACCACGGTTAATCCTTTGGTTATTGCAGTTGCAGCAATAAGAGCATCAATAACCGGTAGTGAACGGCCATTCTTATCAGCTTCACCAAGAATTCTACCCCAAGTATGGGCAACGTCAACAGAAACATCCAGAATACGATCATTAAATCGATCGGTCAACTCACTGTATAGCCACGCTTGCAATCGTTCTTTATTCTTCCCTTCCGGTAGCTTCGAAATACCTTTTTCTATCTCTCCAACAGTGATAACACTGATATAACAACCCTCTTCATCTTGATCGTCGACCCAACGTACTACATTCGATGATGGTGAAGGCTTAATAAGCTCTGAAATAACACAGGTATCCAGAAGAAACCCGTGCTTAAGCATCACAGTTTCACCTCTTCTCTTCCCTGATCTTTCACTCGCACAAGATCGATTTCAATATCCCTCAGTGGCGAACTTTCAAAAAACTTTGAAAGTGACTTTTTTCGACCTGTTCTAGCCGTTGTTTTTAAGTAAGCAGCATAGGAAACTACTACCGCAGCAGGTTTACCGTGCAAAGTAATGTTTTGGGGTCCATCACTGATAGCCTTCCTGACTACTTCGCTCAAATGATTTTTTGCTTCTTGAAGTTGCCATGTTTTCATTTTCCTTTCTCCCGGATGTAGTTCTTTTATATTCTGGCTATTCTAGACAGAATATAGTGAATTTTTATAAAAAAGCTCTTTTGCCAGGAGAACCGGAAGAATTTACTGGTTCATCAAACGGATTTTGCCATGAAAAAGTGGTCTTATAAACGGTGGCACATCCGAAGCACGTTAATTTTTATCTGTTCCAAATCAGAATATTCTTGATAAACGTTTTATTTTCAGCCATTTTCGAACAGGTTTTTTATTGGAAACGGGAGAATGAACAAATTTAAACAAAGAGGGAGAACAATGTCAGAATTGATTTTGGTTGCAAAAGTTGTAGCAAAAAAAGAGTCAGTTGAACTGGTCAAGCGTGAATTACTCAAACTTGTTGCTTTTGCCCGAGCAGATGAGGGGTGCAAAAAGTACTTATGTCACGAGGATAACAACGACCCCGCGGTTTTTATCTTTTATGAAGTATGGGAAAGCCAGGCATTGCTGGAAAAGCATATGACCACAGAGGGTTTCAAAGCCTATCAAAAAGCTGTAGATGGTCATATTGCCGAGAAGGTTTTCAATAAACTGACACTGCTTGCATAAAACATCTGAGCCGCTCTATTTATCTGTTCCGAAACCCGATTACTGTGTTGGGCGGTGCTCGAAAATCAAACCGTTCACTGCAATTTATAGCGGTTTTAAAGTGTAGTGAGCGGTTATCGCAGCAAAATAACAAGATGGTCAGGTATTTCTGCCGAAGCCATAAGCCCTGGCGAGCCACTTTTCGCTACCCCCACGCGTACTCACTCTCCTTATCATCCCGACACGCAGTGAACAATCGATGTTCTCACTGCATTCATCCATTATAAGTCCCATAAGTCCCATCCGTCCCATAACTCCTATTCCACTCAAACAAAGCCCTCATTAAAAGCATTGCTGGAATCATGACATGAAATCCTTATCAGATATTACAACC
>Ga0194047_10000014_pt1 | contig 164907 bp, 147 predicted proteins | sample JunL225m_MetaG_2_FD_160070 | JGI IMG/M metagenome (GOLD analysis project Ga0194047, IMG submission 160070) | Anoxic zone freshwater microbial communities from boreal shield lake in IISD Experimental Lakes Area, Ontario, Canada - Jun2016-L221-5m | ecosystem: Environmental > Aquatic >... | reverse complement strand
TGCTCAGCGTTTGTTATCGTTTTGCGCAAAATCGCGAAGACGGTGAAGACATGTTGCAAGAAGGATTTATCAAGGTATTCACCCAGATACATACTTTTCAAAATAAGGGCGCATTCGAAGGTTGGATTAGAAGGATTATTGTACATACATGTATTAATTTCTTAAAAAAGCATAAGAAATTTAATGAAAGTATTGATTTGGCTTACGCGAATTATGTACAAGTAAAAGAAGAAACTGTTCCTTCTATCATGCAGGCCCGTCAAATTGTTGAGTGTATTAGATTATTGCCATTAGGATATAGAACTGTATTGAATTTATACGCGTTGGAAGGCTATAGCCATAAAGAGATTGGACTGATGCTAGATATTGAAGAAAGTACTAGTAGAAGCCAATACACACGTGCAAAATCAATGTTAGAAAATATTCTAATAAGAAAACATATCATTGAAAAGCCAAAAGAAGAATTCAGCTTTTTGGCCGCTTTGAAAAAATAGTAGTTGTTGTTGAATACCTATGGGAACCGAGATGAACCAAGACGAACTGGAACAATTTTTAATAGACGAGGTAAAAGACCATCGGATGTATCCTTCTGACCAAATTTGGCGGAACATACAGTCTGAAGTAAACGGTCATCAAACCTGGCCAGCACTTACTTTTATTTCTATCTTTATTATTTCTGCACTTACGGTTTCTACTTTATTAAACAACCACCCTGCAGAAAAATCCATTCATTTTTCTTTAAAGGATTCCAAGGTTTCAGGTAATGCTATTAATGAAACTAAAAATACGCCAAATTTTAACTCAATTGCTGCAGAGCAACTAACTGCTAAAACTTTGGCTGATATAAAACAGGAGAACGCGATTGATTTGGTTGAAGCACCAATAGTTGCAATGCCTTTTACAAAAGCAGATCCAATTAAAATTACCAATACCCATTTAGTTAACAACTATCCAACCAAACCTTCCTTCATTAATGAAAATAGTCTTCGCACTGTTTCATTAAACTGGGTAGCCAATAATAACGCTGCAGAAAAAAACAGCCTATTAATTGATGGCACTGAAACAGTTGCTCCAAATGACAATGCTATTGCAGCAACTACTCCAGCCATTGTGGTGCCTATTTCAAACACCATCAAACCAACCGAGTCTATTGCCAATAGCACAGATGAATATTTAAAGGAGTTTGCATTCACGCCTTCTTCATTAGTTAAAGCAAAGAATTCTAAAGTTGGATATGGATTTTTTATAACCCCATCTACTAGTTACCGTAAACTATCCGATACAAAGGCTAAAGAAATTTTAGGTGCTGCACCTGCAAGCGCCCCTGTTGGACTAAATTATACTGCTAGCATTAATAATATTGTACGCCACAAACCTGCTGTAGGATTAGAACTTGGTTTTGCAGTATTGTACAATATGACCAATCGTTTTAAATTTAAAACAGGCGTTCAATTTAATATCAGACAATATTATATAGAAACATTTCAAGCAACTACCGATATAACTACTATCTCCCTCATTAATAGTAGGGGTGTTGAAAATATCAATGTATTTTCTCCATACAACAATAACACTGGCTATAATAGCACAGAACTTGATAATAAAATGTACCAGGTTTCTGTTCCACTGGGCTTGCAATACGACCTAATTAAAGGAAATCAATTTGGTGTTACCGCTGAAGCCTCTATTCAGCCAACATTTACGCTAAATAAAAGTTTGTATTTACTTTCTACCGATTACAAGCACTATGCAGATGGCAATAGCCTAATGCGTAAATGGAATGTAAACAGTTCCTTTGGTTTAAATATTACCTACAAAACAGGAGAATACCAATGGTACTTAGGTCCTCAGGCGCGTTACCAATTTCTGCCTACCTATTCTAACAAATACCCCATTACCGAATACTTGATGGATTATGGTATTCGCTTAGGATTTATCAAACAAATAAAATAATTGATAGGAGTCTGTTAAATCAATCAATTCTATTGGTTGGCTAATGGTTTTATGCCTACTAATGAATAATTTTAATGATGAAACTATTTTTATTGTTTTGTTTAAGTGCAAGTTTGGTTTTTGTTTCCTGCAAAAATAGTGGGCAAAAAGCTAGAAACACCGCTGGTATTGACACCACCAAGTTCTACCCTATTAATGATTTTATTAAATCGCAAATAGAATTTGTAGACCTCCGATCTTTTTATATTTATCAGAAGAATGACTTAAATGGGATAAAAGATTCTATTGCACTAACCAAGGAAAGTTTTAAAAAGATTGCTGCTATATTTTTAGAAAAAGACATTAGTTCGGCAGATAAAAAACAACACTATACCGAAACAGTTTTTCACGACCTAAGTACCAAAAGCTATACTTTAAATTATCGCGCAAAAGACATTGCAGAAGCCATACAAAATATTGATGTTTTATTAGACGAAAATACCAACCAAGTAAAACGTATTTTTATTCGGTCTGAATTTCAACATAATGACACTAGCGTTGTTGAACAGTGTAATTGGAAGGCCGATAAAAGTTTTCAAATAAATCGGTTTTCAAAAACACCAGCAGGATTTAAGTTGAATGAATTTACCTATGTGAACTGGAATGACCAGAATAAATAGTTTTTAAGGATGACCGCAGCAGATTTTCAACAATTAGCACATACCATACCACATCAACCAGGCATCTATAAATATTATGATGCAAAGAGTGTGTTGATTTATGTGGGAAAGGCTAAAAATTTGCGTAAAAGGGTTGGGTCTTATTTTTCAAAAACATTTACAACCTACAAAACTCACGAGTTAGTTCAACGAATTACCAAAATTGAGTTTACAATTGTAGATTCAGAAAACGATGCGTTTTTATTAGAGAATGCACTGATAAAAGAGTACCAACCACGTTATAATATTAATTTAAAAGACGACAAATCTTACCCCTATATTGTTGTAAAAAAAGAAGATTTTCCAAGAGTATATTTTACCTATGTAAAAGTTAATGATGGCTCTGAATACCTCGGCCCATTTACATCATCTAATAAAGTACGGGAACTACTAACTTTTATTAAACAATACATTCCACTTAGAAATTGCAAGTTGCCACTCACGCCAACAAATATTAAAAAAGGAAAATTTAAAGTTTGCTTAGAATACCATTTGGGCAATTGCAAAGCACCCTGCGTAGGATTTCAAGACGAAAAAGATTACGATTTAGGTCTTAAACAAGTACGAAATTTATTGAAAGGAAATTTGGCTCCTGTTATTTCGCATTTTAATAAAGAAATGCAGGAAGCTGCGGCCAATATGGCTTTTGAAGAAGCTGAAGTACTAAAGAAAAAAATTGAGCACCTAGATAATTACCAAGAAAAATCAGTGATTGTAAGTAAGCACCTAACCAATTTAGATGTATTTTCTATTTGCAGAGAAGCACAATGGGGTTATGTGAATTATTTAATGGTGCAGAATGGAACCATCGTGCAAACGCATACAGTTCCACTTGAAACCAAATTAGAGGAAACCGACGAAGAAGTTTTAGCATTTGCTATTATGAATTTAAGAACGCTATTCAATAGTTTGTCTAATGAAATTATCGTTCCTTTTGCTATTGAATATCCAGATCCTACGGTGCTTGTTACGATTCCTAAATTGGGCGATAAAAAAAAGTTGCTAGAATTATCCGAAAAGAATGTCTTGTATTTTAAAGATGCTATACATCGCAAACAAGTACTGCATTTAGAAGGAAAATCCGACATGGAAAAAAAGCAGGTGCTATATCAACTACAAGATTTTTTACAATTGTCTGAAGTGCCAACCCATATTGAATGTTTTGATAATTCAAATTTTCAAGGATCTTATCCGGTATCGGCAATGGTTTGTTTTAAAGAAGGGATTCCAAGTAAAAAAGACTATCGGCATTATAATGTAAAAACCGTGCAAGGGATTAATGACTTTGCTACCATGACAGAAGTGGTTTATAGGCGATATAAGCGTGTATTAGAAGAATCTCTACCAATTCCGCAACTGATTATTATAGATGGCGGAAAAGGTCAACTAAGTGCCGCAATGGAGAGTATTCAGTTATTAGGTTTACATGGAAAAACCACTGTTGTAGGCTTGGCAAAAAATGAAGAAGAAATATTTTTTCCTGGAGACCAACAATCCATTAAAATGCCTTGGGAATCAGATAGCTTAAAACTCGTTAGACGTATAAGAGACGAAGTGCACCGTTTTGGTATTGGCTTTCATAGAGACCAGCGCTCTAAGGGTAGTATTAAAAACGAATTAGAATCTATTTTGGGCATTGGCCCTAATACCGCAACGTTATTATTAAAAACCTTTCGCTCTGTTAAAAACGTAAGCAATCAAACAGAAGCAAATTTGGCGGAACTAATTGGTCAAAAAAAGGCAGCGTTAGTGTATGGTCATTTTCATGAAGCAGCAAATATTGGCGAAAAATCATAAAAAAGGGGCCAGGATGAAAATCCAGCCCCGTTTTAAAATCCAATATCCTATGAAAAACCATGTACAAGTTACGTAATAGAATGAGTTTGTCAAAGACTGATTGTGAAAAAAAACATAAAAATTTAACAAAAAAGCAAAAAAAAGGGCCAAATGGCCCTTTTAATATAAATATTTTCAATCTTGGTTAATACTGCCAAAGGTCTTGCTCGTAATTAAAGATTTTTTCTTTAATATTTTGTCCTTCTAACAATCTAAATAAAGGATCCTTGATAAGGGCATTTAAATATTTGTCGCTTGGGTTATTAATGGTTGATTTAATTACATAAGACGAAAAAAAGCGGTTTTCAAACAACTCTTCCCAACTCATTCTCTGTGCAAAATTCTTAGGATTGTAAACTTCCCATTTAACCAATGTTGGTCTTAAATCAGGATAATAAATCCAGAACAAAGGACGAGGTTGTGATTTTCCGGAAACTACTTGTTTTGCAATTGGGCAAATTCCTATGATTCTACAAAAAACCCTACTCGCTTCTTTGTCAAAAATATACTGCGTTTTAATTCTAAAAGTATATACAGAATCCATTGGAAATTTAGGCTTCTTGGTAATCACTCTTTCTACAACCCCAGATATAGGATCAGATACATCAACAGTATCATTTGCTCCGGTGGTTAAATTATTAATCTGGTCTGCAGTCAATGGCACTTTAAATTGGTCGTTGTCGGCCGAAAAAGCAACAACACTATCATTTTTAATAGCACTTAATAAAATGGCAAAAAAACGTTGGTCGCCATTATCGTCTTTACCAGGATATACAAATGACTGGTTGATTTTTTCACGTCCGTCAATTTCTTCCCAAACAAACTGGCTCCAAACTTGGTCGTCTTCGCGAAGATGATCGTAAGCCAATGGTTTACGTTCTTTTATTAAACCTCTTTCAATTGCATAATTAGGTCTTAAAGAAACTTCTTGTTTGGCATCAAATCCACCAGGAATGGTGGTATCATAACGTACTGTTAGTGTAGCAGCGGCAGGTACCGGTGTACTTACACTGGCAGCAGGCGCAGCAGCAGGTGCAGCAGCATTGTTATTCAAATATTTCGACGTACCTGTTGCCGGTTTAGCAGTTGTTGTAGCTGGCAGGTCTGTTGGTGCTGGTGCATTTGCTGCAGGTTTTGTAGTAGTGGCCGCTTTCTTATACTTCGACTGTGCATTTACGCCCATGCCAAGTAAAGCAATCCCTAAAACAACACCCGTTAATACTATTTTTTTCATGCCCACATTTATTGAAGTGTAAACGAAATATTTTGATCTAATTGTCTAGTTCCACCAGGACCGATTGCTTTAATTTCATCAATCACAACAGTTGAACCAGCTTGACATCTTTTTAATAAAGCAAGTGCTTCTGGATTAAAATAAGCACCAGTAACTTCTGCAACACCCAATCCTTCTTCGAATCCTTTTCCTGTACAAATCAGTGTAAAAGAAATTACTTTATAACTAACTCCTTCAAAAATAAAATCACGTAATTCAGCCGCAACTCCTTTTTGTACGCGCAATACATTTGCGGCAATTGGTCCACCTGCTTTACCACCAACAGTTGCCAAAGGATCTGGAACCCTTTTAATTGGGATGGTAATTTTTTGATTGTTTTTTCCATCAGAGGCAACCACTGTTGCAGAGCCTAGATTAAGACAACTTACAATATATTGACCAGGACCAGCTTTTTTACTACTCACACCATTTCCTTCAACAGTAACAGAAACTTTTTCGTCTCCACCACCACCAGTTACACTCAATGGATTTTCTAAGCCTTGGTAAAATACCCTTGTTTTATCGGTTGATACTACTAAGCCAGAAGGTACACCTACTGTGTATTTCACTTCTTTTTCAACAGTAGCAGTTGTGCCATCGGGTTTGGTATAAGAAATACGTACTTTTTTTGTGTTAGCACCAACATTACTTACTGTTGTTTTGTATTCTGCAGAACCATCTTCTTTTACATTTACATTCGCGCCATCTATAGAAATATTTGGTTTAGCTGCTTTACTAAAAGCGCCAATACCTGCTGTAATTACTAATTCTTCACCTGGCATTAAATATTGTGAATTGGTTCCAGCAAATGCAGCGAATTCATCGTAGATCAATTCTACTTCCCCAATTTTTTTATGACATAAATCTACCAACTGTGCTTCGCTATTTTTAACGTCATTTTGAAATTTGCTCAAAATAGTAATTGCCGCAACAGTAGGTGTCATATGAAAATAGAGATAGCCTAAATCATCTTTTACAGCATTATTGTTTGTTTTTGGTGCTGTTAAGTCTAGTGGTAGCGGCCCTATTTCTTTTGCAAGCTGTGGATCAATGGCTAATAATTCTTCTTTGAAGTTTTTTAATTTTTCAAACAATTCTTTTCCTTTTCCTTTTCCACTTGGAGGTGGCTCCACCAACAAACGTGTTGCAGCATCTAAATTGTCTTCTTTATAATCTTCAACTCCATTTTCGTCTTTTTTTAATCCAGACTCTTTTTTTAATTCTAATTTTAAATCCTCTAAATAAGTATACATAGCATCGGCTAATGCTTTTGCCTTTTGGGCTTTAGGCATCCAGATTTCTGCTTTCTCTTTTGTTTTTGGATCTTCTAATTTTTTCTGAAAAGACTTGAATATATCTACATTTTTTTGTTCAACCATAGCAGTTGCATTATTCAAACTGTTATTCACAGTATGAAATGCATGTAAGATTTCGTTCGAAACATTCAGTGCCAATAGCGCAGTAAGCACTAGGTACATCATGTTGATCATCTTCTGCCGCGGCTCCTTAGGTAATGACATGCTAACTTAAATTTAATGATACATTTTACAATTAATTCAACACCGTATAGATAATTATTTTACCTGCATTGCAGATAACATACTACCATAAACCTGATTCAATTTTGTCAGATTAGTTGCCAATGCAGCAATTTGCTCTTTGGCTTTTAATGCATCTTGTGCAGTTCCGGTCATTGCAGCAGAAGCTTCTGAAAGTTTGCCATAAAATTGGTTCAACGCTTTCAAATGATTATTGCTTTCTTGCAATTCTAATTCGTAAATTGTATTTAAAGAAGTTAAATTTTTTGTTAGTCCTTGAACTTGCTCATGGAATTGTTTGGTACTTTCTGAAGCACCTTGGAATCCTACTAATGCTTGAGACACATGACCTGAAGCATCTTTAATAGTTCCTAAAGCAGTTGCAGCTTCTTTAGCTTTAGCAGAAAAATCAGCAGTTGATTTTACTACGTCGGCAATCTCTCCCATCTTATCAACGGTAGTACCTAATTTTTGAAATCCAGCACTTAGTTTAGAAAGTGTTGCTGGAGTAATATCTGCTTCTTGCAACATATTATCCAATGTTTTTAATGCAGGATTACCTGAGTCAGCAGCAGCTGGTGCATGAGCTGGACCCATATCTGGAGGAGGTAAAATTGCATAAACCAAAAAGATTAATGCTTCTGTTGTTAAACCTACTTTTAAGGCCCAGTCGGCCCATGACAAGTGCAATATTTTTGCCATTGCACCAAATATTACTACTGCAGCACCTGTACAAACGATAACGTTTACTGCGCGATTTACTGTTGGAGAAACACCTTGAGACATGATGGGTTGAGTTTGATTTTTAGATTAATTACTTTTTATAAGGGTAAATTATTTTCTCATTTTAGGAGCCAAATCAATTACACAACGAAATCCTATATAAGATTTTGCTGTGTCTTGGTATTCGTAATTGCGTGTACTCACTTGTAAGAAGTATCCTACATCTTTCCAGCTTCCACCACGAACCACTTTACGTTTCATACGCGGAGGATCTGAATCCTTTGCATCTAAACGAATGTCTGGGCTCATATCACTAATAAAATTGTATGCGCCTTCGTAGAAATAAGAATTGGTCCACTCTGCAACATTTCCTGACATGTTATACAAACCATAATCATTGGCCCAATAAGCATCGGCACGAACAGTATAAAAACCACCATCCTCTGCATAATTACCACGACCTGGTTTAAAGTTTGCTAACAAACAACCTTTCTTATTTCTAATATATGGATTACCCCAAGGAAACATTGAATTGGTACGGCCACCTCTTGCAGCATATTCCCATTCTGCTTCACTTGGTAAACGATAGTCTCCTTCAACTGCCATTCTTTTCCTTTCTAAATAACTGTTTTGAATATGGGTACGCCAATTACAAAAAGCAACTGCTTGTTTCCAAGTAACACCTACTACCGGATATTTTCCAAATGAAGGATGTGAGTAATAACTTTTAGTCATTGGCTCGTTATAAGAATAAGAGAAATCTCTCATCCAAACTAAGGTGTCTGGATATACTTTTTGATCTCTCTTTACAATAAATTCTTTAATAGGATGTCCGGCATTTTCTCTTTTTGCAGCAGCTGGCAAATCAAGATATTCTACCTTGTATACCAATTTATTGGGGTCTATATCTGCTCTTCCAAATAAACGATTATCGGGCGCTAAATTCAATTCGTTTAATTTTTCAACCGTATTTTTATCGTACTTAATTGTGGCCACTTTTTTCCAGTCAACAGCTGTAGTATCGTCATCTTTGTTAATGCCTTGTCCAAATAATATTTTAAATGCTAGTGAATCTCTAGTCCATTTTACAAACTGACGATATTGATCGTTGGTAATTTCAGTTGCATCCATCCAAAATCCGGGAATAGATACTTGGCGATTTTTTGTAGTAAAATTATAGCTGATATCTTCATCACTTGGTCCTAAATGAAAAGTTCCAGGTTGCACATACACCATATTGATTGGCCTATTCATGCTTTGCTTTGCAATTGGTGCTACCCCATGCAACTGTCCATCATCTGGCAAAGCAGATTTAGACTTTCCTCCTTTTGGAAATAGGCAGGAACTTAAGCTTAGCGATAATACCGCCAATATTATTATTAAATACCCTTTCATCTGATCAGAATAATTTTTTTATGACAGTGACAAATATATGAGTTTCATTGGCTAAATAACCTAATTACAGAATTTGTTGCCAATAAATATTAATCGTGTAGAAATAGACTTATGGTGCTATAATTTAGTCAATAAAAAGATTTTCGGTAATTATACCGCTGTAATTGAATAGCAAATTAAACGATAGTTTGTTACACATTTGCTAAAAAATCTTTAATATTAAAAAAAGGTGCATTACAAGTATAGTTTTTACAACTATAAAACGCCACATCTGCCTTAGTTTCTTTCATTTTCAATAACGGAAAAACTAGTGAATTAGTTTCTGCGGATTGAATTATTTTATTAGGAATATAATTATTTAATACAGGAAGTAGGTTTTTACTGCTTTCTCGGCCTAAAATGGCAATTTCAACTGTTCCTACCTGTAAAATTTGAATGAGTGAAGCCCAAACACCAAAAGAACTAGGGTGTTTTATGATTGCGTTTTGCAATGAATGCAATATTTGACTAGCCCGCTGAGCCCATTCTTTCAAATCAAACACCACCGATAAATAGTGTAAATTCAATGCCATCACGGCATTTCCACTTGGGGTTGCGCCATCATACACTTCTTTTTTTCGAAGGATTACATCGGTTTGTTGGCCATGGGTATAATAAAAAAAGCCAGTTTCAGGTTCGGTAAAATGCGTGATCACCATTTCTGTAAGTGACTTTGCTTGTAAAAGATAGTTGCCATTACCCGTGATTTCTTGTAAATGGATATAGGCTTGTATTAAATAGGCATAATCATCTAAAAATGCGGGCAATTTAGATTGGTTGTTTTTATAAGTATGGTTCCAAGATCCTTCAGGGTTAGCCATTTTTAAAGCTAAAAAAGCCATATTGTCAATAGCCCGTTGTTTATAAGCAGGCAATCCAAGGGCTGCATAAGCTTTTGAGTAGGCGGTATTCATAAGTGCGTTCCATCCTAATAATATTTTATCATCCGTGGCAGGTCGAATACGTTTTGAACGTTCTGCTAGCAATATTTTTTTTGATTTTTCAAGGGAATCAGACAAAGTTTCTGCACCTATGCCTAATAATTTGGCAGTTTCATCTATAGAGTTGTTTACCCAAAGAATATTGGTGTGCTCCCAGTTTCCTTGCGCTTCTACTTGGTAAAAGGCGCAAAACCAGGCCGATTCTGAACCTAAAATCTCATCAATTTCAAGCTTAGACCAAGTATAGAACTTACCCTCAACTCCTTCACTGTCGGCATCTAAAGCGCTATAAAAACCTCCTTCATTGCTTAATAATTCGCTTTCAATAAAAGCAATTGTTTGTTGAATTGTTTGCGCATACTTTTCAATTCGGGTAAGTTGATAGGCTTCTGCCAAAACGCTAACTAGTAGGGCATTATCGTACAACATTTTTTCGAAATGTGGTGCAAGCCATTCATTATCAGTACTATATCTGGCAAAGCCACCCGCTAGTTGGTCGTAAATTCCGCCGTCAATCATTTTGTCGAGGCTCAATAATGCTTGTTTTAAAGCCGATGAATCTTTTGTAAAATGATACTGCCTTAATAAAAATTGAATGGAAAAAGTTTGTGGAAATTTTGGTGCACGTCCAAATCCACCCCAGGTTGGATCTGCATTTTCTAGCAAATTTTGGGTGATGGTATTCAATTGCTCCGCGTTAAAATCAATGTTTGCCTGACTAGTTCCAGCGGTTAGTATGCCGAATTTATTGGCTGATAAAAGGTGTTCTGTTAGATTTTCTGCTTGTGAAAAAATTTCGTGCTTACGATCTTGATAGCCTAATCGAACTCCTTCTAATACATCTATCCAACTTGCACGATTATGGGCCTTAACTGGTGGAAAATACGTGCCACCATAAAAAGGCTTTGCTGTTGGTGTTAAAAAAACATTTAGTGGCCAACCGCCGGAGCCTGTCATTGCTTGCACTGCGTCCATGTAAATATGGTCTAAATCGGGTCGTTCTTCTCTATCAATTTTAATATTAATAAAATGATCGTTCATGAACTTAGCGGTAGTTTCATTTTCAAAACTTTCTTTTTCCATTACATGACACCAATGACAAGCAGAATAACCAATACTTACCAAAATGGGTTTGTCTTCTTTTTTTGCACGATCCAATGCTTCATCGCACCAAGGATACCAGTTTACTGGGTTATGTGCATGTTGCAACAAATAAGGACTCGTTTCGTGTATTAATTGGTTGGTATGCGTAAAACTCATGATGAACACTTGGTTAGAAAGGCAAAATAGCTAGAAGGAATACTTAACAAGAAAAAAAACAGACTGAAATTCTGTTAAACAACTGAAAAATCGCTAGTCTTTTTAGAAGCTTTAGGCTGAATCAATTTTATTTACAGCAGCTTTGAGCAATTATTTTTTTGTACTAACTGCCTGACTTAAGAAATGGTCAAGCGCTGCACACATACTAGGTTTTTGAGGAGATGGCACTATAATTTCAAGTAACAAACCTGCTTCTTCAACTGCCTTTAAAGTATTACTACCAAAAGCGCCTATAATGGTGGTGTTTTGTTGAAAATCCGGTACGTTATCAAACAAACTTCTTACCCCACTAGGTGTGAAAAAGCAGATAATATCATAATTTTTTTGCTCCATTACTGGTGTAATATCATTGCTAATAGAACGATACATGAAGCCCAATTGGAATTCGCATTTATTATTTTTCATCCAAGCAACAATCTCGTTGTCTTGTTGATTTTCGCTGCAGACATACAAGAATTTTTCGTTCTCCTTGTGCTTGTTAATTACATCGAACATGCTTTTATTGGTACCATCAGCACCATAAAATACTTTTCGTTTGCGATATAAAATGAATTTTTGAAGATATAAGGCTACTGCTTCGGTAATGCAAAAATATTTAGTGTCTTGACCAATTGAAATTTTCATTTCCTCGCAGGTTCTGAAAAAATGATCAATCGCATTCCTACTAGTGAATATGATGGCAGTGAAATATAAAATGTCTATTTTTTGTTTGCGGAATTCGCGTGCCGGTATACCTTCTAACTTAATAAAAGGATGAAATACCAATTCAACTTGGTGTTTGCGCTCTAAATCAAAATAGGGCGATTTATCACTTTCGGGCCTAGGTTGAGAAATTAAAATTCTTTTAGGCTTTTTAGTTGATCCTATATTTTTTAACCCGCTTTTTGCCATGCTTCAAATCTAAAATAAAAATAATATTAAAAACTTCCCGCAATATACTTCAATAGCAATTTATAAATTAACAGCAAAGGAAGTACTTCAACGGCGCAAAGGTACAAGAAAAAATGTAAGGCACTAACTTTCAGATTAAGCCTAATTATTCCAAAAGAAATTAAATACCTATAAAGGAATAATACAAAAGCAGCCCCTGTAGAAATAGTAATTGCTATTTGCACAAGCGGTACAGGAGAATAGGTTAATACTAAAAGGAAAGGTATTAATACAATACCCAATACTTTATTAACTAAAAAAACAATAAAAGTATAAGAACTTGTGGCTTCTGATGCATTAAAAACCCAACCAGAAAACAATAGAAACAAGTATTTTCCTATATAGATAATGAACAGTATGAAACTTGAGTAGAGTATTAATTGGTAAAAAGGCAAGGCCACCCATGCCTTGTACTGAATAAATAGGGCTATATAAATTCCACCACTTACAAAAAACAAAATATTTAGCATAACTGAAGCAAGATTATTTTGCAACAATTGCTCTCTTGTTTGTTTTTGCCTAACAGATGTTTGTAAAATAAGTAAGAAAAGATTTTTTAAATATTTAGGAAAGGCTAATCTAATAACGGCTAATAGTGCTACCAATACCACTAAAATATAAAAAATTGCATCTCTATTTACTGGCGTGCGCTCTGGTGCGAATTGAAAAAATGCGGTTTTTGAAAAAGGCAGATATGGATGACTATAATATTTTTGATAGGTGGTAGTGTCGGGTAAATGCAGTTTTATATAAAGGATTTGTGCTTTTTTTGTGGAATCTAACCTTAGACTATCGGAAATAAAAGCCTGACGAATACTGTCTATAGGCACCAAACTCAATGAGTCTGTAGATATGGATTGCAATTGACGCGCATTGACATTAGAGTCAACTTGGGCATTGCAAAAGCCAATAATGAATAATAAACAGAGTATAATTTGCAGCTGCTTCAATCAAACTATTTGCGCAAAAATATTAAACTGGCACCATTAAACACGTGTGTTGCCCAATATTATCTCTATACTTCAATTTTATGCTGTTTGAACTAGTTACTTTTGTAATCTATGGCGGGTATTTATATTCATATTCCATTTTGCAGAAAGGCTTGTAACTACTGTAATTTTCATTTTTCAACTACACACCATCAGATTGAACCGATGATGGAAGCCATTGAAAAAGAAATTTTATTACAAAAAACTTACTTGTCTGAAACAATTGAAACTGTTTATTTTGGAGGAGGAACCCCGTCGATTCTAACGATTGCTCAATTGGCTAAGCTGTTAAACACGTTAAGATCACAGTTTAATATCAGCCCAACGGCAGAAATTACCCTAGAAGCAAATCCCGACGATATCAATACTAGTAAACTACTCGACTGGAAATTGATGGGAATTAATCGTTTGAGTATTGGCGTACAATCCTTTGATGAAACAGACCTTCTTTGGATGAATCGTGCACACACAGCCGCACAAGCAACTAATTGTATTCAACTAGCAAAAGAAGTTGGGTTTAATAATATAACCATTGATTTAATTTATGGAAGCCCAGTATTAACAGATGAAGCCTGGAAAAAAAATATAGACACCGCACTTGCTTTTGGCATACCACATTTATCTTGTTATGCTTTAACGGTGGAACCTAAAACGGCACTAGATAAACTCATTCAAAAAAAAGAAGTTGCCGCAGTAGACCCAGACAAACAAGCGCACCATTTTACCTTACTATTAGAATGGTTGGCAATAGCAGGTTTTGAACATTATGAGATTTCTAATTTTGCATTGCCAGGGCATAGAAGTAAACACAATAGTAATTATTGGCAGGGTAAAGATTATTTAGGCATAGGTCCATCGGCACATTCTTTTAATGGAATAACAAGGCAATGGAATGTTGCCAATAATAGTTTGTACTTGCAAAGTATGGCGCAAAATACTGTTCCTTTTGAAATTGAAATTTTGAGCATAGAGCAGCAACTGAATGAATATATCATGACAAGTCTTAGAACCCTTGAAGGACTTTCTTTAACACATATTAAAACGCAATGGGGAGATGCATTTGCAAACACCATACAGCAAGCTGCTAATGGTTTAATTAATTGTGGTTATGCAAATTTAGTTGACGAAAATTTAGTGCTCACCAACAGTGGAAAGTTAATGGCAGATGGAATTGCGTCTGATTTATTTTTTGTAGGATAAATTATTAGGCTAATACTAAAACAAATAGCCTTCAATTTTTTTAAAGCCTTCTGCCGCTGGTAATTGTTTCCATAAAATTTGATAGATTGTTTCGGCAATTGGAATATCGGCTTGGAGTATTTTATTGGTTTCAACAATACATTTACTAGCATTGTATCCTTCTGCCACCATACTCAATTCTAGGTGCGCCGCTTTAACAGAATAGCCTTTGCCAATCATATTTCCAAAGGTTCTATTTCTACTATATAAAGAATAACAAGTAACTAATAAATCGCCCAAATAAACAGAAGCTGTATAATTGATTTCTTTATTGGAAGGATTTGAATTGGCAGGTAATGATTTAAAAAACTGACTCATTTCATTGGCACTATTGGCAATATACACACTCAAAAAATTATCGCCATAATCTAACCCGTGTGCAATACCAGCACCCAAAGCATAAATATTTTTTAATACCGCTGCATACTGCACCCCTATTACATCTTGATTAACAACAGTATTAATATATTCTGTTTCAAAATGTCGGGCAATATCAAAAACAGTTGCTTCTTGAATACCAGAAAAAGTTAAATAAGATAATTTTTCGCCAGCTACTTCTTCTGCATGGCATGGTCCTAACAAAGTAAAATAATCCGATAGAGGAAATTTAAATTTATTACTTAAATAATCATTCAATAACACATTAATATTTGGCAGAATACCCTTTATAGCAGAAACAATTTTTTTGCCTTTAAATGCATCTTCTGGCAAACTTTCTAATACAGATTCTGCATAAGCCGAAGGCACTGCAATTACTAGTATATTGGAGTTTGCCACTACTTGGGCAAGGTCATTGCTTAAAAGCAGTTGTTGCTGATTAAAATAAACCGAACTGAGATATTGCGGATTGTGTTTGCGCTTTTGCATCAAACCAATCATTTCTTCATTACGTATCCACCAATGAATGGTGTTTCCATTATCGGTAAGAATTTTTGCAATCGCTGTAGCCCAACTTCCACTACCAATAATACCAAACTGCATGCACAAATAATTTATGTAAGACTAGTCTTTTTTCTTATCGTCGTATAATTTTTCTTTAGCAACTACTTCTACTTTCGCGCCATCTTTCAAAATTTTACTAACAATTGTATAGGGTCCTGTAATTACTTCGTCGCCTTCTTTTAACCCAAATACAATTTCAATATTATTTAAATCTTGAACCGATGTTTTTACATTTACTTTTTTTACAGTATTGTCTTTTTGTAAAACAAATACTACTTCTTCAATACCATCGTCGGTTGATGTTGACTTAGCTGCTGGTGCATCTGTTTTCTTTTCGTCTTTTTTATCTGTAGCTGCTTTGTCGTTATTTTTTTCTCTGGTTGTTACTGCATTTAATGCCACCGATAAAACATTGTATTTTGTTTTAGTTTGAATATCGGCACTAGCACTCATACCCGGACGGAATGGAAAACTTTTTTGGGGTGTAATTAAGTCTTGGTAAGATTCTGGTAGCAATCGAATATGCACTTTGTAATTGGTAACATCATTAGAAGTTGATGCATTTAATGAAGAGGCTGGATTTGCAATTTTGTAAACCAATCCTTTGAACTTTCTGTTATTATATGCATCTACTTCAACAATAGCAGTATCTCCAATTTTTACTTTTGGAATATCGTTTTCACCTACATCTACTCTTACTTCTATACTACGCATATCTGATATGCGCATCATTTCGGTACCTATGCTAAAACTATTACCAGCAACACGCTCTCCTCTTTTTACGCTCATTAAACTAACTAATCCATCCATCGGTGCAGTAATGACTGTACGTGATAAATCTTTATTGGCTTTGTTCAATTGTGCTTGTGCGCCTTGGATATTTGCTTCACCGCTTTTTAACCCTTCTTTAGCAGCATTGTATTGCGCTTCTGCGGTGCGATAGGCTTGTTGCGCTTGTTCAAATTCTGAACGAGAAATAACTTTATCATCCACCAATTTCTTTTGACGATCGTATATAGATTTCGCGTTGTCTAACACCGCTTTCAATCCTACTAAATTGGCACTTGAATTAGACAATTGTGCTTTAGCTTGGTTTACACCTGCAGCAACTTGATCGCGCTGAGTAGAATAAATATCGGCATAAATTCTAGCTAGAATTTGACCTTTTTTAATAGTATCTCCTTCGTTAACAAACAATTCGGTTACTTCTCCGCTAATATCCGGACTTACTTTCACTTCCACTTCGGGATATACTTTACCACTTGCATTTACTGTTTCTATAATATTGCGTTTAACGGCTTTTTCAGAAGATACTTTTGTAGCTTCTTCTTTACCTAAATAACCACCTTTTTTTAGACCGATTAATATGCCAATTACAACAAGCAATCCTACAATAATCCAAATCAATTTCTTACTCATATATTCCGTGTTTCTGTGTTTTTAATTTTGTTTAACCCTTACAATTTAATCCCCTGTCCTTTATAAAATTCTAGCACTTTTAATTTAAATACATAATCGAATTGGTTACTTACTGACTGAATTTTTGCAGTAAATACATTGTTACGAGTTGTAATTAAATCTAGTGTTCCTAATAGTCCTACATCGTATCTTTTTTGCGCAAACTCTAATGCTTTTTCAGATACTTGAACTGATTTTTTAGACGCGTTTAACTTTTGCAATGAAGCAAAAGCATCTTGGTATGCATTATAAATATTAGCTCGAAGTGTTTGCTTCTCTTGATCGTCTTGTAATTGATTTTGGCGAACATTTATTTTTGAACGCTCCCATTGCGTTCTAGCACTATGTGCGTTAAAGATGGGCATACTTAAATTCAATCCTAATGCCTGACCAAAATATCTATTTAATTGAGATGTTAAGGATACTTTATCTACTCCTATCACACTAGTTTGATATGCGTAAACTGGATATTTATTTAAATTATCAACTGCATAAGCACTAGTTGCGCCTACCATTGATTGGGTGCGATAGTCGTAAACATTGTTTGAAAAACGGCTGCTTAAAGATCCTGTTGCAGAAAGTGTAGGATACATTGAACCTCTTGCAGCGTTTACAAATCTTTGTGCAGCAGCAATTTTTAATGCCGTTACTTTTTGTTGCGGTTGATTGTCTAATGCCAAACTATATACATTCTGTGGTTGAAGATCAAGAAGGCTTTCAACAGGAATCTTTTCAACTTCAGGATAATCAATATCGAAATTCGAGGCAAAATCAAAATTCATGAATGCCTTTAAATTAATCACACCTTGTGCTACTCCAGCAAGTGCTTGAATATAATTTGAACTATCTCTTTCTACTTGTGCTTCAATTTGAATGGCATTTAGTTCTGGTTGACTACCTGCTACCACAAATTTTCTGGTATTGCGTAATTGCTCTTGAGACTGCGCTAATTGAATTTCACTTAGTTTGGCTTGTTCTCTGCGCAACATTACTTGTAAGAAAGCATTGGCAACAGATAAGGCTAAATCATTCTTTGCTTTTTCAACATTGAGTTCATCGGCTTTTGCTGTTAAGGCATTTGCTTCAATATTGTTTTTTCTAGTAAACCAGTTAAAGATGGTGTAAGAAGATTGAAATCCAATATTTCCTCCTGTAACATCTACATTATCAAACACATTGGTGGTTGGATTAATGTTTAGTCCGTGTTGATAAGAACTACTAATACTTGCATTTGCATTTGGTAAACGCGTTAATTTAGACTGATCGGCCAATAACTTAGACAGTCTTGCTTGAACATCTGCCTGTTTGATAGATATATTATTTTGTAAAGCGTAATCAACGCACTTACGAAGGTCCCATTTTTCCTGTGAAAAGGATTGAAGGGTTGCTGTTAAAGCTAATAAGGTCAAAAACTTCTTCATATAAAACAAAAGTACGCCAAACCTATGCTTCTGCTAAAAAATTAGACAGGCGGAAAGGAATCTGAATAAACATGTCAAAAAATCTTATGAAAGGTGTTCGATAACTGAAAAAGCATTTGAGAGGTCATTAATTAAGTAATCTGCCGATTCTAATCCAATATATAAACGCAACATTCTGTGTTCTGGATTAGCAGGATCAAATGCTTCTGGTTTCATTCCAGAAACTTTTGGAATTATTAAAGATTCGTGCCCGCCCCAGCTTACTGCCATTAAAATATGCTGCAATGAATCGCAAAATGTTTCAATAGTGGCACATTCTTGTGCTTTAATTTGAATGGTTAACAAACCACAAGCACCTTGCATTTGTTTTTTTGCTAAATCGTATTGCGGAAACGAAGGATCAAGCGGAAAAATGACCTTTTCTATTCTAGGATGTTGTTTTAAAAACGGAATTATTTCTTTTGTAGTTCTATCTATTCGCTCAAGTCGGGCATCTAAGGTTCTTAATCCCCTAATTAATAACCAAGCATTGAATGGCTGAATGCCCGATCCAATATTCATGTACTCACTATTAAAAATTCGTTCCATCATTGGGCCGCTTCCAGATAACACACCTGCAACTGTATCGCTATGACCACTAATGTATTTGGTGGCAGATTGTAAAACAAGGTCAATCCCCAATAAAATGGGCTTTTGAAACAATGGTGTGCAATAACTATTGTCTATAATAGTAATGATGCCATGCTTTTTTGCCAAACTTGCAACTGCAGCTAGGTCTTGTAATTCGTAGGTCCAACTATTGGGTGATTCTAAATAAATAACCGTTGTGTTGGGTTGAATGGCCTTCTCGAAATTTTCAATGTTGGTGCCATCAATATAAGTATGGCTTACCTGAAAACGGGGTAAAATGTCTTCAAACATTTTTTTAGCCCAGGTATACGGATTTTTTACACTGAGGATATGGTCGCCAGATTTTACATTGGCCAATACTGCAGCAAAAATAGCAGCAGCACCACTATTAAATACCAAACAGTCTTCGGCGCCATCAAGGGCTGCTAATTTTTTTCGTAAGATGTCTACTGTGGGGTTAAGGCCACGGCTATATAAAAAATCGGCGTATTCGTTTTCGAAAGATTTACGCAGATCAGCTACTTTTTTAAATGCAAAATTGCTGGTTTGCATAATTGGTGGCGATACTGCTCTAAAATAGTCTTCTCTATGTTCGGCTAACTCGTTTAAGATATAAGATAGTTCCATTTATAAGCCCTCCTTATTTTCAATATTTGAAGTGATTTTAATAAACTTTTTGGCCACAAAATATAGTAACATAAATGCCGCTAAAACAGTGGTACCAATAATTGCAATACTTGGCGTTTGAATGCTAATGCTAATGCCTACAAACAAATAAGACCCCATGAAAATTAATGGCAGAATTGGAAAAAGTTTCATTTTGTAAATACCCGTTCCATCTAAATGCTTGGTTCTTTTACGTAACACAAAAATTGTTGCACTAGAAGCCACCATTCCAAAACAATCTAAGAAAATAGTAAAGTTTAAAATTTTCTCAAATGTTTGTGCAAAAAATAAAATAATAATACACATCGCCGCAAACACTGTTAATGAAAAAACCAATACTTCGTTTTTAGCGGATTGCTTGCCAAATATTGTAGGCAGTGCGCCTTCGGTACTCATGGCATACATTACACGTGGATTACTCATTAATAAAGCATTCACATAAGCGAGTACGCCAAAAAATAAAAAGAAAGAAAAAATATCAGCGCCAGTTTTTCCAAATACTTTATGCATCACTACATAAGCAATTTCGCGTTCGCCTTTCATGTTATTGAATCCTATAATATTATAATAGCTAAGGTTGACCAATAAATACAAACCAATAATAATAGCAATGCCAATAAAAATCCCTCTAGGAATATTTTTTGCAGGATTTTCTACTTCATTTCCAAAATTGATCGTTTGCTGATAGCCGCCATAGGTAAAGGATACAGCAATCAAACTAATACCTAAACTTTGAATCCAATTAATTTGAGGTGTTGTGCTTTCAACTACGGCAGTTAGGGTTTCAGGCAATGCATGAATAGGAAAAAACAAGGCAGCAATTAACACTACAATCATGCCTATTTTAATAAGCATTAAAAAGTTTTGTGCTTTTGAACTCATTCTTAAACCCATTAAATTAATCAGGTAAAAACTAAAAATAGCTACACAACTTATGAGCGCTTTATCGGTATCGGTAAAATGAAATTGTGGAAATAATTTTGAAATATATCCGCTACCAATTAATGCAACACCACTTAAACTAGCCGCATTACTGATAAGAATAACACAGTTAATGGCAAAGGCAATACTAGGATGATAGGCATATGAAAACACTTTATAATAGCCACCAGTAACAGGAAACCTACTGCCAATTTCGGCATAAGTTAGCGCTCCACAAAAAGCAAAAAATCCGCCTAAAATCCAGGCAGTAAAATAAACCGAAGGCTCAATGGCGTCTTTGGCACTAGTAGCTGCCGACCTAAAAATTCCCATCCCAATAACTAAGCCCACCACAATCATGGTAAAGCTAAATAAATTCAGTTTTTGTTTTCCCTTCATAGTATCATAACGTGAGGGTTAAATGTAGTAAACTTCCCACAAATGAAAGGAATACAGGTTGTATAAGTACGAATAGCCATTTTTTATGCCCATTAATGAATTTGTTTAGTTTAAATTTCAGTAATTCGTGCTATGGAAATTTTTTTAATCAGACATACAACCCCATTAGTTGCAAAAGGTATCTGCTACGGACAAACCGACTTAGATGTAACCGAAAGTTTTTCTGAGGAGGCAAGCGCAATTTCAGGGCATATCCCAACCAATATAACCAAGGTTTATAGCAGCCCATTGCAACGATGTTCGAAATTAGCCAATACTCTTTTTCCTAGTCATGGTATTGAATGGCATAATGATTTAATGGAATTGAATTGTGGCGAATGGGAAATGCTAGAATGGGATACTATACCAAAAGCCGAAATACAACCCTGGATGGATAATTTTGTAAACGTTCCAGTACCAGGCGGAGAAAGCTATGCGCAACTGCACCAAAGAGTGGTTGATCGTTTTAATGCTATTTGCAATACGGGTGAAACGGCAGCGATTGTAGCACATGGGGGCGTTTTAAGAAGTATATTATCGCATATTGGCTCTATTTCACTAGAAAGTTCTTTTAGTGCATTTCAACTACATTATGGGGCAGTTGTAAAAATTAAACTTGATAATGAAGCATTTACTTACGAACTATTGCATAATATTGAGCCATCAAATAAAGAGCAGCATCGACCAAGCTTTACTTAAATCAGTAATCCCTAAAAAAACGATTTATGGAATTTCATTTCGATCAATTGCTAACAGTAACTTTTACACTTTTTGCAGTAGTTGATATTGTAGGATCTATTCCGCTATTAATTTCGTTGAAAGAAAAAATGGGCGGCATTAAATCTTTTCAGGCCACTTTTGTTTCAGGCGCATTAATGATATTATTTTTATTTGCAGGCAAACCCTTTTTAAAAATTCTTGGTTTAGATATTCGATCATTTGCCGTTGGAGGATCCATTGTAATATTTTTATTAGGATTAGAAATGGTATTGGGCCACGAAATATTTAAAGGCGATAAAGATGCGCATGCGGGAAGTGTTGTGCCAATTGCCTTTCCTATTATAGCGGGTAGCGGAACACTTACCACCATCATGTCATTAAAAGCAAACTTCGACGAAGCCTATATATTATCTGGCATTGTAATAAACCTTATTGTAGTTTATATTGTTTTAAAGTCATTGAACTGGATTGAACACGCATTAGGTGCTGCAGGTTTATTAGCTGTTCGGAAGTTTTTTGGAGTGATATTATTGGCGATAGCAGTGAAAATTTTTAGTAGTAATATTGGGGCGTTTGGGAAATAATAAAAAATGAAATTACAAAAAGGACTTATAATCATCCCCTGTTACAATGAAGAAATTTCAATAAGCAAATTGCTTCCTGAAATGAAAAGCATTGTATTACCCCAAAATATTAAAATTGATATATTGGTTGTCAACGACTGTTCAACTGACAACACTTCTTCTGTAGCGAAAGAATTTGGTGCTAGCGTACTTGATTTGCCCGTAAACTTAGGAATCGGCGGGGGAATGCAAACTGGGTTTATGTATGCAAATTCAAATAATTATGATTTCACTGTACAAATGGATGGAGATGGTCAACATCCCCCAAGTGAATTAATAAAACTTATAACACATTATACTAATTCAAATGCCAATATTGTAATAGGATCAAGATTTGTTATAAAACAAGGTTTTCAAAGTTCTGCACTAAGGAGAATTGGCATCAATTATTTCCATTATTTGAATAAATTATTTACCGGAAAAAGCATTTATGATATCACTTCAGGCTTTCGTCTTTTTGATAAAAAAACAATAAACATTGCAGTTGAAAATTATCCTGATGAATATCCAGAACCAGAGTCGTTAATTATATTTTCAAGAGCTAATTTACATATTGAAGAGGTACCTGTTATAATGCGTGAAAGGCAAGGGGGAAAGTCATCAATTAGAAATTTTGCACAATGGTATTATATGGCAAAAGTGACTATTGCCATGATTTTTTCAAGTATTAGAAAATAATTTTTTATGGGAAGAATACAAATAATAGCAATTATAGTCAATCTGATTTTTATAAGTTATGTTGGCTATTTAATAGTTAAAGGTAAATTAAGAGAAGAGTACTCTATTGTATGGTGTATATCCACTGCTTTACTACTTTTATTTTCATTTTGGAGAAATGGATTAGCTGTTTTGTCTAAACTATTTGGTATTTATGAGCCCCCAAATATGGTGTTTACAGCTTCTATATTTGTAACATTAATTTACCTATTACATTTAAGTGTAGTTGCCTCAAGATTACATGAGCAAAACAAAAAGCTTGCACAAGAAATAGCATTGATTAAAAATATGTTGAAGGAAAAGAAATCATTAAAACAAACAATCTAACAAAAGGATTCAATTGCAATTAAATGAATGTACACTGTTTTGCAATACCGGCTTATAAGGATTCTAAATATTTAGAAGCATGTATTGATAGTATTCTTAAGCAAACTATAAAGAGTGATATTATTATTTGCACATCAACTCCAACAGAACAAAATAAAAAAATTGCTGAAAAATACAATATTCCCTATTTTGTAAACAATACTGGCGAAACAGGCATTGCAGCTGATTGGAATTTTGCATTTTTAAATGCAAAAACAAACTTAGTTACAATTACACATCAAGATGATATTTACGAGCCTATTTTTGCAGAAGCAGCCATTAAATCAATTAATAAAAGCTCACTTATTTCGTTTACTAATTATGCTGATATACATGGAGACAAGATTAAATCATACTCTTTAAATAGCATTATTAAAACACTATTACTCTTCCCCTTTTTAATTAAAAATAAGATAGCGTTTAAATTTATTAAAAAAATAATTTTATCGTTTGGAGATCCTATTTGCTGCCCTTCGGTAACAATTAATAAAAAACTATTACCTGAATTTAGTTTTTCTAACCATTATACTTGTGCGTTAGATTGGCATGCTTGGTATCAACTAGCAAATGTGGTTGGCGAATTTGTATTTATTAATAAAAAACTTGTGAAACATAGAATTCACGAAGAATCCGAAACGACCAATCAAATTAAAATTGGCAAACGACAAAAAGAAGAAGAGACTATATTAAAACAAATTTGGGGAAATAGATTGGGTAGTTTTATTGCACTGGCATACAAACAAGGGCATTTAGAAAATAAATTATAAAATAAATTCATTATGGTACTTATTATAATTTTCTGGACAATTATTTATTGCTTAAGCACTGCTGTTTCAATTGTATTATTGGGCGATAGAAACTTAATTTCAGGAAATTTATTAAGCCTAGATTCGATTGGCAAACTATTGTTTAATTGGAAATTTATATTAGCAATGGCTCTTGCCATATTTTCTAGAATTAGTTTTATTTTACTTAACAATAGTTTTTTAAAAGTTCCTAAATTAGCAAGTATTTCAACTACTTTAACAACATTTGTTACATTAATATCTTTATTGTTTATTGTTTTAGCAAATAATGTTTTTTTACATGAAAAATTAAATGCACAACAAATTTTTGGTGGCATCATCATCTTGATAGGTGTTTCAATAATGATAAAATAAAATAAAATGTCTGAGACTCCTTTTAACGAATCATACCTTCAATATCAAACTAATCGATCATGGATTCGAAAAATAATTCGAAATATTTATTTATGGCAAGTACAAAGATTGGTTATAGGTGATACTATTGATTTTGGCTGTGGAATTGGAGAGCAACTTTCTCTTTTTTCAAAAGATTCTATTGGTTTAGAAATAAACAAATCAACTGTTGCTTATTGCCAATCAAAAGGACTGAATGTCACATTGTATGATCCAGAAATAGACAATTATACATTAAATGACTTTCCGGAAAACAAATACCAGACGCTTGTTATTAGTCATGTATTAGAACATTTAAATGATTCGGATTTAATTCTTAAAAAATTAATGGAATCCTGTTCAAGAATTGGCGTTAAAAGAGTTATCATCATCGTGCCATGTGAGCTTGGTTTTAAACATGATAAAACGCATATCACATTCATAAACGATAGGTACCTAAAAGAAAAAAACCTTCTCGCTCATGCAAATTTTATAGCTGAGAAAAAAGGCTATTTTCCGTTTAATTTAAAATTCATTGGAAAGATATTTACCTACAATGAATTCTTTGTGATTTATAATTCAAAATAGTAACACTTAAGTTCTTACTGCTTTTTATTTAACTGACTCTTTGCCCAGTTTAGATTTCCTTGGGCCAATTTATGGGTTGGATTTAATTGCAAAGCCTTACTACATGCATCAATAGCTTTTTGCCATTCTAATAATTGATTATAGGCAGCACCCATATTATTGTAGGCGTCTGCATTATTAGGATCAATTGCTAAAGCAGCTTTACATGCATCAATACATTTTGCAAACTCCTTGGTATTATATAAGAGTAAACTTTGGTTGATATAATCTGCAGCAGTTGTAGGTTTAGAAATAGTTGCTACTTCTAATGGACGTTTGTTAATCCCCATAGACAAATAGTCTTTCCCTTTTGCATAATTTGGTTGGATTTGCAAAATTTTATTAGCAGTTTCAACCAATTTATCCCATTGTTGTGTTTCGCTATAAATCATCGCTAACATGTCTAATGGGTCTAAAGAATATGGATTAACTGTATTTGCTTGGATGGCCATATTCTCTGCATCGGAATAGCGATGAATTTTTTTAAGAAATCTAGCGTAATAATAATAAGGCTGATGTGATGATCGACTGTTATATTGAATTGCTTTTTTAAAATTATCTTCTGCTTCTTGATTTTGATTTGTAGCACCCTTAAGTATAGCTATATTGGTGTACAGCACATCATAATAAGGGTTGTAAAACAAAGCCTTTTGAAAATACGTATTTGCTCCATCATAGTTTCCTTTGGCCATTTGTGTTAAACCATAATTCATTAAGCCCCTTCCATTTGCAGGGCTTTTAATTGTTACATCATACCACAAAGTTTCTTCTGTTTTCCAAACCTTATTTCTTTGATATACGCCATAAGCATTTAAACACACTATTATGAATAACCCAAAAAGGACAATTCGATTCATTTTTACAATTGACACTGAACCGCTTTTAATTCTTTGCATGATTAAAAGCAAATAATTACCTGCGGCTAATGCCAATCCAATAAACGCAAAAAACATTCTATGATCATTGGTTACTTCAGCAAAAGGCGCTAGCGAGGTTGGAAGCAATGATACAGAGAACCAAATTAGGCCGAATGTTATTGGCCTTGTTTCTTTTTTTATAGATGTTTTAAAAATAGCAACTATTAGTAAAACAATAAACACCAACCCAACAATAATTCGCTCATCTAAGGCATTTGAAATTACGCCCCAATCGGAGTCTGCCGATAAATTAATTGGAATAAAAAATGCAATAACATATCTAACCCAAACAAATGACTGCGTTAATATATAGTGGCCTAGAGGGTTTGAGATGTCGCTTGTAGACTTCATTTGCGAAAGCGTATAATACTGAACCGCAGCTACACAAAAGAACAAAGGCAATAGACTGAGTATTGTTTTAAAAATTGCATTGAAATTAGATTTCTTAAAATGACCTGCAATTGAAATGTTTTTTTCAAATAAATTGATATAGAAAAATAAAATGATTACTAAGGTTAGTACTGTTTCTTTTGTAAAAACTCCAATTACTGCAGGAATAACATAAAGAAAATATTTTCGCTTTTTAGGTGCCAAAATAAAAATACCAAATGAAAGTAGAATAAAAAAAGTAGACAATACATCTGATCTGGAAATGATATAATTAATCGTTTCGGCATTTGCTGTATGCATGGCATACCAAGCAGCAATTAAAAGCGCGCAATATTTTGTCCACTCATTTTCAATAGCCTGATTCAAAATTTTCTGGTATACAAAAAACAATAAAACACAAATTAAGGTGAACCAAATAAATGTAGAGAGATGAAAGTAAAACGGATTTAAATCGCCAGCTAACCAATAATCAACAGCCAACGAAACACTTACAATCGGCCTAAGCCCCCAGTGCGAAGGAAGGGTACTGAACATTTGTGGGGTATAAAAGAACTTCGCACAGTTATTGATGTTTTTAATATAGGGATTATCCTCAATAGTATGAGAATCGTCGAAATGGAAAGTATTGTTGAAATGGTTTGAATAACTTAAAAGGAAAATACTAAAAAGCAAAAGTGCAAGCGCCAATAGTTTTGGCTTACTCGAATTCAAATCTTTCATTGTCTGTTAGGGTTTTAGAACGTACCATAAAAATAAGAAGATTTCGAATACAAGCGCGATTCCCAATATGGGAATGCGTTTAATTAAAGCCCCTTAAACTTATTTCGTAACCCTAAACCAATCCACATCTACAAAGGAGCCCGTTTTGCCAGTTGGCGTTGCCGTACAAAACAGCCCAAACTTAGCGCCAATCCACTTATCGGGTTTTGACATGAATGGTTTTCCAATTGGCTGGAATTGTGTTCCATCTTCACTATAACTAAACTGACACTGTCCGTCTGGTGCCGTTATGGCAACTCGTAAATAAAGTGTTGATTGCTTTACAGGTTGCTGCGCAATTACTTGTTCTTCTAATCCATTCAAAGCATTTTTACAAACTACTTGATTCACAAAATAACCATTGGCATTTTTTGTAATAGATAAGTAGGCATAATCATTACCCATCACCAATAAACCTGCTTTCTTTTTTTCTCCTGTAGAAAAATCTGTTGTCCATTTTAGTTTAGTTGTTGCAGTAAAATTGGGTGCCGGGTATTTTTGTAGCAACAAATTTGGAACTGTCCATAAATTTCTGCCGGTATCGGTTGGAATAGCAAATAATCGCAAAAAGCCCGTATTTCTAATTAATGCAGACCATTGCACTTTTGGATTTGCATGCCATTGCCATTGCAACCCTAAGGTGTCTGTATTAAACTCATCCGACTCTACAGGTGTTTCAATTGGATAGGCTTTACCTACATTCGGTTTTTTATACACTAACACTGGCTCGCCTTTTCCATCTCCATCAACATCTTTGCCCATTACAGGCCAATTGTCTTTCCATTGTACAGGTTGCAAATGCAAAATTCTACCATACACCCCTTGATCTTGAAAATGTAAAAACCAAGATTCACCTGTTTGTGTTTCTACCCAAGCTCCTTGGTGCGGACCATTGGTAGGTGAGCTCCCTTGATCCATCACTACTTTTCTTTCGTAAGGACCATAAATATTTTTAGATCGAAGTGCTAATTGCCAACCAGTTCCTACGCCTCCTGCTGGTGATAAAATATAATAATAGCCATTGCGTTTGTAAAACTTTGGGCCTTCTATTGTAGGATCGAGATCGTGTCCATCGTATACATGTTTTCCATCGTCGATAACACTGGTTACTGTTTGATTTAATTTGAATACAGTTATTAAACTATTCACTCCCGCCCTACTTGCAGCCCATCCTACAGCTAAATAGGCTTTTCCATCTTCATCCCAAAAACAGGTTGGATCAATAATTCCTTTACCAGGCAATACCAAAACAGGTTTGCTCCAATCTGATTTTGGATCCTTGGTTTTAATCATATAAATACCATATTCTGGATCAGGATAAAAAATATAAAAATCATTTTTATAAAACCGAATAGTAGGTGCCCAAACGCCTTTCCCATGTTGGGGTGTGTTGAATACCTCTTCGGGGATTTGTTTTTTTAGTGCATAATTAATAATGCGCCAATTCACTAAGTCTTTAGAATGCAAAATAGGTAGCCCGGGCGTGCAATTAAAACTAGATGCCGTCATATAATAATCAGAACCAACCCGAATGGCATCTGGATCTGAATAATCAGAATACAAAACTGGGTTACGATAAGTACCATCTCCATTGTCTGCTACCCAAACTTTTGAAACATAGTTTTGTTGGCTAAAAATTTGAAGGGATAATAATAAAGAAACAATAATTAAATAAGATGCTTTATTTTTCATGGTATTGTATCGATTATAATTAAACGAAATTAGCGTTTAATATGATGGAATAAAAAGTTGAAGCGTATTGATTTTATTTCAAAATTTAATTCAATTTTCAATATTTATTTTTACAGTAATGCTGCAAGCTTTTGGCAAATCAGATGGTCTTTTTATGAAAAGCCCTTCGGCAGTTTGATGCCACTGTAATTTCATTTTACTACCCAATATTTCTACAGAAGCAATTTTACTTTCTAATAATTTAGAGCCACTTGCTAATGAAGTGATGATTAAATCTGTAGTTGGCTGTGTCATACAAAATGCATAAATAGTTTTTCCTTTTTGAGTAAATCTAAAATCTACAGCCGTATAAGGTTTGGTTCTAAAATCCTTTATTCCACCAAAGGTTCCAGCTTCTTTTTTATCGGTAACAGCAGGTCCTTCACCATAAATTTTCCATGGACGTGTACCATAAATCCCTTCACCATTTATTGCTGTCCATGATGCTACATCTTCTAAAATACGCTGTACATCTTGCTCTAAGTCTCCTTCGGGTGTTTGTACAATATTCAACAGTAGGTTACCATTTTTACTCACGATATCTATTAACATTAAAACAATATCATTCGCTGTTTGATATTTCTGTCCTTCTCTATAAAACCAATCTCCAATTGAAGTATCCGTTTGCCAAGGATAAGGTGTAATAGAGTCTGTTAAACCCTTCTCTATATCTAATACCCACATAGGATTTGTAGCTCCGTGTTTCGCATTATAGACTGCTTCTAGTTTTCCATTATTGAATTTTTTATTTTCATTATAATAGTGTGCAAGCATTTTTCTGCCAATTGAATCAAAAGGCAATTCACTATCCGAATACAAAAGATCTGGATGATAATTATCAATCAATTCAGTAATACTATTCAACCATTCTACTTGATTTTCGTGATTAGTAGTAAGCCATCCATTGTCGAGAGAATCTGTTTTTTTATGATATAAATCTTCATAGAGTGGATTAGTACCATCATAAGGAATACCCGCATATGGACCAGTTTTATCTGCACCACGGCTTGTTTGAAACCAGGTATAACTAGCTGCTAAATGTTCAGAAACACCAAAGCGTAATCCTTGTTTTTTTGCTGCCGCTTGCCATAGACCAACGATGTCTTTTTTGGGACCCATATTCGCAGCATTCCATCTATGAATTTTAGAATTCCATAAAAAGAAATTATCATGGTGCGTACCCATACTTACAAAATACTTTGCACCAACTCGCTTGTATAATTTCATTAATTCTTCGGGATTAAAACGCTCTGCTTTCCACAAAGGAATAATATCCTTAAATCCAAATTGAGACGGATGACCATAGCGCGATAAATGATCGGTATAATCAACATCGGGCTTACCTGTAAAAGATTTTGTTTTTTTATCGTAAGTATCACTGCTATATAATTTTCTTGCATACCAATCGCCTCTACGCGGTACCGCTTGTGGACCCCAGTGTGCCCAAATGCCAAACTTTGCATCTCTAAACCATTCTGGAAATTTGTATTGTTCTTTAAATGATGCAAGTGTTGGTTGAAATACTTTATTGTCTTTAACATACTGCGCAACATCAACCATAGGTGCTATCCATATATCCTTTTCATTTTGCTTTAAATATTTTAAGAAAGCCCTGTGTTCAGAAACTGCAACATTTAAATTATTTCCGCCTCCAACACCATGAAATAATATCACTAATAAAGAATTGGTTGCTTGCGCTTTTTTTACCCACTCTTCCATTTGTTCTGCTGTATGACCATTTACCAAATAGCAATCTACATTATACAGATTCACTTCATTGAGTTGATGCATTTCATTTCTTACTGCTCTTGCCGCAACAAAATCATTCTTCAATCCATCTATAAATAACGAATCGCCAATTTTCATATCGCCACATGTAAATGCAAAAGTTCGTTTTGTTTTTCCGTCAAGAGATTGTAAAAAAAGATTAGTCATTCTAATTTCATCAGTCATGCGTTTTACTGTATAATTTTTTAAATCATACTCCTTTCCTACCCATTCTCTTCCTGTACCTCCCACGCAAGGATGGTAGAGTGTATGGTTCCCTAACTCATGACCCTTTTGTGCTAATTTTTTCCATTCGCTTAATCTTGTTTGAACTGACTGAGAAAATGCAGTTACATAAAATGTAGCTTTTAATCCCAAAGAATCTAATACGGGAACTGCATTGTCTAACTGTTGGTTAATTGCATCATCGTAAGTAAGTACTACGGCACATTTTTTACCTTTCCACAAATTGCTGGATTGTGCATATCCAACAGAAAAAAGCGTAGCAATAATGAGTAAAGCAATAATGATTTTTTTCATGTTTGTAAATTTGTATTGAAATCTAAATTTAATGAAAAGTGTCTAGTCTTGATATTGATTGTCAAATGGTTTTATCAGGAAAAGACAGCAGAATGGTGTTCTGTATCCATCACTACTTTTTTCTTCCAATCATTCCATAAACCATTGTTAAAAGAATGGGTAGTAAAGACGATTAATCCCTTTATTTTGTTTTAAATTCCCAAGTGAGTTTTCCAATATTGTTGGGTTTACCTTTATCGGCTTCTGAGATGGTTCCTTGAAGATTCCCTTTTTGATCTCGTTTCACTTTAAGGGTTCTCCACGAAAAATCGCCTTTTTCATAATCGAATGTTTTGCCATCATCATCATATAAATGATACGTAGCTTCTTTTTGGCCATAATAACGGATCACTAAATCGAATTTTCCTTCTGATATAGTATTGGTTACAGCCATTGGAATAATTCCACCATCCCTAACAAAAACAGGTATATGAGCCAGGCCAGGTGTTACTGAAATGATTTCTGATTCTCCGGCCAATTGACCGGTATAAAAATCATACCATTTGCCAATGGGTAAAATTACTTTTCTACTGGTTTCTCCTGTAAATAATGGGGCTATTAATAAATTATCTCCCATCATATATTGGTCTTTTATTTCTTTTTTTGAAGCAATGGCGTATGGATTTTTTTCTGAATCTACTGTAGCAATTGTTTCCTTTGACATTACTGAAAACCCATCCACTAAATTCATTGCCCTAATTGGCGGACGACCATAAAATGCATATTCCGCAAAGCAAGTATACAAGTAAGGTATAAGTTGCATTCTTAAATTGGCCACATCGGCTACTTCTTTTTCTACTTCAGGAAATGTCCAAGGCTTTGTACCATCTGCCCAGGCATTTAACATAGCAATGGGCGAAAAACAAACTGTTTGCATTCTTCGAAGCCAGTCTTCTGCAGAACCAGAACTTCTAACTTCGGGTGTCCATAATGTACCTATGAATGAGCTATTAATTAATGCAGTAATAAAATCTCTATGACTATAATAATCGTTATAAATTACAAAGGGAAAAGAAGTAGCTCCTGCATTCGTTGCTCTTACCAATCCATAGGTTCGTTGATTTTTGGCACGATATAAATTCGTATTTAATTTTTGCATCATCATCCCATAGGTTTGTCTCATTATTTCTGCCGGTATTTTCGAAGGGAATTTGGTAACATCTGGCCATAACCAGAAATCAAAGCCATCGTTTTCATCCATCTTAAATCCACTTACACCAATATCAAGTAAATTTTTCTTTAAATGATTTCCAATAATGGCATTGGTTTGTTTCATTGAATAGTCAGGAATATAACCCGACCAAACCGTATGCGAAGCAATGAATGGCTTTAAAGCATTCATAAATTTTGCTTCAGGAGATATGTATGGGTTTATCCAAAGATTAGTATAAATGCCTTTGTCTTTTAATGTTTTGATTAATCCTTTGGGATCAGGGAATCGACCACTATCCCACTCATAAGTACAAGGATATGATTTACTTTGCCACCCTGGTTCTAAACCAATTACTGTTAATGGAAATTGATGTTTGGTAAATCCTTCCACTTCATTCAATAACTGTTCGGTATTAAATAAAGTAGGAGTTCTATGCCAAAATCCCAAACCCCATTTGGGAGGTAGACAACCACCACCTTGGTATAAATTAAATCTACTCACTGCATCTAATGTGGTGGGGCCTCCAAATACAAAAAGTTCTACACCCTCAGCTGGCACTAAAACCTCTAGATTATCTGAATATGGCGCAGCGGACCATTTTTTATCAGTATTACGGTCTCTAACATCAGGTGGATTTTTACTATCAACTCTAACGCCTGTACCCACCCATATATCAATGTATCTAGTTGAATTTATAAAAACGCCATATCCTTTGGAGGAAACATAAAAAGGAATTGGCGCATGGGAGCGACCATTATCTATTCCACCATAATGATCTTCGTGTAATTTAAGGATGCGCCCTCTTTGTTCAACGGTTTTAAAATTCAAACCCAAACCGAATATTTTTTCATTTTTATCAAGTGGAAATCTTAAATATGTTTTACCATCATATACCTCCACTTTTATTTCATTTTCTGATATAGGGAAAGTAGCCAATGGCATATTATTAATTGCCGCAGTTTTTGGAGGAACGCCCGAAATAGTTAAAAAATTAATTAATTCCGGTTTGCCAACTTCCGCTTTCCAAACACCGTTGGCCATTTTTTTCCAATGTAATGTGGCTTTTTGTGCGTTTGCATGTATTGAAAAAAAAGCAGTAATGGCAATGAGCAATATATAAAATAAAAATCTGGGAGAATATTTCATGTATAATGCATTCATTTTTAAATTAGTTTAAACAGGTTTGTGAACCCACAAATTAATGATGATTCTGCTAGTTATTATTGATTTGTTTCGGAAAAAGTGTACCTATAATGGCACCTTTTAATAGCTGAATTTATGCTAGAAAACTGAAAATAAGTGTAATAAAACCTAAAGTTGTGGCCTCGCCAGGAATCGAACCTGGATCTGGAGCTTCGGAAACTCTTATACTATCCATTGTACTACAAGGCCAAGTCTGCAAAAGTAATTGAAGCGGGCTACTAATGCAAAAGTTCCTGAATAGCCGCTGGAAGAAAGATATGTGTGGGCACACTACTCATAATTTTTAAATCGTCTAATAGTGAACTTTCGTTGTCTAAAAAACGTAAAACCGTTTCTGGCTGATTCGATTTAAAAATGGCCGAAAAGATTTGATTGCCATTGCGTTTTTTATGATGCAGTACATTTAATAAAACACTATCATAAAATTGCCCTTTGCGTTGGTGCATTGAAATTGAGGCAAATTGCTGTTGGTTATGCTTTAATCCTTTAATAATGGCAGCAGTTCTTTTTTGAATAAACTGAAAAGCAAACCCACTGCTACCCTTGGCCTGTCCGCCTTCAATACCAATATTTATCATTCGGCCTTTTTGTAATTCAAATGGCTGATTGGTCATTGGAATCACGCCTATTTCTTCGTGTGTAATGGTATAATTGCTAATCTGTAGTTGTTGCCCTATATAAGCTTTTAATTCGTTTTCGTAGGCTTCTTTGGGTAGTAGCGTTGGGGTGAAAAGCGTGTATTCTATTAAGGCTTTTTTTTCAGATACGGGTAATACATACATAAAGCTCGTACCATTTTTTTGGCTAATTCTAAAATCCATAAAAATGGCTTCTGAAGGATTAAAACAAGCCTTATCTGTTTCAATTACCCAACCTGTAAAATGTTGTAGAAATTGATACTTCTTTGTATTGATTGGCTGAAATCGAATACTATTAAAAACAAAATCAGCACTAACCACATTGTTTTCTAAATGAACAAATGCTTGGTTGTTTTCTGAGTGTATAGAAGCGACTCTTTCATAACAGAATTCAATATTTGAAAACTGTGTGGTTTTATTTAATACATATTGATAAAAATCTAAACCCTGAATCATTTTATATTGGTAATGACCCAAGTTTAAATTACTCGAAAAATCGGTTGAATGAAACTGCATGGTATTCCACCGATGATGTACGATTGGCTCAAACAAGCCTGGCTTTTGTTCCCAAAAACACCAGGTTCTATCATTGGTTTTTTTAGTTGATTGGTCTATGACTAAAATGCTTTTATTGAAGAAGAAAGGATCTTCCATCATGCGCATTAGTAAACTCAATCCTGCACATCCTGCACCTGTTATAATATAATGATAGTGTTTGGATGACATTTATTGGTAAGTTCTTACTATTTATGAATGAGAAGAATTCTGCAGCAAATCGTCGCGCCTTACTTTATCCCAATATTTTTTTGCAACCACTAACATACCAAAGCTTTCTCCTTCTTCTTTGTGTAAATGTTTGTGGTGCATTTTATGTGCCCAACGTATTGCCTTTATGTATCGATTATTGCTTCTTGAAAATAATTTAAATCGTTGGTGGATGATAATTTCATGCACCAAAAAATAAGCAAATCCATACATAGCAATACCAGCACCAATGGCAACAGACCAATAGTTCTGAGCCATGCTTCCTAGCATAATACAAAGCCAACTTGGTATAGCAAATATGATAAAGAATGCATCGTTTTTTTCAAAAAAACCGGTTCCTTTTTGGTGATGGTCTTCATGCAAAAACCACAAAAAACCATGCATCACATACCGATGAGTGAGCCAGGTAATTCCTTCCATGATGCAGAAAGTCAATAGTGTTACAAATACGTATTGCATTTTATAAAAAATTTCGCAGGGTTAAAAAGAATAAGGCCTGAATGATTAACAAATCTATGGCAAAATGGTTGCGCTTATTAAACTCGAGTTTCGTAAAAACAAATAAGAGTAGTAGACTTACCACAAACCAAGTAAAATAATTAAAATCAGGAATTTCTGCTGTTTTCCAATTCCAATACTTCAGTTTGATTGCCACTGGCTCCATGATCCAATCAAAAAAGCTAGCTAACAAAGCACCATCAATTAATAATGAAATCTTTTCAATTAGTGGCGACATGGTAAGATCCATTGAATTTGATTTTTCTTTTATCCAATCATGTAATCGCGTCATTACAATTCCACTGGCAAAAATCAATACAAACCAATTCAACCCTATTAACCAAGGAACCCCATTTATTTTTGGGCCCATTACTGTTCCATATTGGTAAGTTCCAAATAGCCTTCCTGTATTTACACCAATCATTTCTACACCCATGCCCGTAACAAAACATATGGCCATAAATCCAAAAAATGCTAGGTTTTTTTCTGTCTGAGTCCAAATTAATAGCCCTACCATTAACAATAAGTTTAGACTAGTATTGCTTATAAACCAATTGGCATATGGCGTCAATAAAATACCTATAGCACCTGACACATGAAAAAGCAATGCAATAAAAACAGCAATATTATTTTTTGTAAACTTAAATGTCATAGCAAGAATGGCGCTTTTATTAATTAGTATATTTCTCTGCTACCAAATCACTCATTATTTTGGCACTCTTTAAACACAAAGGTATGCCTCCGCCAGGATGTACGCTCCCTCCTACAAAATATAACCCTTCCAATTTATTTGAAAAATTAGGATGTCGTAAAAAAGCAGCCATTTTTGAATTAGAACTAGTGCCATACAAAGACCCCATATAAGAAGCTGTTTTGGCTTCTATCATTACAGGATCTAATATTTCTTCTACCTCAATCAATGGCTCAATATCAAGGCCCAAAATGCGATTCAATTTTTGAATGATTGCTGCGCGATATTGCTGTTGATAAGCTGTCCAGTCTTGACCTATATTGGCTGGGGCATTCACCATTACAAACCAGTTTTCCTTTCCATTAGGCGCTTGAACACCGGGCTCCATTTTGCTTGTAATATTCACATAAATGGTGGGGTCTTGCATGATTGTTTTTGCAGTAAAAAGCAATTCGAATTCTAAAGGATAATCTTTTGTAAAGAAAATATTGTGTAATTCTAATTGAGGAAAAGAGGCATTGATTCCCCAATAAAATATAAAGGCGCTACTGCTGCGTTCTTGTTTTAAAATAGTAGTTGCAGCCAATGAATTATTCAATAAATATTTATATGTAAAGTAGGCATCCATATTGCTTACTACAATATCAGCTATTGTTGTTTTTCCATTTACTTCAACGGCCGTTACTTTATTATTTTCGTGGCTGATTTTTTCAACTTTGCTATTAAAAAAAAACTGCACACCTTTTTTTAATGCCAGTGCATATAGCGCATTGGTAATACTTATCATGCCGCCTTTGGGGTAAAAAGTTCCTTCGCTAAGTTCTAAATGCGGTATTAAACTTAACATTCCTGGCGCCTTGTAAGGGTTGCTACCATTATAAGTAGCAAATCGATTAAACAATTGTATAGCATGAGGCGTAGTAAAATAACTGGCATTTACTTGATGCATTGTTTTAAATAAATATTTAAAACGTAGTGTTTTAATGGCTTTAAAAATAGCAGCCTTAAATAGTGTTTTTTTATTGTGTAAAGAATGATTTAAAAAAATAGTCGCAATATGATCGTACACTTTTTTTGAGGCTGTTAAATAGCGGAGTGTAGCTGATTTTTTTTCTCCAAGTTTATTTGCTAGTTCATCTGCAAACAAATCATTATTGGTGTAGGCATTAATAATTACGCCGTCTTCATAAAAATATTTAAATGAAATAGGTAAAGCTTGGTAACTAAAATAAGCTGCCATTGGTTCCTTTGCTATATCAAACAATTCTTGAACATTAGCTGGCTGTGTAAATAAACTAGGGCCTGCATCAAAACGATATCCTTCCTTGCTAAAATGACTGAGCTTACCACCTGGGTATGCATTCTTTTCGTACACAACCACTTCAAAGCCTTGTACAGACAATCTTATAGCGGCCGCAAGTCCTGCAATTCCAGAACCGATAATAATTGCTTTTTTGGCTTGAGACATTGTAAAAAAATATTAGGCTAAGTTAGTGGAATGATTGGCTTGCCACCATTCCATCATTTTTGGAAAAACAATTTCAAACCATACTGTAAAGCGTCCATCTTTTTGATTCATAGATGCCTGCACCATTTCCATCGTTTGAAAAGCATAATCGTTTACTTCTATTGGATTAGGAACGATTGCTGCATTGTAATATCCTATAAACACATGGTCGAATTCGTGTTCGGTCAGGCCATTGCTAAAACTAGCCTGATAGGTAAAATCAAATATTTTAGTGAGCGGGGTTTCAAATCCCATCTCTTCTTGTAACCTTCTTGCTGCCGCATCTGCTACTAATTCGTTTGGACGTGGATGACTACAACAAGTGTTGGTCCACAAACCACCGCTATGGTATTTGTCTAAAGCCCTTTGTTGTAAGAGTAATTCGCCTTTTTCGTTAAAAATAAAAATACTAAAGGCTCTATGCAGCAACCCTTTTTCATGGGCTTCCATTTTTTCCATGAAACCTTGTTCTTCGTCTAACGCATTCACTAATACAACCTGCTCCATCATAAAATGTAAAAAATTAAAGCATATTCAACTGACTTCTAATACCCGCTTTTGCTAAAATAAAAAACTTGCCATAATCTGGAATCCGCACCCTTGCTTCCATGATTTTTTGCGGCTGAATCTTTTTTATTTTTTTAAACAAACTGAGGTAATATTTAAAAGCAACATATACCCCAAACCTTGCTTTAATTGGCAATTGAATAATTCCTTCAAATGCATCATCAAAATCTTTTTGAATATCTATTTCAATAGCCTGTTTGTCTGCTTCACTAAAATTGCTAAAATCGCAATTAGGAAAATACATCCGATCTAAGCCTTGAAAATCTGCTTTTAAATCGCGTAAGAAATTTACTTTTTGAAATGCCGATCCCAAACTTTTGGCAGTTGGTTTTAATAATTCATATTGTTGAAGATCACCTGCACAAAATATATACAAACACATTAACCCAACTACTTCGGCACTTCCATAAATATATTGTTCGTATCCTTGTTTATCGTAATTGCGTTTATCTAAATCTAATTCCATGCTATATAAAAAAGCCTCAATTAATGCATGGTCTATTTTATATTCATTTACTGTTAATTGAAAACTGTGTAAGATAGGATTCAGGCTTATTTTACGGTCAATCGCTTCATAAGTAGCCATTTTAAACTCGGATAATAAAACTGTTTTGTCATGGTCATGAAAGCTATCTACAATTTCATCCGCAAAGCGAACAAAGCCATAAATATTAAATATTGGTGCCCTTAAGTCTTTATGCAATAGTTTAATGGCCGAAGAAAAACTAGTACTGTATTTCTCGGTGGTTATTCTGCTACAATCCTGACTCAATTCATGAAACAGGTTCATCATTTAGTTCAATTTTTAACTTTTAACTGCTTGTTTACTAACCTAGCTACCACTTCTCCGCTTATTAAACTTGGTGGCACGCCAGGACCCGGAACCGTTAACTGACCTGTATAAAATAAATTATTTAACTTCTTACTCTTACACGATGGCTTTAAAACAGCGGTTTGGAGTAAAGTGTTCGCTAAACCATACGCATTTCCTTTAAAAGAATGATAATCATTTATAAAGTCTTTATGCGCATAACTCTTTTTAAAGATAATAGATTCTCGAATAGATTCTTTGAGTTGTTTTTCTGCTCTTGTAAGTATTAAATCAAAATATTTATCCCTCAACTCCTCTGTATCATCTTGCAAACCAGCAGCCACAGGTATTAAGAAGAATAGGTTTTCGCAACCCTCCGGAGCCGAACTAGCATCCGTTACCGACACAGCACTCACATAAAACAAAGGGTCTGTTGGCCATTCCTTGGTTTTATAAATCTGCTTTCCATGAACATCAAAGGAAGTATCGAAAAATAAAGTATGGTGTTGTAGTCCTTCAATTTTTTTATTTAAGCCAACATAATAAATTAAACAGCTTGGAGCCATCACACGGGTATCCCAATATTTAGCAGAATAAGACCTAAACGCTTTGGGCAATAAATCTGTTTCTACATGGTGATAATCTGCGCCTGCAATTATTGCATCGGCTTGGTATTCTTTGATGATTTTTTTTCCATCAACAACTGCAGAAACATCTACACTACTAATAGATTTCTGCTGAATATTTACCGCTACAACTTCTTCTTCAAATTTAAATTTCACACCAAGTTCTAGTGCTAATTGGTACATAGCGTTTACTATTTGATACATCCCTTTTTCAGGATACCATGTGCCACCTTTAATATCGGAATAGTTCATCAAGCTATATAATGCCGGAGTGTCTTCTGGCAAAGCACCTAAAAATAAAACAGGAAATTCCATCAGTTCTTTCAACTTAGGATTCGTGAAATGCTTTGCTACATGGGTTTTGATAGAATTGAAAACATCTAATCGAAACAGGCCACTAATTAAATCTTTGTCTATAAACTCCAGCAAAGATTGACCGGGCTTAAAAACCAAATTGTTAATGCCAACTTTATATTTAAATGCAGCTTCTTTTAAAAAATGATCTAAACGATCGCCGCTTCCTGGTTCGATGGTATCGAATAAATTTTTAAAAGCGCCGTAATCTGCGGGAATATCTATTGGGCCATCATCCCAATAAACACGATAAGAAGGATCTAATCTTTTTAAGGTATAATAATCGGAAACTGATTTGCCAAATTGTTGAAAGTATCGTTCAAAAACATCGGGCATCCAATACCAACTTGGGCCCATATCAAATACAAAACCATCTGCGGTAAATTGTCTTGCCCTTCCACCAGGTTGGTTGTGTTTTTCTAATACCGTAACATCCCATCCATCTTTGGCTAAAAAACTAGCAGCAGACATTCCTGCAAAACCTGCGCCAATAATGATTGATTTTTTTTTCACAATAGGTTATAATGAAAGGCAATTTAGCACTAAATTAATAACGCTGTATTTGTGACTTGAGTAATTTTCTAGCAAAGTGAATTCTGCTTTTAATAGTTCCTAATGGCTCTTGCAACATATCTGCAATTTCATGGTATTTGAAACCATCAAAATACAATAAAAATGGGTTTCTAAAAATAACAGGAAGCTGATAAATTGCTTCTTGTACTTCTTTCATATTCAACTTAGCAATCGCTTCATTCGATATCGCTCCTTGGTTATTGTCTATTAAAAACTCATTGGGCGAATTATCAAATATGGTGTTTTGCTTCGATTTTCTGCGGTAATTATTAATAAAAATATTACGCATGATGGTGTACAACCATGCTTTAATATTGGTACCAACATTGTATTTATCTCTGTTGGCAAGTGCACGAAACAAGGTTTCTTGAATTAAGTCTTTAGCGGCTTCGTTATCTCTAGTTAACGTAAAAGCAAAAGGCTTCAAAAAATCTGTGTTATTAATGAGCATTTGGTCAAAATCTAGTGCAGACATAATTTTTGTTTAACTTATTATAAAACGAAGTTAAACAAAACAAATCGATAAACACTTTATTTTGTTTAATATTTTATAAAAAAAGATTAAACAAAAAGAAAGGGACTATAAACTAGCTATAAAGCCCATTACTTCGTTTAAAGAACTCATGAAACGAACATTTTCGGGCAATTTCTTTTTATAGGTTTGTACCAATTGACCAGATATTACCATAGGAATACTTGGTGTTTTTACGGCCACACTATTTAAAAATTTCTCGAAATTGAAATTATTGGCAACGGAAGTTAAATGAGTGTATAAGAACTTAGGCCTTTTTAAATCAGCTAAAAATTTAATGTCTACAATTGGAACATTTGCACCCATATAAATGACCTTAATACCCCTTACTTTCAGCATATAATACATATACAATAAACCTAATTCATGGTGTTCGCCTTCTGGCAAAAACAGTAAAATTGACTGGTCTAGATCAACATGAGGTGTAGCCGTTTCAATGCCAATAATTAATTTTTGGCGGATAATATTGGTTACTAAATGCTCTTGTGCAGGGTTTATATGGTTGGTTACCCAAAGAATACCAATGCGTTCTAAATAAGGAAAAATAATTTGTGTGATGGTTTTTTCAATGCCTTTGTTGGCAATATAACTATCAATAATTTGCTCAAATTCATCTAGTTGCAAATTTATTGTGTAGTTGATCATGTCGTTTAATAGTCTTTCTTGTTGTGCCTCAAAGCTAGAAAGTGACATGATTTTTTCAGACAGGTCTGTTTCAGACATTTTATCAATATGCGAAATCTTATACCCGTATTTATTGAGTAAAGCTACATTTAATAAAGTTTTAAGCTCCTCGTTGGAATAGAACCGAATATTAGTATCTGTTCTATTTGGGCTTAAAAAAGAATAGCGTTGTTCCCAAATACGAATAGTATGGGCCTTAATGCCTGATAAATTCTCTAAATCTTTAATTGTAAAAGCGTGCATAGATTATATTACAACCAAGATAGTGTTTTGTTTAAGAGATTGGGATAAAAAGTTAAAACAAATTAACCCTTGACAATCCTTCTTAAATATTCACCATAGCCGCTTTTGGCATATTTGTCGGCAATTAACAATAATTGCTCTTTATTAATAAACCCTTTTCGGTAGGCAATTTCTTCTATGCAACCAATTTTTTGACTTTGTCTTTTTTCAATAACACGCACAAACTCACAGGCATCACTAAAGGAATCGAATGTACCAGTATCTAACCATGCGGTACCTCTACTCATTACACCTACATGTAATTTTCCGTTTTCTAGATACACTTTATTTACATCGGTTATTTCATACTCTCCTCTAGCCGACATAGGAATATTTTTTGCAATCTCTACAACAGAATTATCATAAAAATACAAACCTGGTACAGCAAAATTAGATTTGGGTTCCTTAGGTTTTTCTTCAATAGAAACAGCGATATTATTTTCATCAAATGCTACTACTCCATAGCGTTCTGGATCATTTACTTCGTAGGCAAATACAGCTGCACCAGTTACATCATTAAACGACTCTACTAGTTTTCCAAAGCCTGCACCATAAAAAATATTATCGCCCAAAATCAAAGCCACTTTATCGTTTCCAATAAAATCTGCACCTATTACAAATGCTTGCGCTAAACCATTGGGAACTGCTTGTACAGCATATTCAAATCTGCAACCTAGGTCTGCACCATTGCCCAATAGTCTTTGAAATTGCGAAGAATCTTCGGGTGTTGTAATGATTAATATTTCTTTTATACCAGCCAACATTAAAATTGACAAGGGATAAAAAATCATTGGTTTATCATACACCGGCATCAATTGCTTACTAATACCTCTTGTAATAGGATATAACCTTGTTCCTGAACCTCCTGCTAAAATAATGCCTTTCATTTTGTTGTTTTTTATGCACTAAAATTGTATCGTATCTACCATTTCTGAAAGCGTTGGTAATACCTGATCTTTTTCTGAAATTAATAATTCGTTAGCCGATAATTGCCAATTAATTTGCAAGCTGGCATCATTATAAATCACTCCGCCTTCAGATGCTTTATTGTATAAATTATCGCACTTATAAAAAAAAGTAGCGGTTTCGCTTAATACAACAAAACCATGCGCAAAGCCACGTGGCACAAAGAATTGCGTATGACTATCTTCAGACAATTCTATTGCTACATGCTGTTGAAATGTAGGAGAGTTTCTGCGCAAATCAACGGCTATATCCAGTACCTTTCCTTCTAATACCCTTACTAGTTTTGCTTGTGCGTGTTCGCCATGTTGAAAATGCAATCCGCGCAATACACCCCTACTAGATTTAGACTGGTTGTCTTGAATAAAATTCACCTCCATTCCTGTTTTTTCTAAGAAAGTTTTTTTATTGAAACTCTCAAAAAAATAACCGCGGTTATCGCCAAAAACGGTGTCGTGGATAATCAAACATCCGTCTAATTTTGTTTTTTCTATCTGCATGTTTGCTTATCTATTTTCGTACATCCCGGTATAATAATTCTGATACGCGCCACTCGTTACATTTTGTAGCCATTCTGCATTACTCAAATACCAATCAATGGTTTCACTCAAGCCTTCTTCGAATGTTACAGTTGGCTTCCATCCTAATTCTCTATTGATTTTATTGGCATCAATGGCATAACGTCTGTCGTGTCCTGGACGGTCTTTCACGTAGGTAATTAACTTTTCGCTATAGCCTTTTGCACGTCCTAATTTTTCGTCCATTTGGGTGCATAGTAATTTTACTAGGTCTATATTGCGCCATTCGTTAAATCCGCCAATATTATAGGTTTCACCATCTTTTCCTTGGTGAAAAATTAAATCAATTGCTAGTGCATGGTCTTTTACAAATAACCAATCGCGGGTATACAATCCATCTCCATAAACCGGTAAAGGTTTTTCTTCAATGATATTGTGGATGAATAATGGAATTAATTTTTCTGGAAAATGAAACGGACCATAATTATTAGAACAGTTAGATACCACTGTTTGCATATGATAAGTTTCGCGATACGCACGTACAAAATGATCCGACGCCGCTTTACTTGCAGAATATGGTGAATTAGGATCGTATGGTGTGGTTTCTAAAAACAAACCGGTATCGCCCAAACTACCATACACTTCATCGGTAGAAATATGGTAGAATAAATGTTTTGAATAATCTTCTTTCCAATATTTTCTTGCCGAATTTAATAAGTTAACCGTTCCAATAACGTTGGTGTATACAAAATCTAATGGCGAAACAATGGAGCGATCTACATGAGATTCTGCAGCCAAATGCACCACATCGGTAATATTATTTTCTTCAAATGCAGCATCTAAAGCAGCCGCATCTAATATATTTATCTTTAAAAAATGGTAATTGGGTAACTGATCTATGTCTTTTAAATTCTCTAGGTTTCCTGCATAAGTCAGGGCATCTAAATTATAGATTTCGTATTCGGGATATTTATTAACGAATAAGCGCACCACATGAGAGCCAATAAAGCCAGCACCACCTGTAATTAATATGTTTTTTTTCATTTTAAGGTATTCTGTGTGTCTGTATAAACAATAAGTGGGCAAAAATAAGGAATTTGAGTTGGCCAATGATTTACAGCGCAATAAATATAGCAATTTCCTAATTTTAGTAAAAAGCCCGCGATTCCTTATCTTCAAGTACTAAAACTTTGCCATGAACCAACGCTATTATTCCCTAGACGTTTTTAGAGGTGCCACCGTTGCACTAATGATTCTAGTTAACAATCCTGGCTCTTGGGCGCATATTTTTGGACCACTAGAACATGCGCCTTGGCATGGCTGCACGCCTACCGACTTGGTGTTTCCTTTCTTTTTATTTGCCGTTGGTAATGCAATGTCTTTTGTAATGCCGCGTTTTGAAGCAGCAGGCCCAGCAAAATTTTGGGGGAAAGTAGTTAAACGAACCCTATTAATTTTTGCCATTGGTTTGTTTTTAAACTGGAGCCCTTTTGTTAAATGGGATGGAGAAAGTTTAGTAGGAAAAGCCTGGGAAAATATTAGAATTTTTGGCGTGTTGCAAAGAATTGCTTTGTGCTATTTCTTTGCTTCTGTAATTATTTACTATGCCAAAGCGAGGGGCGCTTTTGTTATTGGCGGAATTATTTTAATTGCCTATTGGGCTATCTGTTTATTTTTAGGCAGTGGATTTGATCCGTATACTTTATCTAACTGGTTTGGCACTGCTGTAGATACCAAAATTTTAGGCATCACACATTTATACAAAGGCGAAGGAGTGCCTTTTGATCCAGAAGGTTTGGCTAGTGCAGCACCTGCAATTGTACAAGTAATATTTGGCTTCTTGGTAGGACAATATATTCAACAAAAAGGCAAATCTTTTGAAATGCTTGCCGGACTAATGATGGCCGGCATTGTGCTTGTTTGCACTGGTTATTTTTGGGATATGGTTTTTCCTATCAACAAAAAAATATGGACTAGTAGTTATGTTTTATATACTAGCGGATTAGCCACACTTTCACTAGCTACCCTTATTTATTTAATAGAGTTTAAATCAATACAAGGCAAATGGAGTACCTTCTTTGATGTGTTTGGAAAAAATCCTTTGTTCATTTTTGTACTTAGCGGATTTTTACCAAGAATCTTGGCTTTATTAAGATGGGTTGACCATATTGATCCTATTACGAATAAAAAAGTCTACACATCAAGCCTGCCTTGGTTTTACGAGCATATCTGCAAACCTGTTGCTACTGATTTGCGCATTGGATCTTTGTTATATGCTTTAATAACCATTGCTTTTTATTGGTCAATTGTTTATATACTTGACAAGAAAAAAATCTATATCAAAGTATAATTATTCTAGTAAATTTTATTTGATTTTTTTAGCAGGATTACCCGCATAAACACCGGGTATGGTAATGTTTTTTGTAACCACCGATCCTGCGCCAATTACTACGCCACTGCAAATGCTAACGGGTAAAATAGTGGCATTGCTTCCAATTGAAACTTGGTTGCCGATTGTTGTTTTTTCCCATAGCATTTGGTTGCCATTTGCAGGTGCCCCATTAGTGAATGTATCATTAATAAAAACAACGCCATGTCCTATAAAACAGTCTTGCCCAATTACTACCAATGAGCAAATAAAACTATGCGATTGCACTTTGCAATTAGCACCAATAACTACACCCTTTTGTATTTCTACAAATGGACCAATAAAACAATTATCGCCAATACTACACTCGTATAAATTACAGGGTTGCACAACCGTTACATTACTGCCAAATTGCACATCGCGAATGCTAACTGCTAATTGCGTAAATGCCATGTTACTATTGTTTTATTGAAAAATAATTGGTGCCTTGTTTAACTAAAAATTGCCGCTGCTTGTGCAATGCTTTCTGGCTTGCCTACATCAATTAATTTGCCTTTTGAATGATCAAATTTATTGATGGCATTTGTTTGCATTAAATGTAAATACACATCCACCATAGAAAACTTTCCGGTTTGTTCCATTTTTGAAAACACTGCTGAATCAATCACGTGAATACCACTAAATGCCCACTGTGTTAATTGACTATAATTGGCACAACTTGTTGCTAAATCTGCTGGCTTTTCTTGACCTGTTTGTGTATTGCGCCATCCACAAAGCAATCCATTGGTATCAAATAAAAAATACCTAGAAGTAGTTCTTTGTGTTACTGCTAGTGTGGCTAAAGGCTTTGATTGCAGGTGTGAAGCAATCATTGCGTTTATATCTAAGTCTGTTAAAATATCTACATTCATCACCACAAAAAATGGTTCGTTGGCAAAATACCAAGCGGCTTTTTTTAAACCTCCGCCCGTTTCTAATACTTCGGCGGTTTCGTCTGATATAGTAATGGTAGAACCCCATCCATTATTAGCATCTATTGCAGCAATAATTTGGTCTGCAAAATGGTGCACGTTAACAATCACTTCTTTAATACCAAACTGTTGTAAATAAAGAATATTTCTTTCTAACAAAGTTTTGCCATTCACCATTGCCAATGCTTTTGGATGGTCGTTTGTAAAAGGCGCCAATCGGCTTCCCAATCCTGCTGCAAAAAGCATTGCTTTCATTTACTTATTTTTTATCCTTTAAACCAGTTGGCTGTATTGGTATGTGTTAATGCTACTTTTAATTTGTATTTGTTGCGTAAATGTCTGGCGGTTTGTTCTGCTGCATATACGCTTCTGTGTTGTCCGCCGGTGCATCCAAAATTAATCATCAAATGACTGAATCCTCGTTTTAAATAATCATCAACTGCTATGTCTACTAAATCCCAAACACTATTTAAATATTCGTTCATTTTGGTGCGTTGCTCTAAGAAATCTTGTACGGGTTTGTCTTTACCATTTAAGGTTTTATAGTCGTCAAATCTACCTGGGTTTAATATACTGCGCATATCAAAAACAAAACCTCCACCATTAGAACTTTCATCGGGTGGTATGCCGTTTCTATAACTAAAACTATTTACGGTTACTAGCAATGGCGTATTTTCATTTGCTTGCTGTGGCTCAAACCTAGCAATGATTTCGTCGCCTACCACTAAACGCAATACTCTATCAAATTCGGGTGTTACAATACCAACGCGTTTATGATCTAAAAAGAATTTTAAATTTTTTAACCCGAGTGGAATACTACTTAAGAAATGCGCTTTTCGTTCAAATAAACCCCTGAATCCATAGGCGCCCATTACTTGTAGCAATCGCAATAATACATAACCATTGTATTGACTTACAAAAGTAATTCTGTCTACTGGCTTACTGAGTAAATTGTCAATTTCATCCATATAATAATTAAGCAAACTATCTTTCCACTCTTCACTTAATTCTGCTTTTGCTTGCCACAATAAAGAAGCCACATCGTATTGCAAAGCACCTTTCATTCCGCCCTGAAAGTCAATAAAACTAACGGCTTCGTTCTTTACAACAATATTCCTACTTTGAAAATCTCTAAACATAAAATACTTATTTTCTGTTCTAGTTAAATAGGTACTTAGTGCTTCAAAATCATCGAGCATTGCTTGCTTATCGTAAGGTAATTGTAGGGTGTCTAAAAAATAATATTTAAAATAAAGTAGGTCGCTTAAAATGGCTTGCTTACCAAATTCTTTGGCAGTTAAACAAAGGCTATAGTCTAAACCCTCATCGCCTTTAATTTGCATAGCTGCTAGTGAATGCAAACTTTTTTTAAACAAGTCATATACTTTTTCGCCGTGTCCGTGTTGCTCTAACTCATTCAATAAAGAATTGGTACCAAGGTCTTCTTGTAGATAAATAGTTTGCGCGTCGTTTACACAAAAAATTGCTGGAACAGGCAACCCTAATTTTTTAAAATGGGTACTAAATGCAATAAAAGTTTGGGTCTCTTTTTCGTGTAGGTTATAGGTAGCAATAAAGGTTTCTGACTGATAATAAATTCTAAAATAAATTCTATCGCCTCCACTTTGTGGGAGCTTTTCTATACGATCTGCCTTAACAGATTTATAGGCTGTAAATAAGGTTTCTATAGCAGTGATCACAGTATCCATTTGGTGGCTTTGTAGCGAAAATAAACCATCGCAGCCAAAGACCAAGACTAAAATACCCACCTACTGCACTATTTATTTAACAAAATCATGCAATACTATTACAGTTGCTAGTACTTATTTTTGTTTTAAATTGATGTTATGAAACTATTTGTCATTGCTTTATTGAGTTTAGTAACCATGTCTTTCACCAATTGGGAAACCGATTTTGAGAAGGCCAAACAAACCGCAACCAAAGAGCATAAATACATTTTACTCAATTTTTCGGGCTCTGATTGGTGCGGCCCTTGCATCCGTATGCACAAAGAAATTTTAGGTAGCGAGGCTTTCCAACAATTTGCAGCAGAAAAGCTAGTAATGATGAATGCCGATTTTCCGCGTCAGAAAAAAAATCAATTGTCAAAAACCTTACAAAAACAGAACGACCAATTGGCCGATCGATATAATTCAAAAGGAAGTTTTCCATTTACCGCTATCCTTGATTCGAATGGCAAAATATTAAAATCTTGGGATGGATTTCCAAAAGAAACACCCGAAGTTTTTTTACAAGAAATAAAAGACTTATTTGAAACTAATCCTTAATAGCAGAGGGTTGTAGCGAAAATTTATTTACTTGTACCGAACTGTCAAAAGCGTGTTTTCGTCTTAATAAAATCAATTCTTCTACGGCAAATTTTTCATAAAAACTGCGCTGCGAAAAATCAAGCATGGCCTGTAAATAATTGGCTTCTGTTAGTTTTTTTGCAATGGCAATATGTGGTTTATTGTTCAATTTAATGGCATTGCATCCACAACTTTCCATATATCCATCTAAGGGTTTTAAGGCCTGCGTTAATTGCTGAAAAGCACCCAATTCTGGTATGCGCAAATACACTGTATTGGGTGGAAATCCGCTATAATTATTGATGGTTAAAGCAAAACTATTTTGCACACTAATCATTCGGTGCATCCAACGAATAATGGTGGGCTCCATCTCTTCTCTGGCCGTAAAACTAGCCACTTCTAGTTGCGGCTTTATTTTGTGTTGATCACGACTAGGATATTGCAACGAAAAATATTGTTGCTCTTCTGCAATTTTATTATGCAGCACCGTATCTAAGCGCGCCACTAACAAGTATTCGCAATTGCGATGCTCCTGCGAAATACCAAATACCCTGTTCTCTGCTAACCCTATCTGCATAAAATATATTTTAACGATAACTAATTTAGCATAAATTTACTAAATTATTTAGCATTAGTAAAATTATTTTAGCATGTTTAGCGATGAATGGGGCGGTTCGGCCTATAAGGGTACCAAAAAATTTAACCAGTGGGAGGTTCCTACTGCCAATGCCACCGGATTTGGTGCCGCTTCCGACGATTTTATGGAAAGGGGCATTGACCTTAACGAACAATTGGTTCGAAACAAGCCTGCTACTTTTTTCTTTCGGATGAATAGCGAGGCAATGATTGGCGCTGGAATTCATAAAGGCGATGTGCTAATTGTAGACCGTAGCCTTAGTGCCGTAAATGGAAAAATAATTGTAGCCGTCATTAATGGAGAACTACTTGTGCGCCGGTTGCAAACGCAAAACAAGGGCATTACCCTGCTGGCAGAAAACAAGCAATACGGCCATATTGTAATTGAAGAATTTAGCAACTACATTGCCTGGGGAGTGGTAGTCTACGCCATTCATAGCCTGCTATAAAAATATGAAAGCCATTATTGATTGCAATAGTTTTTACTGCTCCTGCGAAAAATTATTCAAACCACACCTCGAGGGCAAACCCGTGGTGGTATTGAGTAATAACGATGGTTGCATTGTGTCTAGAACCGACGAAGCCAAAAAAATTGGCGTAGAAATGGCCGGCCCCTATTTTAAAGCCAAGCCGTTGATTGAAAAGTACGGGGTGACTACTTTTTCGTCTAATTATAATTTGTATGGCGATATTAGTTGGCGGGTGATGGAAACGCTTAGAAGCATTTTACCTCCGGGCACGGTAGAAGTGTATTCGGTAGACGAAGCGTTTTTAGACCTCTCACATATTCCTAATGAAAATTTGCAGCAGTTTTCGCACGAAATAAAAAACAGGGTAGAACAATGGACCGGTATTAAAGTATCTATTGGTGTTGCGCCCACCAAAGTATTGAGCAAAATAGCCAACCGATTGTGCAAAAAACACAAGCTGGCTACCAACTGTGTGTTGGTACTCGACTCTCCCCGAAAAATTCAACAGGCCATGCTGCGCACTCCTGTAGAAGATATTTGGGGGATTGGCCACCAGTATGCCGAAAAATTGCACCTGCACAATGTGAACAATGCGTTTGAATTGAGTACCAAAGAAATTAGTTGGGCCAATAAATATTTAGGAGGTGTTACCGGAGCTAAACTCATTCGCGAGCTAAAAGGCATTAGCAGTATGCAAATGGAGCCCGAACGCGTCAATAAAAAAATGATTGCTACCACCCGCATGTTTGGATCGCCAGTGACCAATTTGCAAGACATTAAAGAAGCAGTGGCTACGTATACTTCGCGGGCCGCAGAAAAATTACGCCGTCAGCACAGCGCCGCTAGCACCATCAGTATTTTTATTGTAGCCAAAGAAAATAACAGCGGGCCCTATTTTAAACACGGGCCTTCTATTAGTAGTTATGTGATTCTACCGGTGGCCACATCGCTCACCAATGAATTAATTAAACCCGCATTACAATTGGTAGAACGACTCTACGAAAAAGGAAAAGTGTATAAAAAAGCAGGCGTCATTTTAAGTGGCATTGTGCCCGATAGTTCTATTCAGGCGAGTTTATTTGACCCACCCACAAGCGCCAAAGGCCGGTTATTAATGAGCATGATAGACAATATTAATTTTTCTATGCGCAACGACGTGCTCAAGTTTGCCGCAGGCGGTACTAAGCGCGACTGGAAAATGCGCCAAGAGTTACGGAGCCCGCGCTACACCACGCGTTGGGATGAATTGTTCTTAATAAAATAATGCAATAAATTATTGAACTGGAACAGGAAATTTTTCAAACAAAACCTTCATGCCTGTTTGTGCTAGTTCAGACAATTTTAATACGTTGCTAGGTAACACATCATGCACGGTGGCCTTCCAAACAAGTGTATTCTGCGTAGCATCTACCAAGTGTAAGGTTACCGCACCTTGTTTGTAAGTACCCACAACTACTTCTTCGCTTTTCCAAGAATAATTGCGCTGGCCCATGTATCGATACGCCCCATCGGTTTGCCAATCGGTTACACGTGTTTGGGTTTGCGAGCGCACTTGCAAGCCAATATTAATTAAGAGTTGCGGATGATTACTTGTTTGTTGATAGCCGCGCCGAATCATTTCAAAAGCAATTGCAGATTTTAAAACCTCCATTCGATCGGTAAAACCCTTAGAAATAGTATCTCCCGAAGCTTTTAACTGATAAAAATCGAAGGTTTTATAGTTGGCTAAGTTTGTATTGGGTGCAGTAAAAATATGGGTGACTTTAACGGATGAGCAGGCAGACAATACACCTAACAACACCACAACAAGGATCTTTTTCATTTTCAAAGAATTAAATTCCCTGTAAAATTAAACACTTGTTCTGTTAATCTGTTTTAGAATATTTGTAGCTTGTTGTACTTAAACTTTATAGTATGTATCCAAAAATCTTTATTGCAGTTATTAGCCTTTTTTTAGTATCCGTAATTCCAGCACAAAAAACAATTGCTATTAAATGTGGGCAATTGTTAGACACAAGAACTGGTGCAGTTGTACAAAATCAAATAGTAGTAGTAAAAGGCAACACCATTCAAAGTATTTCATCGGCCAAAGGGTTCACACAAAAAACAGATACAAGTATTGATTTATCGGCTTTTACAGTAATGGCAGGATTAATCGATTGCCATACACATGTACTATTGCAAGGAGATATTACAAGTGAAGACTATGATGTGCAAGTGCTTAAAGAATCTATTCCCTACCGCACCATTCGGGCTGTTAAGAGTGCGAATCAAAGTTTGCAGAATGGATTTACCACTATCCGCGACCTTGGTACAGAAGGAGCTGGTTTTGCAGATGTAGACATTAAAAAAGCCATTATTAAAGGTGAAATGAACGGACCACGCATGTTTGTTTCAACGCTAGCCATTAATACCACCGGCCATTATCCATTAAAGGAATCTGATTATGCTTGGGAACTAAAGTTGCCCAAAGGATTACAAGAAATTACTGGTGCCGATGAAGGACGTAGAGCTGTTCGTGAACAAATTGCACATGGCGCCGACTGGATAAAAATATATGCCGACAGGGGATACACCCAACTTGCCGACGGCAACTACAGAAGCTTACCCAATTTTACCAATGAAGAAATCAATGCCATAGGTAATGAAACAATTCGTTCTAATAGAAAATTAGCCGCCCATGCAGTTACAAGGGATGGCATTTTAGCATCCATCAATGCCGGCGCAAGCAGTATTGAACATGGTTTTGGGATGGATGATGAATGTATAAAACTCATGGTTGAAAAGAATGTGTATTGGTGCCCCACCATTTATGTGAATGAATATGTAGCAGAAGGAAGGGCTTTAGCCGGAAGCCCTATTAATAAATATTTCAGTCAATCAGAACCTGCTTTGTTTAAAAAAGCACTAAAAGCGGGTGTTAAGATTGCTTATGGAACCGATATTGGGGGATACGATTGGAAACTTCCTCAAGCAAAAGACTTTGAACTGATGGTTAGTTATGGCATGAGCGGCTTAGAAGCCATTCAAACCGCCACCATTAATGCAGCAGACCTGCTTGGTCAAACCAATAAAATTGGGGAAATAAAACCAGGTGCTTTTGCAGATATTATTGCCGTATCATCCGATCCAACTAAAAACGTAAGGCTCTTACAAGACGTAAAATGGGTGATGAAGGACGGACTTGTAAAAAAATAACGGTAAAATTTATTACATACCCCTATTTTTGCGCAATTTCAATAGCAATGATACCAACTTTAAATTCCAACGAATCAATACCCTCGCAGAAGAAAAAAATTATCGTATTAGGTAGCGGGCCTAATAGAATTGGTCAAGGAATTGAGTTTGACTATTGCTGCGTTCATGGCCTATTGGCTATTAAAGAATGTGGCTTTGAAGCGATTATGGTGAACTGTAATCCTGAAACTGTTTCTACCGATTTTGATATGGCCGATAAATTGTATTTCGAGCCTGTGTTTTGGGAACACCTGTGGGAAATAGTAGAACTAGAAAAACCAGACGGCGTTATTGTTCAGTTAGGTGGTCAAACCGCTTTAAAATTGGCCAAAAAATTACACGAAAAAGGTATTCCAATTGTAGGTACATCCTATGAAAGCATGGATATGGCCGAAGATCGTGGACGTTTTAGCGATCTATTAAAAGAATTAAGTATTCCTTATCCAGAATATGGCACCGCTTACAACGCCGACGAAGCAATTGAAGTAGCCAACAAAGTAGGTTATCCAGTATTGGTGCGTCCTAGCTATGTTATTGGTGGACAAAGAATGCGTATTGTAATCAACGATGAAGAAGTTGAAAAAGCAGTAATCAGTTTATTAAAACATATCCCAGGAAATAAAATTTTAATTGATCATTTCTTAGACCGTTGTCAAGAGGCAGAAGTTGATGCCATTTTTGACGGAGAGAATTTTCATATCATGGGTGTGATGGAACATATTGAACCAGCAGGTATACACAGTGGTGATAGTAATGCAGTTTTACCTGCATTTAACCTAACGCCATTGATTGTAGAAACCATGGAATATTATAGCGAAAAAATTGCTAGGGCTTTAAATATTAAAGGTCTAATTAATATTCAGTTTGCTATTAAAGGCGATAAAGTATTTGTAATTGAAGCAAATCCTCGTGCGTCTAGAACAACACCATTTATTGCAAAAGCTTATCAAATTCCTTATTTGAATATTGCAACAAAAGTAATGTTAGGAGAAGCCAAACTAACCGACTTTACTATGGTGAATAAATTAGACGGATACGCTATTAAAGAGCCCGTATTTAGTTTCGATAAATTCCCAGGTGTAAACAAAGAATTAGGGCCAGAAATGAAAAGTACTGGAGAAGCCATTCGCTTTATCAAAGACTTGCGTGACCCTTATTTCCGCACACTATACAAAGAAAGAAGCATGAACTTGAGTAAATAAATTTTACCCTCCGTTTATAAAGCCACAGCCAAAAAGCTGTGGCTTTTTTATTAGGTTAGCAGATGCCCATTTTAAAACCCTATCCTTTTAAAACTGCTCCATTTATTCGTTTGATTATTCCATTCATTTTTGGAATTTTATGGGCGTTTTATTTTAATGTATCACTAAGCATAATTCAAATATTGGCAACGGTATCGATGCTGGTATTATTAATTTTTTCTTTGCTTACGCTAGTGGCTAAATACCATTGGCAATGGATTAGTGGCATTGCTATTAATGGGCTAATAATAGCCATGGGTGCGGGATTGACAAATTTTCAAAACCTTCCCACACACAGAAATTTCATTGGCAATTACTTGCAACAAAACAATCCAATATTTATTCGCATTAAAGAACCCTTGGTACAAAAACCAAAAACATTTAAAACAGTAGCTAGTGCAGTTGCGGTTTTTGAAAATGGCCACTGGGTAAATACCTCTGGCAATATTTTAGTCTATTTTAAAAAAGCCAGTTTAGCCAATATAATTCACTGTGGCGATGGATTAATTATTCAACAACCACTAAAACCCATTGGTAATATTAATGGATTTAATTACCAGCAATATTGTGCATTTCAGCAAATATATTTTCAGGTATTTATTCCAGATTCAGTTACGCAAATATTTGCGCCAACTTTATTAGGAAGCTTACAAGCAAAACTTTTTTTGTGTAGGGATTGGGTATTAAAAATATTGGAAACGAATATACCTGGTAGCATTGAAAAAGCAGTTGCAGAAGCGCTGCTAATAGGATACAAAGATAAACTAGATAAATCTTTGGTGCAGGCTTATAGCAGAACAGGAGTGGTACATATTATAGCCATTAGTGGGCTGCATTTAGGAATGATTTATGGATTGCTATTACTACTACTGCAGCCTTTTGGAAAACGCAACTGGGCAAACCATCTTCGCTCAATTATTATTGCAAGCATACTCTGGGGGTTTAGTATTATTACTGGAGGTGCTGCTGCCATACTTCGATCGGCAGTTACGTTTTCTTTTATTTTAACGAGTAAAAGTTTGGGGTATAAAAACAATACCATAAATGCACTTGCTGCATCGGCGTTCTGCTTGCTGGCTTATAACCCTTATTTTTTATGGGATATTGGTTTTGAATTGTCTTATACTGCTGTTTTGGGCATTATATTATTTCAAAAAAGCATTAGTAATTGGTTTGTGATAAAAAACAAATTGCTTCAGCATATTTGGCAACTCAATGCCGTAACCTTATCGGCCCAAATATTTACCATCCCATTAATTCTTTTCTATTTTCACCAGTTCCCTAATTTATTACTCTTAACCAATTTTTTTATTGTGCCCTTTTCGGGACTTGTTTTATATGCAGAACTGATCCTTTTGGCTGTAAGCCCATTTACTTCAATGAGTAGTGTTATGGGTAAGGTAGTGGCTTTTTTAATTAATCAAATGAATGCCTTAATTGAAAGAACCAACCGATTACCCTTTGCTGTTACAGAAAATTTGCAGGTCTCTATTGCGCAAACGGTTTTAATGTATATAGCCATTGTTGCTTGGCTGTATTGGTTGGTACATAAGGATCGCAAAGGATTTTGGATTGGTCTTTGTGCCTTATTAGCCTGCATTTTTTTGCGCTGGATGCCACTAATCTAATACAATGTGGAAAATACGTTACTTGAAAAAAGGCATCAAAAACTTAACTTGCGCCTTCAAGCAGTACCTGAGCAGGCGCTTTTACAATGGATTTATTATAATACACTTACTAGCACTTGTTTTTGCTCAATCGAATTATTACCGGCACAAGCTAAATAAACATGCAAAAGAAAATTCAATCCGCACTTATTTCCGTTTTTTACAAAGACGGCCTAGAACCCATTGCTAGAGAATTACAGCAATTAGGAATTACTATCTATTCTACAGGTGGTACTCAAAAATTTCTAGAAGACTTAGGCATTGTTTGTGTGCCAGTAGAAAGCCTTACAACCTATCCTTCTATTTTGGGTGGTCGTGTAAAAACCTTGCACCCTGCGGTGTTTGGCGGTATATTGGGCCGTCGCTATGAGCCACAAGATTTGGTGGAAATGAAAGAATACAATATTCCAGAAATCGACTTAGTAATTGTAGACCTATATCCTTTCGAAGAAACACTTCGTAGTACTTCTGAAGAAAAATTAATTATTGAAAAAATTGATATTGGTGGTCCTTCAATGATTCGCGCTGCTGCTAAGAATTTTAAAGACCTAGTAGTGATTGCTGCAAAAGACGATTATGCTTCTCTTGAAAATTTATTGAAAACACAAAAAGGCGAAACAAGTATTGAGCAACGCAGAGCTTATGCTTCAAAAGCATTTGAAGTAGTGATGCATTATGATATTGCTATTAGTAACTACTTTAATCCGGGCATACAGCAAGTTTTGCGTTATGGCGAAAATCCACACCAATCGGCCGTTTTTCATGGCGATCTTACCCAACTATTTAACCAATTAAATGGCAAAGAATTATCGTATAATAATTTGGTGGATGTAGATGCTGCGGTACAATTAATTAATGAGTTTGAAAGCAATCATCAATCATTTGTTTTTGGTATTATTAAACACACCAATGTTTGTGGTATTGCACAAAGAGCTAGTGTAAAAGAAAGTTGGGATGCCGCACTAGCGGGCGATCCTGAAAGTGCATTTGGCGGTGTATTGGTTTGTAATGGCACCATTGATAAAGCAACAGCAGATGCTATCAACGAAATATTTTTTGAAGTATTAATTGCACCAGCTTATTCCGAAGAAGCATTGGCTATTTTAAAAACCAAGAAGAATAGAATTTTATTAGAACTAAAAGCCAATAGTGCTGCCATTAAAACCCCTCAAAAAGCATTACTCAACGGTAGTTTAGAACAAGGTGCCGACCAAGGTAATTTTAGCAAATGGGAAGAAGTTGGTGGACGCAGTACCACTGAATTGGAAAAAGATAATTTAGTATTCGCTAATATTATTTGTAAGCATTTAAAAAGCAATGCCATTGCACTAATTAAAAACAAGCAATTGGTAGGAAAAGGCTGCGGACAAACCAGTAGAATCGACGCATTGCGCCATGCCATTGACAAAGCCAAGCAATTCAATTTTGATTTAAAAGGCGCTGTTTTAGCAAGCGATGCATTCTTTCCATTTAACGACTGTGTGCAAATTGCACACGAAGCTGGAATGGAAGCCTTTATTCAACCAGGTGGTTCGGTAAGAGACAAAGATAGTGTGGACTATTGTGTTCAAAATAATTTGGCCATGGTTATGACAGGCTTACGCCATTTTAGGCATTAATAAGCTTGCATTTAGTGCAAATAATAAATGAATAAAAACAAACAGAAAGCATACATCGCACTAGCCATTACCAGTTTGGTATGGGGAACTACTTGGGTAGTGAGCAAAATTAGTGTGCAAAAAACACCAGCACTTGAAGTGGCATCTATTCGCCAATTTACAGGTGGTATTGTTTATGTGTTGTTTTTTTTAATTAAAGGACTACCGCTGCCAACTCGCAAACAATTTGCTTGGTTAACTATTATGGCGGTGTTGATGTTTGTATCGTCTAATGGTTTAGCCACTATGGGTCTAAAGTATATTCCTAGTGGATTGGGGGCACTGATTGCCGCACTATATCCACTCTGTGTAGTGTTGATAGAAATGCTGGTTTATAAAAACAATAAAATTACCCTACTTACTTTTTCGGGTTTGTTCTTGGGCATTGCAGGCATAGCAGTTGTGTTTTACGATAATGCTTTTCATAACCATACAGAAGGATTTTGGATAGGCATAGCACTATCAATGGTAGCAATGCTTACATGGGCAATGGCTACTATTTTTATTGCACGCAAAAAGACTGCCATGAATCCTTATTATGCTACAGGATGGCAAATGCTTATTAGTTCCTTTATATTGTTTTTAATGGCAATGATTAGCGGAAACACCATTCCGCTTACAAGTATTCCTTTTCAAACATGGGCAGCACTAGCATATTTAATTAGTGCAGGATCTATTTTTGCCTTTGTTGCATTTATTTATACGATGAAAAATTTAGAGCCCGGCATTGCTTCTTTATATGCTTATATCAATCCTATTGTAGCAATACTAGTAGGGTCGGTGATTGCTAATGAACAGCTCACCCTCAATATTATTATTGGATCATTAATTACTTTACTAGGCGTTTACTTGGTAAACAGGAGTTTGAGAACAATCCGCTAAAAACGACGCATACATTTTCTTCCATTCGTACAAGGCTACCTGATCGGTTAAAAAATTATTGTGAAAGATGCAAATCATTTTGCCATTTACTGATTGTATGATTTTATAAAAATCTTGCAATTCCTTTTTTGCTTCATAAGGCGCATAACCCAATTTAAAAATAGCAGTTGCATCCATATAACAAAATGGATGAATTTCTAAGGTTGTTTTCAATTCGTTTTTTAAATCGTACCAGAAAAATGCATTGGCATACGAAGCCCTGAAACCATTGACACTGCCGTATCCCATGCTATAATCTTTATTAATCGGCAGTGCAATCAATTCTTGATAAGTTGAAGGCAATTGCATTCGTAAAAAATGCTGACGAGACAATTGCACTGGCACATTTAAAATGCTTGAGAGTGTATTTATTTCTTTTTTTAAAACAGTACTATCATTGCCGCTTTGCCAAGATGGATGTATTCCTACCAAATACTTTTCGCCTATTTTTTGAATTAATTGGCGCATGGCTTTTTTAGATGGACTAATATTTTTGTCAACTCCTTTTCTATTATTGGCTACTAAAAAAAAATAAATAGGATTTAATTGGTATTGCTCGTGTAAGTCTTGCAACCAATTGTATACATCAAAAGGATCTTTTTGTTTGCCCGCATACACCATGGCCCTTTCTGAAAATGATTCGAATTTTGATTGCATTAAATCTTTAAAAAATCCAAATACATTTTTTAAAATTGGTTGATGCAAATATGCATAGGCTATATCTATATCATAGGTTGGGGTAAATGAAAATGTTGCAGAGGGCAATGAATAATTTGCTGCTAATTGCTGCAATTGTTTTTCTAATTGCTGCATCCACAACTGAATTAATGGCAAGTGTAAAAAATTGTTTTTATGGGCCAAACTATTCGTGTGCGCGTATCGGCCATATTCATCAACACTATATGGCAGGTATTCTTCGTAACGCGATAACAAATAAAAAGCGGCAGAAAAAATATCAAAAGGAATATTGCCATTACTTGTTTTAAAAAAAGCAGGAAGCCCTTTCCAGTCAAAGCATTCAGCGAGTTGATTACTGATTGAATTTTCTTGCAATAATGGGTGTGGAATGATTTGTAACTCTGTAGCTTTTATAGGGCTCGCAGAATAATTTATGCAAGCGCCATTCTGTGCTAAATACTCATTGATATTATTGGTAACTGTGTATTCGTTTTTAAAAAGCTCCGCTAGAATATAATTTAAACGGGTGCTGATATTTGTAGTATAAATGAATAACACCGATTGTATTTCTATTGCTTAGTTGGTTTCTTTGTTCTTTGCTCTACCCACATTTGGCTAAATGTTTTTTCAGAAAAATCCAAATCACTTCTGTTTGTTGTCCAGCCTGTAAATACTTTGTTTACTACCCAGTTTTTTATTTTACCAGTTCCCATATTCATCATCACCCTATTTAAACTAGCCATCTTCCAAACCTTCCAAGCAATTCGTTCGGCAATAGTACTTGTGCCTTCGGCAACAGCAATATGACGATTGTCTAATAACAATTCGTGAAGGTTAATTCTTACAGGACAAACTTCGGTACAGTTACCACATAGCGAAGAAGCATAACTTAAATGTTTGTACTCATTCATGCCACTTAAATGTGGCGTAATTACTTTGCCTATTGGTCCACTGTATGTTGTTTCATAAGCGTGTCCGCCAATATTTTTATACACAGGACATGCATTTAAACAGGCGCCACATCTAATACAGTAAAGTGCTTCCCTTGTAGTAGGATTGGCTAGTAAGTTCGTTCTGCCATTGTCTAACAAAATCACATACATTTCTTCGGGACCATCCAACTCTTCTGCTTGTTTAGGACCAGTTACAATACTATTATAAACCGTTACTTTTTGTCCGGTTCCATAGGTAGACAATAAAGGCCAAAACAATGCTAGGTCATGTATGGATGGAATTACTTTTTCTATTCCTACTACTACAATATGTGTTTTAGGAAACGCACAACTAAGTCTTGCATTCCCTTCGTTTTCTGTTACTGCAATTGCACCAATATCTGCAATAATAAAATTGGCGCCAGTAACCCCAACTTCTGCTTGCGTATATTTTTCGCGTAATTTATTTCGGGCAACAAGTGTTAGTTCTTCTGGTGTTAGGCCACCTGGTGTACCCAACTTATCTGCAAAAAGTTTGGCTACATCTTCCTTGCTTTTGTGCATGGCGGGTGTAACAATATGGTATGGTGCTTCGCCGTCTAACTGTTGAATGTATTCGCCTAAATCGGTTTCTACACTTTCTATGCCAATGGTTTCTAAATAAGCATTCAGGTGAATTTCTTCTGTTACCATGCTCTTGCTCTTTACCAAAGTTTTGCAATGCTTTGCTTTGCAGATATCTCCTATTGCTTCTAATGCTTGGTCGGTATTTTCGGCCCAAATAACTTTGGCTCCTCTTGCGGTGATTCTTTTTTCGAAGGTTTCTAAATGGGTATCTAAATGTTCAATAGCATCCCATTTTCTATTCTTTGCTTTTTCTCTAGCAAGCATTACATCGCTAAATTGCTGCTTACCAACAGGCACAACAGCATTGTATTTACCAATATTGAAATTGATTTTTCTGCGATGGTCTAAATCGGCAGATTTGATGGTACTTTTTGCGATAAAAGATGCTGCTGTATCTTTCATTTGTTTATTTTCTTTTGTTTAATTCTTTGGCGGTTGCTTCCAAAGTTTCATAAAACTCAGTGCCGTATTTACGAATAATTGATTCTTTTAAAAATACATATACCGGCATTTTAAGGTGTTTGCCCAAACTACATGCTGCCTGACAAAGGTCTTCGCGCGGTTCGTAATTTAGGTACTCAATATCCGGATCACGTTTGCTCGGTTGAATTCTTATAGGAAACAAATGACAACTTACTGGCTTTTTCCAGTCTAACTTTCCTTCGTTATATGCTTCTTCAATACTACATTTAATAACACCCCATTTATCGCGATAGCCATACGCACAAATTTCTCCGTTAATAGTAGGAGTTACCCAACCAAACTCTTGGTCGAATAAATATTTACCTTGGCGCTCTACTTCTTTAATCCCCTCTTTGGTCATATAAGGTTTAATTACCTCATAATTATCCTTGAGTTTTTCTAATTCCCATTTTTCCATTGGAGCGCCTGCATCTCCATCTTCGCAACAGCCGCCTTTGCACTTGCTTAAGTCGCAAACAAATTGCTCGTCAATAATTGCTTCACTTATTAATACATTATCAATTGCTATCATGCTACTATTGTTCTGTTGGTTGTTTTTTCAAAGATAACGGTTCAAACTTAGTTACGCCACTTGAATGTATTCACAATATGCTTCATGTCTTCTAATAAAAACTGGTTTACAATACCTAATGAATCGGCATTAGGTGTTGCATCGAAGTATAATGCGCCCCTTAAAAAATGTTTGGTTGAATCTGTTAAAAAAAACTGATTGGCTGTTGCTACGTCTCCTCCTACCGAAAAGAAAACACCATGCACACGATTGGGTGTACTAATTAATGAGTCATCTATTGAATACGCTTTTGAACTATGCTTTCCTGTTAGTGTATAAGCATGTTTAATCAGTGTATCGAATTTATTCTTTCCAATCTCTTTATAACTAACATAAATACGTCCACTAAATTCCGGAAAATTAATATTAATCCACCAAGGATTTTCAGTGGTTTCTCCAAAAAAAGTACTGTCTTTAACCACGTTTGCATACACTGGATATTCGAATGTATATGGATACCCAGGTTTATCAAAAACTTGGTATGCTTTTTTGGGAAATGGAATAGCATAATAGCCAATTGGCTTGGGCGTATAACTGCTATTGCACGAAATAATCAGATACAAAAAAATAGTTGCGAATAAAATATATTTTATTTTTCGAATAGCCATTATTAGTAATTTTTAATTCCGATAAGCTGATAGTTAATACTGCTATTCAAATGCTTGAGGCTTGATGGTAATTTTTATTTTATTAATTCTATTTTTCGAAACGTCTAAAACTGTAAATTCAAAATCTCCTGAATTTACTATTTGTCCATTCTGTGGAATTTCACCAGCAATTTCTAAAACTAACCCTGCCAAAGAATCGCTCTCGCCTTTTATTTGATCAAAAATATCTGTTTGTAATTCCATGATTTTACAAACATCATTTAGCATGGTGCGGCCTTCAAATAAATAATTGTATTCGTCTAATTTTTTATGGCCAGTTTCTTCTTCGTCAAACTCGTCTTTAATATCACCAATTACTTCTTCTAATATATCCTCTAAGGTAACAATACCGCTAGTTCCGCCAAACTCATCAACCACTACCGAAAAGTGAATACGCTTAGACTGAAACTCTTTTAAAAGGTCTTCAATTAGTTTTTGTTCGTGTACAAAATATGGCTGACGCATGAGTGAATGCCAGTTAAAATCATCGGCCTCATTCAAGTAAGGAATTAAATCTTTGGTGTGAATCATTCCAACTACATTGTCTAAATCTTCTTTATAAACGGGCAACCTGCTATAATGCAAATCTTTTACTGATTCAATTAGTTTGCCATAACTAAACGATTCATTAATGCCATGAACATCCATTCGGGTTTTCATGATTTGCTTAACCGTAATATTTCCGAACTTCACAATTCCCTTTAAAATATTTTTTTCGTTTTCCGATGCAGAACTGTCGGTAGTTAAATCAATGGCGTGGTCTAATTCTTCTAAACTAAAAGAACCATTTGTTTTATTGGCCAATCGCTTTTCTATTACATCAGAAAAATTCACTAATCGTTTACTCAAACCTGCGCAAGCATATGATACCGCTTGAATAATTCCACCAAAATCTTTTGCAAATCGAATATTATTATTGGTAGCTAAAACCTTAGGCATTACTTCTCCAAAAAGCACCAATAAAAATGAAACAGAAATTACTTTAATAACAAACTCAACCCATACGGCATCGAATCTTTCAAAATTAAACATGTCGTCTATCAACAAGTTTGAAATAATAATGATTGAGATATTGATAAAACTATTTGCAATTAATAAAGAAGCGAGTAAGGTTTTTGGCTCTTCTAATAAATCAACTACACGCTTATACGGCGGTTGTTGTTTTGATTTTAATAAATTAATGTCTTTATATGTGAGCGAAAAAAAAGCAACTTCAGCACCTGCTAATACAAAGGATAAAAATAATAAGACAAGTAAAACCATTACCAACACCGTGGTGCCCTGTGCCTGAATGGCTGATAATAAAACTGGTGCAGATAATAACATGTTCCAACCCGAATGATAATCCAAAATGTTTGTTTTTAATGAAACAATCAACCAAAATAATGCAAAATGCATTTAAACAAAAATACGCTTTACACAATTATTCACTACCCTTAACTTATTAAGGGTCTGTAATTTAAAAATAAGCTCTTTTAAAATTACCCATTTTTGTCAAACTAAACGAATGTGATTGGTAAAACAGGTTAAATTTTAGCAGTACTAGTAGTTAAACAACCAATAATGGTTCATCCTCTAAAAATTGGGTGATAATTTTGGGGAATGGCAACTCATTAATAGCCCTAACCGCTTGCCATTGCTGTTTTATAAAGCATTCGGGCTTTTTTAGAAGCTTAATTCTTATAAACTGCGCTTTAATTTGTTGATGGGTAAGTTGCTGTACCGCAACACCTGATATAGCCTTTAATACCGCCGACTGTATGCCTAATTGGTCCTTTAAAAAATCAAGTACTCGTTGGTTATCCCAAACAACTAATTCAGGTGCTTCTACTAAATAAAACTCAAATAGGTTTTCCCAAATGTCTTTGGCCATTCTTTGATGCACCAAAACGGTTTGCTTGTATTCAAAGATGAAATAATTAAACCAGCGCTTCTTTTTTAATAGCTGCTTCTCTTTTATTGGCAAACTATTTACCAGACCTTCCTTAAACGCTTTACACTGATGCATTAAAGGACATTGCGTACAACTTGGAGAGAAAGGCTTACAAACAGTGGCGCCAAAGTCCATAATTGCTTGGTTAAAATTGCCTGGAAAACGCCTATATAACACATCATTAGCCAATTCGCTAAATACTAATTTGCCTTGGGTTGAATCAATAGGCGTAGCAATTCCAAACACCCTAGACAATACCCGAAACACATTTCCATCTACCACAGCATAGGGTAATTGAAAAGCAAATGAGGCTATTGCAGCAGCAGTATAAGGGCCCACTCCTTTTAAATTTAAAATACTTTCGTAGGTATCCGGAAATTTTCCGTTGAAATGTTCTACTATAAACCTTGCAGTGTGTAATAAATTTTTACACCTATTATAATAACCCAAGCCTTCCCACATTTTAAAAACCATTTGATCCTTTGCTGCTGCTAAATCTTTAATTGTAGGAAATGCTGCTATAAACTTCTCGTAATATGCCAAACCTTGCTCAACCCTGGTTTGCTGTAAAATAATTTCACTAAGCCAAATTTTATAAGGATCCTTCTCACCTTTCCAAGGCATTTCCCTGTCATTCTCTGTTTGATGCCAGTCTACCAAAATACGCGTAAATGATTTTTTCATGATCGGATTGAAAGTAAAGAATAATTAAATAAGAGTTTAATTTCAAAAAGGTTTTATTAAAAAACATGAAACAAAATTAATTTATTTGCCATTTCACCGCTAAAAAAGGCACTTTAACCATTTATCAATCAATTAGTAACACTTATTAAATTATACTAAATTACATTCGTATTCATTAGAAAAATTGTCTAATTTTTATTAACCCCCGTACAAAAAAATTAAGATTATGAGAAAATCTGACCTAATCAATCAAATCTCCGACAAAACTGGTATTCCAAAAGTAGATGTACTTGTTACATTAGAAACGATGTTTAAAGAAGTAAAAGAAAGTTTGGCTAACGGTGAAAACATCTATATTAGAGGATTTGGAAGTTTTATTACTAAAAAAAGAGCAGCCAAAATTGGTAGAAATATTAAAAAGAATGTGGCTGTAGAAATACCTGAGCATTTTATTCCTGCATTTAAGCCTGCAAAAGAATTTGTTACTGAAGTAAAAACCAAACGTAAGGAAGGGTAACTTCGCACAAAAGATTTTTGTGAAAAAACAACAGTTAGGATTTGTTATAGTTGGTTTAGTAGTAGTGGGTCTATTATATTTTGCGGGCAATACCAATACCCCAAAATCGGCCGACGGACCTGTAAAAGCGCCTCAAGCAGCTGCAGAGCAATCAATTACTACTGAAACTATTTTAGCCAAAGCGAAACAAAAAATCAAGCCAGAACAAGCGCAACGACTTGCTTTATTAGAAAATGCGGTAGTTAGAGGCGACGTAAAAAGCCAACAATTACACGTTTTTCATCAGTTAGCTAGGTTCTGGGCCGACTCAGCACATATCTTCGAACCTTACGCATATTATACTGCGGAATCAGCGAAGTTGGAAAATTCTGAAAAAAGCCTCACCTTTGCCGCCCACCTGTTTTTAGATAACCTATTAACAGAGGGAGAACCTGCCATGCAAAACTGGTTGGGGAAGAATGCAAAAGTTCTTTTAGATAAAGCTCTGGAAATCAATCCTACGAACGATTCTACGAAAATTGGCTTGGGAATTTGCTATATGTTTGGCAATATTTCTGAGAACCCAATGCAAGGAATTTTAGAGGTAAGAAAGGTAGTACAAGCACACCCGGAAAATCTATATGGCCAAATGGTATTGGGCATGGGAGGCAAAAAAAGTGGTCAATACGACAAAGCCATTGAAAGATTTAACCTAGTGTTGCAGAAACAACCTGAAAACCTAGAAGCTATATTTAACCTAGCAGAGTGTTTTGAGCTGAAAGGCGACAAAACAAATGCCATCAAATGGTATCAAATAGCAAAACAACTGGTAAAAGTACCAGAAGCGAAACTAGCACTTGATAAAAGAATCATTGAATTAGGGAAATAACATTTATTTTTTAACTATATAAAATTACTTGGGTATGCCTTGTGGTAAGAAGAGAAAGCGTCATAAAATTGCGACGCATAAGAGAAAAAAACGTTTAAGAAAAAATCGTCATAAGAAAAAGAATAAATAATTCTTCTTCTATTAACTATGATAGTAAACCCCGTCTCGAGCGATCGGGATGGGGTTTTAACACTAATCTGAATTTAGCCACGCACCTTTCCTGAGCTGCAACTTTTACCTTTTCCTTCCTTTCAGCTGGCGAGTGTTACGGATACTAGTGTTTTGTAGCATGCCGAATACCGGCCTGAATTTCTGTATCTAAAAGTTGCCATTTTGTGAACAAAGAACTTATAATTAATGTTGCCCCCACTGGCGTTGAAATCGCTTTGTTGGAAGACAAAAAACTGGTGGAACTGCACAATGAAAAAGCAGACGCCAGCTTTGCTGTAGGCGATTTATACCTGGGAAGGGTGAAAAAACTAATTCCTGGACTGAACGCTGCATTTGTAGATGTTGGATTTGAAAAAGATGCATTCTTACACTATACCGATTTAAGCCCTTATGCCCGTTCCATTATCAAGTTCACGCAAGTGGCTATGCATGATAAGGAAGAAAATGGGTTTGATTTTGCCAAATTTCAGTCGGAAGCCGAAATTGTAAAAACAGGTAAAATTAATGAGGTATTGAATGGTAAGCCGAATGTGTTGGTACAAATTTTAAAAGAACCCATTGCTGCAAAAGGACCTCGTTTAAGTTGCGAACTTTCCTTACCAGGAAGATTTGTAGTACTAACTCCTTTTAATGAAATTGTAGCGGTCTCTAAAAAAATCCATTCCTCCGAAGAAAGAAAAAGACTCCATAAAATTGTTGAAGCTATTCGCCCAAAGAATTTTGGCGTAATTGTACGTACTGCTGCCGAAGGCAAGAGCACGGCAGAATTACACCAAGACTTATTAAGTTTAGAAGCAATTTGGAAAACCATTCAAACCAACCTTAAAGGTGCGGTTGCTCCTAATAAAATAATGAGTGAGCAAAATAAAACCACCAGTATCCTGCGTGATTTATTAAGCGAAGACTTTAATAGGATTGTAGTAAACGACAAAGTTATTTACGCAGATACCCGTGCTTATATTCAACGTATAGCTCCAGATAAAGCAGATATTGTAACCCATTATACTACTCCTGGCGCCATATTTGACCATTTTGGCATTACCAAACAAGTAAAATCGGCTTTTGGCAAAACAGTGAACCTTCCTAGCGGTGCTTATTTAATTATTGAGCATACCGAAGCTTTGCACGTTATTGACGTTAATAGCGGCTATAAAAGTGTAAGTAATAACCAAGAAGAAAATGCACTTGAAACCAATTTAGAAGCGGCTGAAGAAATAGCCCGTCAATTAAGGCTTAGAGATATTGGAGGGATTATTGTTATTGATTTCATTGATATGAAATTGCCCGATAACAAACGAAAGGTGCAAGAAGCAATGGAAGGTTTTATGAAAACCGATCGTGCCCGCCACTCCTTACTACCAATATCTAAATTTGGCATTTTACAGGTTACTAGGCAGCGTATGCGCCCCGAAATGAATATTAACACTTCGGAGGTTTGTCCTGCTTGTAATGGCACCGGAAAAATCACTTCTACACTAATTTTGGAAGATGAAATTGAAAAGCGCTTAAATTACCTAGTTACCCATACACACAAATCACTCACTTTAGCGGTGCATCCTATTGTATACTCGCACCTAACCAAAGGGTTTTTTAATCCAATTATTAAGCAATGGAAGCGTAAATACAAGATTAACCTGAAAACACAGGCAAATCATAATTACCACATTATTGAGTTCCGTTTCTTTAACGAACACGAAGAAGAGATTAAGTTTTAATTTAATATGAAATTTTGTTTAAGCAATTGTTTTTGATTGTTAAACTAAAATCATTGAAAACCAGTTACTTGAACAGTAACTGGTTTTTTTGTGCATTAAACGAAAAGAATTGGGGGCCTATTTTCTCATTTTAGGAATCAAGAAATTATTCAAAATATTAAAAATTTAATTTTGCCGTATGCCCCATTTTAGTAATTTAGTGGAAGAATTTAATGGGTTAGTAAGTAAAAAGGGTCAGCAGCAATGTTGACCCTTTTATCTAATGATAGCAATAGTTTTACGCGAATTCTCCGCTGTTTTTTTTGCTATTTATAACTTAGTTTTCTTTTCCATCGCATAATTTTTATCTTTATTAAATGAGCAAAATTAAGAAGGCATTTTTTTGCAGTAATTGCGGTTACGAAAGTGCAAAATGGATTGGCAAATGTGTGGCCTGTTCGGAGTGGAATACTTTTGTAGAAGAGATACTTGACAAAGGAACTGAGAAAGAAGAAAATTGGAATAGTTATCATAACACAAAAAGAGTTGTTAAAACAATTGCACTGAATGAAGTGCTAACTAAAGAAGAAAAAAGAATTGATTCAACCGATTCTGAATTGAATAGAGTGTTAGGAGGCGGAATTGTTTCGGGTAGTATTATTTTAGTGGCCGGTGAGCCAGGCATTGGAAAAAGTACTTTGTTTTTACAAGTTGGATTATGGATGAACCAACATTCGGTTTTATATATCAGCGGAGAAGAAAGTGAACAGCAAATAAAAATGCGCGCAGATCGCTTAAAAATTTCTAATGAAAATTTTTACTTGCTTACAGAAACATCTACTCAAACCATCTTTCAAGAAATAAAAAAATTAAAACCCCAAATTGTAATTGTTGATTCCATTCAAACATTACAATCTAATTTGATTGATTCTTCGGCTGGAAGTGTGTCTCAAATAAGAGAATGTGCAGGAGAATTTCAACGATTTGCAAAAGAAACAGGTACACCAGTATTTTTAATTGGGCATATTACAAAAGATGGTTCTATTGCTGGTCCAAAAGTGTTAGAGCATTTAGTTGATACTGTTTTACAATTTGAAGGAGATAGACATTACGCTTATAGAATTTTACGCACCCTAAAAAATCGTTTTGGAAGTACTTCTGAATTGGGAATTTATGAAATGACTGGCGAAGGAATGCGCATTGTTTCTAATCCATCCGAAATTTTAATTGCACAAAGAGACGAGCAATTAAGTGGTAGTGCCATTGCTGCAACTTTAGAAGGAATGCGACCATTGTTAATTGAAGTGCAAGCCCTTGTAACCCAGAGTGTATATGGCACTCCGCAGAGAACCGTTACTGGATTCGACCTCCGAAGACTCCAATTATTATTAGCTGTTTTAGAAAAAAGAGGTGGATTTCAATTTGGCATGAAAGATGTTTTTGTAAACATTGCAGGTGGTATTAAAGTAGAAGATCCATCCATTGATTTAGCAGTTATTTGTGCCCTACTTTCTTCGTACGAAGACGTTCCACTACCTAGTCATATTTGTTTTGCTGGAGAAGTAGGATTAAATGGCGAAATAAGAGCCGTCAATAGAATTGAACAACGCATAGCTGAAGCCGAAAAATTAGGTTTTGAAAAAATCATCGTATCTCGCTACAACAAAAAAAGTTTTGATCCTAAAAACTATTCCATTCAAGTAATAGCCGTTGCTAAAGTTGACGAAGTATACCAACAATTATTTTAGTTTCTTAGAATTAAGGTTGTTGCGTAGTATTTTAGTTGCATGGTTCATATATTAAAGAATTGCATAGCAGATACATTGCATTTGTTCTTTCCCCACTATTGTGAGGGATGTGGTGTTGATTTACTAGATAGATCCACTATTGTATGTTATAGTTGCCAACAATCATTGCCTACTACTGATTTTTTCATGCGTAAAAACAACCCAGTAGAAAAATCTTTTTATGGTAGACTTACCTTACAAGAAGCAGGATCTTCTTATTATTTTACCAAAGATTCTTTATTACAGCACTTATTAGTTGAACTCAAATACAAATCAAATACTGCTGCTGGATATTTTTTAGGACGTATGATGGGTTATCATTTAATTGCTGCAACAAACTATGCAAACATTGATGCCATCATCCCATTGCCATTGCATAAAAAAAAACAGGCAATGCGTGGATACAATCAAGCAGAAATCATTTGCCAAGGCATACAATCCATTTGGAATAAACCAATTATTAAAGATGCTATTATTCGAACAAGTTTTTCAGAAACACAAACACAACAAAATAGAATTAATCGATGGCAAAATATGAATGGTATTTTTGCACTGAAAAATGCAACAATTATTAGTCATAAACACCTGTTATTGGTAGACGATGTGACTACTACAGGGGCAACTTTGGAGGCTTGCGGGGCGGTTTTATTGAGTGCCCCTGGCGTAAAATTGAGCATTGCAACCGGTGCTTATACCTCCTAAAATTGTTGAAAAATGCTTTTTTTGACATAAATCAAGAGAAAATAAAAAAAAATAAGCACTGCTTTTAATAAATTTTATCTAACATATTCAAGATTTAGTTGTTAATTGAAGAAAATCCTACAAAATGAAATATTTTATTACCATTGCTTTAATTGCTATAATGAGTGCTTTTACCTTAAAAGGCGAGCCAACTAGTATCCACAGTTTTAAAGTCAAATCTATTACAGGCACTGTGATTGATTTTGCTAGTTTTAAGGGTAAAAAGATTTTAGTAGTTAATACCGCTTCAAAATGCGGATACACCCCTCAATACACTGCTTTACAAAAATTAGCCGACCAGTACAAAGATAAATTGGTGATTGTAGGCTTCCCTGCCAACAATTTTGGTGCACAAGAACCAGGTAGTGATGGCGAAATTCAAGAATTCTGTAAATCTAGGTTTGGTGTTACTTTTCCACTAGCTAGCAAAGTGAGTGTTAAAGGCGATGATACTGCCCCTATTTACAAATGGCTTACCAATAAAGCACAAAATGGCGTTTTAGATGCTACTATTGCTTGGAATTTCAACAAATTTTTATTGGATGAAAATGGTAAAATGATTGCCTATTTTCCTAGTAATGTTACCCCAGATAGCGAAGAAATTACCAAGCATTTGAAATAGGTTTCAGATTTTGTTTAAAGAGGTATTGGTCAATTGAAATTGGGTTTGTATGTTGTTTAAAGATATTATTGGTCAATCGACTGTAAAAAAGCACCTAACTGAAATGGTTGAGCAAAACCGTCTCAGCCATGCATTGCTTTTTTTAGGCAAAGAAGGCTCTGGCGCATTGCCACTTGCTTTGGCTTTTGCCCAATATGTTGTGAGTTTGCCCGCCCCATCGCCAGTGGTTGAAGACCTTTTTGGCGGAATGACTGCTTTAGAATCGGTGCCAAACTTTATTAGCCCCGATGAAATTGCTAGTCAACCCAATTTTCATAGAGCAGAACAACTACTCCATCCCGACTTACATTTTACTTATCCTGTCATTCCAAGAAAATCTGGCGAAAAAACCTATAGTCATTTATATATTACCGAATGGCGTGAGTTTGTTAAACAATATCCTTACGGAAACGTGTATGATTGGCTACAATTTATTGGTGCCGAAAACAAACAAGGCAATATTACTGCCGATGAATGCAACGAAATCAACCACAAACTCAACCTAAAAAGTTTTGAAAGTGCTTTTAAGGTAATTGTGCTTTGGATGCCGGAATATTTAAAAAAAGAAGGAAATAAGCTATTAAAGCTCATTGAAGAACCTCCACCCAATACCCTTTTTATTTTAGTTGCAGAAAATGACGAATTGATATTACCTACTATATTAAGTAGGTGTCAACTAGTAAAAATCCCAGCACTATCAGACGAAGAAATAGCAACAGCACTAGTTGAGCGGGCAAAAGCGCCTGCCGATACCGCAGCTCAAATTGCTGGTATTAGTAACGGCAATTACCGAGAAGCCTTACAATTATTGCAACACGCCGACGAAGACTGGCAAAGTCTTTTGAGGGAATGGCTGAATGCCACTTTAAAAGGAGGCCCATTGGCTCAAGTGAAATTTGTGGAAGAAGCCGCCAAGCTAGGTCGCGAAAAACAAAAACAGTTTTTGCGCTATTTCAACCACTTATTGGCTCAAAGTATTCGAATTAAGATATTAGGACCCGATCATGCACTTTTGCCTGAAAAAGAAAAAGACTTCGCCATTCGATTGAATAAAATTGCATCAGTTAGTCAGCAACAAGCAGTAATTGAAGAGTTAGACAAAGCGGCTTATTACGTAGAACGCAATGCCAACGCCAAAATCTTGTTCCAGGCACTCACCATTAAACTCTATCACATCATTCAGAACAAAACCCTAATTTTGGTGAGTTAGGGTTTTGCAGCCATCGCAGTGGCATGCAACAAACGGAGAGAATAGTAGTAACCTTAATGTTATTATTCTCCCCAATTATTATTAACCATTATTATTCTTTATTATATGGCATGTGGATCATGTGGAACAGGTACGCCAAACGGCTGCAAAAGCAATGGCGGGTGTAGTTCCGGTGGATGTAACCGATTAAATGTACACGATTGGCTCTTGAATTTACCTTTCAGCGACCCCGAAAGCAATTGTAAAATTGTAGAAGTCAGCTTTAAAAAAGGAAGCAGAAAAGAGTTCTTTAGAAATACTACCAACCAATATTTTGAAAAAGGCGACTATGTTTCTGTAGAAGGGGTTGGTGGATATGATGTAGGCGAAGTGAGCTTAACCGGCGAACTAGTTCGTTTACAGTTGAAGAAAAAAGGGGTGGATGAATTTAGCCCAGAAACTAAAAAAATTCTTCGTCGTAGTACAGATCGCGACATTGAAACCTATCATATAAGCAAAAGTCGCGAACAAGAAATGCTTGCCCGAAGCCGCGCAGCTGCACGTGTATTAAAATTACAAATGAAGCTGAGTGAAATTGAAATTCAAGCCGATGGCAAAAAAGGTACTTTCTTTTATACCGCCGATGACCGCGTAGATTTTAGAGAATTGATTAAAATATTTGCAGGTGATTTCAAATTAAAAGTTGAAATGCGCCAAATTGGAATCAGACAAGAAGCTGCAAAAGTGGGTGGTATTGGTAGTTGTGGAAGAGAATTATGTTGTAGCACTTGGTTAAACGATTTTAAAAGCGTTAATACTACTGCAGCACGTTACCAAAATTTATCTATCAATCAAACCAAATTGAGTGGCCAATGTGGTCGCTTAAAATGTTGTTTGAATTTTGAACTAGATACTTATTTAGACGCATTGCAACAATTTCCAGACTATGCCGACAACCTCGATACGGCAATGGGCACTGCGCAACTAATTAAGAAAGATATCTTCAAAAATTTAATGTGGTATATTCTTCCTAACAATAACAAGCACTACCCATTAACCATTGCGCGTGTAAAAGAAATTAAACGCTTAAACCAAGCAGGTACAAGGGTTGATGAATTACAAGCAGTTGAAGTTGTAAGTGGAAAACCTAAAGAAGTTGAACCAGCGTTTGTAGATGTTGTAGGACAAATTAGTTTGAAAACATTAGAGAGAAACGATAAACGCAGGCGTGATCAAGAACGTGGAAATGATAGAAGACCCGATAATCGCGATAATCGTGGACCACAACAAAATCAAGGACAAAACAGACCTATACAAAATCGCGGACCACAACAACAAGGTCAACAACAAGGTCAACAAAGAGGTCCTCAACAAAACCGTGGACAACAGCAGAATAGAGGTCAGCAACAAAACCGTGGGCAACAACAAAACCGTGGACAACAACAAAGACCGCCACAAAATCGCGATCAAAACCGTGGCCCACAAAGAGAGCAAAGACCTATTCAACCAAGACAACAACAAGCACCGCCGCAGCAACCATCACAAGATCTGCCGCCAACCAATAATGAAAATTAAACAGTAAGTATCGTTATAAAAAACGATTCGGATGTATCAAATAAAAAAACTGCGTATCAAACAAATGATACGCAGTTTTTTTATGTAAACAGTAAATAATTTCTACTGTAACTTATCCATTTCCTTTGCCGTAAACTCCATTAAAGTTTTTATATGATTAGGAGATAGATCGAATTTTAATCCAGCAGCTTTGTATAATTCTGGCAAAGTTTTAGTGCCACCCAAACTTAGTGCTTGCATATAATTTTGTAACGCCTCTGTTGGATTTTGTTGGTATTGCATCCACAAACCAATAGCACCTAATTGTGCAATGCCATATTCAATATAATAAAAAGGCACTTCAAATAAATGCAATTGACGTTGCCATCCAATTTCGCGATAGGCTTCTAATCCTGTGTAGTCAATGCTTTCAGTAGAAAATTCTTTGAGAATAGACATCCAAGTATTGGTACGTTCTTCAATACTGTGTTGCGGATGCTCATAAACCCAATGTTGGAATTTATCAATAATGGCAATCCATGGAAAGATAGTAATGGTTCTTTCTAATTGGTGTTCTTTCGCACGATTTAAATCAGTTTCATTATTAAAAAATGCATCCCAATGATTCATGCTAAATAATTCCATTGACATACTTGCTACTTCTGCAATTTCCATTGGATATTCTTTGAATGCACTTAGTTCAAGTTCATGTGCTAAAAAAGAATGTATGGCATGGCCGCCTTCGTGAACCATGGTGGTTACATCACTCATTTGACCAGCAGCATTCATAAATATAAATGGTGCACCAGATTCTGTTAATGGACAATTATAGCCACCAGGTGCTTTGCCTTTTCTACTCTCTAAATCAAAATGTTTTAGCGCTTTCATTTTGCGCAAACAATCTGCAAAAAAAGGATTGAGTGCTTCAAAACATTTTACCGACTTTTCGTACAAATCATTGCCATCAGTAAAAGGCTTTAATGGCTCGATGCCTGCAGGTTCTGCCTCGGTATCCCAAGGATATAATTTATCTAATTGTAGCTTTTGTTTTTTCTTAGTGTAGATTTTTTCAATCAAGGGAAGCACATGCAATTTCACTGCTTCGTGAAATTGAAAACAGTCTTCCTTGGTATAATCGAATCGACCTAACTCCACAAATTTATAATCACGGTAATTGGCAAACCCTGCATTCTTTGCTAACTCGTTTCTTTTTTGAATCAATTGCGAGTATAGCGTGTGCATGGCTTCTTTGTCTTGTAAACGACGATCCTGAATTTTTCTGTACACCGCTTCACGCAAAGACCTGTCATCACTTTCTAAGAATTTAGCTGCTTGTTGTAAAGTGTATTCTTGGCCATTAACCTCAACAGTCATTTTACCTGCAATTGCTCCATATTGCTGTTGCATTACACTTAGTTCTGCTTGCAAAGGAATATTTGCTTCTCTAAAAAGGTCAATGCTTTTTTGTACACTACGCAAATAAGTATAATATTTAGCTTGATCGAGTTGCTTAGTAAATGGCGACTGAATGAATTTTTTATTCAGTAAATCTGCATAGGGCTGCAATTGGGGCTGAATTTCCATACAGAAATAGGTAAATGCTGCTTCTAATGATTCATCGGTGGTATCGCAGGTCATTTTAATCTGACGCCAGCAAGCGTCTTCACTTACTACCGCTTCCATTTCGCTCATGTCTTTTAACCATTGTTCCAAATCGGCTGGCGATTCAATGGCTCGGTCTACCAAATTCTTAAAGAATGGTTCAAGGCTCTCCCAAGTGGTAACTGTATAATTTTCCGGTACAAAATGACGGGCTAATTTTTTAATATCTGCACTCAATAGCATATTTCTAAAATTGAATGGCAAATTTAGTGGAACATAGCCGTGTAGATACAGGGATAATGCTATTTTTACAAACTTTATCAAATTATAAGCGGAGTGGCCAATATCATTCATTTACTACCAGACAATATTGCTAACCAAATAGCAGCCGGCGAAGTGATTCAGCGGCCAGCTAGTGCGGTGAAGGAATTATTGGAAAATTCAGTAGATGCCGGTGCCACAGAAGTGAAACTTTTTATAACAGATGCAGGAAAGGCCTTGGTTCAAGTAATTGACAATGGCAAGGGCATGAGTGAAGCCGATGCAAAAATGTGTTTTGAAAGACATGCTACTAGTAAAATAAAAAATATCGACGACCTATTTAGTATAAAAACAATGGGTTTTAGAGGAGAGGCACTAGCATCCATTGCAGCAGTTGCCCAAGTAGAATTAAAATCAAAACGTGCAGAAGATAGTTTGGGCACATTTGTTGAAATAGAAAATAGTGCGGTGATTAAACAAGAAGCTTGTGCTTTTCAAGTTGGCACAAGCATTAGCATGAAAAATTTATTTTTCAATGTTCCTGCCCGAAGAAATTTCTTAAAAAGCAATGCCGCTGAAATGCGACACATTGTTGACGAATTTATTCGGGTTGCAATGGCCTTTCCGAATGTGTTTTTTTCTTTAACTAGTAATGGACAAGAAGTATTTCATTTAGAAGCTGGTTCCTTAAAACAGCGCATTGTTCAAATACTAGGTACGCAATACAATGCCAAATTAGTAAGTGTAAACGAAGAAACAGATTACATGAATATTTATGGATTTGTGGGCAAGCCAGAAACAGCACGCAAAACCAGGGGTGACCAATATTTTTTTGTAAACAATCGATTTATAAAAAGCGCCTACCTCAATCATGCTGTGAATGCGGCTTTCAACGAAATGATTGCAAAAGATAGTTTTCCTAGTTATGTTTTATACATTGATTTAGATCCATCGCAAGTAGATATAAATGTGCATCCAACCAAACAAGAAATTAAATTTGAGGATGAAAAAATTATTTATGCTTTTGTTCAAGCAGCAGTAAAACATTCACTCGCTCAGTTTAGTATTGCGCCTTCATTAGACTTTACTTTAAACGCAGAAATTCAAGGACTAGACGCTGTTAGCAAACCTTTTACAACCGATAAAAAAGATGCAGCAGTTTCATCTAGTTTGTATAAAACATTTACACAAAAAAATCAGGCGCATTTTATTGAGCCTTCTCATTCTAGCGAATTAAAACATTGGAAAAGTTTTTTTGATGGCAACTCGAATCAATCGGCAGAAGAAAGCATTGGCGCAAATTATGCTACTCCAAAGCAACAATCTATTACGCCAAATTACCAATCAAAAACGCTTAGTATCATTCCTGATACTAGTTTATTGCAATTGCACCATACTTATATAATTGCATCCACTAATAATGGCTTTATTCTAGTGCACCAACAATTGGCACACGAAAGAATATTATACGATAGGTATAGCCTTGCAGCGCATGGCCAACAGATGCCTACACAACAAAGTTTGTTTCCAGTAGAACTCGATTTATCGGGCGCCGATGCGGCACTATTGCATGATTTATTGCCCGATTTATTGGCCATCGGTTATCAATTAATTCCGTCGGGAAATAACCGTTTTGTGATTCAAGGAATTCCGGCTGATATTTTAGCTGGTAATGAAAAACATGCGATTGAATTATTAATTGAACAGTTCAAACATTTTAGCAGCGATATTAAATTTAGCAAGCGCGAAAAATTAGTTCGTTGCATGTCTCGTCAGCAAGCTATTAAAACCGGACAAGCATTAACGCAAAAAGAAATGTTGGTGTTGGTAGAAGAATTGTTTTCTTGCAGTAGCCCGAATGTTACGCCAACGGGTAGTCCAACCTATTTAGAGTTTAAAGAAGATTATTTAGACAGAATGTTTGGACGATAGCATAACTATTGATTTTCAATAATGCTAGTTAAAAATGTTTCTACATTTTTTCTAATGGCAGGACCCGATCCCATATAATTACTTACAAGTACAGAGAAGATTAATGTTTTTCCAGACTTGGTTACTAAGTAGCCACTAAGCGCCACATTATTACTTAAAGAACCAGTCTTTGCATAAATTTTTCCGGATATATTTTTATAATAATTGCCAAGTGTACCGCTACCGCCAGAAGCTAAAATATTGGTGATTCTATCCCAAGCAAATGCTGTTTTCATTTTTAACAACACTGCTACAAAATCTTGCGGTGTAAATAAATTATACCTGCTCAATCCACTTCCATCAACCCATTTTGGTTTTTGCGGCAAATCTTTTAAATCTGAATTTAACAAACTATCAATAATTTTTCCTGACGACATTTCACCTAATAATTGATTACTGACCATTAACAAACTTTGTTCAGCAAAAAAATTATCGCTTCGATGCATCATTATTTTCAATAAACTATCGGTAGGTTGTGTATGAATAAGATGTACATCTGGCAAGCGTTCTAGCGTAAAATGTGCTAATTGAACACTAGTTTTTAAAGTGTCTTGTAATAAATTAGTGAGCAAACTATTATCGCCAGTATAAAAAGGAATATCTGTTGCAGCAAATACATTTTTTGAAGGCACAGCACTAAATTGATTGGCATTTAACTGACGTTTAATACCATATAATCCGTTCGAAATTTTTGTTGCATTGCTAAGTACACTATTAAAAATTGCAGGTATTGGCTGTGGCTGTTTTGATTTATTAAAATGCACTACGTTTCCATAAATAGGTAACATGCTTCGCTCGGCCATATAGTCGCTTTCGTAGTCATCCCAGGCCCAACCCATTCCCAAAGATTTTGCTTTCCAGTTTTGATCGGTGAGTAAAATGCTGTTTTGTTTTTTTAAGAAATCATACACCGGCTGAAATTGAAAATCTGGATGTAAAAAACTAGGGTCTCCATTGGCTTCTACTTCAACAGTTCCATTGTCTTTATTTACATAGCGTAAGCCCACTAAACTATCGCCCAAGTATTTCATGGCAGCATAGCAAGTAATGATTTTGGTATTACTTGCAGGAATAAAATATTTATCGCCCTGGTAATTGTATAGATATGTTTTTGTTGTTGGATCATAAACAGAAAATCCAATATGCGCTCCTGCTAAATCTGGTGCAGCCAACAATTCAGTTTGTGGATTAGCCGCTAGAGGAACACTATAAGAACTTGTTTTTTTAACTGTGCTACAAGCAAATAAAAAAACAATAATAATCAGGAGAATTCCTTGAATTCGTTGCATGAAAATTAATTTACAATAATTAGCAAGTTAAGCAATTCCAATGCAGTATTAACTATGTTCTATTGCACGGTACCAACGTTCAGGTATATCATTATTGCAAGCAATTTGGTAGTCGGTATGGCTGCAAGCAACATATTTGCCATTGTGCAATTGCATCCACCATCTGCCTGTTCTTTTGCTTTGTAAAAAAACGGTTTCTACTTCGGCAAAAGCCATGGTAAATTCATTAAACTCCGAACGATTATCTAGTTCGGCTTCTTGTTTGCTTTTATATATTCCATCCATCAAATACCAAAGCATGTGCGAGATTTGTTTGGCAGTAAGTGCATGAACATCTTGCTCTGCAATATATCCGTAAATGCCAATTGTATCGCATTGGGTACTCATACCTGCATACTGCATTAGCGTACAAGCTTCTTCTCCATTAAATCCATTGGGTGTTAAATAATTAGCTGGGGCGTGTGCATTTTGAATGGCAGCAATATCAAAACTAAATAATTCACTGTTGCGAATAGCAGGTTCCATTTCTTCTAATCGCTCTTTTACCTTTCCAACTCTATAACAATCAAATCCTAGCTTATCAATTGTTTCTAGCATTTCGGGGTGCATAAAATAACTCTGAAATCCAATATGACTATAGTGTTTTAAATAATTTGGAATTCCCGTTAATAATTCTACTAAAAAATTATCTGCGGGCAAAACGCTATCCATATCTAAATCAATGCGCGCATCTACACAAGCTACATCAATAATTCTATTGGTTGTACCATATGCTTGGTATTGTGCTTGCGTGAGGTCATGCGATCCACCTAGTATAACCACTCTTTTTTTCTGAGCCATTAATTCACTAACTACCATCCGCAAAGCGGCATAAGTATCTTCTAATGTAGCACCAGATTTTACATTTCCTATATCGGCCACATTCACTTCGGTATGCCAATGAAACAATTTGTAGTATTCGGCCCTAATAGCATCTGGCGCAGTAGTGCTGGTTAATTCAATGCCTGCACCGCGCATTTCACCGCATCCTACCAATACAATATCTGCATGGCTTATATCTGGAAAGAATTCGTCGTAAACCGCAATGTGTTTGCCCAATTGAGTTTCCTTAAATCCTTCGTCATTAGATAAGAAAGCAATATTCACAGGGTCTAGAAAATCAATGATGGTTTGAACAGACATAATAACTATTTGGAACTCTTCAAACGCAATTTATTGGTGTTTATTGTATTTTTTGAGGCAGATTTAACTAGTATACTTATAGCCAACCCCCCTTACAGAATGAAAATACTTGGGATTACGACTATCGTCTTCGAAATACTTTCGGAAGTTTAAGATAAAGTTGTCAATAGTACGGGTAGTTGGATATACATTATAACCCCAAACAACTTGTAAGATTTTTTCGCGGGTAACCACCTCCCCTTTGTTTTCAATTAGTAGCTTTAAAAGCATTGCTTCTTTCTTGCTCAAATCAAGCGTTGCGCCATTCCAAGATTGGGCATTTTGAGCCTTAAAATCTATTTTATTATTGCCAAATTCATAAACATCTCCAATGGCATCTTTTACTTGCAGTTTTTTATTTTTTTCTATCAATTTTGCAACGCGTAATAATAACTCTTCTAAATTAAATGGCTTGGTTAAATAGTCGTCTGCACCTTTTTTTAAACCTAGTACACGATCTGCACTGGAATTTTTTGCACTTAAAATTAAAATGGGCACTTCATTAGCATTTACACGAACCGTTTCAATAATGCTAATCCCATCAATTTCAGGGAGCATAATATCTAAAATAATTAAATCAAAATATTCATTGGCAATTGCTTTTAAAGCTGCTGTTCCATTAAAAGCAGAAGTGATAGAATACCCTTCCATTACGAGGTTTAATTTTAGGGCCTCGTGTAAATTTTCTTCGTCTTCAACTAATAATATATTGGCTATTACTAAACTCATGTGCGCTTGAATGATACGGTAAAAATACTTCCTTGTGGGGTATTGTCTGTCACAGAAATGTTTGCTTTATGGCTTTGTGCAATTTTTCTACACAAATACAAACCAAGCCCAGTTCCTTTTGCTTTGCGTGTATTTTCGTTACCAATTCTATAAAACTTGTCAAAAATATGTTTCTTTTCTGCAGCTGGCACCCCATGTCCACAATCTATCACACTGAAATGAATATGGCTTTCGGTTTCGGATATTGATACCAAAATTGGTTGGTCTTTGGGCGCATATTTAAGTGCGTTGTCTATCAAGTTATTCGCTAACATTTGAAGTAATAAAGGTTCGCCGTGTAAATAAACACCTTCATTTATTTTTTCTTCAATAATTCTCTGCGGAAACCTATTTCTAAATTCATCAATACAACCATGTATTAAATCGGTAAAATTAATTTCTTGTAAATGTTTTGAATAAATCCCTGCATCTAGTTGAGATGCAAATAAAATATTATTACAAAGGGTATTTAATCTGTTGGCTTCTTGTAGGGTATTGCTAATTAATTTTTGTTTTGTTTCATTGTCTAGTTGCCTTTTTTGTAAGGTTTCTAAATTTAATTGTGTGATGGCAATGGGCGTTTTTAATTCATGCGTTACCGCCATCATGAAATTTTGTTGTTGGTGCGATAACCTGATTTGGCGTCGGGTAGCTCTAAATACAAATACTGCTCCAAACATAATCAGGCCCAAAAAAGTTAGGCCCTCGCCAATATATTGAATGGTTTTTCTTTTCGCTGCCGACTCAACTACTGCAACTTTAAGCGTATAGGAAATATCATCTTTTTTCAACTCGCTTAAACGAATATTGGCAATCAGTCTATTTTGTTTTTCTAGTGCAATAAACCACCATAGTAAGGCAGCCAACATATAGGATAATAGAAACCAATATACCATAGATAGTAGCGCAAATTTTTTCTTTTGCATACCTATCATAACTTCAGTTTTTCTACGCGAATGCCTGCATTTAGTAAATACAATAAAGGATCTTCACGCATAATTTGTTGCAGTGTAAAACGATAGATTCCTTTTTTTAAATGGATAGGAGATTGGGTAATTCTAATGCGGTGATCAAACACATCATCCATTCCTGTGCCAAGCCAACCGTTGGCATTATTGGCCAATACTAAATTTACTTTTTGTGCAAGAGGCTTATTATTAGGTGCTTGTGTGGTAATATTTAACCAAAGATTTTTATATCGAAAAGCATCTTCGTGGCGAACAACTACATAAATATGGTAAGTAGCAGTAGTATCAACTATTTGAAATTCTAAACTTGGTTGATTACTAGATTCCCACTCATGTTTAGGAAAGAAAACATTCTTTTCAAAAACATCTAAACTGTTGCAAGACCAGCAACAGCAAATTAAAAAAACACTATATAAAATATTTTTCACCGATCTCAAATTTTTATAAAGATACAATTGGCGCAATTTTATAAAACATTTAATATTTGTTCTTTTGCTTTTTCTAATTCATCCTTCATCAGAATGACTGCTTTTTGCATAGCGGCGTCATTCGCTTTTGAACCCGTGGTATTGATTTCACGCCCGAATTCTTGCAAAATGAAAGAGAGTTTTTTACCCTTGCTTGGCTCCTTCTCTTGCAAAATATCTCTAAAATATTTGCAATGATTATTTAATCGAACCTGCTCTTCACTAATATCAATTTTTTCAATATAATAAATCAATTCTTGTTCGAGTCTATTTGGATCGTAGTTTTCTTTGCCAACATTTTCTTCCAACAATTTCAAAAGACCTTCTCGTATGCGCAATCTGCGCTGTGGTTCGAGGGTAACAATTAATGCTTGCTGCTCTTCTATATTTTTTAAACGCAATAATAAGTCTGCCTCTAAAGATTTACCCTCGTCTATACGATGTGCATTTAGTAATCCTATCGCTTCTTTTAGCACGAGTGAAAACCCTTTCCATTCATCATCAGTTAATATTTCTGTTGATGCAGTAACTACGTCTGGTAATTTTAAAATAGTACTTAATATATCTCCGGTTTCAATATGTAATTCTGCAGCTAATTCTGCAACGGAATGGTAATAAGCTTTGGCTAAATCGGTATTAATAGAAACAGGTTTACTAGCACCATTTTGTTTGAGTGTAATAATACATTCCACACTGCCTCTTTGTAATCCTTCACTTAACAAGTTGCGAACTTCAAATTCAAATGGTTTTAATAGCGATGGAATATTCAACCTTAAATCAAACTGTTTGCCATTTAATGACTTGATTTCAACCAAAAATGTTTTCCCATTAATGGTTTGTTCAGCCCTTCCGTAACCGGTCATTGAATATAGCATATCAAAAAGTTATTTATGCAATGTAAGCAATGTTTTAAAAATGCTTGAAGCCAATTAAAAAACAAACGGTAGCAGGGAAATCCCACTACCGTTTGTTTATTAGAATTAGTACCGTTTTAATAGCGATACAATATTTTAATTATTGTTTTGTAAGCGTATACTGTCCGGTTAAGAAATTTACATCAATCAAATAAGTACCAGTCACAGCAGGTGATGGCGTATTTGAACTTGGCACCGCACCATCAGCTAGAATGGTTCCACCAGTAGCACTAGTTCCACCAAATTTGTGTCCCCAATCGCCATTCAATGGTAAAAACACATAGCCCTTTCCAGCAGTTAATGAAATAGTCAACTGGAAATCAGTTAAACTAATACGCGTAAATTGTTGTGAAGGTGTTGGAACTGGATTTGTCCATCCACCTGCAGTTGCATCACCAACAATATACAAATTACTTGGCGGAGGAACTGGTCCTAAATAAGGCGTTACCGTGTATGTATTTGTTTGGAAGTTCACTATAATTTGATAGTAACCAGTTGCAGAAGGTGCTGGTGTGTTAGAACCCGGCACTGCGCCATCAGCTAATAAAGGACCTCCTGTTGCACTAGCACCACCAAATTTTTTGCTCCAATCTCCATTTACAGGCAAGAATAAATAAGATTTTCCAGTAGTTAATTTAACAACTGCACCAAAAGACGCTCCATCAATTTTTGTGAATTGTTGCGAAGGGGTTGGAACTGGATTTGCCCATCCACCATCAGTTGCATCACCTACAATGAATAAAGCAGTTGGGATAGTATTAGTAAATGGCGTAACTGTGTAAGTGCCTGTTTGGAAGTTTACAACTATTTGATACATTCCAGTAGTTGCAGGAGCTGGTGTGTTAGATCCTGGCACTGCATTATCGGCTAATAAAGCACCACCTGTTGCACTTGCGCCACCGTATTTATGACCCCAATCTCCATTGGTTGGTAATAATAAATAACTCTTTCCAGCAGTTAACTTAACCACAATACCATAAGATACTCCGTCAATTCTAGAGAACTGTTGGGAAGGCAAAGGCACTGGATTGCTCCATCCGCCATCAGTTGCATCACCAACTATATACAAAGCTGGTGGCACTGGCGTAAATGTAGTTAGCTTAACACTAACCACATTTGAAGTAACCATTTTGGTTGCATAGGTTGTTCCCAAATAACTTACCACCCTAAACTCCATTGCTTTTGATGAACCACCAATAATACCTGCAGCAATTGCCAAAGAATTTAAGTCATTCACTGTAATGCTTGAGTTTAAAGTAGTACCAGTTTTTAGTACTTGTGGCGTAGCAAAGTTGTTGCCCGCTACGTCCATTTGTAAAGCATAGTTAATCACATTAGTACCATAAGCACTTTCATTCCAGTTGAATGAAATGGCTTTATTACTTGCATTAGTCACCAACAATGTTAGGTCTGCTGTAGAAGACGGCACTAGGGTAATTGGTACTAAATAAGAAGATATTTTAACTGAAAGCACATTCGATTTCAATTGTTCGTTATTGTTACCATAAGAAGAAGTAACCCTAATATCGAATGAAAAAGTTTGGCCTGCAGCAAAACCAAATGCTGCTAAAATATTGTTTAATTGTTGACCAGTAAAAGAGATACTAGGTTTGCCAATAACAATGCTAACTGTTTCTTTAGAAAAATTACGACCAGTAGAATCAATCTCTAAAATAAATTTTTGAGTATTTGAATCTGTTGCGTACTTAGGATTTGTCCAAGAAAATGTTGCAACAACTTTACTTGAGTCGCTTGGTGTTGGAGTAATATTAGCCGATGAGCCAGTTAATACTACGGCAGTACCGTTTGCATAGAACGGCAAATTGTCGACTTTTTTACAAGCCGTGAATACTGTTGCAAGCATTACAGTAAACAAGCTAATTTTTAATAAATATTTCATAAGTGTTTTTTTAGTTGGATGAATTCATAACTAAGTATCAATTCTATCTTTTAAAAAATTATTGTTTAGTAACTGTATAGGTTCCGCTTTGGAAATCTACCTCTATTTTATAAGTGCCATTAGCTGCTGGTCCAGGGAAGTTATCACCAAAATCATAGCCAAAAACGCCACCTGTTTCTCCTGAAGGAGGAGCAGTCGTTTTGTTACAAGCAAACTTATGACCCCAATCGCCATTCAAAGGCAAGAACAAGTATTCTTGTCCGCCAGTTAATGCTGCCGTGATGGTATAAAGTGTGTTACTTACTTTGGTAAATTGTTGTGCTGGTACCGGAACTGGATTTGACCAGCCACCTACTGTTGCACTTCCCACTAAGTATAAAACGCCACCTGCTGGTACCGCTACTTTAGGAGGAGGATTATAAGTGGTTACGTTAAACTTTAAAGTATTAGAAATTAGCTTTGTTGCTTCTACATTATTAATAGTTGCGATGATGCGTACATCAATACTTGATAAAACACCAACTGTTAATTTAAGTGCGCTTAACACAATGTTGAATTGTTTTTGCGTATACACAACACCCAAATCTTTCGAAATTGAAACTGAAATTTTTGTTGCGCCAGCAAAATTGCTGCCGGTTTTATCAATTTCCATTGCATAAGTAACGTCTTGAGAACTGATGCCATTTCCAAATTGATAATTTGGATTTGTCCAAGTGAAGTTTACACCTAGTTGGTCTTCCACTGCAAAAGACAATGGAATGGTTCCAGATGCAGAAGCGGAAAGTACAGGAGCTGTGCCTCCTGCAAATATTTGCTGTGCTTCATCTTTCTTACAAGAGCCGAACAATAAAGCCGCGGCGCTTATGAAAAATATTTTTGAGATGATTGATTTCATAACAATTATTTTATTGAGTTAATTTTTATTAAGCAGAAAGAAGGTTTAAGTTCTTTCTGCTACTATTATTAATATCCTGAATTCTGAACCAATTTCACGTTTGATGAAATATCAGAAGAAGGTATTGGATATACTTTTCTAAAAGAACTAACGGAAGTACCGCTTTTAACGCCGCCTTTCCATGGCCATAGATAAGTAGATTCAACAAATTTGTTATAACGAACTAAATCAGTTCTTCTAAAACCTTCCCAATATAATTCACGTCCGCGCTCATCTAAAATAAAGTCGGTTGTTAATTGAGCAGCTGTAATATTTCCTGTAGCATTTCCATAAGCACGCGTGCGTAGCGTATTAATATAACCTAATGCAACAGTTGCATCACCACCACCACGAGTAGCGGCTTCGGCATAAATTAAATACTGTTCTGCTAAACGAAACAATGGAAAGTCAATATCAGGAAAAGTTAAACTTGAACCAGCAGCACCAGTTCTTGTAATATTTTTATACTTAGTTATTGCATAACCATCTTTAAAAGAAGTAAGGTCAGAAATATCTACATTTTGTCCTGAAGTATAAAATTGCGCACGTTTGTCGGCAGTTCCTGTAACATCGGGAAACAATGCAGGTAAACTACTAGTAGTACGAATACCACCCCATCCACCATCAACACCAAAAGCAGATGCGGTCATTGATCCGCCAATAGCTGCGTGTGTTAAAAATGTAGTCCCCCCGTAGTTCTGTGTTTTTAAACCATCGTAGTTAATAGTTAAAATAAACTCACTAGTATTTAACTGATTATCCGCTAACATTAGTTGCGTATAATTTGGAATTAAAGCATAACCAGCATCAATTACTTTTTTAGCATACGTTGCTGCTTCAGTCCATTTTGGTGTGCCAGTATACACTCCTGCATTTAAATAAATACGAGATAACAAAGACCATGCAGCAGCTTTGTCGGCACGGCCATATTCGTTTTTCTTAGCATCTACTAAAAGCGTTTCAATGGCTTTTAATTCAGACTCTACATAAGTAAACAATTGTGTTCTACTTGCTTGCTCTGGCATAACAGAACCTAGTGCATCTTTTTCAGTTGCAAAAGGGCCAGTTCCAAACAAGTCCATGATTACCCAGTATTGGTAAGCTCTTAAAAATCTAGCTTCAGTTCTAAATACTTTAATTGCATCGGCATCTGCACCAGTAATTCCTCTTGAGGCCAAATTAGCATCAGAAGCTTGGTTGATGAAGTCGTTACACAAAGTAATTTGATAATAAGAACGATAATATAATCCTGTTAACATTGGATTACTTGAAGACCAGTTCATGTTGTGAAAATCCTGAATTCCAGGATCACCCCAAGAAACTACTGCTTCGTCGGTACTTAATTCTTGTGCTTTCCAGAACAAACGTAAAAAATCGGAAGTTCCTTCGTCGATCCCTTGAATGTCTCCATTTCCTGCAGGACCTTGATTGCCTGTTAAAGCAAAGCTGCCATATACTTTGGCAAATGCTTGTTTATAACCGGTAGGCGTGCTATATACTTGGGTAGCTGTAATATCATTTGTAGGAAGAAGGTCTAACTTCTTAGTACAAGATGCAAAGCCACTCACAAATAAGGCCGCAGTTATAACGATTTTAAAAATATTCTTTTTCATAATTATTTTTTTATGTTATTACTTGTATTAAGATTAAAAATCAAGATTTAAACCAAACACTATTGTTCTAGGTCTTGGATAAAAATTGTTATCAATACCGCCATTCATTTCTGGATCTAATCCTTTGTATTTAGTAATGACAAATACATTTTGAACATTAGCACTAAAACGAAGATTTGCTTTATTATTAAAAACTTTTCCTACGTTATAGCCAAATGAAAGGTTATCCATTCTTAAGAAAGAAGCGTTCTGAATATAATAATCAGACAAATAATAGTTGGTACCATTACCACTAAAATTGGTATACAATAAATCGGCAGATCCGTTATTGGCATAACCAAGTGGATTGATGATATTACGAATAGTACCAGAACTTGAAGCAACATTATTATATAAATAGTTGCCAACATTTGCTCTTAATACCATTCCTGCATTCCATTTTTTGTAAGTTAGGTTGGTGCTAAATCCAAAGAACATGGTAGGATCTGATCCTTTGTATTGATACAAATCTTTTTCATTAATCACACCATCTCTATTGGCATCATCAAATAGATTGTCAATTGGTTTACCCGTTTTAGGATCGTAGACTTGTCTGAAAGCAAAGTATGCACCACGATTATATCCTACAGAATTAATCAAGATAGTATTACCAGTACCTCCAGAGATACCACCATAACGTGCACCTGCATAAGTAGGATCGTCTGAGATAGTTAGTTTGGTAATTTTGTTTTCGTTATAAGTTGCATTGAAAGCAATATCCCAAGTAGTATTCTTAGAACGAATTAATTGGTAGTTGATGGTAAACTCAACACCTTTATTTTGCATGCTACCAACATTCGCTACAATTTTGTTTGAGAAATTGGTACCAGCTGGTTGATTAATTTCATTCAACAAATCAGAAGTTGTTTTGTCATAATATTCTACACTACCCGTAATACGATTGTTTAAGAAACCATAATCCAAGGCAATGTTTTTGGTAGCTGTTTGCTCCCATTTTCTATTAAAGTAATAGCCACCCGGACGATACATTTGATAATACGTATTACCTAATTGATAACTAGCAGTTGCGCTACCTAAATTATAGTAAGAAATATAATCGTAGTTACCAATTCCGTCTTGTTGACCAGTTACACCATATCCAATTCTTAATTTCATATCAGATACAGCATCTACATTTTTTAAGAAACTTGCATTTTTAATTTTCCAAGCAAATGCTGCTGAAGGAAATACACCATAACGATTATCTGGATTAAATTTAGATGAACCATCACGACGAACTGAAGCAGTTAATACATACGCATTTTTGTAAGTATAATTAACCCTTCCTAATAAAGAAATCAATGCATTTTCAGGTTCGTCAAAAGCATAGTTAGGTGTACTAACTACAGTTTTGTCGTAAGTTAAATCTGCGTAGTTATTGTTTTTTGATTTGTAATCTTGGTACTCGTAACCTGCAATTGCTTCTATACGACTGTCTAAAGATGTAAGATCTTTAGCATAGTTTAAATAGAAGTTCAAATAAGTATTGGTTTTGGTTTGTTTGTATTGTGTATTTTGTCCACCATGAAACACATTACTTGCATCTTTGAATCTTCTATAACTCATAGCAGCACTATCATTCACAATAACAGTTCCAGTTCCTTGAGAAATATCATAACCAACATTTAATACAGCATGAACATCTGGTAAGAAATGTAATTTATAATCAACCACAGCATTACCAATGCTTCTTTGCACATTACTTCTATCATCTCTTTGCATTAATTGTCCTAATGGATTTCTTGGAGCCAATGTTTCTAAACCTGTGCTAGCAATGTTGTTAGCATTTAACCACTCCCAATATCCACCATATCTTGCACTACTTGAATAGATAGATTGAGTAGGATCAAAAAATACAGCAGAACCAATAGCGCCTTGGTTAGCAAAACGGCTCTTGCTTGAAGTTCCTTTTAAATTAATGTCAATCTTTAAATGATTATTCATTAAAGTAGGGCTTAGTGATAATCCTAAAGAAGTACGCTCTAAGTTTCCTGTTTTTAAAATTCCATTTTGATTTAAATATCCAGCCGACAAACGGTAAGGAATATTTTTAATACTACCAGCAACACTAAGGTTATTATCTGAACCTATTGCGGTTTGATAAATTTGATTTTGCCAATCGGTATTAGCAGTACCCATTTTTGCAATGATGGTAGCATTAGCATTTGCCAAAACAACGGCTCTAACTTGGTCGGCAGTTAAAACATCGGCCTTTTTAGCAATTGTTGCAGCAGATAATTGACTACTAAAACTAAAAGTTGGTTTACCTTTTTTACCTTTTTTAGTGGTAATTAAAATAACACCGTTAGATGCTCTTGAACCATAAATGGCTGTAGCTGATGCGTCTTTTAAAACAGTAAATGTTTCAATATCATTTGGATTGATCATGCTAAGTGGACTAGCTACACCAGAAATGCCAGCATTACTTAAAGGCATACCATCTAATACAATCAAAGGATCATTACTAGCACTTAAAGATGAACCACCACGAATACGAATAGTACTTCCAGATCCTGGAGCACCACCATTAGAAGTGATAGCCACACCCGCAACCTTACCAGTAATTAATTGTTCAGGACTTGTAATGGCACCTTTCACAAAATCTTTAGAGCCAATAGTTGTTACAGAACCCGTTAAATCTTTTTTACGTACAGAACCATATCCAATTACTACCACTTCATTAAGTGCAGTATTGGTTTGGTCTAATGACACTTGTAAGCTTCCACCTACAATAGCCATTTCTTTCGTACCATAGTTAACTGATGTAAATACCAAGGTTTTAGCCGAAGCTGGTACCTTAATAGAAAAAGCACCAGTTGCATCAGTAGATACACCAATGGTAGTCCCTTTCACTAAAACAGATATCCCTGCAATTGCAGATCCGTCTTTTGAGTCTGTTACCTTTCCGGTAACCACTTTGTCTTGCGCTAATGCTGGCAAAGCAAATGCGAGCATCACAACAACAAAGGCAAAAAGCAATCGTTTAATGTTCATAAATTGTGGTTTTTTATAGATAAAATTGTTAATGATAATTTTTATTTTGGGTTTTTTAAATTCATCCAGGTGCTGGATATTTAAATAGAACTTGGTTTTTTATTTTCATAGGATTTTATTTTTCAATGATAAATTTTTCAATTTTTTGTTTGCCGTTAACTAGCAACTGTAGCAAGTATGCGCCAGTAGAAAATTGCTTAATGCTTGTTGCATTATTATACAAATTCATTGAATGCAAACCTTTGGCTTGGTATCCATTGAATACTGATTGATTATTTTTTCCGTCAATGCTGCGAATTTGAATAGACACCAATCCGCTCTCTGGTAAATCGTACCGAATAGTAGCGTTTTGATTTACAGGGTTAGGTGAAATACTTAATGGCATTTGCAAGTTGATATCAGCTACTGGAAATAATGCAGTAGTAATTAAATTGCGTACATCTTTATTGGTGTAAACATAATATTCACCCGGTTGTAAACTGATTGTTTCAATAGCACCAGTTGCATTGCGTGTGCTTCCTGTTAAATAACTATACCAAGTGCCAGTATTAGGAAATGCAACACTCACATTACCCGCTACAACATCAAAATTTCCAATCACAACAACATTCAAACTATCGGTAGTAAGCTTCAACCATTTTTGATTGCTTACAAAATCATAGGTTGAATTAGTAGTAGTAAATGTGCTTAAATAATTTGGACGAAGTTTTAAAGCAAATAATTGTTTGTAAATATTAAAGAGCGATAAACGACTTGCGTTTGAATAAAAATCCCAGCGAATTGGCTTTGAACTTAATCTGCAATTAACTATGTCTATTGTAACACCATCGCTACAAGTATTAATAGCATAATCATACCCCAATTCACCAAACTGCCATAGCATTTTAGGACCAGGAATCATTGCCCAAAATGCAGCAGCCATTTCATTGCGCTTAAGTGAAGTAGCTAAATCTCTGGTATTGTAAGACCCACTAGCATTTCCATAAGCCGTGTTTTTATACGCCAATCTTTCTTCGTCGTGACTTTCCATATATCCAACTAAATGAGGTTTTGTCCATCCACCACGTTGGTTACTATTAAAAACAGTTGATTGAAAATCTGAACCACTATTGTAACCCATGGTTGCTTGGTTAAAAGCATAGTTAGAATTCCCCCATAATAACATACCATAATTAGACAATTCAATCTCTTCTTGATTGCCTGCAAAATGCTCTAGTATACAATAGGCATTGGTAGATAATAATTGCTCTTTGTCGTAAATTCTTTTCCAAATAGCTACACGACTTGCATCATAATTACCCCAAGCACTAACACTATTTAAATTATCAACTTGTGTAAATCCTTTCGATAAATCCCAACGAAATCCATCGATTTTATATTTGGTTAACCAGTGCTCCATCACGCGATCTGTAAAGTCTTTGGTGTCTTGTGATTCGTGGTTAAAATCGTACCCCACATTATACGGATGCTTTGCAATAGGATTAAACCAAGGACTATTTGCAGCGGGTCTACTATTTGCTGCATCCCAATACAATTGCACCATTGGCGATTGACCAAATGAATGGTTCATTACCATATCCATAATCACTGCAATACCTTGCTTGTGGCACTCATCAACAAATTGGCGAATAGCTGTTTCGGTACCATAGGCTTTATCGGGAGCGAAATAAAAACTTGTATTATATCCCCAACTATTATTGCCTTCAAATTCATTGAATGGCATTACTTCAATTGCATTAATACCTAGTCTTTTTAAATAAGTTAAGGTATCTTTTACTGTTTGAAAATTTTGAGTGGCAACAAAATCACGAATTAATAATTCGTAGATAACTAAGTTCCTTTTGTCGGGTCTGGTAAAATTAGCCACTTGCCAATTGAAAGCAGTTTTTGCAGTTTGTAATACACTTACAATGCCCGTTGTTTTACCTGCAGGATAGGCTTTTAAATTTGGATAAGTGGTTGCTGAAATATATTGGTCGTTAGAAGGGTCTAATATTTTTTCTGTATTATAGTCTGCAATTTTTAAACTACCATCAACAATATATTGGTAACTATATTCTGTAGCAGGTGTTAGTCCTGTAATGCGCACCCAGTAAGTATTTCCGTCTGGAGTTTGATTCATTTGGTATTTAGATCCTTCCACCCAATTATTAAAATCACCTACCACAGAAACCCTTGATTTAAATGGCGCATACAACACAAGTGTTACAGATGTATCGCCAGGTTCATAATTAATGCCTTGCTTGACGCCTGTTGGAAGTGCCGCAATTACAGTAGTACTGGCTACAAAAAAATTCACTGTATCTCTTAATATTGAACTACCTAGAACCGACTCCGCAACAATACTTTGATTGCCGCTAACTAAAATAGTTGCAGCACTTGTAATAGTTGTTGCAGCTGTTTGTGCAGCAATTTGCGTACCGTTAAAATATAATTTTAAATCCGCTGATACTGGCGCTTTTGCAGTTATAGCAACTGAGTTGCCAATTGTTTTTGTAATGGTTTCTGGAATTGAAATATAAGTTGGCTGTTTTAATGGATCTGTGATTCTAACGGCATTTCCATTATCATACACTGGTATAAACATATCAGAACCATCTGCATTGGTAAGTTTAGTATTACCATTACCATATCTAAATAAGATAGCGATTTTTAAAATTTTCTCGGCTGTATTGCTAATGCCAAAATAAGTACGTAAACCACCCGTGATGGTATATTTCCATTTGTTATTTCCCAAGTAAGTACACTGTGCCAATACATTGGTAGTGCCCCAAGTAAACTTCGAATATTTCCAATCAGATGAACTAGTACTTAAAGAAGTGATACAACCAATATGCACATAAATATCTGTGGTATTGGCGTAGTCTTTAATACCTGCATTCCCTTTGGTTGCGTCTGCAACAATATCAATACTATTAGATGTTTCGAGAATAAAATCTGGTGTTGAACTTAATAGCTGCGCATGACTGTAAAAAGTACAGCAAAGCAATAGCAGTATTAAGCAGATTCTATTCATGAGGCAATTTGTTCGCAATCGTTTGCGTGCTTAATGTGTTGAATTAACACATTAGGCACAAAGTTGTGTATTTTTTACACAAAAAAGAAATTTTTTTTCTCTTCCCTTTTCGTGCAGCGTTATTAATTAGAAAAGGCCTTTAGTGGCTCTAACCATCTAAAAATCAATCCCAATCCACTTTCGTTTACTTTTCTCGTACTTCTCGAAGTTGAATTTGTATAATTTCCCTGGCCGATGGGGCACATCCTGCTCCATTTCATCAATGTCTATAAGCAAGTCCATTGAGGCAAATTTTTTACGAAAGTTCCTCCTATCAAGGCTTACAGCCAAAATAGCTTCGTATAAATTTTGTAATTCTCGCAATGAGAACTTAACAGGGAGTAAATTGAAACCAAGTGGATGTTCTTGAATTCTTTTTTGAAGCCAGGCATAACATCCATCCACAATTTCTTTGTGGTCAAACGCCATTTCAGCCAAATCAGACAAACTATGCCAGTTAAGGTCATTGTCGTGAATTTTTAACTGATGGTGATTAATATTTAATAAGGAACAATAAGCAACTGTAATAACTCGGCCTCCAGGATGTCTGTTGGGATGGCTAAAAGCACGTACTTGGTCTAAGAATACATCGTTCATGCCTGTTCGCTCCTTTAAAATACGATAAGCGGCTTCGTCTAGTTCTTCGTTGTCTTTAACAATATCGCCCAAAAGAGAGTAATGCTCTTTGTAATATTCCAAGTCACTCTTAATAACGAGTACTTTCAACTTGTTTTCTTCAAAACCAAAAATCACACAGTCAACTGTTAGAGGCACTTTGGGGTATTTCTCCACCAAAACTTTGGCATCCTTTATTAGGTGCTCGGGCTTATTTTTTTCTAAATAATTTTTTTTCATCGTCACAAAAGTTATTAAAGCAATTGCAATTTTATACAATTTGGACCTCAAGTTACAAAATTATCAGTTAATGTGTAACTTTTACATAGTAAGGCTGTTCTAATCCAATCTAGCACTTAACTTTATCGCCCAATTAAATTGCATGTATTCTATTAGCCAAACGCAGTCTTTACAATCATTTACCAAGCAGCTATTAGCAATGCCTTTAAACGCAAATGCTACAATAGAACAGGTAGAACAGCTAAAAGAACTGCTACAGTTTCATGAGTACCGCTATTATGTACTGAATGAGCCATTCATTGCAGATTATGAGTACGACCAATTGTACCAACAACTTCGCCATATTGAAGAAGCACACCCCAATTGGATAACGGTAGACTCACCTACGCAACGCGTGGGAAATAGTTTGAACCAAAGTTTTCAAACAGTTCCACATTTGGTTCCTATGTTGAGTTTAGACAATAGTTATAATGCCACTGATTTGTTAGATTTTGATAGAAAAGCAAGGGAACTAAGTAACCAAGAACAAATAACTTATTGCATAGAACCCAAATTTGATGGCGCTAGCATTTCGCTGATTTATGAAAATGATTTATTGGTTCGTGGAATTACAAGAGGCGATGGAGTAGCAGGAGAAGATATTACCAACAATATCAAACAGATTCGATCAATCCCCTTAAAAGCAAAGTTTTCGAACTATGGTATACAACAAATAGAAATTAGGGGCGAGATTATTATGAATAAGCAAGCCTTCCACCAATACAATGAAACACTTACTGCACAAGGATTAGCACCATTAGCAAATCCTAGAAATGCAGCCAGCGGAAGTTTGCGCATGAAGGATCCAAAAGAAGTGGCACAAAGAAATTTAGATGCATTTTTATACCATGTAAGTTTTTATACTTCAAAAAATGGACAGCCTGTTAAAGAATTATCTACGCATGCAGGATCGCTACAGCTCTTGTGGGACCTAGGTTTTAGAAGCCCGCAAAATGAAAAAAAAGTAGTAAATAGTATTCAACCAGTAATTGATTATTGTGCAGAATTTGAAGCCAAAAGAGATAATCTTCCTTATGAAATAGACGGCATGGTTGTAAAAGTCAACGAACTAGCTATGCAAGAACAGCTAGGAATGACTTCGCACCATCCACGTTGGGCTATTGCTTTTAAATTTAAAGCAAGGCAAGCAACAACACAATTACGTTCTGTTGAATTTCAAGTAGGCAGAACAGGGGCAGTAACACCAGTTGCAAAATTAGATCCAGTTTTTTTAGGCGGAGTAACAGTATCAAGTATTTCAGCACATAACGAAGAATATATTCGAGAGAAAGATTTAAAGATTGGTGACCATGTTTTAATAGAAAGAGCTGGTGATGTTATTCCACAAATTGTTAAGTCATTAACAGAACTACGAACAGGTGCTGAAACTAGTATTGAATTTCCAAAAACTTGTCCGGTTTGTAATAGCCAATTATTTAAAGAAGAAACAGAAGCTGTATGGCGCTGTATTAATATAGAATGTGAAGCACAAGTGGTTGAAAAGATGATCCATTTTGTAAGTAAAGATGCACTGGATATTAAAAGTTTTGGCGATGCAAATGTTCGCAAGTTTTATGAACTTGGTATACTCAAAGATATTCCAGGTATTTATCAATTGCCTTTTGAAACCATTGGAACCATTGAAGGATTTGGAAAGAAAAGTATTGATAATTTACAAGCCGCCATTGAAGGATCAAAGCAACAACCTTTGCACCGATTAATTTATGGATTAGGTATTCGCTTTGTAGGAGAAACTACTGCCAAAACACTCGCTAATGCAGTGGAGAATATTTTTGATTTTATTTTAAAAACAGAAGAAGACTTATTAATTCTAGAAGACGTTGGTGTGAAAGTTGCAAAAAGTATTCACGAGTTTTTTCAAAACGAACAGAATATTAAAATGCTGCAAGCATTAGAGCAACTTGGTTTGCAGTTAAAAAATATTAAAAAAGAAAGTACCGGAAAAGATAGTTTAGGAGGCCAAACCTTTCTTTTTACAGGAACACTAGCACAACTAAAAAGATCAGATGCAGAAGCCATGGTAGAAGCTAATGGCGGAAAAATTGTTACAGGTGTTAGTAGCAAATTAAACTACCTAATTGTGGGAGACGATGCCGGAAGCAAACTAGAAAAAGCAAAAAAAATTAATGCCATTAAAATTATTTCTGAAGTAGAATTTTTACAACTTATAGAACAAAATAATTGATACTATGCTACAAGCAAACTCTTTGCAATTTTTAAAACAATTGAAAAAAAATAACTCAAAAGAGTGGTTTGATATCAATAGAAAAAATTACGAAACTGTTAAATTAGATTTCATACAGCTAATCGATCAAATTATTCAAAAGCATGCGGCTAAAGACGCATCGATTGCAACACTAACTGCCAAGGAATGTATTTTTAGAATTAATAGAGATGTTCGTTTTAGCAAAAACAAAGCACCTTATAAAACCAATATGGGCGCAAGTATAAATAGTGGCGGGAAAAAATCATTTACGGCAGGTTACTATTTTCATTTTGAACCAGGTGGCAATAGTTTTGTAGGAGGTGGATTATATATGGCCGAACCAGATAAATTAAAAAAAGTTCGTCAAGAAATAGACTATAACTGGACGGAGTTTCATAAAATTTTATCTAACAAAAAATTTAAAGCGCAGTATACTGATTTAGATAAATCTGAAGGTATGACACTTAAACGTGAACCCAAAGGATATGAAAAAGACAACCCTGCAATTGAGTATATTAAATTAAAAAGTTGGATAGCAATTGCCCCTATAACAGACAAGGAACTTACCGATCAGTCTTTAGTAAAAAATATCTGCAATGCGCTTGAAGCATTGCAACCATTGATTGTATTTTTAAATAGCGCTTTAGAAGACTAAAAATATTGTGCGCTTTATGTATGCAAATAAGTAAATGCCTTCCCAATAGAGTCAATTGTATCGGAGGCTAATAAACTTTCAACGGATTGTTTGTCTAAAGAAAAATCTGCCGCTAATCCATGCAAGTAAACACCTAATACAGCAGCGTTTTCAGAACTGTATCCTTGTGCTAATAAAGCAGTAATAATACCCGTTAAAATATCACCAGAACCACCTTTTGCTAATCCTACATTACCAGTATTATTAAACCATCCCTTGCCCTTATGTGCAATTAATGTGTAATGACCTTTTATCAAAATCACACAGTTATATTGTACAGAAAAGTCTAATGCTTTTTGCCATCTGTCGAATTCATTTTTTGACTTACCAAACAATCGATCAAATTCTTTTGGATGCGGTGTAAGTATTGAACCTGCTGGAATATTTGCTACCCAAGAAGGATTCAAAGCAATAATATTTAATGCATCTGCATCTAATACTATTGGCTTTTGATACTGTACCAGAAGTTGTTGTAAATTTTGTTGCATAGTTTCATCAGTGCCAATACCCGGACCAATTCCTATTGCTGCATATGGTGTATAATCTAATGTTATTGCATCACTTGCTTGTACCATTAATTCGGGCAATGCAATGTGCAATATTTGTTCTGTATTTTTTGGAATGGCCGCAGTAAGCAAACCAACACCCGATCTTAAACAAGCTTTTGCCGATAAAATAGCCGCTCCCATTTTTCCAATTCCACCAGCAATTAATAGTGCATGGCCAAAATTTCCTTTGTGCGAAAAAGGCAATCTGCGCTGAAGCATTGCTTTTATTTGTCCTTCTTCAACCATTGAATAACTGGTTTCCAAAAAACTTAAAAACAAAGGATTCAATTGTATATCTACCACAATTATTTGTCCAAAAAAAGCTGCATTTTCTGCTGCTAAAAAACACAGCTTGAATGATTGAAAAGTTAAAGTAGTGTTTGCCTTAATAATTGTGTTTGCTGTTGAACTCTGATCAATTAATAAACCCGTTGGCAAATCAATTGAAATAACATTAGCAGCCGCACTATTAATATGTTGTATCAGTGATAAATACAAGCCTGTAATTGGCCTAGATAAACCTGAACCCATTAAGGCATCAACAACAATATCTGTTTGATGTATTATAGGAAAATTAAGGTCTGATTGTATAAAATGAATATCCTTGCAAACTACATGAAGGCGTTGTAAATTGGTTTGAAATGCAGTGGTTCCTAAGCTGCCTAATTCTACTATATAAGGTGTTACCCGAAATCCTTTTTTAATTAATTGGCGAGCAATAGCAAGACCATCACCACCATTATTTCCTTTGCCACAAAATATTTTTATGTTTGAATCTACCGAAGCTTGGTTAATAATTAATGACACACATGCTTTAGCAGCGCGTTCCATTAAATCTATCGCAGTAATTGGCTCTTGCTGAATGGTGTAAGCATCCCATTCTTGAATTTGTAGCGTAGATAGCAGTTTCATACTTGTATGCCTCCCATATAAAGTTACGCAACCATTTTGGGATAACGCCAAAGAAAAAGGGAAACACAAAATGATGTAAACAAGTAAGCCTCTGCACAAGGTGTTCAAAAAAAATCGGCTGTATCAAAAATTGACACAGCCGATTACTTAAAAAAAAATTAAAATTATAATAAACCCTTACTTAATAAATATTCCGCAATTTGTACGGCATTGGTAGCAGCACCTTTGCGTAAATTATCACTCACAATCCACATATTTAAGGTTTTTTCTTGTGTTTCGTCTCTGCGTAAACGGCCTACAAATACCTCGTCTTTTTCGTGTGCCCATAAAGGCATTGGATATAGTTGATTGGCATCATCGTTTTGAACAATAATACCTGGTGCATTTACTAAAATGTCTTTTAATTCCGTTAAATCGAATTCATTTTCAAATTCAACATTCACACTTTCGCTATGACCACCCACCACAGGAATACGAACAGTGGTAGCTGTTACACGAATACTATCGTCTTGCATGATTTTATTGGTTTCTTTCACCATTTTCATTTCTTCTTTGGTGTAACCATTGTCTAAGAAAACATCAATTTGAGGAATTACATTTAAGTCAATAGGATATTTATAAGCCATTTCTCCTTCAATACCTTTGCGCTCATTAAAGAGTTGGTCTACTGCTTTTTTACCAGTGCCTGTAACACTTTGGTAGGTGCTAACTACCACACGTTTAATTTTATATTTCAAGTGCAATGGCTGTAAAGCAACCACCATTTGAATGGTAGAACAATTTGGATTAGCAATAATAAAATCATCCGCAGTTAATACATTAGCATTTACTTCTGGCACTACTAATTTTTTGGTAGGATCCATGCGCCATGCAGATGAGTTGTCAATTACTCTAATACCAGCAGCTGCAAATTTTGGTGCCCACTCTAATGAAGTATTACCACCAGCAGAAAATATTGCTACAGCAGGTTTAGCTGCAATACCATCTTCCATGCTAACTACTTTATACGATTTTCCTTTAAATACTACTTCCTTACCAACTGATCTTTCAGATGCTACAGGAACAATTTCTGTAACTGGAAAATTACGTTCTGCTAATACTTGCAACATTTTAGTACCTACTAAACCAGTGGCACCTACTACGGCTACTTTCATTTTTTAACCTCCGCCCCAGCTTGGGGATTGTTTTAGGAAATTGATTAATTAATTGATTGCAAAATGATTCTAAACCTACAATTGTATCTGTTGTGATGAGCCTAAAAAAAAGGCCTCCCCAGTTTGGGAAGGCCTCTAAGTATATTCAGCATACACAACGTTGAGTTACCTTCCCTTTAGAGAGGTTTCTTGGTACGTTTTGTATGTTTTAAAATTATCATTGCGGTGCGAAACTATTGCGAAACCTTTTGAATGCCAAAAATATTTTTTTTATGCAGGCTATTATACAAGGTTAATATCAAAATTTACAAGTTGTACAAACTCTGCAATTCTACTATCAATATCTGCTTTATTAATTTCTCTCAAACGTTGTGTGCCAAATTTTTCAACACAAAATGAAGCCATTGCAGAACCAACTATTATAGCCGTTTTCATATTATTGAAAGAGATGTCTTTTGTTTTTGCAATATGACCAATAAATCCACCAGCAAACGTATCGCCCGCACCTGTTGGATCAAACACTTCTTCTAATGGTAATGCTGGTGCAAAGAAAACCTTGTTTTCATGGAACAATAAAGCACCGTGTTCTCCTTTTTTAATAATCAAGTATTTAGGACCCATTTGTAAGATGGATTTTGCGGCTTTTACCAATGAAAACTCACCACTTAACTGGCGCGCTTCGCTATCGTTCACCATTAAAACATCCACCATTGAAATGGTTTTTTTCAAGTCATCCATGGCAATTTCCATCCAGAAATTCATGGTATCCATGATAATTAACTTAGGTCTGTTTTTTAATTGCTCAATCACACTTCTTTGAACTGAAGGAGCTAAATTACCCAACATTAAAAACTCGCAATCTTGGTAACTTTCAGGAACAATCGGTTGAAAATTTTCTAAAACATTCAACTGTGTTTCTAAAGTATCACGCGAATTCATATCTAAATGATAGCGGCCACTCCAAAAAAAAGTTTTCTCGTCTTTTTTAATTTGAACACCTTCTAAATCTACATTTCTATTAGTTAGTGCGGTAAGTTCCGACTCAGGAAAATCACCTCCAACCACTGAAATTTGCTTTACAGCTGAATAATTTGAAGCACACCAGGCAATATAAGTTCCTGCGCCGCCAATTATTTTATCACTTTTCCCAAAAGGGGTTTCAATGGCATCAAAAGCCATAGATCCTACTACTACTAAAGACATATTGTATAATTTGATGTTGTGTGGGCGAAACTAATGCATTTCTGCAGAATGAGTTAATGAAGCGCAATACAATTTTAATTCGCTTCAAAATGGTCTTCAAAAAATCATAAAAACTAACGATTAAAAGTTTTTTAATGCCAAATAGCGCTAACATTCGTTAGTATCTTATCTTTGCATTATGGCAAGAATCAAAACAGACAACCACCTTTCTAGAAAAGATGTGATTGTAACCAAGGCAGCAGCCTTGTTTAGGGAAAAAGGTTTTAAAGCAGCTAGCATGCGAGATTTAGCCGAAGCTGTGGGTGTTGAAGCGGCTAGTTTGTATAACCATATCAAATCAAAAACCGAATTGTTACACGAATTATGCTTTAGTGTAGCAAACCGTTTTTTACACAAAATGGATGAAGTAGAATCTCAGAATACAAAAGCCATTGACAAAATTGAAAAACTACTCCGCTTTCATATCAATGAAATGATTCAGCATTACGAAGAAGTATATGTGAGTGATAGAGAATGGAAACATTTGTCTGACCCATACCTTTCTAATTTTCAAAACCAACGACGCATTTATCGCAAAAGATTTGCTGCAATTATTGAACAGGGTATTCGCAATAATGAAATAAAAAAAATTGATGCAGCAACCGCAGTATTAATCATCTTACATGCTATTAGTGGTATTGAAAGTTGGCACCGTTCGGTACAAAAAATTAGTGCTTCAGAATTAGAAGAAAATATGGTAACCATTTTAGTTGGTGGTTTAACCAACCAATAACTATCACATGAATGAACAAGACCAATTAGCCAATACAATTGCATTAAAAATAATTGCAGACGATTTATTTAGCCAATGGTTAGGTGTTGAAATAGTTGCTATTAAAGAAGGATATAGTAAAATATTATTGCGCATAAGACCCGAAATGATCAATGCCATTGGAATAGCGCATGGAGGCATTGTTTTCTCCTTAGCAGATACAGCCCTTGCACTTGCCTGTAATGGCCGAAACAAAGCATCAGTTACATTAGAATCTGCCATCAATTTTATCAAACCAGTACATAAAAATGATATAATAACTGCAGAAACCACAGAAATTCACAATGGACAATCAACAGGCTTGTATCAAATAACATTAACCAATCAAGCAGCAGAAAAAGTAGCTGTTTTTAAAGGCACATGTTTTAGAACAGGCAAATTCATTGTATAGGCTACAAGTGTATAGATGCTGCTTTCCGCAAACATTAGTGTAACTTTGCCATATATTTAATTGCATTCATTTAATAATTAGCATACCAAGTGTCAGAAAAAAATAATTTCATTGATTATATAAGAATCTTTTGCAGAACAGGTCATGGAGGCGCGGGTGCAAAACATTTAATGCGTAATAAATTAACCGCAATGGGCGGACCCGATGGTGGCGATGGCGGAAGAGGCGCGCATATTATTTTAAGAGGTAACAGTAATTTATGGACCCTTTTGCATTTACGGTATTTTAAAAATGTATTGGCCGAAGACGGAGAACGTGGCAGTAAAAACAATTGTACTGGAAGAGATGGCGAAGATGTAATTATAGAAGTACCATTAGGCACTATTGCAAAAGACGAAGAAACTGGAAAAGTTGAAGTTGAAATATTAGAAGACGGACAAGAAGTAATTTGGATGCGTGGCGGAAGAGGTGGATTGGGTAATAGCAATTTTGCAACACCCACTAACCAAGTTCCAGAACACGCACAACCCGGCGAACCAGGCATTGAAGGCTGGAAAAATTTAGAGTTAAAAGTATTGGCAGATATAGGTTTGGTAGGATTTCCTAATGCAGGAAAATCTACTTTACTTTCTGTAATAACTTCGGCTACACCCAAAATAGCCAACTATGCTTTTACTACTTTAAAGCCGCAATTGGGCATGGTAGAATACCGCGATAATAAATCATTTTGTATTGCAGATTTACCAGGAATTATTGAAGGCGCTGCAGAAGGAAAAGGATTGGGTCATAGATTCTTAAGACATATTGAAAGAAATTCTGCCTTACTATTTTTAATTCCGGCCGATAGTGACGACCATAAAAAAGAATTTGAAATTCTTAGAAATGAATTGAAAGAATACAATCCAGAAATGTTGCAAAAAGATTTTGTGATTGCTATTAGCAAGTCCGATATGTTAGACGAAGAATTGAAAACAGCTATTGCAAAAGAGTTGCCTTCAAACATTCCTTTGGTATTTATTTCTTCAATTACTAATAAAGGATTAACAGAGCTGAAAGATCTTTTATGGGAAACACTCAATAAAAAATAGTTTTTAAAGAGCTGATATTCACTTCGTTATACTCCATTAACTTTTTAATAACAAGGTAATCTTCTTAAATGGAGGTTACCTTTTTTAGTTATAAGTATTAACTCTTGAATTAGCGATCGTTGAAATACAATTAATTGTTCCGATCAAACTGCTAAATCATCTACCACTTCGAAGCCCTGCTTCAGCCATTTAAGATTCAATTGCTTGCTTAACGAATTGCTTGTGCCATCAAGTATTTATTTATTCATGTTTAAAATAAAATGTTATGCAAAAGCAAACCATTAACACCATCGCAAAAAGATTTTTATTAGGCAATTTAGTTGCTGTAATGTTTATTCTTTCTGCAAATGCAACAACTGTTTCAAAAAATGAAACTGACCCAACGTCTAAAAATGTAGAAGTGAAATTTGTGGGAACCACTGCAGATAATCTTTTCTTCAATGTAAAGTTCAATAACGAAACTGGAAAAAGTTTTAGAGTATTTGTATTGGATGAAAATGGAGAACCATTATTTCAAGAAAAATATTCCGATAAATTATTCGACAAAAGATTCATGTTGCAAAGCGACCAAGATTTAAGCAAATTGACTTTTATGATTCAAACAAACAACGGATCATTCAAAGAAATTTTTGACGTAAAATTTAGCACTAAAACAACTGCTGAAGTTAGATTAAACAATAAATAGTATATCATTAATTAGTTCACTAGCATAGTTAATTGTTTGAGTAATCAATTAACTATGCTAGTTTTTTTATGCCCTCTATTTAATTCTTATCATAAAAAATCCCCGATAAAATAAATTACCGGGGATTGAATATAATTAGTAATGCTTTATTTAGCTTGCAGCTTCGCTTTGCATGCTCTTAGAACTCTTCTTTCTGTCGTCTTCGTTTAAAACTACTTTACGCATACGGATAATTTTAGGAGTCACTTCAATACACTCATCTTGTTGAATATATTCCATACACTCTTCTAATGTAAACTGCAATTTTGGAGTGATACGAACACTATCATCACTACCGCTTGCACGGTGGTTAGTTAGTTTTTTCATCTCCACAGCATTTACATTTAAATCACCTGGCTTAATATGCTCGGCAATAATTTGACCAACATATACTTCTTCACCTGGCTCAATAAAGAATGCGCCACGATCTTGTAATTTATCAATTGAATAAGCAGTTGTTGTTCCTTGAAACTTAGCAATTAATACACCGTTGCTTCTTCCAGGAATTGGTCCTTTCCAGGGCTTGTATTCAATAAAACGGTGCGCCATAACAGCTTCACCTGCAGTATTGGTAAGCATTTGAGAACGTAAACCAATCAAACCCCTAGAAGGTATTTCAAATTCAAGGTGTTGCATTTCACCTTTGCTTTCCATGATTTGCATTTCGCCTTTACGTTGGGTAACTAGGTCAATAACTTTTCCGCTAAAATCGGCAGGAACGTCAACTACTAAGTTCTCGAAAGGTTCGTGTTTTTTTCCGTCAATGTGTTTCACCAATACTTGTGGATTTCCAACTGTTAACTCATACCCCTCACGGCGCATGGTTTCAACTAGAATACCTAAGTGTAAAATACCACGACCAAAAACCAAGAAACTATCCGCACTATCGGTATCTTCTACACGCAATGCCAAGTTCTTTTCTGTTTCTTTCATCAAGCGATCACGCAAGTGACGAGAAGTAACAAATTTTCCATCCTTACCAAAGAAAGGTGAATTGTTAATGCTAAAAGTCATACTCATGGTAGGCTCATCAACACTAATAATTGGTAACCCTTCAGGATTTTCCATATCTGCAATCGTATCACCAATTGTAAAATCATCTAATCCTACAACTGCGCATAAATCGCCAGTTAATACTTCAGCAACTTTACGCTTACCCATTCCTTCAAACACATATAGTTCTTTCACTTTGCTTCTTTTTACAGAACCATCTGCTTGAACCAATGCAATAGTTTGATTTTCTTTGATTTTACCACGGGTTACTTTACCAATGGCAATACGTCCTAAGAAAGAAGAATAGTCTAAAGAAGTAATTTGCATTTGCAAGGTTCCTTCATTAACTTTTGGCGCTGGTACATATTTAATGATACCATCCATTAAAGGAATAATATCTTCTGTTTGTGTAAGGCTATCGTTGAACCAACCATTTTTTCCGCTACCATAAAAAGTTGGGAAATTTAATTGCTCTTCTGTTGCATCGAGGTTAAAGAATAATTCAAAAACCGCATCGTGCACTTCATCAGGGCGGCAATTGGCTTTATCTACTTTGTTGATTACTACAATAGGATGCAAGTTTAAATGCAAGGCCTTCTGCAATACAAAACGTGTTTGTGGCATTGGTCCTTCAAACGCATCTACTAATAAGATTACGCCATCGGCCATTTTCAACACACGCTCAACTTCTCCACCAAAATCACTGTGACCTGGGGTATCAATTACATTTATTTTAACTCCGTTATAAGTTACCGCAGCATTCTTACTGAAAATAGTAATACCTCTTTCTCTTTCAAGGTCATTGCTGTCCATGATGAGCTCACCAGCGTCTTGGTTGTCTCTGAATACTTTTGTAGTTTGTAGAATACGATCTACTAATGTTGTTTTGCCATGATCTACGTGAGCAATAATAGCAATGTTTCTTATTTCCATGTATTTTTTTAAGGCTGCAAAGGTACGACTTTACAACCGAGGGGCAATGCGCTACTTAAAAGTTAATTTAAAAGCTACACACGAACATAAATTTTACGTTTGTCGAGCCAAAAACCAACAGTCCAACAAAGCAACATATAAGACAATGCAAAGAACAATGATCCAAAATAGTTGCCCGCATAACTAAATATATTAATATATAACCAGCTGAACAGGTTGCTATTTTCACCCATTGGGATCAAATTCAAACAGGTAACTAGTATTTCAGATAACAAATAAACAAACAAAGGATTTTTACCAAACACTTCAAAGAAATAGGTCCATTTGGTTTTTTTAGCAAAATCAATCCAATAAATAATAGCCGATAAAATGATACAGTCAAGCCCCACTGTTATTAAAACAAAGGACGATGTCCATAGTTTTTTGTTAATTGGAAACACCATATTCCAACAATAAGCTAGAAAAACTAGCAGCACTCCTATTAATAATAATTTGGCCAACCCTTCGTATTGTTTTGCTTTTTGTTGTACAAACTGCCCTACAGCGAATCCAGCAATTACGTTAACAATAGAAGGAATCGTACTTAATAATCCTTCGGGATCAAAAGCAATTCCCTCTCCATGATATAAGTGTGCTTCACCAAATAAGCAGACATCTAGATGGTGCCCAACATTACCCGTCATACTAAATGGATCAGCAGCATCGCCAAGCCAAAAACACAATATCCAGTAAATGAATAAAAAGGCAATTCCTGTAATAATCGCTAACCGTGTTTTTAAGAAATAAATCAATAAAGCACCAATGCCATAACAAAGGGCAATTCGCTGTAAAACGCCCATAATGCGGGTTTCACTTAAAGGCATTAGTGTTAAATGGTTGGCATCATTGATTTCAATAAATGGAAACCAATACATCAAAAATCCTAATAAAAATATTAGCGCTGTACGTTTGGTTATTTTAGCAACAATGCTTGAATGGCTCATTCCCTCCCATTTAGGTAGCACAAAACTTAGGGCATTTCCTACGGCAAACAAAAAAGAGGGAAATACTAAATCTGTAGGTGTAAATCCATGCCATTTTGCATGCAACAAAGGCGCAAAAGTTACTTCATTGCCAGGCGTATTTACAATAATCATCAAGCAAATTGTCATTCCTCGAAATACATCTAGGGCAAGAAATCGTTGCGTTTTAAGCATAATTTAGTTTTAGTAATGCCAATATACTTATTTTATCAAACTAGTAAAAAAGGTATTGGCAATGATTTTCAATTAATTTCACTTAATTTAATTGAACAATTCAATCTTCAACTATTATATATGAAATACTTAAAAATATTTATTGGCGTAATAGCCATTTTATGTGGTGTTTATTTATTAGGTCCACATCCATCAAAACCAATTTATAATACGCAATTGCCAACCATTCCTTCAAGCCCAATTACATTAGAATCATATGTAAAAGAACAAGAATCAATACATATTATTAAACCGCATAATGAAGCAGAAATTATTTGGGCCGATACAAGTAAACAAAAAACAAATTATGCCATTGTGTATTTGCACGGCTTTAGTGCGAGTAAAGAAGAGGGTGCACCAGTACATAAAAATATAGCTAAGCAATTTGGCTGCAACCTTTATTTATCAAGGCTTTCACAGCATGGGATTGATACAGTAGATGCCTTAATAAATTTAACCCCAGATAATTTATGGGAAAGTGCAAAAGAAGCATTGGCTATAGGAAAGCACTTGGGCGATAAAGTTATTTTAATGAGCACATCAACAGGCGGAACATTGGCATTACAATTAGCAGCTACATATCCAGAAGTAGCAGGCCTTGTTTTGTATTCGCCAAATATTGCAATTAACGATGCTAATGCACCGCTATTAAATAATCCTTGGGGATTGCAAATTGCTAGAATGGTAAAAGGATCAAATTATAATATCATTAAAACTAATAACCCGCAATATGCCCCATACTGGAACACCAAATACCGATTAGAAGCCATAAGTCAACTAGAAGAATTAGTAGAAACCAAAATGATTGAACCTACTTTTAAATCAGTAACGCAACCAGTTTTGGCATTATACTATTACAAAGACGAAAAAAATCAAGACCCTGTTGTAAAAGTGTCTGCAACCAAAAAAATGTTTGAGCAATTAGGAACACCAGTAAATAAAAAACGACAAGTAGCAATGCCCAATACAGGCAACCATGTGCTCGCTTCGCCTATTTTGTCGAATGATGTTGCAGGTGTTGAAATGGAAACGGCAAAATTTTTACAAGAAATTATGCAATTAAAACCCATCAAATAAAGCGCCACCGTCCATATTAAATTCTCTTAACTTCGCCCATTACTAATAATAAACCTTAGCTATGCCACTTAGTAAAATTGCCGGAATAGGCAAGTACCTACCAGAAAGAGTTGTTACCAATAACGACTTAAAAGAATACATGGAAACAGATGATGCTTGGATCCAAGAAAGAACAGGTATTAAAGAAAGAAGGTTTGCAAAAAGAACTGAAGAAACCACCACTACCATGGGAGTAGAAGCAGCAAAAATTGCCATTGAAAGAGCAGGTATTACAGCACAAGACATAGACTTTATAGTATTTGCAACCTTATCGCCAGATTATTTTTTTCCTGGGTGTGGGGTATTGGTTCAACGCGCATTAAAGATGAAAGAAGTTGGCGCATTAGATGTGCGTAACCAATGCAGTGGATTTGTATATGCATTGAGTGTTGCCGATCAATTTATAAAAACAGGCATGTATAAAAACATACTTGTAATTGGGGCAGAGAAACACAGTTTTGGAATGGACTATAGCACTAGAGGTAGAAACGTATCTGTAATTTTTGGAGACGGTGCAGGCGCTGTGGTATTACAGCCAACCGAAAAAGAAGGTCAAGGAATTTTAAGTACGCATTTACATAGTGATGGAGAAAGCGCAGAAATTTTAGCACAATACAATCCTGGTTCACATGCCAATCATTGGATGGAAACACCAGTGGCAGATTATAACGATGCACCAATTGGCGAAATGTTCATGAGCCACCAAATGATTGACAAGAATCAGAACTTTCCTTTTATGGATGGACCATCGGTATTTAAAAAAGCCGTGGTGAAATTCCCAGAAGTAATTGCAGAAGCATTGAGCAAAAACGGTTATAGCCCTGCAGATATTAATATGCTAATTCCACACCAGGCTAATTTGCGTATTGCACAATTCGTTCAGCAAAAATTAAAATTAAACGACGATCAGGTTTATAATAATATTCAAAAATATGGCAACACCACTGCCGCTTCTATTCCTATAGCACTTTGTGAGGCATGGGAAAATGGAAAAATAAAAGACGGAGACTTAGTTTGCCTAGCTGCTTTTGGAAGTGGCTTTACATGGGCATCTGCACTATTAAAATGGTAATTGAATTTCTAATTAACAATAATGGATGTAGCTGTCAATAGAAAAATTATTTTTTTAGTTAACCCTATTTCTGGAAACACCAAGAAAGAGGCGCTATTGCAACAAATAAAAATTGCAATGGAAAAAAATGCTTGCTATTTTGAAATCCATCATACAAATGCTGCGGGTAATTATTCTTTTCTAATTGACAAAATTGAAACAGACAATATTACTGATATTGTAATTGTTGGTGGCGACGGTACTGTTAACCAAGTTGTGTTTGCACTAAAGGATACCAATGTAAACTTTGGTATTATTCCTGTTGGCTCAGGAAATGGATTGGCATTAGCTGCAGGAATTTCAAGAATTCCCAAAAAAGCAATTGAATTAATACTTAAAGGAAAGGCCAGCCCTGTAGATGCTTTTTTAATCAACAACCAATTCTCTTGTATGTTAAGTGGAATTGGATTTGACGCACAAGTAGCACATGATTTTTCTACAAAAGCATCTAGGGGTTTAATCACTTACACACAGCAAAGTATCATCAACTATTTTAAAGCACACCCTTATCAATTTGAAATTATTTTAAATGATTTTTCATTTTATACGGACGCCTATTTTATAAGCATCGCCAATAGTAACCAGTTTGGAAATAATTTTACCATTGCGCCAAAAGCTAGTTTAAACGATGGTTTATTAGATATAGTTGTAGTACAAAAAATGCACAAAGCAAAAATGCCATTTGCCGTACTCAAACAAATTAGGGGCAATAACCGATTAACAGAATTAGTAGAAAATATCAACAAAAATAATGTGCTCTATTTTCAAACGTCTAACTTAACAATTCGAAATATACAACATGCTCCCTTTCATATTGATGGAGAGCCAAAAGAAACGGCAAAAACTTTTAACATTGAAATGCTGTCAAACTGCTTCCGTTTAATTCAACCACAATAGATTTATTGCTACTATAAACTTATCAAGCGTTTTTTGTTGATCGCACTGCAAAAAGCAAAGACACCAAAGACAATAATAAAAGCACCCCAAACAATTGGTGCAATTGAGCCATCCACTCAAAAACACCCCAAGTGCCAGGAATAATATTAATACTTGATAGCACCGTTAATATGCCCAACATTATTTGAACAAATACAATTGCAATGGGTAGAGGCCTTAAAATATATAATAAGGCAGTGCCTGTTTTTTTAAATAATTGAATAGTAAAAAACACAATCATTAATAACAGTAAATAGGCTAAACCACGGTGCACAAAATGAATTAATAATTTATTGTTGATGCTATTCAAGAATAAAGACTCTTTGGTTAAAAATGGTTCAGGAATCCAATGGCCATTTATACTAGGCCAAGTAGCTGCTACATTCGCCGCTTTGTGTCCGGCCATTAATGCACCATATAATAGTTGCAATCCAATCAATACAATTAAAGTGATATTCCATTTTCTAAGGGAAGCATCTACTATAATTTCTGAAGGCTTAATTAACAGCGATAATGCAAACCAATAAGTATAACACAACAAACCCAAAGCAAAAATAAAATGCAAAGCAAGCTTGGTAGGGTTAACATATACTGCATCACCGGTTAAGCCACTCATAACCATTATCCAACCAATGGCTCCTTGTAATCCTCCTAAAACAAATAGTAGTAACAAAGGCTTAATCATTTCTTTTTTGAAATGTTTTTTTACTAATAACCAAACAAAACCAACTATAAAAACCAAGCCAATTGTGCGTGCCCATAAACGGTGAAACCATTCCCAGAAAAAAATCATTTTAAAATCACTGATACTAAAATTGAAATTCAGTAATTGAAATTGAGGCGTTAAGCGGTACTTATTGTATTCAACTAACCATTGCTGATTGTTTAAAGGGGGAAGGGAGCCAGTTACCACATCCCACTGCGTAATAGAAAGCCCACTGCCCGTTAAGCGGGTAATTCCACCTAAAGCAATTTGCACCACTGTCATCCCTACTCCAATTAATAACCAAGTGGCTATTAATTTAGAAGATCGCTCATTTGTTTGCATAGTATTCTAATTCAATATCTAGCACAAAGTTACTAGTATACTAAATTGGGTATTGCATTTGTAAAATGAATTTGATAGTATTAATAAGAATTCTCACTTTTAGTACCATGTTAGCACCATTTTATCAATCAATTCTAATAGAAGCAGGCTGCGACGAAGCAGGAAGGGGCTGTTATGCAGGACCCGTATTTGCAGCGGCAGTTATTTTGCCCAACAATTTTTATCATCCCTTATTGAATGATAGTAAAAAAGTAAGCGAAAAAAATAGACTAATCCTCAAAGATATTATTGAGCAGTCGGCGCTTGCTTGGGCAGTGGCAAGTGTAGACAACCATGAAATAGATCAAATAAATATTTTAAAAGCCTCTTTTAAAGCAATGCATTTGGCTATTGCAGCATTAAAAACCAAACCAGCATTACTATTGATTGATGGCAACCGGTTTACGCCTTATAAAAAAACGCCACACCATTGTATTATAAAAGGAGATGGAAAATATAGTGCCATAGCAGCAGCAAGTATATTGGCTAAAACACATCGTGATGCTTATATGCAGCAAATACATTTAGAATATCCAATATATAAATGGGCAAAAAACAAAGGATATGGAACACTAGACCACCGAAATGCCATTGCAAAAAAAGGGTTGTGTAAATACCATAGAAAAAGCTTTTCTATTTTACCTGAAAAAGCTGTTTAATTCGTTTCTGATAAAAGTGGTTGGTATTTTCCTTTCATGAAACTAATAAATTCTTGCTTGCGTTCTCTTGAAATAGTAATTAAACTACCATTGGTTAATATTGCCTCAGTTCCATCACTACTAATTTTATTTACAAAATCGGCATTGACTAAAAAACTGCGGTGCGTTCTGAAAAAGCCTTCGTTGTTGGTTAATTGGTCTTCGTAATCTTTTATGTTTTTACTAACTAGTATTTTAGTTCCGTCTTTAAAGAAAAGATGAACATAACTACCTTCTGCTTTTAAGTAAATAATTTCTTTAAGTTCAACAAACAAAGAACCTTCACTCATAGGTACTACAATTTTTTTAACCTTGTAGTCAACTAAATTTAGTTGCAAGGTTTTTAAGCGCTCTTGCAACATAGAAGAACCTTGAATTTTTTCTACTTTCTTAACTGCAGCAATCAATTGATTTACTTGTATAGGTTTTAATAAATAGTCTATAGCACTAACTTGAAAGGCCTTGAGTGCATATTCACTATAGGCAGTTGTAAAAATTATTTCGAATGCTATATTGTCAATACTATCAAGCAATTGAAACCCATTAAAAGTAGGCATTTCAATATCTAAAAAAACAATGTCTGGATTAAAAGCATTAATGGCAATTATGGCCGAAGGAACATCTTCTACTATTGCTAATATTTGTACTTGTGGGCAATAGTCTTTAATGTAATTTTCAAGAATTCGTCTTGCCCTTGCCTCATCATCAACTATTATTGCTTTTAACATAGGTTATAAAGATAAAATAAAAAAAGCCTCACAAAAGCGAGGCTTAAAAGTTCAATTCCCCCCCGGTTATTGAAACTTGAGTAAAAGTAAATTTAAAATTATATAAATAAATCAGCAGTTTGTGAGCAGTTTGTTTGATTTTGTGAAAAGCGTATTAAACAAAAACCGGAATGTAAAGACACACTTTTGTTCCGTTATTATTTCCAAATTCGTCGAAAAGATCAACAAAATTTACGGTAATTATTTTTTCTCTACCTAAATTAAGCAGTTCTAAACGTTTTTGTGTTGCACCAGTTGCAAAACTGATATGCCGATTTTCTCGCATTTGATTAATTTCTGATGAACGAACGCGACCAACGCCGTTATCGGTAATGCAACAACTTAAAGTATCTTCTCTTAATAATGAAAATTCAATGTTAAGATTCTTTAAGCCAACTTTATGAAGCAGCCCGTGCTTGATGGCATTTTCAACATATGGCTGAATTAGCAAAGCAGGAAATTGAATATTGTATAGATTCACAATGCTTGATGCATCAATAATGTATTTAAAGTTATCGTTGAATCGGAGTGCTTCTAATTCTAGGTAGAGGTGTAAAGATTTTAATTCATCATCTAAGGAGATGGCTTTTTTATTACTTTGCTCAAGTGTTGAACGCATTAAATCTGCAAATTTTCCTAGATATAAAACGGCTTGTTTTTTAGTACTAAGTAAAATGATTTCTTGGATAGAATTCAATACATTAAAAATAAAATGCGGATTCATCTGCGCCTTCAAAGCACTTAATTGTGAATTACGCATTTCTTCTTGTGCAACAATCTTATCAATATTTATTTGGTTGTTCTTTTTAATAACAGCAAAGCGAATTGAAAATAAAGTGTAAAAAAACAATAACACCATAAATGCTATTATTAAAATAAACCACCATTGTTTCCACCATTGTTGTTCAATTGAAAATTTAATGACTGGATTTTCTTTACTATAAATACCATCTTCATTTATAACCATCAATTCAAAGCTGTATTGTCCTGGTGGCAATGAAACATAACGTACAATATTTTCAGATGATTTTACCTTAACCCAGTTTGTATTTGATCCTATCAACCGATATTGATAATAATAATTTCCTGCACTTTTAATTGCAGACCCTTGCAAGGCTATAGAAATGCCTTTTGTAGAAAAAGGGAGGATTATTGGCTGATTTATAGCCATTGCTTTTCCATCAACTATGAATGAATTGATACTAGCAAAAGGTGCTGCTTTATTAATTGAATTAATATTTGTTGGAAAAAATTGAATCCCTTTTGACGTTGCCAAAAAAACAGTATCTCGTACAATTTTTATATCATTTAATTCAAGATTAAATGCACTAAATGCAGCCCCAATATTTTTAAATTTTTTATTGTAATAGTCATAGCCTTGAACAATATTTCGTTCAATCATCCATATAATATCTTTATTTACCGTGATTTTTTTAATATTATTATTTACCAATCCATTATCTGTTGTTAAATGCGATACTATTTTTTTATTTTTTATAAAATACAAGCCTTGCTTTCTTGTGGCAGCACAAATTGTACCGTTTAAAAGTTCAATAAAAGCAACTGCATAAATTGGCTCCTGTGTATTAGCATCTAAAATTATATGCCATGAATTATTTTGATAATATTTCATGCCATCAACAAAACCAGCCCATAATATTTGCTCCTTTTCTTGATAATATATTCCTTTATTTCTTTGATTAGAAAGAATAATACTTGCATAAGGCATATCCTTGTTTGCAATAATCATTTCTGGTTTTTGCTGGAATTCTTTTACTAGTTTACTAGCTAGTGTATTATTGCCTTTTTTATACGAAACCATTACCCTATTTCCAGAAGAAAAAATAACGCCATCCTTTCTAAATACATATTCCTTTGGAGACGACAATAACAGCACTTCGTCTGATGTTTGATTGCGCGTTGGACTAATTATTTGTGTTAAAAGTTTTGAAACAAATAATCTATTAGTAAAAGAGTCGTAGTCTAAAGCCTGTACTTCTCTTTGACCAAAAAAAGGAAATTTGATAATTACGTTTTCTGAAAATTGATGAAAATTAAATATTTCCCCTGCTAATGAAGCGCCATAAATAGCACCATTTTGACTAACCGCTAAATGGCTAAGACCTTCTGTTTGTAAACCCATGGCAGTTCCTCTAGATAGCCACATATTTAAATCTGGAATATAATGTAGTCCATTGTTTAGTGTGGCTACCCAAATGCCCCCTTCTTTTACTTTTATAATTTCTGAAATGGTTGCATTTTCAAAAAATTGTTTTTGCAAATAATATTCTTCTCCTTTTTGCTTTAGCCATAACAAACCATTTTCGGTTCCAATAAATAAATTTCCATCGTCGTCGTCATATGCTGCAACTGGAAACACCCCTAGTTTTTGCAAGACTTTTGTAGCAGGATGCGCATAAAAAGCCTTGTTTTTATAATACACTAATAAAGGATGCTTATGACTAGGGTTTCTCTTTAAAAATCCAATAGTTTGTTTGTTTAAAAAAGAGTTTGAAAATTTAAAATAATTCGAAAACATAGCAGGACTTAGTGCATATTTTTCAAGTCCGTAGAATGGAAGTTTAGTAATTGTTTTATTTTCTATTGCATAAACCAAAGATGTTTCCATGATTTTAGTATACACAATGGTGCCATCGTACATGCTTGCAATAGAAAATTTTGTGTAGATGCTATCGTCAAATTTATTTGTTTGGTTGTTTAACAAATTAATACCATACACATAGTTGTATCCATTATTTACATAGAGCCCATTTTGTTGGTCGAATGCAAATTCATTCAAGCCATTTTTATAATATTTATCCCACGCAGTAAATCGAGAAATTGAATCTCCAACTATATTAAAAATTTGTCCGCTAAAATTATTAAACCAAATTTTTCCAGTCTTATCTTCTTTTAATCCACTTACCGATTCAGACCTTGATTTTAAATTTGGAATAGTAATAAAATTACTGCCATCATACCTAACTAATCCTGCAGTAGTGCCTATCCAAAGAAACCCTTTTCGATCTTGTTTTAAGCTAAAAATTATATTAGTTGGCAATCCATTACTAATGTCGAAATGAATAGACGCGGGTTCTTGTGCAGCGGTATTAACAGCAGCGCAAAGTAAAAGAAATATAATGCAATATTTTATTCTTCCCATTTTCCTGCACCCTCTCTTATTAATTCATAACTATCTTTTGTGCAGTCAACAATGGTAGATGGAACCATCCCACCTATTCCTCCATCTACTACAATATCAACAATGTCTTTAAAATTTTCGTAAATCAATTCTGGGTCGGTGTACTCTTCAACCATCTCGCCAGGTAAAGAAGCAGATAAAATAGGATGACCTAGTTCGTGCACAATACTTCTTGCTATATTATTGTCTGGTATACGTAACCCGATGGTGCTTTTTTTACTCTGTAATATTTTTGGCACTTCTTTGCTTGCGGGTAATATAAAAGTATAGGCCCCAGGCAAATAATCTTTTAGCATTCTGTATAAAGGTGTGCTAATACTTTTTGTGTACTTACTTAAATCACTTAAATCATAACATACAAAACTGAGCTGTGCTTTGGCAGGATCTACTTGTTTGATTTTTGCAATTCGTTCAATGGCTTTGTGCTGAAAAATATCGCAGCCTAGTCCATAAATAGTATCTGTAGGATAAACAATCACACCGCCTGATAGCAAACAGTCCACTATCATTTTCAAATAGCGAGGATTGGGATTTGAGGGATGTACTTGTAATAGCATAGTATTAGAGGATATATTCAATTACAAAGTTAAACTTAATGGTTTGCACCATGCCAAACAAATAAGAATCTTAGAATTGCTTGCGGTAATGCAACTAAACAAAAGAGACGACTAAATGCCGCCTCTTTATTTTAGTTTGTAACCCCCTATAAACCGACTACCTAAAAAGGCGCATTGGGAAATAACCAATTGCAGTTTATCGGTTCAAAAATATATCAGTAAGCCAAACAGCTTTATTTGTTATCACCGATTTTCATTAGTTTAAACACGGTGAATTTCCAGTTAAAACTGCTAGCAGAAATCAAACAATATCATTGAAATTGGTAGTCAAATAATTATTCCCATAAAACTACTTCTATGACAAATATTGCACTTGTTGATGATCACCTGCTTTTTAGAAAAGGCTTAGCAACTATCATTAATAGTTTTTCTGATTACCAAATTATCATAGAAGCTAGTAGTGGCAAAGAGTTCACTACCCTTATTTCTCCAAGCAATATGCCTGCCATTGTAATTTTAGACGTTACAATGCCCGATATGAATGGATATGAAACGGCTAATTGGATCCATCAACAGTATCCGGAAATTAAAATACTTGCACTTAGCATGCTAGATGACGAAAAAGCAATTATTAAAATGCTAAAGAATGGAGCGAAAGGATATATTTTAAAAGACAGCGACCCAAGAGATCTAAAAGAAGCGTTAGACCAATTAATGCAAAAAGGTGTTTACCTAAATGAACTGATGTGTACCCATTTAATAGATAATATAAACAATCATTTACACGAAGATGCACAAGGATTTTATCGAAAAAAAATTGCCTTAAATGATAGAGAAATTGATTTTTTACAACGTGCTTGCAGCGACATGTCGTACAAACAAATTGCCGATGACATGTACTTGAGTCCAAGAACAATTGATGGATACAGAGATGCTCTATTTCAAAAATTGCGGGTTTCTTCTAGAATAGGGCTAGTGCTCTATGCTATTAAAAATGATATTGCGCAAATTTAAACGATCTCCCAAACTTCTTTTCCGCGAATCAATTTATCTAAATTGCCTTTGCCTTTTGATGCAATGGTTTCTTCAATTTGCATAGCCATATCATCTTCATAACATGCTCTATCGGCTTCAAAGAAAACACCAAATGGACGAGGGAAATGACCACCTGTTTTATTAGGATCATCGAACATTCTTACCAAAGTTTGTGCTTTGTAAAAATCTTTTTCGTCGTGGATCCACAAATCGTCTTTAGATACTGAATCGCTCAATTCAACCACTACAGGTTTTAAACCATCTAGTTTAATTCCCATTTGTTGGTTGGCACCAAATACCAATGGTTGACCTTGTTCTAGGTATAAACCTTGATCGGCTTTAGAAGATTTTTCTGTGAAAATTTCAAAAGCACCATCATTAAAAATATTACAGTTCTGATAAATCTCTAAGAAAGAAGATCCTTTGTGCTGATGAGACCTTGTAAGCATGTATTGCAAGTGCTTAGGATCTCTATCCATACTGCGTCCTACAAAACTAGCATCTGCGCCCATAGCCAAAGCCAAAGGATTAAAAGGATGGTCAATACTTCCAAAAGGAGTTGATTTTGTAACCTTATGCTGTTCAGAAGTAGGGGAATATTGCCCTTTGGTTAAACCATAAATCTGGTTATTAAACATCAAGATATTTACATCTAGATTTCTACGCAATAAATGAATAGTATGGTTACCACCAATACTTAAACTATCACCATCGCCAGATACAATCCAAATACTTAATTCTGGACGGCTAGCTTTTAATCCACTAGCAATAGCAGTTGCACGACCATGAATAGAGTGCATGCCAAATGTATTCATATAGTAAGGGAAACGACTACTACAGCCAATCCCACTAATAATAACAATATTTTCTTTTGGAACACCAATAGTTGGCATTACTTTTTGAACCTGGGCTAAAATAGAATAATCGCCACATCCTGGACACCAGCGTACTTCCTGGTCTGTTGCAAAATCTTTCGCGGTTAAAACGGGTGCCGCTGTTGCAGTCTCAATCATTTAATAGAATTTTTATAAAACAATCCAATTGAATAAAATAGTGGGTACGAAGTTACGATAAACTCGTCTAGGAATTTGCTAAAAAACTCCAATAAATTAGAAATATTGTATTATCCCTTCAATAATTCTTCCCAATACTCTGCTGCTCTTCGGGTATGAGGCACTACAATGGTACCTCCCACTATATTTGCAACAGCAAAAATTTCATATAATTCTTCGGTACTAACCCCTAATTCAAAGCTTTTTCCTAGGTGATATTTAATACAGTCGTCGCAACGCAATACCATACTAGCCACCAATCCCAACATTTCCTTGGTTTTTTTATCTACGGCTCCCGCCTCATAGGTGTTGGTATCTAAATTCCATAAGCGCTTCATTACCAGGTTGTCTTTACTCAAAATCACTTCATTCATTTTGGTACGATACGCGTTAAACTCATTAACTAATTCGCTCATGGCTACAGTTTTATTGCTCGAAATTACTAAGCAAGATTTGTAAAATAGGGTTGATTTTATAAACGGTTTTGGCCAAATTGTTTATTGCAACTGTTTTAGCCAGTCTTGAATACCTAGGCTGATTTTCTTGGCTACATCTAGGCGAAATTTGGGACTAATAATCTTTTTTTCGTCTTCTATATTGCTTAAAAAAGCAATTTCTACTAATGCATTTGGAAAATCTGTAGGAGAGTTTAAGCCAAAATTAAAATTACCAATATTGCCAAACTCATTCAGTTTCAACTCAAGCATTCGTTTTAAGAGGTGTTGAGAGAGTGGTCTAAATCCAATATACTTGTAAAAAGTACTTACACCCTGAACCGATTCATTGTCGGAAGAATTAAAATGGAGACTAATTAAAAAATCGGGATTTTGTTGTTGTAAAAATAAAATACGATCCTTCATATCGAAACTAGTATCGATATTTCTGGTCATGATTACTTTTTTAACTCCTAATTTTTTTAAGCTTTTTTCTAAGGCTTTTGCATATAATAAAGTGTTCTCTTTTTCTGACGCATGGTGTTTTATGCCTTCTGCTCCACTATTGGTTCCACCATGACCCGCATCAATAGCAATCACCATATTTTTTAACTCCAAAATACTTGGCTGTCTTTTTATATGCACCGATAGGCTCTTTCCTTTATATGCAATGCTATAACCCCAGTGTTGTTGGTGTTTTAATTCAATAGTAACGCGCACTACATCGTCTTCTACTTGATTGTAGTATACATTTTTAACTTCTTTAAGCGATTGCAATTGTGTAATCCAATTGGTGTTTGCTTGCACGCCGTAAATATCAATCATAATTTTAGACGGGCTAATTTCCATCCAAGATTTATAGGGCATGTGTTCGTCGACCCGAATATTTACTACATCATACAAGGTGTCGCCTTTTGCTAAATAAGAACTCGTTAAGTAAAAAGGTTTTAGTTGGATAGATGAATCAACTTTAAAATAGGCTTTATCTATATAAGCCGAATGGTATTTAGACAACTGAACCTTATACAATTCTTTGGTAGAATCAACCACACGCAGAACAATATTGGTATCAATATACCCCAACTTTGCAGCGCCTAAGCGGTCTTCGCCCAAACTATATACCATAGAAGGCAACTTTCCTGTTGACCTTCCTATTAACATTTTTGGTTGACTTTGTTGCGCAGACAGGCTAAGGCCAACTAATAATAAGTAGCTGAAAAAATACACTCTCATGCAATAAATGTAACTATGAATTATTTATCTGCAGCAACAATTCCTTTAAAATATCCAATTGATTCTGCAATACCTGGCAATGGATCTGCCATGTCTTTTTCAAATTCAATACTGCAAACACCTTTGTATTTAATTTTACGCAAAGATTCTACTAGTGCCGAAAAATGAATTACACCTCTACCAATTTCAATGGCTTTACCATCTTTAGCAGCAATGCTTACGTCTTTAATATGTAAGTCAAATATGCGCTCTTTAAAATCTCTCACCGCTTTTTCAGGAGCAGCGCCTGCACGCGTAGCATGGCCAATATCAATACACATACCCATACGCGCATCCATATTTTTAATTCTGTCGTAAACGTCTTTTGGTGCTGGATACAAAGCATCTTCAGGACCATGGTTGTGAATGGCTAATCGAATATCGTAGGCTTTTACTTTTTCTTCTGAATAAGCAATAAGGTCGTAACTAGGTACCCCAACAATCATGTTTACACCAACTTTTTTGGCATATTCAAAAGCTTGGTCAACTGCTTCTTTGGTTTTCATATAAATCACTCCAACCGTATAAATATTAATACCTGCTTCTTTAAACTTAGCCATTGCCGCAGCAATTTTTTCGTCACTACTATTTAATGGTAAATGAATTTCCTTCAATGATAAATTTGTAACGCCAATTCTTTTCATCATTACAATCGACTGCTCTAAACTAAATTTATAGAACGTATAACCAGCAACACCAACAGCTAAATCAGCAGCAGGTGCTAGGCTATTTGTTTTAGTAGCAGCGCTACCTAAAAAAGGAACAACGGCCGAACCAGCCAAACCAAGCACAGAGTTTTGAAGAAAATTTCTACGAGATGACATGTTAGTTAGTTTTATAAATGGCAAATAATGAATCTTAGAATCGTTAAGTGAATTTGACTAATTTTTTTTACTAAACGTTTAGTAAAGCAGAAAATATTTACGAAATCGAACTAGTGATTATTGTAGCGTCTTGAAAATGAGGGCTGAAATGAAATGGGTATTGGAAATTCCACCAAGTAAAAAGACCTTATTGCTTTGAGGGCAATAAGGTCTTTTAGTGAGCAAGCAATCGTAAGATTATCGATATGTTAAATTTAGGTGATTTTTTTTATTCCCACCAAATTTTTTATTTTTTAGAAGCAATAACCCTTGTTTTCAATCATTTTGTCGGCAATTCTACGTCTAGCATCCTTACTATTAAAAGGATCAACTTTGGTAAAACGCTTCAATCCAATATGCATCATTCTTAGTTCATCGCCTTCAGAAAAGCTGTTTAGAGCGTCTTTCCCGGCTTTATTAATGCGGTCGGCGGCATCATAAATATAGGCATGCATCATATCGGTCTGAATAGAACAAGCCGTTTCGCCCTTGGTTTGGGTAAGTTTCATTACACGCAACAAGGCACTTTCTGCATTAAACACCTCAATACTCATATCGGCAATATTCATTAACACTTCTTGTTCTTTGTCTAATTGCATCATCAATTTCTGAACCGCGGCACCAGCTACCATTAAAATAGCTTTCTTGAAATTGGCAATATACTTACGCTCTTTAGCAAAAGGCGCATCATCATCAGATCCAAAATCAGGAATACTCATTAGTTCTTTTTGAACGGCCATGGCTGGTCCCATCAAATCTAACTTGCCTTTCATGGCACGTTTAAGCACCATATCAACTGCTAATAAACGGTTGATTTCGTTAGTGCCTTCATAAATACGGTTAATACGGCTATCGCGGTAAGCCCTTGAAATAGCATATTCATCGCTAAAACCATTGCCACCATGTATTTGTAAGCCTTCGTCAACAACATAATCAAGTGCTTCACTACCATATACTTTAAGCATTGCACATTCTATAGCAAATTCTTCGGCAGCTCCAAGTAAAGATTGTGCAAATGATTTGCCACTATGTTCAAGTGTTTGTTCAGCGTCGTCAATCCATTTTGCGGTGCGATATAAAGCAGACTCACAAACCCATAAACGAATAGCCATTTCGCCCAACTTATGTTTGATGGCGCCAAAACGGGAGATGGAAATTTTAAATTGTTCGCGGTTAATGGCATATTGAGTGGCTACATTGGTGGCTTGTTTAGCGCCTCCAAGGGTTGCAGCACATAATTTTAATCGACCAATATTTAAAATATTGAAAGCAATAATATGTCCTTTACCAATTTCACCTAGTACGTTTTCTGCAGGCACTTTGCAATCTTGAAAATACAATTGCACAGTAGACGATCCTTTAATACCCATCTTGTGTTCTTCCGGACCTTGTGTAAATCCTTCCATTCCTCGCTCTAAAATAAATGCCGTGAATTTATCGCCATCTATTTTTGCAAAAACAGTATACACATCTGCAAATCCACCATTGGTGATCCAGCATTTTTGTCCGTTTAGTACATAGTACTTTCCGTCTTCACTTAGTTTGGCGGTACTTTTAGCACCAAGGGCATCACTCCCACTATTGGGTTCGGTTAAACCATAAGCACCTTTCCATTCGCCACTTGCAAGCTTTGGAATATATTTTTCTTTTTGTGCATCAGTACCAAAATACAAGATTGGCAAAGAGCCTATTCCTGTATGAGCAGCAATAGCTACAGAAAAAGAATAACCACCACCAAGGCCTTCGTTAACAATGGTAGAAGTAATAAAGTCTTTACCCAATCCGCCATATTGCTCGGGCATTGAAGTAGATAGCAACCCTTGCTCACCAGCTTTTTGCACCAAGGAAGGCATTAAACCTGGTTCTAGTTTTTCAATTCGGTCAATGATTGGAAGAATATCTGTGGCTAAAAATTGCTCACACATTTCCATGACCATTTTTTGTTCTTCGTTAAAATCTTCTGGAATAAATGTGTTGCTCGGATCACTTTCTTTGATAATCCATTCGCCACCTTTTAATGCAGTTGTTTGCGTATTTGTTTCCATAGAAAAGTATTTATTATCTTAAGTTAAGTTGTCGTAAACGCGTTGAAAAACCAGTTTCACTAAATCTATATCTTCTCTTTTCACCCCAATTAAAGCTTCGTTCATGGTTTGATTGGCAATGTCAATAGTTAACTGTTGCATGTCTTTTGCCTTGTCGGTTAAAGCAACCAAATTGATTCGACGGTCGGTAGTTGAAGGCATTCGGTTTACCAATTGTTGCTTTTCTAAATTATCAATCAAACGGGTAATGCTAGGCTTGTCTCTAAAAGTGCGATTACACAATTCTTGTTGACTCAAACAATCTTCTTTCCATAAATGGTATAAAACGCTCCATTGTTCAATGGTAATTTCAAGTCCGGCAGCTCTAAAATTCTTTTGTAAACGGCGTGCAACAGCTGTGGAAGCCATTCCATTAATCACGCTATAAAGCTCCCCTCGTTTAAATTGGTTGTTTGGCATATAGTTAGTTATGCAACTAATTCAAAGTAACTTCGTTTCTGCCATATCACCAAGTATTTAGGGTTAATTTTTAGTGTTTGCCTTTAAATTATGTTTTCTTTGTAAGATGTACCAGATTCTATTTTTTATAACGGCATTGCTAGTAAGTATTTACTGCGTGCTAATATTATTTTATAGAACTTGGTTTTTAAAACTTTCTCCTTTTCAAATTACTAATAAATACACCCCAAGTACCCAATTTACGGTAATCATTCCTGCAAGAAACGAGGCCGATAATATTCAAAACTGTTTGTCTTCGGTATTGTTGCAACACTATCCTAGTCATTTGTTTGAAGTAATTGTAGTGAATGACCACTCCACCGATAATACTGCTAGCATTGTTGCCTCTTTGCAGATGCACCATTCTAATTTGCACCTAATTAATTTAATAGACCATATAGAACCCAATAGCCTCAATGCTTATAAGAAAAAAGCCATTGAAATTGCTGTTTCAAAAAGTAAGGGTAATTGGATTGTAACCACCGATGCCGACTGTTTGGTGCAAAATAATTGGCTACAATATTTCGACGCATATATACAAACGAATAATGTGGTGTTTGTAGCGGCGCCAGTTCAGTTTATCAATGATGGGCAGTTTTTATCGATTTTTCAGGTATTGGATTTTATGAGTTTACAAGGAATTACTGCCGCTGCAGTTAGTGCTGGTAAACATGCCATGTGTAATGGCGCAAACCTTGCTTATGCTAAAAAAGCATTTTATGCAGTGGGTGAATTTAATGGAATTGATACGATTGCAAGTGGAGATGATATGTTATTAATGCAAAAAATGAATGCGCAATATCCGCAGCAATTGGGTTTTTTATTTTCTAAAGAAGCAGTTGTATCAACACAACCTATGCCTAATTGGAACAGGTTTTTAAACCAAAGAATTCGCTGGGCAAGTAAGGCCGATCAGTACCACGACAAAAGAATTTTTCCCATATTATTACTTGTGTATTTGGTTAACTTTTTTTTACTGGCAGTATTAGTAGCCAATTTATTTTCTATTGGATATTGGAAAGACAGCTTATTACTGTTATTATTAAAAACAGTAGTAGAACTCAGTTTTATGTATCCAGTAAGTAAATTTTTTGGGCAAGAAAAAACACTATTGTGGTTTCCTATATCGCAACCATTTCATATTGTATATACGGTAGTAGCTGGTTGGCTAGGAAAGTTTGGCACGTATCAATGGAAGGGAAGAAAAGTCTATTAGTTGTTTATCAGTTAATTAGACTCTGGCCACCAAGCATATACCATTAAACCAATCATTGCAAGTAGTGTAACAGGAAATAATAAAAAACTTTTCATAGGGTTATTGTTTTTAGTATGACTCTTAATGAAGCATTTTGTTTAATAGACCTTATAAATATATCTGCATGCAGTATCATTATTCAGTAATTTTCAGCCGTGTTACATAATACCCAACATTCAGGTTTTAGTAAACGGCTCTTCTTAAACAAAGGCGCTGTTATAGGATTGATACTGATAGCACTTAGTTCGCTGCTTGCAGTGTTTGCCTATTTTATTGCACCAGACCATTCACCCAATGCAAATAGAATGATTCCAGCTATTGGCGGAAGAAAACCAGGCTTTACTAATAACTTTTTATTAACAAAACGCGAAAGGGTTTTGGCCAATACCTCCACAATTGAAAAACTATTTTTTGGAGAAGAAGATACTTACACTTACATACCCATTAGTGCTTACCAGCAAGTAGGCGATAGTATTATTTATCAGCAATATATTGACGAAGGTGTTTCGGACAGAAAAGCCATTCACCTAAAATATTGTGCAATACCTGCAATACAAACATTGCATTTTTATGTGGGGACCGATAAATTTGGTAGAGATATTTTAAGCCGATTAATTATCGGTGTTAGAGTGAGTTTAAGTGTAGGACTAATTGCAGTAATTATTTCTTTAACCATTGGTATTTTTTTAGGAGCAATAGCAGGCTATTTTAGGGGATGGATAGACGAACTTGTTTTATGGTTTTTAAATACCATTTGGAGTATCCCAACATTGTTATTAGTGTTTGCTATTACACTAGCCCTAGGAAAAGGATTTTGGCAAGTATTTATTGCCGTAGGGTTAACCATGTGGGTGAATGTAGCAAGGCTTGTGCGTGGCCAAGTAATGGCTATACGCGAACTAGAATATATAGAAGCAACCAAGGTATTAGGCTATTCGCATTCGCGTACTATTTTTAAACATATCCTTCCAAATATTTTAGGCCCTGTTATGGTAATAGCTGCTAGCAATTTTGCATCGGCAATTGTAATAGAAGCAGGTTTGAGTTTTTTAGGCGTAGGAGTACAACCTCCACAACCTAGTTGGGGTCTCATGATTAAAGAGCATTATAATTTTATTATTACACACAATCCAATGTTGGCATTGGCACCAGGCATTGCTATAATGTTATTGGTATTGTCTTTTAATTTATTAGGAAATGGTTTGCGAGATGCACTCAATGTGCGTGGCAAAATTTAAACTAAGCAATCGCAGATTTTTCTTCGGATAGTTTTGATTCTAATACCAAAAGCAATCCTAAACACAACCAGAATAAACTACCAATTTTATCTGTTTCAATTAAGTCACTCATAAAAATCAATAGCCCCATCATTGCTAAAACAACACCAATACAAATAGCCATTGTTTGATAAAATTGATTTTGAAATTGGTGGTATAATTGTTGCGCTTTAAACAACATGCCAATATACAATCCACCAAATAAAAGCAAACCAGGAAGACCTTGTTCTAAAAGCGTTAATAAAAAATAATTGTGCACGGTTGAATGTTCTGGATTATTACTCACCCAGGTTTTAAATCGGTCAACCGTAAAAGGCTGGTAACTACTATAAAAAGCATTTGCACCAAAACCAGTTAATGGTCTATCCGCAAACATCCTAACACCAGCAATCCAACGGTGAAAACGCTCTGCATTAGATACATCTTTAAACGCAACCGTTGCAGCAATATGATCAGAGAAATTTGTATGAAAAATAGTATGGTCGTGGTCGGGTGCAAAACGCATATAATGATAGTCGATAGCTAACCAACTTGTAGCAGTCAAAATCAAAAAAATTATTGACCCAATTAACCATTTTAATAATTTTTTTTGTAGAATAAATACAAAAATAATCCCCACTACTAATGCTAACCAAGCACCGCGCGAATAAGCATAAAAAAGTCCTATCAAACCAATGACAATGCCTAATAAAATTATTTTTTTTTGAGAATTTGTTTTAGGCGTTAAATAGTAAATAGCAAAAGCAATAGGCAACAAGCAAACCAACATAGCCGAATAGTTTACATGGTTTCTAAAAAAAGGAGCCATTGTTTTTTTAATTGAATCAAAAGCAAAACCATAAAAACCAAAACGAATCAGCGCCTGTATAACCATCACCAACATTGGTAATACTAATAATAATGCTACTTTTCTACAATCTGTTTGTGACTTAACAAGTATTTGCGGAAGTACCACAAATGGAATAATATACCAGGTTCTAGCCAATAAAAACTTAACAGAAAGAATGGGTTGAACCGAATAAAAACTAGTTATAACAGTCCATAGCATTATTAGAATTACAATAAAAAAAAGTGTTTGTTTTTTTAAGATCGCAGGAAATAATTTTGGCTCGTGAATCAGCTTAATAATAGATAATGCAGTTAATAACATTAACAACAATTCATCGGGAAAGTCAATACCCAAAGAAGGGGTAATATTTAATTCAGTTGAAAGTGGCAATAATATTAAGAGTAACCAAAAAAGATTAGCTGTTTGATTAATGCAGTAGTAAAAAACAAAAGGCATTATCAACCATATAAAAGGAATGGCAAATAGTATTGGTTGCGCAAAAACAATTGCCGCAACAGTACTTAAAAAAAATAATGCAGCAGAAATATAAGCACGATGGTATTTAATGAGCAATTGCATCAATTACAAACTTGGTTCTCTATTATTTACCAATACGCCTATCAATGCAAAAATAAAACTACATAAGGCCGTTAATAAAAGCAGTTCTGGCTTATTTGGTTTTTCTGATTTAGCCGCAATTACAGCTGGCTCTACTACATAAAATGCAGGCGCATTATTTTCAATAGCCAACTTAAATTCATTAGCAGATTTTTGGTACGTATTTATCTGTTCTAATAAACTATGTTGCTTATTATTAATTAAAATAGCATCTGCTTCTTTAGCTGTTTTAGCGGCATCTGTTAAACTAGTATATTCTTGCTCCATTTGTTTTATGGATTGTTCTAGTTTTTGTAAAGAGCTTTGATAGCGTTGCTTCCAAATACCTGCTTCGTTTTGTTGGGTAATAGCAATTAAACGGTTCACTAAATTTGCCGACAATTGTTTGTCTTTGGTCCAAGCAAACAATTTTAATTGACCAATATCTGTTTTTTGAAATGATAGGTCTTCGCGTAATTCAAGTACTGCTTTTCTTCTGTCAAGAGCAGTTTTATCTTTTGCAGTATCTGTTTGGTTGATTTGATAATAATCCACCAATTTAAATTCGTCTACTAATTGCTTGTATACTGTATCCATGGTAGCAATACCAATGGTTCGATCTATATCATCACCAGATCCAAAATAAGAATAGAGGCCTTGAATATTAGCATTAAACAAACCTGCTTTATCTGCTAGTGCTGGATTTGCAGGAATGATAATAGCCGTTGATTTGTAATATTTGGGCACTAACATTAGTGTAATAGCAGCTACTACCAATGCAATAATTACAAATAAAACAATCTGTTTCCATTTGCGTTGCAATAGTTGAACCGTAGATTGTAAATTAAAATGAGCAGTTGTCATGAAAATCTTGTTTGAATGATTAAGATGCTATTACTACGTTGCGTGTTAAGCTTTCATCTAAAGAAATAAATGTTTCTGTTCTTTCTATCCCTTTAATTTTTTGCAATTCATCGTGCAAAACAAAACGAAGTTGTTGAATGTCTTTACAAACAATTTCGGCAAACATGCTATAATTACCCGTGGTATAGTTTAGTCGAACAATTTGAGGAATTTTTTTCAATTCTTTAGCCACGCTATCGTACAAAGAGCTTTTTTCTAAATAAATTCCAATAAAAGCAATCACATCGTAGCCCAAAGCTTTGAGGTCTATCGATAATTTTTTACCTTTAACAATACCAGACTCTTCGAGTTTTTTAATTCTTACATGAATGGTGCCGCCAGATACAAACAATTTCTTGCCCAAATCGGCATATGAAATTTCTGCATCTTCCATCATTTCTTGAATAATCTGCAAATCTAGTTTGTCTAAATTCAATTTCGGGTTCATATTGGTCATTTAATTAGATAAATTTTATTAATAATGGCAAATTATTGAATATTATCTATACTTTTCAAATTTTCATTGAATTATTTGTAAAAATGTGATGAATGGTTTTATATTTGTCCTCTTGAACAACAGAAAGTTCTTTATACTGTGGGGTGATGAAACTTTTGGCAGACATGCCCTCTTGTCTCGGGGGTGGAGATAACAGAATAAACGTAGCATAGAGCCGCTTCGCAAGAAGCGACCAGGGTCGACCACTGAACTTTGTGCTACAGCTAACTGCTTCGTGGAGGTTCGATCCCTCCCCCTACAGCAAATAAAAGTCCCTAACTAATTGTAATTGAATTGGTTAGGGATTTTTTGTTTTGGTTGGGTGACACTATAGGTGACTAGAACATCCTGATACAATTTGACTACAAGCGTAGCGAATCATTTTTTATATGTGCATTACTAAACATTTCTTTGTCGTAATAGGTAAAAATTAATATGTATTATCATTTTTACTAGAAATATAGATAATCAATTATCATTTTTACTATATTTATGAAGAATTAGGACACAATGAAAGTAATCAATAGAATAATTGAACCTCAAATTACCAACTTATTAGAAAGCAATAAGGTTATCCTGATACTAGGAACGAGAAGGGTTGGAAAGACCTTTTTAATCAATTCAATTCAAAAGAATTATCAATCAAAACTCCTTTTTTTGAATGGTGAGGATTTCGATGTACAGGAAGTTATCAAGAACAGATCTACTAGTAATTATAAAAGACTTATTGGCGATAATCGGTTAATCATTATTGATGAAGCACAATCAATCCCTGAAATTGGGATGGCTTTAAAACTATTGATTGATACCAACCCCAACTTAACCATTATTGCCACAGGTTCCTCTTCATTAGATTTAATGAATAAAACTGGAGAACCATTGACTGGCAGACAATATCAGTTCAACCTATATCCCCTTTCCCAATTGGAACTGATGCCAACCGAGAATTTTTTAGAAACAAAACAAAACCTAGAAGAAAGGTTGATTTTTGGTAGTTACCCCGAACTGATTAATCTAGTCTCCAATGATGATAAACGGAATTATTTACAACAATTGGTACAATCGTATTTATTAAAAGACATCCTAAGTTTTGGAGGTATAAAACATTCCGATAAGATTGTTTCCTTATTGAGACTGATTGCTTTTCAAGTTGGTTCTGAAGTTTCTTATAATGAACTGGGGACACAACTTGGCATGAGCAGATTGACAGTAGAAAGTTACCTAGATTTATTGAGTAAGGTATTCATCATTTACAAACTTCCATCATATAGTACCAATCAAAGAAAAGAAGTCACTAAAAGTTCAAAATGGTATTTCTTCGATAATGGTATCCGCAATGCTATCATTAATGATTTTAGGATACCCACGTTAAGAAACGATATTGGCAACTTATGGGAGAACTATTTAGTGTCAGAAAGGATTAAAAGCAACAAATACCTCAACAAAACCAAAGAGCTCTATTTTTGGCGCAATTACAATCAACAGGAAATTGACCTAATTGAAGTAAGAGATGGAATGATTGCTAGTTTCGAATTCAAATACACTGACAACAAAAAAGTAAAACAACCCCTATCCTTTAAAACCTTATATCCTGAATCCACGTTTGAGATTATCAGTAGAGATAATTACCTTGATTTTGTGGTTGGGTAGAAAATCTATGTAAGAAGATTTTCCAATTTATTTAATTAGGCACTTAATTTATCAGCCAATTTTTCATTATATCCGCCATTTATCAGCAAACAAATCTGCTTCTTTTTCTTTTTCGAGATCTTTATTTGAATAATCTAGATTCTCTAGAAAAATATCTTTTTTACCGTGTAAGAGAATATGGCCTGCTTCATGAAAGAAAGTGAACCAGAAACTATCGTTTTTGCAATTATTTTCAGATAGCTGTATCAAAGGAGTATCATTCAGCCAACGTGTTGACCCACTTATAGGCGCTTTTTTAATACATGGGGTATGTACTAGTTTTACGCCAGCCTCTAAACAAACGGTTTGTAGTTGATTAAAGAAGTCTTTAGGGCACTTCTTCATGATTGTTTTCAGTTTTGGCAATGAATCTTTAAACCTTTTTTCTGAATAGCCGTTTGCCTTTAAAGCAGCTGCTTGCAATTCGCCATTGCGCAACCATGCTGAAATTGCATAAGGTTCTTTAATTTGAGCCAATGAAATACGAAAGGCCACTTTGAGTTGTTGTTTAAAATAATAATCTTCCCAAGCTGTATGATTAGAAAAGCCAAAGAAGGCAAGCATTGACATTGTTTTTTCGTGAATTGATTTTTGTTCTGGCAACCATCCTTTCTTTATCATTTCTGCTAAAGGAAAATGTTTTGCCCATTCTATCGCATCAATAATAACTTTTTGCATTTTCTGTCTTGCTATAAACTCGTCATAACTTCTTTGGTGATTCATCCAAAAATTCGCTGGAATTTTCGTTACATTTTCAAACTGTACCGCCATGTCGGGAGTAATGGAACTTTCCCCATTAAGCACAGCAATGATTGTTTTTTCTGGCTTTCCCGACCTGAGCGCAAACTCTTTTGGGCCCATTTCCATTTCTTCTAACTTCTCTTGAAGGGTTTCACCCGGATGAAAAACAATTGAAGGAAAATATTGATTCTGCTTTGTCATTTTATTTTGAATTAATGATAGTCAACTATTTCAATAACTTCTACTCCTGAAATTTCGAACCAAATATATTGACCGTGACCATTTACTGGAATTGGATTTTCGTGGGGCTTAAAAACCAATCTGAAAGGGTGCTCTAAGTCGCAGCTCCATTGACCTTTCCTTTCACCAATTAATTCATGAAACCTACCGGGCATGTTTCTAAGATCTTCCAAGGTGTTTGCATCCTTCAAAGCATTGAGTCTTGTTACAAGCAACTTGGCCATTCTGTTGCCAATCTGTTGACGGCATTTATTATAATTGGCTGAAAGTTTCTCTAATTTCTTATCTGTAAAAGTAATTGTCAAAGCAAAAGTAGTAAATATTTTAATTAACATTAAGTGTTAGTTAAAATATATACTACTTATTTTATAAGCTGATTTTAGCTAAATATGAAGTGTATTTATATCTATCGCTCTTTGTTAAGAAAGAAATCTCCTTCCTAAACAAATCTAAATCCATATAATTCTATCACCTACGTTGAAATCACCATTTCTCCTTAATCAACATCCTATAAAATCCCACCATCCTATTTAAATCTGATTTACCAATTCTTTCGTCAATACCGTGAAATCCTTTGGTGTCTTGTACTGCTGAAAAATTTAACACTGCTTCGCTAAAACTTCTATAATAGCGCGCATCAGATGCACCTAGCATTAAGTAGGGCGATACTATTACATTAGGCACTATTCTACCAATAATACTTTCTACTTTTTTAAATGATGGATGATTGAAAGGGGTAACTGGTGATGGTTCCATTAATGAAATGGTTTGTTTTTTTACGGTTACTCGATCGTCATTAACTGCTTTAATAACAAAGTTCAACACATCGTCACTCGATTCGCCTGGTAGAATACGACTATTAAATGTTGCTTTTGCCACCGATGGAATTACATTGTCTTTAATACCCGCTTTTACAATTGTTGGTACTAAAGTTGTGTGCACCATGGCATTGGTTTCTTTTGTTTTTTCTAAGTTGCTTATGACTGCGCCATTAAACAACCATAAATTACTAAGCACTACTTGATTAAAAAATTGTTCGGCAGGTTTTGTACGATTCAACAGTTCCTTAATAGACGCTGGAATGCTAGGTTTCATTTGATTCGCACGAATTTTTTCTATTGCTTGATTCAACACATCTATGGCTGTTTCTTTATTAGGCATTGATGAATGGCCTCCAGGAATTTCTACTGTTAAGTCGATATTTACATAGCCTTTTTCGCTAGTACCTATCACCGCAACCGGACGATTCAATCTTTTAAAATGTTGGTTGTCTATTTGTCCGCCTTCGTCTAAAACTAAAAAGGGTTTGATGTTTTTTGATTTAAACCATTCTGAAATTACACGTGCGCCTCGCTTTCCGGAGATTTCTTCGTCGTGACCAAAACACAAATAAGTAGTTCTTTCAGGTGTATATCCTTCTTTTAATAATTGCTCTACCGATTCCATAATAGCAATCACAGCAACTTTATCATCAACAGCACCTCTTCCCCAAATCGTATCATTTTTAATTGCGCCACTAAAAGAAGGCACAGTCCATTTACTTTCTGCCACTGCTTCTACTGGTACCACATCCATATGCGCCATCAATACACATGGGCTAAGTGTTGTGTCTTTCCCTTTCCAAGTGTACACATAACTAAATTGATTAAATATTTGCTTGGGTAATTGTTGGTGGATATTTGGATACGTTGCCTCCATAAAATTTTTAAACTGAATAAATGCAGCGGTATCAATTGGCAAAGTATCGCCGAAAGAAACTGTTTTAATTTGAATGGCTTTACTTAAATGCAAAGCCACTGAATCTGCAGAATCTTTAATGGTTTCTGTCTGATAAACTGGAATTGGTTTTTTTCCAATCACTGTATTTAAAATTAAAAAAGCAACCAGTGCAAGCACCAATACCAAACTCAGTTTGAATATATTTTTTAGCATATAGCAATAATTAACAATAGATAATAAACATCTCTAACGCAATATAGTTAATGATGCTTATTATCTATAAAATCTTGTATGCAACCCTTTATTTAAAAGGATTCGAAAATTTTTCTGCAGTAAGAATTGTGTTATCGGTTAGTGTATTTAAAAATGCCATCATGCTAGGAATTTGTGCTGTCTTTAAAAAGTGTAAGGGTATTGCTTGATTGCCAAATCCCGGATTGCCTTGCTCCATCATAGATTGCACCGATTTTATACTGCCATTATGAAATAAATTAGATCTAATAACAATGTTTCTTAATGAGCCAGATTTAAAATTTCCATTATTATTAATACCATTATCGTTCGGGTCATTTAAACCAAATCCACTAGCTGGTGAACTAGTAATAAACATAGGTGGTGTATGACAACTAGCACATGTTTTGGGTGCAGCAACGGTTAAAAATAATTGTTCTCCTGCAGCTTCGTCGGCAGTAAAGGTTTCTAAGCCTTGTTTTACTCTATCGTATTTCGACTGATAGGTAACAATACTTCTTTCGAATTGAGATAGTGCTTTTGCTATGCCTATTGAATCAATAGTAGTTGTACCAAATGCATTTTTAAATAATGCAGGATAATAGCTTAGCGATTTTACTTTTGCTTCTAATGCAGACAATGTCATATCCATTTCTACATGATTTTGTATAGGCATTAGTGCTTGTTTTTCTAGGGTTGCAGCGCGTTCGTCCCAAAACATTTTTCCAGATTTATAAAAGCGGATATTTAAAATGGCCATTGAATTTCTGCTGGTTAATGAGCCGTCTAATCCTTTGCTTAGTGCGGTTGTATCGTCGAAAGAAAATTGTTGTTTATGACAAGAACCACAACTAGTGGTACTATTACGGCTCAATTGTTTGTCGTAAAACAACACCCTTCCCAAAGTAGCGCCAGCATTGGTTATTGAATTAGTTAATGGCATATTGTCTGAAGCAATTAATGCAGTTTGTACATGCGTGGGATATTTATCTAAATAATCAAATAAGGTAGTAGGTAGTGTAGGAAGTAATTCCGTACTTGTAACGGGCGTAGTAATAATGTCTGTTGTATTTTTATTTAAAATAGTTGCTGATTCTGTTTTAGTACAGAATTGAAAAAAAATGGCAGCAGAAAATAAAATGATTGATATGATTAACTTTTTCAAATTAGGGAGTTTAGTAGTTAATAAATACGCTTACAGTTCTATGACAATGAAGGATAATTTTCGTTTAGTCAAGAAATTTCGTTTTAACATCCCCTTATATTTCCTTTACATTTGCTTTAACATGGGACAGAAAAAATTAATTCGATTCGAAGCCATTAAAGGTTTTTCTAATGTACACGAATACCCGCAAGGCATGCAGGGTAAATGGAACGGGTATTTTAAAAATGAAAACCCTATTACATTAGAACTTGCTTGCGGCAAAGGAGAATATGCAGTGGGTTTGGGTAGTTTATATCCTAATAGAAATTTTATAGGAATAGATATTAAGGGAAATAGAATTTGGCGTGGGGCTAAAATCGCTTTAGATAATGGACTGACTAATGTGGCTTTTATCCGCTCTCATATAGATAAAATTACCGACTACTTTAACCATGGCGAAATTGCTGAAATCTGGATTACGTTTCCCGATCCGCAGTTAAGAAGTTCTAGGGCTAAAAAAAGATTAACGCATCCTAAGTTTTTGCGATTGTACCAACAAGTACTAGTGAGTGGAGGAAAGGTTCATTTAAAAACTGATAGTCCAAATTTGTACCATTTTACCCAAGCTGTTGTAAACTTATTTGCGCTTCCGGTGTTAGAAGATTCAGACCACGTGCATTCCTTGACAGAAATTAAACCCGAACTGCTTATTAAAACACATTATGAGCAGTTAGATATAGCACAAAGCAGTCGTATTCATTACCTCTGTTTTGAATTGAACAAGGAATTGCCAATTGAAAAAGACGCAGTTTTAAAACAAATACTCAGTGAGCAAGAACCTGATTGAATCAGTTGATTTTTATTACGATGAAAATGGCAATGTTGTTTTCACCGAACTATTCCACCTACACAAAGGCGTTTGTTGTGGAAACGGATGCCGTCATTGCCCTTTTAATTTTGAATCTGTTCCAGAACCAAGAAGGTCGGCATTATTAGCACAAGAAAAAGCCTAATTAATCATGGCTAAAGCAACAAAAAACAAGCAAAATAATAGCATTCCAACTTTGTCTATTAATGGCAAAAAAGAATCGAGTTTTTTTGAACAAGTGTACGATGTTGTGCGACTCATTCCCAAAGGCAGGGTAACTAGTTATGGCGCCATTGCTGCTTATTTAGGTTCTAAAAAAAGCGCTCGAATGGTAGGATGGGCCATGAATAATGCCCATCAAATTCTGCCGAAAGTGCCTGCCCATAGGGTTGTTAACCGCAATGGCATGCTAAGTGGTAAAGCGCATTTTGCCACACCCACCCTCATGGAAGAATTATTAGCCAAAGAAAAAATATTGCTAAAAAACGACTGTATTATAAACTTTGCAGAAAAACACTGGGACCCCGCAATTGAATTAGCCCTTTAATTTTATTAGGCGTAAAAAGGCTTAATCATCCAATAAACTACAGGCCCTGTAATAGCAACATACAACCACAATGGCCATGTGATTTTTGCTAATTTTTTATGTACTGCAAACTCGGCAGTTAATGCACGATAAGCCGTAAATAAAATAAATGGCAGTATGATTGCTGCTAAAAATATATGGGTAGATAAAATAATTAGGTAAATAGTTCTTGTGCCACCAACCGCTAATTTTTCTTCGTCCGACACAATGCCATTGTGGTCTGCATCGCCAAATTTAGATTCGCCCGCTAACAAATGGTGCGCAATATAAGAGACCAAAAAAAGCACCGACAATACTAGTGCGGCCATCATTAATTGTTTATGCAATTGGTATTTATTATTTTTTACTGCTACTAATGCCGCTACCAACAAAACTGCAATAGTTGCATTTACAAATGCATTAAACGCTGCAAACAAATGCACATCAAACCCCAAATTAATTTGCAATTTAAACTGCGTTAAAAAACTAACAGCAGTAAATACAACCACAGAAAAAATACCTATTAACCAATATGCTTGTTTGTCGTTTTTTTGAATGGATGCTTGTAACATATAAAAAAGTGTTTTTTATTTTAAGCTGAGAACTTTATTTATAACAACGAATTAAACTAGTTGTTTACTACCCATTAATTTTTCGTCTGGCATTCATGTACACCATAAAAAACAAAACAGCCGCAACAATTATTAACCATAACCAAGTCAGGTCAATAATTTCCATAAATACGGTACTCTTTTGTTTCTTGTCTTTTTCCAACATTAATAAGCCAATGTCTCTGGCTAATTTTGAAATTGAATTAGTATCTAATCCATTGTAATAGCCACGTACCACGTGCTGTTTGTCTATCAAAACAAATCTGCTTGTATGTACAAAATCGGGGCTTATAGGTTCTTCGCTAAACTTGTCTACTTTTAATTCTTCGAAAGCAAATTTATAAATCGAATCACGGCTGCCTGTAAGCATCCACCAATTATCGTGGTTCACGCCAAATCGATCTGCATAATCTTTAATAGTGGAAACAGAATCGCGCGCAGGATCTACTGTAAACGAAAGGAATTGCACAATAGAGGTATCAATTTTATTGCGAACGTTTCCTCCTTTAATAAAGGATTGCTGCAATTTTTGCATGTTATGCGTTAGTTTAGGACAGATACTGCCACAACTAGTAAAAAAGAAATTAGCCACCGTAATTTTGCCCTCTTTGTCGAAAATATGCACCGTGTCTCCCAACTGATTTTGCAGGCGGATATTGGCCGTAATATGCCAAACACTATCATTCGTTTCTTTCCCTTTGTTAATGCTGGTTACTACGGTATCTAACAAGTACCTTCTTGGCATATCTACCGCGCGGTCACTAGCATATTTAAGTACGAGATAACACAATACGGGTATTAAAAAGGCTATCACTAATCCCATTAAGGCTTTCCTATTCATAGCGCAAAAGTAATACAATAAAAAAAGCCACCACAAACTGTGATGGCTTAATAATTAATTTATGCGAAAAATTATTCGGCTGATTTCTTTTCTGAATGGCCTTCTGCTTTTGCAGGCACTTTAATGGTGCTTTGTTCTTTGAAATGCTTATCATACCTATTACGCAATGTTTTGAATGAATTTCCATCATACAAGAATGCAGTAATAAACCAAACAAACAAAAACAAAGGAACACAAATAGTCATAATCAAGTTTTTTACTTCGTGCTTTAAGTGCATAAAATAAGCAACAATGTAAAATGCTTTTGCCATCATTAAAATAACAATGGTTCCTTTAATAGCCAAGCGAAAGCCTGGTTCAGTAATACCCATCATCCAAAATCCTAAAATCAATTCTACAATTGTAAGAACCGATAGTATGATGGTTACTTTAATAATTTCTTTGGTACCTCCGCCGCTATGTGCTTCGTGTGTTGCTGTATGTGACATATTGATAATACTTAATAATTAGTGTGATAATATTAGATCAGGTAAAAACAGGTAAATACAAATACCCATACTAGATCTACAAAGTGCCAGTACAACCCTGCTTTTTCAATCATTAGGTAATGTCCACGTTGTTCAAACTTATCGGCAAGTGTCATGATCAACATAATAATATTAATGATTACACCAGAAAATACGTGGAAACCGTGGAAACCTGTAATGGTAAAAAAGTAGTTGGTAAAATTGGTTGACGAAGCTGTTCCATCGGCATTCATGAAAGGATTTCTACCCCACCATGCACCTTCATGAAACAAGTGATTCCACTCCCAAGCTTGGCAACTTAAGAAAGCTATTCCACCAATAATGGTTAGAATAAGGTTTCTTACTACCGCTTTTTTGTCCATATTTTGACCAGCTTGTACTGCTAACACCATGGTTACAGAACTAATGATCAAAATAAAAGTCATTACACTCACAAATACCAATGGTGCATGTACACCTTCGGCTGCAAATGGAAAACTTCTAAATACTTCGTTCGGGTCAGGCCATCCATTGGTTGAAAAACGTATGGTACCATAAGAGATCAAAAATGCGCCAAAAGTGAAGGCATCGCTCATTAGGAAATACCACATCATCAATTTGCCGTACTCTACATTGAAGGGGCTTTTTCCGCCACCCCAAAGGTTGGTTGTTGTTGCAGTTGTTGTAGTTGACATGTCTGTGCTAAAAATTTCGGTACAAAAATATTGGCTGGCGTTGAAAAATAGTGATTAAATCTCAAATTTTTCTTTAACTACCCAATCCAGTTATAAAATAGAAACAAGTAAATCCAAAGTATATCTACAAAATGCCAGTACGTGCCCACTACTTCAATAGGAACTACACTGTTATTTTTAAGGTTTTTATTAAATGCTCGAAAGAAAATCACCAATAATGCAATCACACCACCCAATACGTGTAACATGTGCAAGAAGGTAATTACAAATAAAAATGAAGCCGCTGAATTGCTTTTAGGTCCGAGCAATGCAATGTTTTTAGTGTCTAATTCTCTAAAACCATAAGCCTGCATCAATAAAAAAAGCAATCCTAAAGCTGCTGTAAGGGATATTAACCCTTTGTATTGGGCCATTTTTTGTGCTGCAAATGCTTTTACAGACAAATACATGGTAATACTACTCAACAAAATAACACCTGTTGAATACCAAAATATCAACGGCAAATCGAACTGTAGCCAAGTGCTTTGGTTCTTTTTTACAATGTATGCACTGGTTAAGCCTGCAAACATCATTACCATACTACCTAAAGCTACCCACATAGTAAATTTATGTGGATGAATTTTTTGAGGTCCGTTATAAGGTGCAGTTGTTGTCATTTTATAATATTTTTCTCTGCGCTAAAAATGAATTTTGTCTGCTAACAATGCCAATAAAACAATTGGCAAATAGATATAACTACTAAACATTACCCTTCTTGCCGATTTTACATCCATTGCTACATACAATCTTACACTCTGAACCACCATAAACAAATTACAAGCAATTAAAATATACATACTCACTTGACCTGTTAAACCAAAATAGTGTGGCAAAATACCCACAGGAATCATTAATACCGAGTACATCACCGTTTGCATGGCTGTGAACTTAGTTGGACCTTTGTCTGAAGGCAATAACTTAAATCCTACTTTACTATAATCGTTATGTGAAACCCAAGCAATGGCCCAAAAATGTGGGAACTGCCATAAAAATTGTATCCCAAATAAAATCCATCCGCCAACAGCAAAATCATCGTTACCTGCAACCCATCCTATTAAACAAGGAATCGCTCCAGGAAATGCGCCAATTAAAACGGCAATTGAATTGATTTTTTTAAGTGGCGTATAAATAAAAGCATACAAGAACAAACTAAATAAAGAGAGTAGCGCCGATGAAAGGTTAAAAAAATACCACATCATCAAACAACCTATTAATCCTGAAAGAAAAGCAAAAGTATAGGCTTCGTTTTGCGACATTCTACCTGCTGCTACTGGACGATCTCCAGTACGTTTCATTTGTGCGTCTGTATCTTTTTCTACTGCTTGGTTAATGGCGTTTGCACTACCAGTAACCAACATACCTGCTAAAAATAAAATCAATATCATCCCTAAATTGAATGTTACAATTTTAGGTGCCAATAAATAACAAATCACACAAGAAAATACTACCGTAAAACTCAGTGTGAATTTTATTAGCTGATAATAATCCTTCACCTTATTGGCAAAAGAAAAGCTAACAGCAGATGGCATATATTTTTGTTCAGTCATTATTCAATTAGATTATCAGCCGTGCAATAATTATCAGTAACAAAGTATGCTGATAATCATTTTTTAAAAACAATGCTCCCGATTGATCGGGAGCATTGAAGCTATTGTGTCATTGCACCATCCAGATCAGGTCAGGTACAATGTGTTTTTAGTGTTGTGATTCTTCTTCTCCTACAGGTGTTGTTTGTGGTGTAAAGTCTACGCCATCTTTACCGTAATCATAAGGCCAACGATACACTTCAGGAATTTCTCCTACCCAGTTACCATGACCAGGATTAATTGGTGCAGTCCACTCAAGTGTATTTGATTTCCAAGGATTTTGAGTAGTTACTTTTCTTCCTTTAAAAATAGAATAGAAGAAATTGAACAAGAATAATAATTGAACCGCAAATACCATAATAGATACCACACTAATAAATCTGTTTAGGTCTTGGAATTGTTTGAAACTTTCCCAGATGCTAAAATCGTAATAACGACGTGGCATACCTGCTAAACCTTCGTAGTGCATTGGCCAGAAAATCATGTAGGCTCCAGCAATAGTTACCCAAAAATGAATATAGCCTAGTGTATTGTTTAAATATTTGCCATACATTTTAGGGAACCAATGATAGATACCCGCAAACATGCCAAACATAGATGCTACACCCATTACAATGTGAAAGTGTGCAACTACAAAATAAGTATCGTGTAAGTGAATATCTAATGCAGAGTTACCTAACCAAATACCAGTTAAACCACCCGAAATAAATAAACTTACAAACCCAATAGCAAACAACATACCTGGAGTGAAACGGATATTACCTCTCCAAAGTGTAGTAAGCCAGTTGAATACTTTAATAGCAGAAGGAACAGCAATTAATAAAGTCAGTAATACAAACACCGAACCTAAGAATGGATTTAATCCTGTTACAAACATATGGTGCGCCCAAACTAAGAATGCTAAAATAGCAATTGCAAATAAAGACCCAATCATGGCCATGTATCCAAAAATTGGTTTGCGAGAGTTTACAGATAAAATTTCTGAAACCATACCCATGGCAGGTAACAAAATGATGTAAACCTCTGGGTGACCTAAAAACCAAAATAAGTGTTGGAACAAAATAGCGCTACCACCTTCGTTAGGTAAAGCACCTACACCATTCACAAAAATATCTGATAGATAAAAACTAGTTCCAAAGTTTCTATCGAAAATTAATAAGATAAAACCAGACAATAACACTGGGAAAGACAATACACCCAAAACAGCTGTAAAGAACAAAGCCCAAATAGTTAAAGGCAAACGAGTCATGCTCATTCCTTTGGTACGCATATTCAAAATAGTAGCGATATAATTCAAACCACCCAATAATGAAGACACTACAAACAAAGCCATTGAAATAATCCACAAATCCATTCCTGATTTAGAACCTGGAGACGCATCGCCTAAGGCACTTAATGGAGGATAAGCCGTCCAACCGCCACTAAAAGGACCAGTTTGAACAAAGAAAGAAGACATCATGATAATACTGGCTGCAAAAAAGAACCAATAGCTCAACATATTCATAAATGGAGATGCCATATCTCTTGCACCAATTTGCAATGGAATTAAAAAGTTGGCAAATGTTCCACTCAAACCTGCAGTTAATACAAAGAATACCAACACAGTTCCGTGTGTAGTTACCAAAGCATAATACGCTTCTGGAGTTATATGACCACCTTTGGCCCATTTACCTAAAAGGTCTTCCATCCAAGGGAAAGAGGAATCTGGATAACCTAATTGCAAACGGAACAATACACTCATAAAACCACCTAACACAGCCCAAATCATACCAGTTATCAAAAACTGTTTAGCGATCATTTTGTGATCTTGACTAAACACGTATTTAGTGATAAAAGTATCATGGTGTGCGTGTTCATGAGAATGGTTATCATGTAGAACAGCTTCGTTACTCATACTCTGATTCTTTATAATTTCTTCTTATAATAATTAACTGCTTTTTTACAAGCGGCCGATTTGATACTAATTTTTTGCCATTGCTTTAGACACTACTTTAGTGCTATCACTTGGTTTTGCATTTGATGGATCTTTTTCTGGGAAAGCAGCAAAATAATAAGGTTTTTGCTTAGCCATCCACAAATCATATTCTTCTTGAGATACTACTTCAATAATACCCTTCATAGAATAGTGTCCGTTTCCGCACATTTGATCGCAACTGATTTCATATGCAAAATTTGGATTACCAGTAATTTCCTTCATTTCAGCAGTAGTATATTTTGGTGTAAACCACATGGTAGTTGGAATACCAGGAACAGCATCCATTTTTAAACGGAACTGCGATAAACCCACATCATGTATAACGTCTCTGGAATTAATTACTAATTTAACCGGTTTGCCTTTTACTAAATACATTGCTTGTTCAGTAACTACATCATCGTGGGTTAATTCGTCTTCCCATATTAAACCCAATGTATTTGAAGCAGCATCAATGTTTTTATAATATTTTTTTCCAAATGCACCATCGTAACCTGGGTAGCGATAGATCCATCCAAATTGTTTTCCAGTTATTTCAACAACCATGGCATTTTTTGGAGCTTCTCCGGTAAACAAAAACCAGTTACGTAAACCAATTACCACTAATACGGTTAATGCAATTGCAGGAATAATTGTCCAAACAACTTCTAAAGTATTGCTGTGTGAAAAGAAGTATACTTTTCTTTTATCGCTTTCTTGGTATTTAAATGCAAACCAAAACAAAACAATTTGAGTGCCAATAAATACAATGCCCGTAACTGCTAGCGTTACCCATAACATTGAATCTACTCTTGCACCTTCTACACTTGCAGCATCGTGTACCAACAATGTTCTGCCGAATAATTTTTCATTGCAAAACCAAACGCCAAACAAACCCAATACTAAAAATGCAACCATTAAAAATCCGTTGATTTTGTTGTTTTGTTTGCGAGAGGTTTCCTCTCCTTTTAGTACAGATACATACTCACTTGCCTTCGCAATCTGAAAGATCACGATGAATATCAGTATGATTACTGCGATAGTTAAATACATGGTCATAATACGATCAATATTTTCTGAGAGATACTATTTAAAACAATTTGTTACTACCAAGGTTGCAAGCAACCCTGTTAAATTTATACCTGGTGAATAATACTTTCTTTTAAAAATGGATGATACTTTGGAATTAATGGTTTGCTAGCCAATGCCCTTCCTACAAAGAAAATCATCATACCTACAAAGAAGCTTAATATTCCAAAATCTAACCAACCTAATTCTACTTTTTCTTTTATTAAGCTACCCATTACCATTTGATAAAAATCAATCCAGTGACCAAAGATGATTAACACGGCCATAAAAGCAACCAATGTGTAATTTCTTTTTGCAGAGCGCTTCATTAAAATAATCAACGGACACAAGAAGTTTATAATCAAGTTTAAAAAGAATATTGGTTTGTATGCCCCTTGAACCCTGTGTTTAAAATAAATGGTTTCTTCTGGAATATTTGCATACCAAATAAGCATGTATTGAGAGAACCATAAATAGGTCCAGAAAATAGAAAACGCAAACATGAATTTACCCACATCGTGCAAATGCTCTTGTGAGGTTAATTCCATATAGCCTTTGTTTTTCATGTAGATTAACCAAAGTGCAATTAAAGACATACCAGAAACAAATGTACTTGCAAAAGTATACCAGCTATACATAGTAGAATACCAATGTGCATCAATACTCATCATCCATAACCAAGGAACAGTTGATCCAACAGTTAATGCAAACCACACTGTAAATAATGCCGCGCGAACGGTATTTCTTAAAATGAATTTTGCACCAGTTTCGTTATCCATTGGAGCAGCATCTGCTTCGTTACTTAATTGACGCATTCTCCATCCTAGAAAACTCCAAAAGCCAATTGCTAAGGTTGTCCAGATGATAAAGAATTTTGCATTTAAGAAACCAGCTTTACCAGTTAATATAACATCTTTCGCTACCGCTTCTTTGTCTAACCAATGATAAATATGGTGCTTATCGCTAACTACCACATAAATTAATACGGCAAAAGTGATAGAACCAAAAATTGGAACCATGGTAGAAATTGCTTCAGGAATTCTACGGAACGATTGTTGCCAGCCGCCCATAGCAAGGGTAGTGATACAAATAAAGAACATACTGGCATTACAAATCAACGTCCAGAAGATCGTATTATACATTAAGGTTCCCCAAAAATGTACTTGCTCGTGTTCATCGCTGCTGAATCCTTTGGTTACTAAACCAAAGATTAAAGCAAACAACCCTACGCCAATCAAACCTAGTGACCAGGTTTTCATTTTTCCGGGTATTTCAAATTGCAATCTGATAGATGCCATCTTTACTCTTTTATATCAGTTAGTACTTTACCCAATCAATATTTGACTGGATGTTTAATTTATTTCGCAGCAATTGCCATAGCAGCAGGTGCTGCAGCGGCTTTCGCTTTTAATTGATTCAATTTAATATACCTAATAACCATCCAACGTTGGCGTCTGTTTAACTGAGAAGCATAAGAGCCCATCAAGTTTTTGCCATAGGTTACAGAATAAAACATTTGACCTTCTGGCATTACAGAAACTACTGGATCGGCAATTAAATTTCTTGGTGCAACAGGGTAAGGACCAGCCCCATCTTTGTACAAAGGACCATTGCCATTTAATTTAGCACCATGACAAACGCCACAATTAATTAAATACAAACGTTCCGTTTCGGTATACTCAGCAGCAGACAAAGAATCGATAGGACTTTTTACTTGCTTAGATGCTACATAATTGGTTGTATCACCAGCAGCATCTTTAGTAATATGAAAAGGCAATTCTTCGCCACGAGCCATTGTTCCAACAACCGGACGATTGTTGTAATTGATTCCTTTCTCGGCTAAATTACTATGGTCTGCATAAGTTTCATAAGCACGACTGTAAGCCATATCTGGCATATATACAGATCCTGGTTTACGTTTTACATCGCTACAGCTTATGATCACTGCGGCGGCAGACAAAATAGCTATGATTGATAATTTATTCATCATGATTCAGTTCTAATATTAAGCAGCAACAATTTCTTTGGTTTGAAATGGCATTTCGTCTTGGTCGTATCGTCCTAACCACCAGCCCTCTTCAGCAACTTGTACATTGGTTTCCACTGCACCACCCGAAGTTAAAAATGCTTGCAAATCATCTGTATTGGTTTTATCAGTACACTCAATAACCATTACAAAAAGATCATCAGTAGAACGCGCATGGAAATGGTGCTTTTTTACAAACGGTGCCAATTGGCAGAGGTAGCAAAAAGTTAAAACCATTCCAACAGCTGCAAACAATACTGTTAACTCAAAAGTGATTGGAATCCAAGCTGGTAAAGCAAAATGGGGTTTACCACCAATATTTAAAGGCCAGTCTTTTGTAAAAATCCAGCTAATGCAACTCAATGCAGTAGTAGTTCCGGTAATACCATAAATGAAACCAGCAGTGTGTAAACTTGTTTCGCGTAAACCCATTGCATGATCTAAACCATGCACGGCAAACGGTGTGTACACATCATGAATTTTATAACCTGCGGTACGAACTTTTTTTACTGCAGGAAACAAAACGGCTTCATCATCAAAACAGCCTATTACGAATTTCTTTTTTGCCATAGTTAGTTGTATTAATGTGCGTGATCGTGAACAAAAGTTTCCAATGATTCACCTTCAATTTTGTCCATTCTTCCTTTATAACCTTCTCCGGTAGTTTTCAATACATACTTAATTTCTGCAATGGCAATTACTGGGAAGTATTTAGCAAATAAGAAGAAGCAGGTAAAGAATAATCCAAATGTTCCAGCGTAGAAACCAATCTCCCAAATAGTAGGGCTATAATAAACAGACCAACTTGATGGAAGGTAATCGCGATACAATGAAGTAACGATAATTACAAAACGCTCGAACCACATACCAATATTTACAATAACACTCATAAAGAAGGTTACAAAAATATTTCTACGCATTTTACGGAACCAGAAAATTTGAGGGCTTAATACGTTACAAGCCATCATACCCCAATAGCTCCAGCCATAAGGACTAAACAAATAAGCACGGCTATACCAGAAAGTATATCCTTCGTATTTATTTTGACTATACCAACCCATGAACAATTCGGTTAAATAGGCAACACCTACAATGGATCCTGTTAAAACAATTACCTTATTCATTGCTTCAATGTGGCCCATGGTAATATAATCTTCCATTGCAAATACCTTACGAATGATTACCATTAAAGATTGCACCATGGCAAATCCAGAGAAAATGGCACCAGCCACAAAGTATGGAGGGAAGATGGTTGTATGCCATCCAGGAATTACTGAAGTAGCGAAGTCAAAAGATACAATTGTGTGAACCGATAATACCAATGGTGTGCTCAAACCAGCCAATACCAATGATAAAGATTCGTGACGTTGCCAGTGTTTGGTAGAACCCGTCCAACCAAATGCTGCTACACCATACAAACGCTTGCGCAATTTGGTAAATGCACGATCACGTACGGTTGCAAAATCGGGCAATAAACCACTATACCAGAATAATAAGGATACTGTGAAATAAGTAGAGATCGCAAACACATCCCATAACAATGGTGAGTTAAAGTTCACCCATAATGGTCCGCGTGAGTTAGGGTAAGGCAATACAAAGAATGCCATCCATACACGACCCATGTGCCAAATAGGAAACTGTCCAGCGCACATTACCGCAAAAATGGTCATGGCTTCTGCAGCACGGTTTACACCGGTTCTCCATCCTTGGCGGAATAGTAATAAGATAGCAGAGATCAGCGTACCCGCGTGACCAATACCTACCCACCAAACGAAGTTGGTAATATCCCATCCCCAACCTACTGTTTTATTCAGGTTCCACTGACCAATACCGTAAGTAACGTCGCGGTAAATGGCGTAAACTCCGAAAAGCAATAAGCACACCGCAATGTAAAAACCAATATACCATAAACGGGTAGGTTTGGCTTCAATTGGGCGAACGATATCTTCTGTTACCTGGTGATAGTTCTTATCGCCATACACCAATGGTTCCCTAAGCTGTGATTCGTACTTTAAATGCATCTGGTCTTTGTATTTATTCAGTTAACCGTAGTTAACCAAGTTTTTTATTGTATCAGCTTTTCAAAACGTTTTAAACTATGCGTGAGCGCCTTCTCTTTTCTCTTCATCTTGGTTACGCACTTTAGCCAAATAAGTAACATTTGGTAAAACGTGTAATTGCTCTAACACATAGAATTGGCGATTTGGATTGTCAACGCGTACTTTAGAAACCGCACTGTTTTTGTCGTTTGCATTACCAAAATTAATGGCATTGGTAGGACAAGATTGTTGACAAGCAACTTTTAAATCGCTATCAACCATTGGGCGGCTTTCTTTTTTAGCATTCAATTTACTTTCTTGTAAACGTTGCACACAGAAAGAACATTTTTCAATCACACCACGAGAACGAACTGTAACATCTGGGTTTAACACCATACGTGTAAGATCGTCGCTCATATTCAATACCACATCGTTTACAATTCCTTCTTGGTTGTCTGGGAAGCTATCTGCACCTGTGTAATCGGCCCAGTTAAAGCGACGTACTTTATAAGGACAGTTATTAGCGCAATATCTTGTACCAATACAACGGTTATATGTCATTTGGTTTAATCCTTCACTGCTGTGGTTAGTAGCGGCTACTGGACAAACGTTTTCGCAAGGTGCGTTATCGCAGTGTTGACACATTAATGGTTGGAAAACCACATTTGGATTTTCCATATCGCCGCTATAATAACGGTCAATACGTAACCAATGCATTTCGTGTCCGCGTAAAACTTCTGGTTTACCAACTACTGAAACGTTGTTTTCTGCATTACATGCTACAACGCAAGCACCGCAACCATTACAACTGTTTAAGTCAACACTCATTCCCCATTTAATTCCTGGACGGTCGTAAACTGGATAGATGGTTCCTTGACCTTCAAACTTTTCAAGTCCGCCGTAAGGTTTTAATTCTGCTTCGCGATCTTCTCTAATTTCTGTAGGATTCGCTTTGTATTCGGCAAGAGAAATTTCTTTCATCACTTCGGTACGATTACCTTGAGCAGTATCGTAACGACTATGTGTTTGTGTAAGTGCTACTGGATATTTTTCTTCTGTTGCAACAACCGTTACATCGGCATTACTAAAGTTTACACTTGCACCAGCTAAGCTTGCTAGAGGGAAGGCATTTTTACCAACACCCGCAGCTGCTTTACCAATATTTTCTGAACGACCATATCCAACAGCAATACCAATAGTATCAACTTGTGTACCTGGAATAATTAAGGCTGGAAGTTCAATGCTTTTTCCGTTTACAGTAACTTTTACTACTTTTTTAGGAGGATTAACTTCGTAAGCATCTGCTTGTCCATTATCGTTCAAATCAATGTTCAATAATGTTTTAGCCATTGCTGGAGAAACAATAACGTAGTTGTCCCAAGTGGCACGAGTAACTGGATCTGGTAATTCTTGTAACCAAGGATTTGAAGCACCTTGACCAGCACCAATACCTATTTTTTCGTATAATACTAATTCAATTTTTCCGCCTTTTTTAGCAGAAGAAACAGCGGCAACGGCTGCTGCTACTGCACTACTATTAAATGAAGCACCTGTTGGATTTGCAATAGTAGTTGGGTTGATAACACCCGCTTGTAAAGCTTTATCCCAACCAGTTTCGCCACCAACTTTAGCAGACCAATAATTTTTTACAACCGCTAAATAGTCTTTGCTATCTCCACTCCATTTTAACAAACTATCTTGCCATTGACGTGTTTTGAACAATGGATAAATAGTTGGTTGAATTAAAGAGTAATAACCAGATTTTGCTTCTGCATCACCCCAGCTTTCTAAGAAATGATGATCAGGTAAAACGAATTTACAAAGCGTTGCTGTTTCATCAACTTTGGAATTGAAAGAAATGCTTGTAGTTACTTTTTTTAATCCTGCAACAAACTTATCTGCGTCATACCAAGTATAAGCAGGGTTTGCTCCGTGAATTAATAAAGCACCAACTTTTCCAGCATTCATATCTTCTACTAGTTGTGCAAAATCGGCATCAACACCTTGACGATAATTTAAAGTGCTAGCCCAATTGATGGTTTTTCCACCGGCACCAACAGCTTCGTTAATAGCATTTACAATTACTTGTACATTCACATCATTGCTACCACTTACTACAAGTGCTGCACCTTTATTTTCAAGTAATTCTTTTGCTGCTTTTGCAATGCCTGCTTTTAATTTTTCGTTGCTAATACCAGTAATGGCAGCACCGTTCACCGCACTTAATAAAGCAGCTGCAATAGCACCTGTTTCTGAAGGACGGTGTAAATATTTTTCATCTGCATTAGATCCTGTTAAACTTGCTACACTTTCAAAATGAATGTGTTTGCTCATTGATGGATTCTTCTCGTTGATTTTTTTACCAGTTGCATATTGTTTTGCAAATTCAACCGGGCTTAACCAAGTACCTAAGAAATCTGCACCAATACTAACAATTGCTTTTGCGTTGTTGAATTGATAAGATGGGATGGCTTTTTTGCCATAGGTTAATTCGTTAGCCAATAACATACCGCTATAAGAAACTGCATCGTATGTTACGTGACGACCACCTGGATATTTTGCTAAAAATTGTGCAATAGCATCTTTAGTAGTTGGTGAAGTAATGGTGCTAGTTAAAACAACAACATTGCGATTGTCTTTTAATGCATCGGCAATAGATTTGTCGGCAGCATCGAAAGTAACTTCGCTACCATTAATAGTAGGGAAACGCAAACGAGCAGTATCATATAAATCTAAAACAGAAGCCTGAACACGGGCAGAAGTTCCACCACCTGTTACAGGACTCAAATCATTTCCTTCTAATTTAATAGGACGACCATCGCGTACTTTGGCAACCACACTTACCACATCTCCGTCTTGCACGTAGGTTGTAGCATAGTATTTAGATACACCAGGTACAATATCTTCTGGTCTGTTGGCAAAAGGAATAGACTTTTTAACCGGCATTTCGCAACTAGCTGCAGCAGCGGCCGCAGCAGTACTAAAACCGAGGTATTTTAAAAAGTCTCTGCGTGGCGCTTTGGCTTCTAAAAAACTCTTGCCTTCTTCTGCAACAAACGGTAATTCTTCTTTGAATTCGTCTTTTACATCTTTGTTATAAGCTTCAGACTGATTCAGCTCACCAAAACTTTGCCAGATCTTTTTTTGCTCCATAATATATTTAGTTGATAGCGATAAGTTGTTGCGAGCAACCCTTGCCTCTTTATGTTTATGATCAACAACATGCAGCGATTAACTGCCTGTAATTATTTTTTGATTAATAGTGACATTTTTGACATTCCGTACCACCGATGCTTTCAACAGTAATACCCTTAGTGCTATCAATCTTTCCAGATTTTAAGTCTTGGTGGTATTTCTCGTAAATGCTATAGAAACCATTGTCTTTAAATTGAACTTTGGTTTCGCGGTGACAGTTAATACACCAACCCATACTAAGATCGGCAAACTGCTTCACTTCGTCCATTTTAGTGATGTCACCATGACAAGTTTGGCATTGAACCTTACCTGCTTTTACGTGCTGAGAGTGATTAAAGTAAACATGGTCTGGAAGGTTGTGGATACGCGTCCATTCAATGGGTTTTGCTTGAGTAGCATCCCATAGTTTACCAAATTCAAAACCGGCATATTTGTATAATTTCTGAATCTCTGCAGTTCCGTTCACTTCTACGCCTTCTTCGGTATAGATTTTTTCGCCTTTGTATTCATTAATAGCTAAGTGACAGTTCATACAAATATTCACACTTGGAATATTTGAGTGCTTGCCTTCTTGTGCTCCACCATGACAATACAAACAGTTAATCTGGTTGATACCTGCGTGTACTTTGTGTGAATAATAAATAGGTTGAACGGGTTGATAATTTTGGCTACGACCCAATCCCATAGCACCTTTGGTAGTTAAGTATCCACCAACAATGAATAATAAGATTGTGCCTAAAGTAATATAAGATTTGTGCTTCCAAAAAGAAACAGGTGTTTCGTTAGGTTCGCCAGCACGTTCGTTAGCTAGTTTTTTAAGATTTGAATTAACCTGCATTAATATTAAAGCAACTACTGCAAGAATTAATGATAATACTCCAAATAATAAAGTGTTATCGCCTTCTGCCGCAGGAGCACCTGCACCAGCCGCTGGTTTTTCTGAACCAGGAGCAGGAACTGTTTTAATGTAAGCCAAAATAGCATCAATATCCTTGTCTGCTAATCCTGGAAACTGTGTCATGGAAGTTTTGTTGAACTCCACATACAAGTTGTTTGCGTAGGTATCGCCTGTTTTTAGGAATGCAGCACTGTTTTTTACCCAAGCGTGCAATTTGGCTTTATCGGGCCAACGATCTTCTACCCCAGCAAGGGCAGGTCCGGTTAATTTCTTGTGAACAGCATGACAGGAAGCACAATTTGTGCTAAACAAAGTCTTACCATCTTGCGCGGTAGCTGTCATTGCAAAACTAGCCCCTAAAAAAAGGAGGCTGCTTAACAATACTGCCTTAGAAATACGTCTATATGAAATCATATTCACAAACGGTGGTTCTTAGTGTGGAAAAATATCCTTCAACGGCTGCAAAATTATGACACGCGACTGACAAAAACTAGACCTTTAAAAAAAATATTTTTCCCTTTGTTTATAAGGGTTTCAGCGTTTTGTTGGCGTTTGGCAGCATTCGTGTCATAGAAATGTAAACGAAATTGAATATCCGCCCTTATTTGTTGAGTGGGTTTAGAAAAGTGAATTATTTGTTGCACTTTTGGTGCATGTTAAGAGGTTTACGAAAGAAATGGGGGGTAAATAACCGTCAATTTTGGATAATTTTTTTGGCTTTTGCCTTAACAGGTACTACTACAGCAATGATTACTCGTTATGTTACAACATGGCTTGGAATGAGTGCTGAAACCTATTGGGTTTGGAAGGTTTTATTAAGATTAGCCATGCTTTTGGTAGGATATCAGGGTATTTTATTGCTTTATGGTGCTTTATTGGGCCAATGGCCTTTCTTCTGGAAATACGAAAAGAAACTATTAACCAAGTTGAAGATTTTGTCTGAAACGCCTTCTAAAATAACTCGTCTAGCCATTTTTGCATCTGGCGCAGGTAGCAATGCAGCTAAAATTATTGCGCATTTTGAACACCATCCTACCATAAAAATTGCCTTGATTGTTTGTAATAAACCCGGCGCAGGAGTTTTAACCATTGCATCTAATAACCAAATTCCGGTTTTAATGATTGAAAAGGAGCCATTTTTAAAGGGCGATGCGTATACTGCCGAGCTAGCCGCAAATGCAATTGACTTTATAGTGTTAGCAGGGTTTCTATGGAAAATTCCAGCTGCTTTAATTGAAGCCTATCCTAATAAAATTGTAAATATCCATCCAGCATTGTTGCCTAAATATGGCGGGAAAGGTATGTATGGCGCCAAAGTACACGAAGCAGTGATTGCTGCTGGCGAAAAAGAATCTGGCATTAGTATTCATTGGGTAAATGAACACTACGACGAAGGTGGTATTATTTTTCAAGCAACTTGCAATATTGATCCATTGGATACTGCAGATAGTTTGGCCAATAAGATTCATGCACTTGAGCATTTGCATTTTCCTATGCAATTAGAGCGATTGCTTACTGCTCAATAGTTTCTACTTAATAACACACTGCAAAATTATAATTGGTTATTACTAAAATCTTGGTGAAATTAGTTGCTCAAACGCTATAATCCCATGAATAAAATTGCTTGTTTTTTACTAGCAGCAATGCTTTGCTGTTTTGTTAGTGCCAATGCGCAACCCCTTAGTTTAAGTTATGCGAGTCCTGAAAAAGAAAATTTTTCGGCAGAACGATTGGCCCGAATAGATAAAATTGTTCAAAAATATATAGACAGTGGATGGATTAATGGAGGCATTGCCATCATTGCAAAAAATGGCCATATTGTTTACCATAAAGCCATTGGTTACGAAGATATTACTAGTAAAACTCCTTTAAAAAAAGACGCGATATTTAGAATTGCTTCTCAAACCAAAGCCATTACTAGTGTGGCTATTATGCAATTAGTAGAAGCTGGAGAGTTATTATTAAACGATCCTATTTCAAAATATATTCCTGCGTTTAAGAAGCCAAGGGTTTTAGAAAAATTCAATAGAGCCGATTCTAGCTATACCAGTGTTCCTGCAAAAAAAGAAATCACTATCCGCGAATTATTAACCCATACTTCAGGAATTGGTTATGCGCAAATTGGCAACGATACCATGAATATGATTTATGCAAAAGCAGGCGTAGTTGGTGGAATCGGTTTAAAAGGCGGCTTATTGGCTGATAATATTTTAGCCTTGGCCAAGTTGCCATTACTACATCAGCCAAGTGAAAAATTTACTTACGGATTAAATACAGATGTACTAGGATATTTGGTGGAAGTAGTGAGTGGCATGAGTTTGAGCGATTATTTCAGCAAGAATATTTTTGCGCCAATTGGTATGAAGGATACTTATTTCTATCTGCCTAAAGAAAAGCAAGGACGCTTAACCATGCTTTATACTGAAGATAGCAACAAGCACGCAGTAAAAATGCCAGAAATGATTCGATTGAATGGTAATTTTTATAGGGATTACCCCAATTTGGCTGGCGGAAGTTTTTATTCTGGCGGAGGCGGACTCGTTTCTACTGCTTACGATTATGCGCAGTTTATGCAAATGCTTCTCAATGGCGGAGACTATAATGGACACCATATTCTTAGCAAGGCAAGTATAAGAATAATGACCACTAATCAAATAGGAAATATATTTAGTGGTAAAGGCATTAATAAGTTTGGATTAGGATTTGAAATAGTAACACCGTCCAACTACGGACAGTCTTATTATTCAATGGATAGTTTTAGTTGGGGAGGAATGTTTAGTTCTACTTATTGGATAGATCCTAAAGAAAAAATTGTTGGACAATTTGTATTACAAATGTATCCATCTAGCCACAGCGATATAAATGAGAAATTTAAAGTACAGGTTTACCAAGCTTTACAATAATCAATAAAAGTCAATGCCCATAGGTGTTTGATGGGCATTGACTTTATAAACTATTCTTCGTCTTTAGGACATGTATTGATTCCTACAATTGTGTAAAGTGGACAGAAACTAATAAAGGAAGTTGCTAAAAATACACCGCCAATTATTACTAGTACAAGGCCAATTGTTCCTGTAGTAATTTCAGTAAAATAAAGTGCTGCAAAAACTACCGCTAACATAATGCGTGTAATTCTGTCGAGGTTTCCCATGTTCTTCTTCATAATGCAATTGTTTTTTGTTTTTTAAAAAAATCAAATCTTGCCAATAAGAAAAGTAGTAATAGGATAATTCGGTCTCAGGAATCAAACCATTGCTTCCCTTCATATTACAAATTAAGCAATAATGTTCAGTATATAAAGTGATTTTCATCATGTTATAAAAAAAATCCCGAACCAAATAGATTGGATCGGGATTAAAATATAGTTGTTTCGAACTCAGTTATCCTGGAACGCGAGAAATGTATTTTTCAATTTCTTTCACTTGATCAAGCACTTGTTTGGTGGTTGGTTTACAAGCTTTGGCTCTTCTAAAAAAATCTTTAGCAGCACGGAACTCACGCTTGTTCATAAAAATTTGACACATACTTAAATAAGCCACCGCCTCGCTTTCTTTGTCTGGAATACCAGCACGAATAGCCGCACGGATATAGGCTTCGCCTTGTTTAAGGTCGCCTTTTTGCATGCACATCATACCTAGTTGTAGTTTGTTAGCGCCTTCGGCCTCAGGCATTGCAGAACCTAATGAAGAACTTTTTTTCAGGTGCTTTTCGGCAGTATCAAAGTCTTGTTGCATCATGGCAATATTACCTTTGATGGTAAAATAAGTAGAGCGAACAGGCTTATACAATAAGTTTGGAAACCAAATGGTTGCTAAAATGCGTTCTACTTCTTCAATATTTCCAGCTTCCATCGGCTCTTGAATTAAGCGCATAGGTCCTATAAAGAAATGGCTAGCAAATCCTATGAGTCCAATAAAATAGATAGGAAAAATTGGCCAAAAGCCAGTTCCTGTTACATTTAAAGTAACCCCAAGCACTACCGCCAAGATGCTTAACCAGAAACGGTATTTAATGATAATATTATAAAATCGCATAGTACTAATTGGTTGAGAGTCGGCAAAGATAATGGGAATTAGCGTTTTTTATGTGGCGCATCATTTATTTCTATCCAATAACCTTCCGGATCTTTTAACCATATTTGGTGAATGCCATCAATTCGGTTGGTTATGGCACCAATTGTACCCTTTACGTCTTCGAAAGGTATTGAATGCGCCGTTAGGTGTTTGGTGAACGCTTCCATCACCGGAACACTAAAGCACATGTGGTTGTTTTTGTAATATTCCTTGGTTTGAGGTGCACCCTGAATGATATGCATTGCAATGCCGTCGCCAATGGTAAACCAAGCGTGTTTGCCATCGTGAAAAGGTTCTGCCAAACTATCTAATTGCATTACTTGGCTATAAAAATTTTGCTCTTTTTGCAGGTCTACCACAAAAAGGGCTAAATGGTCGATGGTAATTTGAGGCTTGGTATTGACTGTTTGCGCTTGTGTATTTGTACTAACAATTAAGAAGCAAAAAAAGCAAACTAATAAAATAAATGGACGCATAATTTCTATTGAGGGATTGAAAATACAAAATTAGCCTAGCATTAATTTAAAAAGACAAAGGCTGTTATGTTTGAATCAGTTATTTTTGCCGCTCGATAAATTTAAAATTGTCGCGGTCCCGTAGTTCAATGGATAGAATAGGCGTTTCCTAAACTCTAGATCCAAGTTCGATTCTTGGCGGGACCACTATTTTTCAGAACCCTTGATTGTCAAGGGTTTTTTGTTTTTAAGGGCGTGAGTGATATTATGATGGATTGTTATTTGTGTAGCAGGGTGTGCAGCAGAATGGGGGTAAATCAACTAAAAAAACAGCTTATTTTATCTGGTAACTAAGTCCTAGTCGTATGAAACTGGTATATGCTTTCTGATTATTTTGAGATTGATAATTAGTTACCCCAAGAGAATAACCTGCAAGAAATCCGAATTTTTTGATTTGAGTTTTGATTTGAATTCTTGCTCTAAAATCAATGGTCGGTTTTGTTAAATCATTTTGTTCGTCAGGATTAACTTTAGTGCCAGAGGGGCTCCATATAAGTTCAGATGATTTCAGACAATAACCCATGTCAATTCCCGCCAATACATCAAAGCTTGATTTAGGAAAAGAAAATCGATGTCCTATATAAGGATTAACAGTGATGAATGTGTTTTTTAAAAAAGTTGTCCCGTTAGCAGGCGAAATATTTACTATAAAAGCACTAAAAATCGAAGTGTCAATATGTACTTTCGATTGTAATGTTTCAAAGCCAATGCCACATCCATAAATTAAATGTTTCTTAGATACTCTTTGAAGCTGCAATTCGAATTCGTATGAAAAACCGCTTTTCTGTCCATAGGGATTAGATGTTCTCCAAATTGGATCAAATTGACTGCATCCGATTGAAGAATTGGTTGCTGTACCATTACCCCGAAATGAAAACAATCCGCTGTAAGCATTGAAATTTATTTCGGTCTTTTGTCCAAATGAAAAGTTTACAGAAACTAAAAATATGATGGCTAAACATAGTTTATTCTGTTTCATGTTTCTGGTTTTAAATAATGACAACTAACATTAAAGACACGTTGCATTGAACTTATTTTCTATATCTCAAACCCATCCCCGAACCGTTCAATGGCGTTATCGGAATACTTATAGGGGGAATTGTTACAAATAATTTTGGGTTTGTTCTTTATAATTTACAGGACTTGTTTTTTTACTAAGGAAAAATGAATTAATAGTTTTTAGATTAACTATTCATCTTCTTCAAGTTGAAATATATTATTAACATTAGTATTGAAAATATTTGAAATTTTTATTGCAAGGATAGTAGAGGGTACATATCGATTTGCTTCAATAGAATTTATTGTTTGCCTTGACACGCCGATCCTATTTGCCAAATCTTGTTGGGTGATATCCAATTTAGCTCGTTCTAATCTTATGTTATTCGTCATTTGTCTTTCTTTTTAAAATATGAATAACAAACGGTAAAATAATTATCAAAAGCAACATTTGAAAGAAGACTTGGAATGCTGACATCTCGGAACTGTCAAATGGAATGAAATAATTGATTATTGGAATTATCAAGACCTGTAATACCCCAAACCAAAATGCAGCTGTGAATACATACAATCTTATTAGATTAGTGCGTTCGTCTTCAATTTTTGCTTTTGAAAACACAATTAAAAACAATCCTGCCAAGAAACTCTGTTTCGTTATTAGTTTAACCAGTTCCATTTGTTTAGAACTTTCCCCAAATAAGTGCATCTGGCGAACAAAGACCATGCTGCCAAATGCAAGTAGAATTACAATAACGCCCCAAGTTTTGAAGATATTAGGGAAAATCGCCACAAAAGGTTGATACTTTTTATTGTTTTTCATGTAAAATCTGTTTGTCTTATAGACAAATATACTTTACATTTTAAATTGAACAAAATTTAATTTCGTCTTTGTAAATATTAATTAAAATACAAACAGGTGATCCAATCTTCAGTGATATTTACTGATGAACTCTCTTTATTACATTTCGCATAACAAAATATTAGAAGCGTTAAACTCAATACGAATAATATTTCAATTTGCTTTTTCATTTTGATTGAATTGGATTATTTGAAACTAATCTTAAATCATAATATTAATTGTTTTTCAATGCTATATTATTTTTTACTCATTCTAAGATTAATATGTACAGATAAAGATAAAAAAGAACTAAAGGTTTTTATCTCAGAGTAAATGGCTGGTCTGTATAAAAGAGTTGTACTAATAACTTTTGAGGGGCGAAATTCCAAACCTCCTGTCAAACCAATAGTGGAATAAGTTTCATTTATGTCTTTTACATTATATAAGACCGTTGTGGATGAATAGTGATACTTAACAAAATTAACACCTCCAACGACTGCAAGATTTGAGTAGATTTTGTGGCTTATTAATGTTTCGAAAACTCCGACTGAAACTATTGTACCTCCCCCTTTATCACCAGGTGTAATAAGTCGTAGGAAAGGTAGTTCGTAATTAATTGAATATTTATTCTTTGAATTTGTGTTAGCACAGGTTAAACCAACTCCAATACCAAGAAAACCTAAGCTAGTTTGTTGGTTGCTTAGACTGTAATCAAAGTAAGAACCATAACTTATTAGTGGCAGAGAAATACTTAATCCTATTTGATGTTTTGTGGCCTGTCCATAATTTACACCAATTGCCAAGTAAAGAATAGAAATGATCAGAGTTAGTTTCTTCATATTGGACTTGTTAGTTATCTTAAAGACACCCTTTGTCTCAAAAGTGTTGCTCTAATTATATTAATAAAGTGGTTGGTTTTGTGAAACTATCATTTCAATTTGTGAAAGGGTTGAACTATCCAATCTCAAACCCATCCCCGAACCTTTCAATGGCGTTATCAGAATACTTGCTCGGGAACTGTTTTAGATAGTTCTGGGTCTGTTCAATACTTGAATGGTTCAATGCATGGGATATCTCCTCAACAGTAGCCCCCGAACTCAACATATAATAGGCGAACGAGTGTCTGCTGACATGACTGGTCAGTTTCTCAACTCCAATATCCCCAGCAATCCTTTTCAACCGACTGTTGTAAGTACATCTTGCTCGGTGTAATTTATAAACTTGTTCCCCTGTCAGAACTCTCTTATCATTGATTTTGATGTTCTTGAACTCTTCATTTTTTAGGTAATCAAACACCAATCCACTTGGTTTTGAACCCATGATGTCGCACATCGTTTCAGAAACACCCTTTTCTACCCTTTTAATTACACCAGTGATAACATTTATACGCTTACTATTATCATGGGTTTTATCGTCCTTTAAATGTCGTTCCAGTCTATGTAAGTCATCAATGGTTAGTGATCCAAGTTCTTTTTTTGAATTGATGACAATGAACTCATCCAATTCGGTCTTGGACAATGGGTAGTTTCCCAACTGATTCTGTTCCATTGCTTGGTTGTACTCATCAGGATAGAAATGGGATAGGATTTTACATGACTTATATCCGAACGGCACTGATATTTTCTCGCCGTTCTTCTTTACAACAAATTCAATCCTTCCGTTGGTGAAATGTTTATAGTTCAGAAGTAATATGTCTGACACCCGTAAACCATTGGTGAAGAATTGAAACAGGAAATGGTACTTGGCATCCAATGTCTTATCCCTGACTTGGTATTGAACAGGTTCATAGTTGATGAGTTTATCTACTTCATGGGGGTACAACATCCTTGATTCAACCTTATCTATTTTACCCACATTGGTTTTGTAGTGGATGGTTTTAATCTCGTCCAAGTGGGGGTTCTGCTCGTTGTATTCCTTGACAAATGTTTTAACCACAGATAAGTAATTGAAAATGGTTTTGTTTTTCTTCTTAACCTCATTCTTTCTTCCAATGTATTGTCGTTGTTCCAACCATTTGGTATATCCTTTGATAAAGTCCAATTTCCGTAGTACATCAACGGGTAAAGTTTTTAGTTTCAGTTCCTCGTTTGCGTATTGGATCAGTGAATTCAGGATGGTTCTGTATTTCTTCCTTGTTTCAGGGTTGGGATAGTCTTTTTCAAGTATCTCCATGGCGAATGCAACGAAACAATCCTTATTCAGTTTGGGTACTGTTTCATTTGATTGTAAGAATTCCAACCTGAGTTGGTTAATGGTATGGTTGTATTGTGCAGATGGTATTGTATCAGATTCCTTCACCCTTTGATTTTTATCATCCCACAATTTTAATGGAATGTTAAGCTTCAACGATACCCTACGGATAGGAGTACGGTCATCAAATACCGCTTCGTATATCGTTCCAATCGTTTTATCCTTGGCTGACTTCCGTATGTAGAAAAACTGGTACATAGTTAGGAGTGGATGTTTAAGATTGAAAATTCATTATCACCAAATGTATCCCCAGTGTTTTGTTGTCTAATTACTGCAACTTTTTGATACCCCAATCTTAGGTATGCGTAATATCTTTTGTTACCATCAATTATCAGATTTTTATCACTTATTAATAATGGCGATAAGTAAGTTTGAATTTTAATCAATGAACAGAATTCTATTATATCATTGATGGTACTTTTAAATTCCTTCGAAACAATCAACTGATTTATGGGCATAATCAACTCACCTTCGGGATACAATGTCCTTATCTTCCCCTCACCAACGATGGGGGTCAATAATTGTATTGATATTTTTTGGGCGTGCCTCATTAAATTTATTATTATCCCCAACAAAAACAGATGCTAGGCTAATTTAATTGTGATTAGAACTAGCACCTGTATGTAATTCTAAATTGTTATTATGCAGCTTGTTTTAAATGAGTAGTATTTACTGAATTCTCACTTTCAATAAAGTCTAGACTTTCCCACTGACTAACCAATTCTGTAAGTCGCATTTCGGCAACTTTGCAGTATTCTGGGTTTTGTTCATACAAAATAGATTTTCTTCCTAGAGCACCGGCAACTAGCCCCACTGTCCCAGTCCCTGCGAAGTGATCCATAATTATATCTCCTTCTTTTGTTGTGAGTATGATGGGCAGAATTGCTACATCAATTGGAAAGGTTGCATCGTGATCACATTTAATACCTTTAATCTTACATGCTCTCCTAAGCTTTTCTATATTCGGACTTGAAGTAAGCAGAATCCCATCTTTAAAATCTAAAGCGCTATTTAAATTTCTTTCCTCAAACTCACCTCCTTCTTCTGCTACTTTCAATTTTAAAGCATTTGCACCTGTCAAAAAATTCTTGTTGTAGAAAAAGTTCTTTTTATCGGTTTTACGTACAAAATGAAAAATGTATTCAAATCCGCGAACTATATGGTTTCCTGAAATAGGTGTTGGATTCTTTTTAGCCCAGACTATCTCATCATTAAGTACTAATCCAATATTTAACATCATCAGAACAAATCTGTGAGGAATGATATTGTATTCTCCTTGAGTACATACATCGTTAAGATTAACCCAAATAGATCCTCCTTTCTTCAACTTTGAAAGTGAATTTTTATAAATTTCAACTAGCCTTTTTAAATAATCGTCTGCATCTTTCTCTCTACCTAGCATTTGCTCTTTGTTGCCATATTTTCTCTCATATCCCCAATAAGGAGGACTACTAAGAAAACATGATACGGAATTCTCTTTTACGCCTGATACATCCTCACAAGTATGGTTAATGATTTGACATGATTTTAAATCGAGATCATATTTTTGATTCATTGACATATCCAATTTATCATTTGAAGATGGTTTCAATTTATCATACCAATATTTGGGAGTTTTATATCCTTCATCAAGATCATTCCAAATAGTTTTATATGATTGACTTTCCTTCCCTTTCTTATATTTGGCTGAAGCCATTTCTTCTATTTCTGTCAAATAAAATAGAGTTGTACGGGAGAGTTTAGTAAACTTTTTTAAAGCCTCTGCATATAATGCTTCTTTCTCTCTCAAGTCAGTTCGTGCACCTTGTGATAATGGATATTTTTTTTGCAATATTTTATATTCTGCCAAATATTGAGAATAGGTCTTTTCCCTTTGGTTTTCATGAATAACAGATAACTTTTCTTTATCTTCTCCATTGATGTCACGAAATATGACTGGTACGTCTTTAAGCCCTAATTGCATGGCTACCTTTAATCTTCTATTACCAGATATAATCATATTAGTATCTTTTTCTACAATCAAGGGCTCTTTGATACCATTATGTTCAATACTCAATTTAAGACTATCGAAGGCTTTGTCTACCTTATAAAGGTTCTCCTTGAAAGTATTTAGTTTCAAGGAAGTAGTAGATACTTGTTCAACGGTTTCATACGTTTGAATTTTCTCTCCTGTAGTTTTTTGTTTCATTTTTTAAATTTTAAATTTTATGATTCATCAGTAACGGAGATGATTCAATTCCGAGTGAAATATCATCATTAGCTATTTGATGAAATCCCACTTTAGCAGGTTAATTAACTTACGAATACAAAGCTAGTTATTTCATCCCATATTTTGGGATGAAAAAATGAAGAAAAAAATATATTTTTATTTGCCCAGTATAAAATACTGGTTATTAGTGTCTTTAAGTTCTATTTCTAATTTTGAAGCAATAAATAAATCAACCTTAGTTTTGGCATCTATAACCAA